>Ga0209273_10000229_pt1 | contig 92396 bp, 117 predicted proteins | sample tdAd471_FD_187126 | JGI IMG/M metagenome (GOLD analysis project Ga0209273, IMG submission 187126) | Marine sediment microbial communities from the Atlantic coast under amendment with organic carbon and nitrate - tdAd47.1 (SPAdes)... | ecosystem: Environmental > Aquatic > Marine > Coastal >...
TCGGCGGCGGCATCGGCGGCGGCATCGGCGGCGGCATCGGCGGCGGCATCGGCGGCGGCATCGGCGGCGGCATCGGCGGCGGCATCGGCGGCGAGGTCGGCGGCGAGGTCGGCGGAATCGGCGGCGGAATCGGCGGCGAGGTCGGCGGAATCGGCGGCGGATTCGGCGGCGGCAACGCAGCAGCAACGCAGCAACCTAAACAGGAGCACACACAACACAATGAAACTTTCCACTGCCTACGAACTAGGTCGCAAAAACGGCGCGCTCGCAGCACAGCAAGCAGATACCAACGACGTAATAACCAACAGCGAATGGATTACTGCTAGTCTCGGTATCATTCCACCAACCCCAGAGCACGAAGCCGCCTGGATAGCAGGCTGCCGAGCAGGCTACCGCTGGGCAACCCAAATGCAAAAAGACCAAAGGCAGTACGAAAAGACAATCCGCATCCCAAGATAAACTGAACTCGTACAGCAACTCCGCCCTACCTCAGTTTCACAAGGAACCGTCTCAATGCGTAAAACTCGCAAGTCTCCGCCCAAGAAATTCACAGCAACCAACAACCGATACGTGCCTCAATTTACCACAGTCGGAGATCCTACTCTACCTCCGGACACAATGATGAGAGCAGCTATTGAGTGTCTCAACATCTCGCCTCAACTGAGTAATCGAGAACTGCAAGAAGTGCTCAATGATGACGGTTACGATGTCAGCGATAACTACCTAGGCACTTTAGCCTGGAAAGCTCGAGTGCGACTGGGTATCCGCCGAGAACGCTGTGCGTAAGATTCGGCAGTCTCCACTCTACCAAAGAAAAGGCTACCACATGACTCCTTGGATTTTGTGGCTCACTCCTGCTCTTGTTGTCCTTGGACTTATCGCTATTCTGTCAACTCCAAGCGAACCCAGAAAGGACTAGATGAAACAGCACCAATTCAAAACACACAGCGAGTACCTCAGAGCACAACGGCGCCTGACAAAGAAAAAGATCACCAACGACCCGAATCAACACTTTGTCAGCTCTGAAGTGATTGATTTCATTCTCGAAAAGACACCTCCAGGAGATGAATACTTCGAGCGAAAGGGATTGTGCCACGGAGTACGGAATGGAGTCGAGCTTGCTTTATTCAGCAACAAAGCTCCACCGAATTGGGTCTGGATCGGATCAGAAATCTACCAACCGCTCTGCGACGGCAACCTGGTCGTCTGCCACGACTTCAACAAACCCAAAGATGAGTGGTTCGGGAAATTCCATCTGATCTACTCTAACTCACTCGACCATGCCCGAGACCCTCAGTCCACTGCTAAAATCTGGATGGATCAGTTGAGGCCGTCTGGGCAGTGCTGGATCGAGTGGACTCAGTGGCACAACAAACTCGGTGCCCGAGGCAACCGAGCTGACTGCTTCGCCGGTACCGTCGAAGAATACTGTGCTCTTTTTGAGCCAGTCTCCGCCTCAATCCAGACGTATGAACTGCAAACACAACATCCAAGAAAACCAAAAGAAAAGGTACAGCGAGTCTTGATCTGCTGCACCCCTCTGTGAGGAGCCTTGATGTCTAGATACGGACCCTTCAAGCAGCCGGACCTGACAATCACTGTCTGGTACAACTGCCGAGGTGCTCGCAAATCAAAAGCATTCACCGAGCACGGCAAGGCCCGAAGATTCTTCAGCGCAAAGCTGAAAGGCGGCCACGATCCGAAACTGGAAGTCGAACCTTCTGGAAACCGCCCTGCTGCCGCATCCACTTAAACAGATTGTGGATAGGCTGACCGGCAAACTTACGAACCACCGGAGCCGTCTTTACGATGACTCCGGTGGTTCTGTTTGATTCTACCTGAACTGTCATCCGTCGGGACGATACCCACCAAACCACAGTCTCAGGCCGTCGGTTCAGCTGGCTCCCTGCTTCCATTGCCGCCTTCTTTGTTCTGCCGCAAAGCAGCTCGTCCACCAAACCAAAATGCGGTAAACGTCGTCACCAGCGGCTCAAGAGCGTTGACTGCATCTGTGTTATGCACCAGCGCTGCTGCACAGTACGAGCCTACCACCATCCACAACACAATCGGTCGAGTGAGCTGCTTGATCGGATCCGTCATTTTGTCTGCCAGTTCTCTTAAAATCGCAAAACCAATGTCAATCACGTGCGTCAGGGATCCATGCTGAATGCCAAGATCCCGTCAGAAACCGACTTGTCAGTGGTTGGAACGTCTGGGATTGAATGCCTTCCATCTCTCCTGGTGAGACAATCCTTTCTGGATTGTCTTTTGGATTCCACAAATCCAAACCAGCTCGATACCGAGCATGATACCACAGCACTCTCCCGAACGTTCCGCGCTTATAGGGACACGGTGCACACGGGTCGATCTCTGCGCGCTGAACTACCTGCTGCCATTCAGGTCGCCGCAGGCACTCATTCTGAGAAACATGATGCCCAGGGCCGAGTAGCTCAAACAACACCTGAGCCATAGATCTACCTAAGAGATCCTGGACTTTGGACTCCGAAAAAAGCCTAGATGTAGTAACTTCCTCTACGCACACGAGCCAGCAGTCTCCGTCAAAGAAATCAGTGCATCTTCGCAGCAAATCACTACCAGGTAGTCCACCACTGCGGCGTCTCCCACGCCCCTGCAACCAAGACATACCGGTAGAAAAAAGAAATCGCAACAGCCTGCATCCACACCGAAAGAGCGCAGATCGCCAAAATCTCGGAACAGATCAATCCAATCATCTCAAACGATTTCATGGGTCTTGTCTTTCTCTCTGGGTCTGCAGTTCAATTGCTCGAGTTACTGCATCTCGAGCTTCTACCAAGTCGTCGCAAGCGGAACCTTTCCCTCTCAATCCTGCACACAGCAGCTTCTTGACAGCGTGCTGAATCGCAGGGCAAGCAACTTGGTAGGCTTCAAGCACATTGTACACATCGACTACCACAGACCCAAGAGAATCTGGATGGACAGATTGGATTTCTCTGTGGTACTTGTTTCCTGTGTGCTCTTTCTTCGTATCCGTCATTCCGTCACCAATTCTAGACTGACCAGTTTACTGAGACACTCATCTCGTTCACGCGAACGATCACCGCCCCAGCCCTTGATGTTCGCCTTGAGAATCCTCTCTGCGTCCTGATGGGTGCAAGGAAGCTCAACACAGCTCGCCATCGCTGCTACTGCTTTCTTGTCTAATCTCGACAAAAACGTCCCGTGGAGCCGGTAGTCTTCGAAAGCCTCCCAGACAATCGGAAACAGCGGCTTAACAATCTGCTCACCGATCGTTGTTGCATAGTCCCGGATCTCTTTCTGGGCGTGCGAGTCCATTCGCAGCCCGAGAAAATGGAGCAGATTGTGCAGATCAATCTTCCAGTAGGCTTCGGTGTACGTTGACAGCGGCAAGTCTTTTCTAGCTTGCTCTTTGGCGACCCCAAGCTCAAGACGTGATCGATACACCTTCGCCGCCGCCTCATGCAATAGAGTCTCTTCAGAACTCAAAAACTCTCCTGGACTGAGTGCCTGGTCATCATCTCCATATCCAATAGAAAAGGCAGCCAGATCATCTGGGAGTGCGTCGGCGTCCTGCCACCCATCTCCTAGAACACCGGAACTCCCTTGTTTGTTGCCGGTTGACTGCTTTCTCCATTGATCAAGAGGCGTTTTCTGCTGACTGTCAATCGCCTCAGTGTATCGAGTCGAGTATTCGTTGACGTTCGCGGTGCGATGCCGAATCCACTGCCGCCAGCAATCCATCGGCACACGAACCAGCAACTTAACTTCAGCCATCTCAAACGGAGTGGTGTGCCGATGCCGCATCAGATACCGAATGAGATGCCTATCTCCACGAACAGTCTCTTCTGCCGAAGTTTCTTCCCGTTGATCATTGCCATAACTCACCCGCGCTGCCTGGACAACCGATGCATCATCGCCCATCACGTCAACCAGGCACACAAATCCATCGTCCAAGACAGGAAACTTTTTCCACTGAAGTTCTTTCAATCCACTCACGACTCATCTCCGATCGTAACCACGGAACCGCATTTCAGTTCCTGAATATGAGTGACCATGATGAACTGAACTCCCAATTCATCAGCCAACTGCAGAATCAAAGCCCGCAACCGAGGTCGATACTCAGCAGAAACGAACCGAAACGGTTCGTCAAGAATCAAGATACGACGCAGCGGCGGCCGCACCAGCATCAAACACGACAACCTGAGGGCAAACGCAGCAACATCGACAACCCCGCCGCCAGCTGAACCCAGCGGATCAAGTTCCATTCCATCACGAACGAATACAAGTCTTGCCTCAGTCTTACCCCGCTTCTGTTCAAACACAATCCGAAACTCATACGGGTCGTCAAAAATGGTTTCTAAGCACCTAGAAACCAAATCTGCGATACGGTGGTGGGCTTCCTGCTGAACTGCTTGGGCGGCTGACTGCAGCACCATCTGCGCCATTTCTGCGGCTGCTACTGAATCAGCCGCGTCAATGAGCTCCTGCCTGGAAGCTCGTAAACGATCGTCAGCCGACCTCTTCTTTGCGAGAAGTTCATTGAGTTTTGAACGGTACTCAGTCATCCAGAAGATCTCCATATTTCTCCCGAAACTCATCCATGAGTTCAGTGTACTGCTGTTCCGATGACTCTGCTTTGCCTTTCAGTTCCTCGAGCAAAGCTTCAGCCTCTTCGACAGAATCGCACTCAAACTCTTCTTTGAGCTTTGCCAAGTGCGTCTGCAAAACCCCTTTGGCTTCAGAGACCTCTTGCTGCAGGCTCTCAACCTTCTTCTTGATTCTCTGAAACTCTTCAACCGTCACTGCCATCATTCATCTCCTTGATGATTTTGTATGTCCTTCTCCACCCCAACCTGCGAGCCATACTCAGAACAACTCTCGGTTCTGGGTTATCGTTGAACATCACATCATCGATAATCTTGTCGTCCCAGCCTTCGATTCGCATAAACCCAACCACTTTGGTACGGGTTTGCCAGATTTCATCCATGTCAGGGATATACGTGTCGAAGCTCATCCAAGAATGTCCTGCCCTAAGTCCTCAAGCACCAACTCACGAACTCTGCTTGGATACTTACCTACGTCCAAGACACGATCAACCGCACCCCTAAAATCAAGAGAGTCTTGTCCAGTCGACTGCAAAGCCTTGAGAAACTCTTCTGAGTCGATGTCTACCGAATCCAGATATTCGATATCTGCTAAATCGGACTCCGCCAAGAATTTGTCCTGTGACGTGTCGAGATAATGAACACGAATCGATCCATCAGCCATCAGCAAACCTACGTGAGGCTGATAATCTACCTCATCGATCTTTCTTCGCATTAAACCGCCGCAATTCATAATCTGGCAACGATCCGTGCTCTTAACCACAAACCCCTTGTGATTATCTCCGAAGAATGCAGCATCATAGTTCTGAAGAGACTTCAGATAAGAACTGGCTACCTTGTTCTCATCCGCTCCAGGGTAACTCTTCCCTTCTATCCAGATATACGAATGCACAATGGCTACACTGATCTGACCTCTGGTGACCAGTTCCGGTTCATCGATTGAGCATTCCCAAGGGACGCCGAACACACGCACAGAAGGTCCAATCCCAATCGGTTCGGAATGACAAACATTCTGAACCACTTTCGCCGCTACCAACGACCAATACGCCGATCGATGGATTTGCTCGAGGTCATGGTTCGGTAGATCGTGCTGCCCAGGAATTGCGTACACCGCAGGGAATTCTCCGAAAACCTCGATAGCAAAATTGATCAGTTCCGGTGGACTGTTCCAACGATCAAAGACATCTCCGGCGATGAGCAGAGGGCACCAGTGCTTCTTGCAGATTTCCTGCAACTTTTTGAGCGGACGGTGCATTGCCGCGTACCAATCCGGCTCCGCTGATCGTGCCACCGGCGGTTTATGCGACAAATGCACATCTGAGCACACCACAGCTACCACGTCACCGTCTGGGTTCCTGGCTCTATCTGCCACAACCATCTCCAATTCTTACAAGGGCCAAGATTGACCATAGCCGACTTCTGTAGCGGTGCACACCTCACCGTCTTCATTCAGCAATTTCTGGAAGTCCGAAATGCTGATCCGGAAATCACCGACATCGCCCCACTTTGCACCCCAAGAATTTCTTGCAAAGAAAAACCCATCTTTGAGATTCACCCCAAAAACCGTGACCGCGTGCCCTCCCATCAAACTCCCGTGGGCATGTACAAATCCAGACGAATCTGTCTGCATCATACCAAAGTACCAATTCGCTCCCAAGATGACCGGACCCTTTTCGAGAATCCAGTGAGCTGCTGTCTGAGCATTTGTCGTGAATCGATACTCTTTGGCATGTCCTGTCAACTTGAGGACTTTCATCGCTCCACGAATCGACGTCCCGTCGTACTGAGTACCTTCCCACTCATCGTAGTTCTTAGCCAATTCATAGATACCATTGGGATGCATCGGCCTCTGACGAATTGGTTCTGCATCCAGCCAATGGTACGCAGCGTACCCTACACACGCAGGCGAAGTCTCTTGGTTCATCGGCCTGCCGACTCGCCATCTTCTGGCCCATCGATGAGTGCTCAAGACAGGAAGACTGTAGTCTCTATCATCTCTCGCATAGTACCGCTCAAATCGAATCGTGCTCATCGCAAACTCTACTTTCTTCTGGTCTTCCTAATCTCAAGTAATCCTCGAGATAGTGGTATCGATTCGTTGGCTCAAGTACCATCTCAATGATTCTATCAATGCCTATCTGAAATGACGGCGCTTTCAATTCATAGGCAACGTACGTCCGGCAATTAGGCAGAACTCGAGACTGCTGCCATTCAGGAGACGACCAAATTTCGGCACGAAGAATCGCATGAGTTTTTGTGTCACAAATCACAATCAAGTACGCACTAACCACCACCGCCAAACTCCTTTCCGCACAATGGACAGAACCCTTTCAGAGCAGCCGCCTCTTTTCTTGCCTGTGCAAACTTCTTGCTTACCAATTCAAGGCTACTCTGAGCCTCCTGTATTCGCTGAACTTGCCGTTCCAGAGAAGTACACTCAAACCGTATATCTTCGACTGATTTCTTTAGATCGTGCAAACCTTTCAGGTCAGGCACTTGCCTACTCGCAGCTTTCTGAGCCCCACCGACCTGACCGCACAGCAGCATCAACTGATTACATCGTTTCCTAGACTTCCCGGCCTGCCTGGCAGCATCTAGTACCCTGTCAGCTGCTGCTGCTACCAATGCCGCCTGGTTGCTGCTACGTACCGCAGACAGGTAGCTGGCAACCACCTGCAACTGATCTTTCCTGCGCAGACATAAACGACCAGCGACCACTACTCGATCCACCAATTCGACCTGCCCACTAAGTCGAGATATCAGTGCACCCGAATCTTTTGATCGACGAATAGAGATCTTCAGTGAATCAATTCTTTGCTGATACTGGAAATGCTGCTTCGCACAATTGATCAGCCCCAGCAAACCTTCGACAGCGCCCTGGCCCTGCTTAACTTTTCTCCGAGCCTTTCGAATCGATTCAACCAAAATTCCAAGATCAGCTGAACGACTGGCTACGTCTGCGGCTTCTTTTTGCTTTGATTCTACTGCAACCAAAAGGCTATCAGCATCCTCCACCCACTTGAGCTCTTCGGCTTCTTTTCGAACTGCGACAAGTCGCTCTTCAGCCAATTCTTCGGCAGTCCTCTCTCGTTTCACTCGAGATTTCGATGACTGCAGACTGCTATCAATTATCTGGAGATCGACAACCTCATTCAATCTTCGAGAAACTGCGCCTGAAGTCTCTGAAAACCAAAACGGTGAATCGTGCTGCGCTTGTGTGTTGATCTGATTCAAATTCAACAGATCAGCAACCTTATCCGGTACCGATGCACCGAACGACTTGAGCTTGGACTCTCCGAGTCGATACTCATTCACTGAAGCCGTTCTTCGTCGAATGATAACTTGCCCATCGACTTCTAACCGAACAACAGCCTCTTTCTCTCCTTCACGAATGAAAGCCGAACCTTGCGGCTGGTTGCAGCATACCCACTGCAAAGCACGAATGATTGCAGATTTACCAGAGTCCGAAGAACCGACAATCGTAGTCACTTTTTCATCGAACTCGACAGTTCGTTTGCTGTGGGCTTGGAAATTCTTCAGTTTGAGTTTCTCAAACATGTATCAGATTATCCGTTCAAGGAGCTGCAAAAGATAGGCGCGATCCAGAGGTTTGCCTTCGGCATTCTCGATTTCCGCTCGATACAAATTCAGCACCTCCTGGAAGTGCGCAGCATCGACTCCAGTCATCTGGTCTTCGAGGACGTTGAAATCGGTCAAATCCAAGTCACTAACCTGGAAACACATCTTCAGGTACTGAGCTGCTGTGATTCTCCATCCACGCTGAATGAACTTTCTGGTCCTGATCAATGAACAGACTGGATATTTACTGCCCTGGTATATCAACTCTCGAGACAACAGGCACTCCAGAGCAGCTGGCTTCAGAACCAACTCCCCATTCCATGAAGTCCAGTAGTTGGTGCAATGGGCGAAGTCGTAGTTTTCATGAATCTGATCTGGTTCACCCCAAAATCGGATAACCATCTGGATATCATCACTCAATGTGATAGCATTCGAAGACAACCAGATTGGCCGATAGGTCCGCTTCGGTTCTTTGATCTGATCTTCGGATGCACCATCAACCATACCCATCGCTGCATCGAGGTATTCTTCGGCTGCCTCATCATCAGGAACCGTTTCGAAGTACTCATAATCAGGTGTCTCATTTTCCGTAGCAATCCCAGAACTCCTAACAACCACCTTCAGTCTTGTCACTCTGGGATCTGTGAGTTCCGTTGGCAGCAATGTCCGGCGAGCCGGTTGTCCGTAATCATCTGCCAGATAACACTCAATCCCTTCCTGAGAACTCGGACGATTAGCCAGGTACTGCTTCACGTAGTAATCAGCCACCGCAAAAGCTGAGTCTCGGTCCTTGAAATAGACATCATAGTCATTGACCTTCTCTCCGAGAAGCATCGAAGCAATGCTGCCGCCTGTGACTATCGCAGACTGCAGAACCACATCCCGAACAGACGGATCCTCAATCGTCTCAGCCCATGATCGAATTTTTCGGCGGAGCACAGACTTAATCGTCTTGGCTTTCATCGACACTCATCTCCACAGGTAATTTGTAGATCGCATCAATTGACGCTGGACACGGCTGCCAACTATACGGTTCGAGATTGATCTTCGACGGCCAAACATACGGCGTCGAACCTCGATCAGTAGGTACTGCGGGCTTTTCTAGCCACCCAAATTGCCCGTAATGTGTTTCGTGGAGCTTCGGCTTCCCGAATCTCGTCCAGAATTTTTCGTAATCAGAAGGAAGCCACTGAGACTTCTTACTCGGAAAGTCTAGTTTGTCCTCAAGAGAGAGATTTCGAAAACGACAAAACGTCTCATCCTCGAGACCTTTCCTCAAGAGAACAGAACGATGAGAAGCATGGTACGGTTCGTATCCCAACCAAGCAGGAACCTTAGACGTGCCCCAGCGAAATTGGGCAATCTGAGGCAGACAACCGTCCCGGTAGTCTTTGCTTATCCAGCACTGGCAGATAGCAATTCCGTATCGAACAAGAGTTCGACTGCACCCGATCCACTGCTGAGCTGCTGGATGGCTGTACCACGAGCCCGTCCCAGCCCGAATCGTTTGGAGCAACTGAAGCACTTCTACTCTCTGCTTACCAAGTCTCCTATTATCGAGACACGCGGCAGACTCATGGAAATCAGCGTAGGGTAGAAAAGTTTGCATAGTTCTGATTACGTCAACGATGGAACTATCCGTACCAAAATCAAAAATCTTTGGCGCACTTATCTTCGTAATCTCGGCACTCATTGTAGGCTCTCTGCGCTTTCTTATCGAGAACCCCAGCAATGAACTCAATCTCCTCATCGCTTGACCCGTGCTCGACTAGACCAGGATCGTGTGTTTTCGCATCCAAGGTTTGCCAAATAATCGACAAAGCCTCGCGTCTCAACTCTTTCCGTCGCTGCCTAGAAATTGCCACTGTTGAATCTCTGAAATACGCCAAAAATAACGGCAGTCGATCTCTTTCCCTGAAATCGACTGCCGCGCAGATTGTGGAGGTGCTGCAACAGAGTAACTGACTTAACTGCTGCAGCACCAGTCGGAACCGAGAAGACGTGTCGGTTCCGACTGGTATTTGGGCGGGCCTCGTGCTCGACTTTCAATCCTATCAGTGAAAAAGAAAAACCGAACACAACTGCGCATCATTCGGGAGGCAGGCACTATGCACAATCTCCGGAACTCTTGAAGACTTAGCAAATACGCCGCCCACTTTCTGGCTTTTCGATCTTCCTCTTGCTGCCAAACCGCCATCGCTTCTGCAAATTCGGCAGCTCTACTCTCCGCATCAGCCGCCGCCGCCGCCAACTGATGCCACTGCAGACTGAACTCCATCTTCGAACAATCCGAACAATCCGCAACTACCACAGCACTCGTATGCAGAGATTCGGTCGATTCATCTAAACCGCAGACAGCAAATGAGCCTGGCATTTCTCGACGACCGCCTTTGCCTGAAAACGAAGATTGCATCAACCCGCCTCTGCTGATTCCAACAAAATCAAATCTCCCAGCTCGTTGTACGTCTACTCAGCAGTCTCCAAAGCCCATCTCAGCAGACAAAGTGCATCTGCTTGGTCATCTGTTTTGATTTCTTGGTGCGGCCAGAACTTCTTAGCAGCTAGCACCATCTCGTCTTTAGATGCTCGCCCATTACCAACAGCAAACTTTTTCAGAGAAGTAGGTGCTGTCTCTACAATAGGGATGCTGCCATTTTGAGCAGCTACCAAATGCACGATCCCGCGTAACGCTGGCAGCACCTCATTCGCCGCACCACGCTTACCGCCTGCGGCTCGCTCAACCGCAATTACGTCAACACCATGGGCGCCGTGAATCGTCAGCGTCAGCCACCGATACAGAGCAAGCAACCGCAAGCCATCTGTCTTAGCTTTTAGATTCTTCATACCGGAATGAAGAGACCGACCGGTCCAAAAGGCCCAGCCGGTCTTGGTGGCTAAATCTAAGGCAAGGACCCGTCGATTCATAGAGTCGAGGTCCTTTGAACTGATGCCAGTTCAGGAACTCGATGAGTCGGGAATTCTGATCTGATTTCAGTGAACAGTTTTCGCAGCGAATCAGAAGCTGCCTTGACACGTTCCACTGAAGCACCGGTCTCGCATCCTGCCAAGTCTAGTCCAGTGATCAATTGATCAAAATCACTGGCTGCCTCGACAAGATGGTCAAGTCCTGATCGAAGAAGAGCTTTGTTTTGCGTTGCAACAGTCACCGGCATTCTCCTTTCAGATATCGAATCCTCGAACTCGATCCCCTTTCTGGCTAGACCTGAAACTCCGAGTGGTAATCCCCAATTCCCCAAGAACACGATTCACTTTCTGGGGAGTTACTTCATCGTCCTTAAAGTCTGCTGGGCAGTTTAATCCAGGAAACGGAAGAGTCACAAGTGGTAAATTCCGATTGAATACCGATAAATTGGAGGATATCGCCTTGTATGCCTTCGTCGTCTCTTTGAGTTCGTTCTTCAGCCACTTAATGGCTGTTTTCTCTCCGATGCCTTCAACACCTTCGACATTGTCTGATTTGCACCCAGCCCACGCCTTAACGTGAGCCCACTGCTGAGGCGAAATCCTCCACTCTCTTTTGAAAGATTCTGCAGTCACCGCCTTCTTCGATCTTGGGCTGTACCAGCTGACATTCTCTCTCAAGCACTGCCAAAGATCATTATCACCCGTCACAATTACTGCAGAATCCTTAAGAGGAATCTCTTCAGCAACAGCAGCAAGAATGTCATCAGCCTCAAAACCCCGCCGCCGAAAAATATTTCGGTATCCCATTTCAGGTAAGACATTCCGTCCTAGATCTCGAACTTCTCCGTAGAAGCTTTTCAGTTCCTCCTCCTCTTCTTCTGTCAAATCTTTATTTCGATGCGCCTTGTAATCCGGAACCAGCTCTCTTCGGTGTCCACCTCCTCCTGCATCAAAAGCGAATACCGCCCGATCGCAGCCCCAGAGATCCGTGACCATATCGATCGCACGAATCACACCAAAAACGACACCGGTGGGACGGTCATTGTAGACCATTCCACCGGTGGTATGTCGTGCAACATGGCACAAATAGGTTGCATCAAGCAGCAGCCACTTCACTGAGGTGTTCCTTTTCCTTTTCCTTTTGAATCGCCTCATGCACCTCCAATCGATGCACTGAAATCTCTTTCGGTGCATCAATTCCTAAACGAACTTTGTCGCCGCGAATATCAACCACCGTGATGACGATGTTACCGCCAATAACGATCTTTTCATCTCGCAGTCTTGATAGAACCAACATTGTGTGTCCTCCTGTCCTTTCCGTGAATTTGACACAACTATCAATACCAGCTGCTCTCAGCAACTGATCAATCCCTTATTGAGTCTAGCAAAAGAACCAAAAACCTCCAACCTAAATCTAAGAGCTCCGTTTCCGGCAAGGATTCGAACCTTGCAACACGATTCACAGGAGGCCTGGACCCCCTTGCACAAACAACGTGCATCGCGACGTCGTGATTCGCCTGTGTCTACCCATTCCACCACAGAAACGGAACCCCCTCTCGGTTCAATTTACTGGTACCTGGATTTTCTTTCGACTTTGCAGCCTTCTTCGATCTCGTCAAAAACTTCCTTGACAAGCTGACGCACATCAAATTCCAAATCATTGTCTTCGATGTACTTGATCAATTGATCCGGAGTACGTGCCTTGCCGTCGTCCACCAAATCGACCGCCTTGATACGTCCATTCGCAGACGGCCAGCGGTGCTCATCTGCCAAATACTGCACACACGCACCGATATCATCGAATCCATGTGAGTAGTAGAATATCAAGTCGAATTCTCTCAACCGACCCGAAGCTCGATTTTTCTTCAACTTGACCTTGACATTTGACCCAATCTGGCGAGTCTGCTTCTGGACTGTTTTGGTGATCTTCTTACCGACCTGCATCCAGATTTCCAGCGTAGCGTAGAACGTCAACGCATGCCCACCGGATCGAGTCTTCGGATTGAACATTGCATTCGATCCGATGTTGTCTCGAGTTTGGTTGATAATCACCAGAATACTGCCAGTCGCTCTCAGTTTTCTGAGTATTTGGCGAATCCCAGACGCGTTCTTCTTGGCTTTGCCATCGCCATAATCGCCTTTAGCTGCCTTACCGCCTTCGATTGCTTTGACTCGCTCTTCAAACTTCTGGCCTTCGTACTCAGAAGTCAGAGCATCCATCGAGTCCAGAACGTAGATAATCGGCTTACCAGAATCCAAGAGCCGATGCACATGGTAGTAGAACTCTTCGATGGTCTCGCTGTAGACTGGATCCCCGTCCTCATCTTCCCGAGGAGGTTTCAATCGATCTACAAGATTTTGACCGAAGTACCTACCGGTATCCATCAAAGCCCCGTACTCGACATCATCGTACACGAGATCGTAATCATCGAATACCGGATTGACTGCTGCTTCTGCCAACCAACTGCGTGCCAAAAACGTCTTCCCGGCGCCTGAATCTCCAACCAAAAATACATAAGTCCCCGGTGGAATTGCTCCTTCGAGATGTCCTGTGCAGTTCAGATTGAGTAGAGTCGATGCGCCGTTGAGCAGCGTTTTTCTGTTGATCGGGATCAAATCAGATTCCACAGATCTTTTCCTGGTCAAGAGTTCAAGTGTCTGCGCAGTTGCTGCATCAATTTCATCATCCATTTCTACCAATCCCAAAGAGGCCGGCAGGGCCAGCAACGAACCCCGCCGGCCGGACGGCTGAGCACCGGAGCGCCTGTCCATAGCGACATCCATCTACCAGTGCATCAGCCTTGCCTTAGTCGAAATCCTTGTCCCAGTCGTCGTCATCAAAATCATCATCAGATGACGGTGCAGCCGGTTCATCATCGGATGGCGATGCATCGTCTTCATCGTCAAAAGGAAGGTCATCGAGATCTTCCTTCTTTTCCTTTTTCTTTCCGAGCTTTTTGACATCACTTGGAGAGATCGCTTTTTCGATGTTGTCGTCTTCATCAGTGAGAATCAACGATGTGCCGTCTCCACTGATCTTCATGATAGACCAAATCGATCCATCGTACTTGACATCATCACCAACAGCCAAGTCAAAATCATCAGCCGTCGGAAGCTTCCTTCTCTCCTTCTTTGGTTCTGGTTTCTCTTCAGCTTCGACCTTCTTCGGTCGATCCTTCTTCGGTCGATCCTTCTTCGGTCGATCCTTCTTCGGTTGCGGAGCATCCGCTTCGTCATTTTCGACTGAATCGTCATCTTCAGCCGGAAGACCAAGAAAGATGCGACGAAGTTCGTCGTATGACTTCTTCACCAGCAGCTTGTCCAAGCAAATCCCGTGATTGGAGAATTTTGCAGGCAGCGGCTCATCTCTCGGCTCAAAATCGATCGCAGTGACTTCAGTGAAGCTGAATCCACCGGCGTCTTTTTCGGTGATGGTCAGACGAAGACTGAACCCACTCTCATCTGGATCGTAGAAGAATTCCCAACCCGACTTCTCGCTGGCATTCTTGACTCGACTATCCAGCAACTCACCGAACAAACGATAACTCACCTCCCACAAGAGAATCTTGTCGGGTTCGGCGTGATCCCGAACCAAGAACAACTGTCTCTCCTTCGGATTCAGCGCCTTCAGCTCATCGGCTGTGTACTTCGGATCAGACGACTTCTCCTGCTTCCACTCCTGGATGTAATCTCTTTCGCCGAATGTCTTGGACGGACACACATACGACTTTTCGTCCGGCCCAATTCTTCGGTAAATGAAGAATGTCCTCTCAAAATACTCCATCCCTTCGTCCGCAAAGGGATTTCCCTTTCCTACCGTATACGGTAGGATGTCGATCGTCTTGACTCCTTCTTTCATTGCAAAGAAGCCATCGATCTCTGAAGGGACTCTCAACACCGTCCCTTCGTGTCCTGATGTCCTTCGCTCTGCTCGGGATCTCGCTGCTGAACGACGACGTTCTCGATCTCGACGATTAGCCATTGATTGAACCTTCTTTCTTTCGTTTTTCGTAGTAGTCAGCAGCCGCAAGCCACCCAAACCGACCCATCTTCACACACTGGAAGACTAGTACCGGTACAAACAAAAAGATGGCCACGGCTGCAGCAGCCACCTGACACGTAATCCAAAAGGAGTCTGACACCCCGAACTCCTAATCAAATTCTCGATCTTCGTCAACAACCTCTTGCCGACGATCCCTCTGTCCTCGCTTTCGTACGTCTTCTTTTTCAGCATCCGTCACCGGTCGTCGCAATTCCCCTGATGATTGCGTACTCCCTTGCGGCATCCCCGAGTAATAATCCCGCACAAACAACTCAACCAGCTGCGTCAGCGCCCGTTTCCGGTGCTCTAACGCCGCAACAGCCGCCTTCGCGACGTCAACTGCGTGCCGTGCTTTGCGCACCGCAGAGTTGGCTTTCATGCACCGTGGATCTTCTTCGATCGCAGCAGAAATCGATCCCTCTGTAACTTTGACAAGCCCGTAGTCTCCGGGATTAGAGCGAACCTCCCGATCGAGTTCAGCTCGAGTCACATCAAGATGGCTGCGAGCCTCATCCAAACTCATCTGCGCATCAGCGACTCGCTTAGACCACTCGTACATCTGCCTCGGCTGATCCAGCCATTCTTCGTCCAATTTGAGCCGATCAATGTCAAGTCTCAGATCAGGAATCAACTCACCCACCTTAGTTCTCCTCTTGTCTACTTTTTCGAAGACCTTGCCTTTGCAATTGCAGCAGCCGCCCATCGGTTGGTATCCACGATGCACTGCTCCGCACAAAAGGCAGACATAGTGGAATTCGTAATTGATCGACATGGTCTCATTCTGTCAACGATTCACCGCATTCCAGCAATTCAGCACCAACCCAGCTTTTCCTGTGTCAAAATAATTGTCTCGAAACTCGTCCAAGATGTCAGCTGCACGCTGCTGAGCATCCTGGCCTCCAGGTTTCAGGATTACACTGGTGGCGTACGACAGGATCATCCGCCGAAGCCCTTCGAAGTTCTCGTCTTTCGAAAGGTTACTGATGACATCAGCAACTTCTTTCCACCGAGTCCCTTTTCGAAACAATAGCCTGGCGATCTGAATTGCATCAGCTTCCCAGTCAGAAGCTTCAATAGCCTCAATCTGAGATTCCTCGTCAGGCAGCTCTGCAATCTGATTCAAAATGACCAATGCCTGCCGAGCTGATCCTTGACTGACCTGCACCAACTTTTTGGCAGCAGCTCCAGTGACATTGGTGAGCCCTTCTGCCTTGATGACCGCCTTCACTAAACTCGCGACTTCGGCATTCTTCAGAGAAACACACTTGATCTGTGTCGCTCGGGTGCGAATTGTCTGTTTCAGCTTCTGAGGGTCTGTCGTAGCCAGCATGAAATAGACATGCTTTGGTGTGTCTTCTAGCACCTTCAGCAGAGCACTCTGAGCATCCGAAGAGAGGGCGTGGCACTCGTCGAGCAAGAACACTCTCGACTTCCCTGCAACCGGCATTGCTCGGCACTGACTCGACAACTCACGCACCATATCAATACCACGCTCACGCGCTGCATTGATCTCGACAAAATCCATATCACTGCAGTCAAGAGTACTCTTCACAATGCGAGCAAGAGTGGTTTTGCCTGTGCCACTGGGTCCAGTGAACAAAAGAACATGCGGTATCTTACCAGCTGCGTGCATCTTCTCAAGCTGATTGACTGCAGCATGCTGCCCCACCACTTCTTCGAAACTCGAAGGACGATGCCGAATGTACAAATCAGTGTCTGCCATCGATCGAATTCTTTCTTGCTGAATTAAAAAGTCGAGTAGAGGCTCTGCCCTTCGAGGTTCCACGTCGTCATGTCAAATGGCTGTAATAGAATCATTCTAAAAACAGCAACTCCACTCGACTATCTTTAGACCACCTGCGTTACGTCCACCGCTTTCTTCTCAAACCAATTCGTCGGAGAAGCCTCGGCTTCGATTTCCAAAGGCACGACAATCCAATCCCAATGCTGACGAACCTTCTGTGTCATCACTTGATTGACTTCGTAAATTACGTCGTCAAACTCATCCTGATGCACGTCTAGCACCATTGAATCATGAATCTGACCGATTACTTTAGAACGCATCTTATTCTGCTTCAACCACTCATTCACTTGAATGAGAGACCAGAGAAGAAGATGAAATGATGGTCCTTGAATTGGATAGTTGTAGATGTTGTTCTTGGTGTAGACCCCTTTGCACACAAACCCGGTCATCATCTTGAACCAACCGCGTTTGAGGTACTCGTTCCACCAAACCTCTTTCTTGTCACGCCAGACCGGAAACCGATCTCCAAATCTCTGCTCGACTTTTTTGACATGTCGATAGAACGAATCCATCTCTGGATGCTTCTTGTTTCCAAGAGCATTGATACCAACACTACTCAAGTGCTCGTGCAGACCGACACCATCAACAGTCTTAAGGTCCATTCGATCAATGACAGCCCACAAAGCCTCTGCGCAGCTCCCCCAATAACTGCCATAGAGAATCGGAAAAACGAATTTGTTCTTCCCCATCCCTCGAGCAGCCTTCGTGACCTGATCAGCAGAAATAGAATAGCACTCTGCTGTCATGTCTCGATGGATGTCCAGACTAGGGTCGCTCGCATACGCCACCATCGATGGATCATTCCACTGGCAAGCTGCCCCACGAAACTCAAGAGCCGAATAATCGATCTCGACCAACAAGTGCTCCGGCGTTCTTGGGATAAATGCTCGTCGTATCAACTTCGCTTGCCGGGGATCCCGAATAGGCATGTTTTGGAAATTCGGGGTAGAGCTTGAGCTCCGAAACGTACGAGCAAAGCACAAATCAAAATTCGGATGCAGAAAGCCATCAACGGTTTCTCGACGAATTCCTTGCAGATAGGTGCCACGAGCTTTCTTCAGCTTCTCGAGCGACAGGAATTTCTTGACGAAAGGTAAGTCGATCTCTTCAAGCGCCTCGATATCTGCTGCAGCCCTGCCTGTGTCTGTTGTTCGGGTCGACGGTATTTCCATCACCCCAAAGAGAATCTTACCAAGCTGTTCCTTACTGCCTAATTCAGCTCTTCCTGGAAATGTCTTTCGCCAAAGAGCCCAAATCTCATCGTCTTTGAGCTCTACTTCCATTCGTCTGATTTTCTGACCTGCCTGCTTGATCACTCGGTCAAGATAATCAACATCAATCCGCATGCCGTTCGCTTCGACATCTGTCAAAGCCTGAGCCCCTTGCATCAGTAATTGGTAAGCTTCTGGTGTTGATGCGACGATTTGATTCACAGAGTTGTCACCCAAGCAACAGCAAACAGAACAACAAAGAGCCCAAAACAGATCACAGTAGTGATCAGCACGAACTTATCCAAATTCGGACCACCACCACTACTCACTGGGACTGTACTCCTGGGTGATGGATATTCTCTTCTTTACACCGTCTAGATCTCTCAAACCGAAGGATGTTTCCTGTTTTAGCATCAAACATCGCCTGAATGGGACCATACCCACTATTTCTATCAACCCCTAGGATCCCGTTGATGATACCCAACATCCCGACGAACCAAGATCCTTCATCCTCGGCGCACTGAATCGTCGGATCATCTGCCAACGATTCAGTACAAACCGTCCGGTTTTCCACAAGAAATCGGATCGAATTCGGCGATGCAGCCAATGCGCGATTAAGCACCTGGATTGCTCTATCAATCTCATTCGGTTCTCGTTGGTGCGTATAAAGCAGACTCAGTCGAGTGACCACTTCTCCTTCTCGTATCTCTGAAAATGATTCATCTTCAACCAAAAGATGAATATTTCCGTTGTGATCGAGCCCCGCCCTCAAAGCCGTCGCCGAGTCAGGAATGCCGTCATCAGCAAACTGAACCCGGATACCGTCAACTACTTCCCCGCCTGGCCGCACCTTCAGCAAATCAAGAAGAGCTTCAGGAGTAACCACAACCGACTTGACTCGGCGAGACTTCATCGACGCAGGATTGCACATTTCTAACCTAGACACTGTCCTGTCTCCGGATTATCGACCCAATTTCTCTTCTTGACAATTTTTTGCCAAGTCTTATTCAAAGCATCTTGCAGAGAAATTCCTTCACGGGACGCATAATCGCACAAGTAGATCAGAATGTCACCAACAGCATCGTCCCGTTCCTCTTGATATTTCTGCTCATCGTCGTAACCACGAATTCCCTGATGATGCTTCAGAGTGACATGCGACAGCTCGCCCACTTCTTCGACTAGCCCGAGCAACGGGCTCAAAGACCCTAGCACCTGGTCTGTCGCCTTGCTGACCTGATCCCCGAAATTCACCCGAGACCACTTGGCTACCTCACTCTGAATCAGTGCCAATGATTTCTCAGACGGAGATTCATACTGCGTTTCCATCGACCATTTCTTTCTTTTGGTGCTTTGCTACGAGATACTCAACCAAAGCATCTAGCCCATTGTACGTCAGCGATGTCCTTCTATCCGTATGTACCAGCTGATTCTGATCGTACGAACTAGACCCGCTACCAGTTTTCAGGTCCCGGCCCATTGATCCGCTCCACGGCTCAAATCCTAACCGTACAAAAGCCTGAAACTCAACTGATTTTGTATCAGGGCGATTATCCAAGTGATGAGCGGACAGCATTGTATCCCATACCCAGTTATTCACTGAATGCCCAAACTCCGCTCGAGTCCACCGATCTTCGAATTTGTTGTTGGCCCCTATCTTAGGGCACGGCGACTGAAGCCACTCGCTCATCGCTTCCTTCACTGCTCCCGCCCAAGGAAAAGCAATGGTGCGTCTGCCTGCGTAAGAAACCGCACAGGATACAATCTGGCTGGTATCAGCATCAGGCTTAAGGCATGTCGTTTCGTAATCAAATGACCCCGGACGCGGTGTTTTGCACCATTCTCTGATAATGGCAGCAGCTTCGTCAGGGTCATGCACCAACTCCACTTGCCCACGATAGTCAGGCACTTCAGTCCACGGCCTACTACCGCTGAGATCAAAAGCCTGTTTCAAGCACCGCTCGAACCACAACCGAGTTACCGGACCATTCGGTTTGCGATCATTCGTCAGAATGAATGATGGATGGAAATCCGGCACCACCCAAGAATTTATTCGCTGGAGTGGTATTTGATACCCTACCCAACGATTCACGCCGCCTGGATCAGTCTTCCAGAAAGGACTCAAAACAGAACGAATCGCTGAGCCGCCTAAAGGTATGATGACCTTCGGTTTGTACTCCTTGAGGAAATTCGTCAAGTTTGGGCGGCATGCATCGACTTCATCTGGCTTTGGAGCTCTGCCGCCTGCCGGATGACAAATGATAGCATTCGTCGCCCAGCAGTCTCGATCAAAATCAATACCAATGGACTCTAAGTACCGCCGAAGATACTGACCAGCTTTCCCGACGAACGAATTGCCTTGGATATCCTCGTCCCTGTCAGGAGCCTCACCGACAATCAAAACACCAAGCCGCCCCTTCCCTGAGACCTCAAACTTCGGACTACTGCACGATTCCCAGAGCCCGCACTGTCCGCATCTAGGTACAGTACCCTGAACCGCCGGCTTGCTGCGTACAATTGATTCCGGAAAAAAGCCTCCAACTGCCACCGCCTACTCCTCGACGCAACAGGTACTGGCTGCGTATTTCAGATTCCCAGCATCAACGAACAATCGGTTACCACCGACACCGCACTGTGTTGATCGTTTGCTGATTTCCACTAACAGACTTGGAGCAATCAAAAATCGAATCGGCTTGTCTTTGTAAGATACCTTCCGCTTCTCCGCGTACTCACCAGAAGCGCCTTCGCCTTTGATGACAATCGTATCTTCCCTCAGAATCACCATCAGATTGTTGGCATCCGCTTTTTCTTGAGAGAAAATCCGGGCCCGCTCGACAATTTCATCGAGCCCACCAGGCATCGCAACCGGCGAAGTATCTTCTCCGTGCAGATACTTCGAAATGTCGCTGTAGCTGTCCAAATGCCGTCGGACTGAAACCTTCAGTCCTTGGTTGTTTTTGAAGTGCATCCATCCTTCTGATACACTGGCTTTGGTCATCCCGAGCCCGATTACTCGTTTCAAAGAATCAGCTCGAATCATTGTATCGACCTGATCTTCTTGGCCAGGAATCTTAGACATGGCCTCAGGCAGCCATTCCAAATCCAATGAGTATCGAGCCATCTGAAATCTGTCGCAAGCCTCGATAAACTCCGGTGCCAAATGGACGCACGTCAAGACGAAAAGACTTTCTTCTGAACTGGCGCAAGCATGGACAAGTCCTACCGCCTCGTCAAAAGATTCAGGTAGATCGTACCAATCAGTCGCATCTTCAACAGAATCAAGAGGAAGCAGAACATCAGATTCCATCCGAAACTTTGCGCGTTTTCCTGCTCCTGACAGAATCAATTCAGATCCGTTAGTTTCTGCCAGCAAAGAATCGTCAGTCATCTTATTCAAGAGTTCCAGGAGCGGAGCCGCTCGTACTGCTCCTGTCAACGTACCAGGAAATGGATTCTTGCGAATGCAGGAAATTTCATCATTGAACGTAACGACATTTCCTGAGTCGAAAACGAAAGATGTAGACTGCTGCAGCAGTTCTTTAGCAGCAAGTCCCGGAGAGACAGACTCCAGAGCGAGCAAAACTTCAGCACGATCAACCTGAGACTTCATAATTCGAATCCTCGAATCCCTGACTTGGTGTTCAAAAGTGTATCAATTCTGCTGACAACCTCATCAACAGTCCGGCACAGCATGTTGGCCAAATATTCAGGGGAGTTCTCCCGAACTCTCTCTGAATCAGTACTCAGCCCCCAGCGAATGACTCGATCCTCAGTCCATGTGAATCGCTCTCCAGTACGAACAGTTCTTCCCTCTTTCGCAGGGTCTAGTTCATAGTCAGTTCTTCGGACTGCTCGACGCCGCAGCAAATGGTCCCCCTGGATCAAGCTACTATAGGCATCCCGATCGTATCGCTTTCCGAAGGCAACCAGTGCTCTCTCGTACTCCTGCTTCGAATCTGCAGGCAGCACCATCTCTAAGAAGAGGTCGATGTCAGCATTGACCCACTCGGTTCGATTTTTTGCTTCGGTGCAATCTCTGTCCATTTCCGAAATGCCTTGTGCCCCTTAGTTGTCGTCGTCATCCCAATCTTATGATAGGACATCAACCGTCTTCTCAGACGAAATTCAACGGAATCGTCGATAGATCCTTCGCCGCCAGCGAAATAGATGTGATCGACGGGCAAATCCTGATTCGCTCGAATGATGAATCCAGCATTCGCTCGAAACCGCCATTGGTGAGATGTAACTACTCCAGGAGTGACCGTCCGCACCACCTTATTCTTTTTGCCGTCGAACCAAAGCTCATCAGGCGATTTCTTATACCCCGAAGAAACGTCTACTATCTCAATCTCACCGACAGGCAGCTTCTTTTCCTGAAGGTACTCGTCTACCCATGCACGAAGCGTAGGCGACAGAGTCGTGTAATGCGTATTCCGTTCATCCCGAGTTGGAGACTTCGGGGACGTATTCAGCAAGAATGGTGGTTCGTCATAAACAAACTCACCATTCCTCTTCTTCGGAATGTAAATCACTCCATAGGCTGCCTGCTTCAGCCAGCTCGCCGAATCAACTGAATACCACCACTGGTACTTCATCAACTGAAACGACGTGACGGCAAACCCATGAGTCTTGACTGTCGGCCTACCAGCTCCATCAAACAGCAATTTCTGGAGCCCAGTCAAATACCTCTTCTGAGAATCTTTGGACCCAAAGCCGCAAGTCTGACCAAGCCCGACATAAGGACTGCCGAACTCGATGTACCTTTCCAGCCACTTCAAGTCCTCTCCTCGGTGGAAGACCGGAATGACTTTTTCGATGGGCAGCTCTTTGATCATCAGCTGATAATTGTTCCAGCTCGTCTCACAGGCAGCCGCCACCAATTCAGGCAATCGAGAATTCGGCAGTCCAGGTTTACCAGGAATGGCATCCAGGCACACATAGTACGACACACCAGGATGCTGATGACAGAAATCGATGTACGTTCTGATATCGATTTCAGCGCCAGAGTTCCAAACAGAAAACGCACCACTGTCAAGCATCAAGGGCACTGATACTCACTCCTTAATCAAAAATTCGAGCCGCCGCGACGTCTTCTTGAGTCCGGCAACCAGCCAACTTCTCATATCGCCGCTGTTTTTCGGCACGAAGCTGCAGCACCTTCCTGCCAGTTGCGTCTTTGGCACGCTCGGCCTCTCTTACCTCATCGACAACCGCCGCAATCGCAGAGCACAGATCCATTCTTGACGGACACGATCGCGAGTGATGACGTTTCTCGTACGGCAGTTTCTTGTTTAGCTTCTCCCTGGCCACTTCCAGCTTCTCGCCGATACTTGCGTACTCCGCTTCCAGTCGTTCAACCTCTGCCAGCTCCTTCGCAATCTTGAGACGGCCGACAGCAACCTTTCGACATCGTTCCTCAAGTCGCCGCTCATGCGACTCATCAGTTACTGCCAACTCCCTCATTCCCGCCAGATATCGGTCATCGATCAACTTCTTGATGTCTGCGCGTTCACTTGTCGTCATCTGAGCCATCGCGCTCACTCCTTAATCAAATCAAAGAACTCAGAACGGACTGCCGGTTCAAGGAATGATCCGTACAGACTCGAAGTAACCATGACCGAGTCTCTTTTCCCTACTCCTCGGCAGCTCATGCACGAATGATGGGCCTCAATCACACACGCAGCTCCCTTTGGCTGCAAATGCTTGTTCAGTGCATCAGACACCTGCTGGCACAGTCGCTCTTGTACCTGCAACCGCCGTGAATAGTAATCCAAAATCCGAGCCAACTTCGAGATACCGATGATCTTTCCGTCTGGTAGATACGCAATATGAGCTCGACCAGAAAACGGCAGCATGTGGTGCTCGCACAATGAGATGAACTCAATGCTTCTCAAGAGCACCATTTCATTGCAAGCACCATCCTCGAACACAGTCATAATTCTTTCCATGGCTGCATCTTCGGACTCTTGGTACCCTGAGTTCATCTCAAGCAAACTAGCCGCCACCCGCCTCGGAGTATCGAGAAGACCCTCCCGAGTGGGATCTTCGCCGATAAACCGAAGCAAAGTGGTAACCGCATCTTTAGCTTGGTCGATCGTGATTTCTGCTGCTCGACGAAGAGCATCTGATGTGACATTTGCCAGAATGCGATAGTCCTCGTTCAAATCCATCAATCCAGTCCTGCCAATTTGTGGGTCTGTACAGACAAGCGATAACCGAATCTACGGCAGGATTCCACCGCAGCATCCAGGTTCTTCTTGTTCTTGATCTCATCTTTTTCGTCCAGCGGCTGCACAAAAATTTTGTCAGCCACTTGATTGAGCATCGGTGGGCGGTACGGACGACCATATTGAGGTCCGACCGACACTAAAGGCAGTCCATCACTCGAATCAATCAATCCAGCTTTCACCACATACTTGAATGCATCCGCTCTCATAGCGGTTTGATGTGGGATTGACCGTGTCTTCGGCGAACATACCACTGACATCTTTGCCAGGATGAACGGCACACCTAGTGTACCGTTTGTCTCTATCTGCACAATCCCGCCCGGACCCATCTCGTCAATGAGACGAAGAACCAAAGATTGCAGATTTTGACGGAAAGGCTCACCTCCAGTGATGACTATCAGCTTTCTGCTCGGCAAAGCCGACAACTCTTCGACTACATCCAAAGGTGTCATTCTTTTTCGAACAGAAGTGTAGTCAGTGTCGCACCAATGGCACTGTAGATTACAGCCTGCCAACCGGATAAAGACAGCCGGCGTCCCAAAAAAGGGGCCTTCGCCTTGCACTGTATCCCAGATCGAATGGACTTCCACCGAACCGTCCGGATGAGCATCCTTAGGCTCTATCTTCTGTGTGTTCTTCTCCATAATCTGCCCAGCAATTCGGTGTTTCATAGAGCCGCACATGAGTGACCGTGACCAGCTCATCTTCAAGCAAATCAACAGCCACTTCAAACAAAACTTCCGCCATGGTCTCTGCCGTTGGATTGAGTCCATCAGGCATCAAATACGGCGTCTTTGGTCCGACCAACTCTCTGGCTTCCTCGTCAGTCATGCTGTCCAGTACGTCGCACAAGGGATCGTTTCGATTCAGAAGAAAATTGTGATCCCAATATTCATCAATCCAACCACCAACAATTTTCTTTACGACACTGAAATCAACCACCCTGCTCAGACTATCCAGAGCATCAGCTGTGACAGATATCTCAGCAACGTACCGATGCCCGTGCAGATTTGCACATTTCGACTCATGCCCGAGAACCCGATGCCCAGCATCAAATTCAATTTTTCGAGTAATGACTGTAGATCGACTCACAGCAAAGCCTCTCTCTTACACAATATCGCACACGGAAGAACACGTAGAAGTGCCTCCACTGTCGTGCGTTTCTATCCGAAAAGTGTGACGAAAACTCGAAAAAAATCCCGGACGAATCATACACCGAAAAAGAGTGCCGGCAGAGACCTTTCCGTCCAAAAACGGATCAACAACTCCATGCCATTCAGGTTCACAAGTCCCACCACCATCCCAAATCACACATCGTAATGGAGACCCGAACCCGTGATTAAGTGTCCTCGAGGTCGCAGGATCTCTCAACGAAACTTTCTGTCCAGGTTCCAAATCATCACTGCACTCCACCACCACAAACGGAACATGAACAGCATCGCGTGAACCTAATACCAAATCCACAGTTTCCATCACAGAGTCCCTTCTACGAGGACATCGCAGATACCCTGCAAGCTGTCATCGTACCGAGAAGCCATCTGCCGTACCGGAAACGGTACCGCCATTGCCTGCTCGATAAGTTCAAGCTGATGGGGTCTCGTGGTGAACAGGCACCGTTCTTCACCGCACAGCAATTCGGAATGACTGTAAGCATCTTCGACGATTGGAATGGTGTCGAAGATCAAAGCTTCAAGGATGCAATATCCAAAATTCTCTTCGATAGAATTTCCGGTCATCACCTGAGCTTCTGAGAGTATCTTGAGATACTCCTTCTTTGACAAGCCTTCGTAGACAGTCAGCCAGCCTTCTTGTTCGTACCTCTTAGCTCGATTTCTCAGAGGACCGCCTGCCCACATCTTGCGGCTAGTGGTTACCGCAAATTCCCAATCAGGATGCTGCCGGTGCAACCAAGCGAACGCATCAAGCGTGTGCTCAGGTCTCTTCTCAGGATCCGGGCGATTGGTATGGACTACCAATTTCTTCTTTTCGGCTCCGGGAAACCATCTGGCACCTTCGCATACTTCAGAGGATTTGTACGGATTTCCAGTAACCAGAATTTTGTTCTCAGAAATCCCTCGATTATCGATGAGCTGCTTCTTGTGGTACTCAGAGCCCACCATAATCAAATCGCAGATTGCTCCCCAGCCTACCTCGTACCACCGGGCAAACGGAGCACACGGTTCCATGAAGTCTTCTCTCGTATAACTCCCGGCATGCGCAAATCCGTAGATCTTGACATCAATTCCATTCAAAACTGATAGATACCGAATCGACTCAATGCCCCAGAACTCAATGTCAGCTACGAAAAACACATCATCTGGCTGGATTTTGTTCTCGTAGAAAAGCTTCGCCACTCTCTGAAGCTGAGTCGCCTTGTAATGCAGCGTTGAGTTGACGTCGAGAAACGTCCCAGTCTCAACTGTATCCGTCAGCGGCTCACCGTCAATCACAGTAAACCGAGCTCCTCGTTCTTCCAGCACCTCCGGAAACCAACGATACCACTGCTCTGAGTAACGTTCTTCGAGAGGCTCGATAGGCAGCAAGTAAATCATCCTCAGTCAATCTCCAGAAGCTCGTGGACAGGTGGCATCAGACGGACGTTCGCGTGCAGCCTGTCAATGAACTTGACCGATAGCTGTCCCAATTCAGCAGCACTGAGGACGTTCTCTCGATACCTCGGCATAAGCAGAACTCGGTGCCCGTAAATCGCATGAAGATTCGCCTGATTGATGTAGGTCTCAAGCGGCCTTGATCTCAAATCAGCTGTAATTTTGACGAACCCATGAAACGGACACGTAGCTGAGGTTCCTCCGAAATTTGCATCCTCCAGAAAATACTGAACCTGGTGATGCTGCCGGTACTCACTTGAGATAAAGTAGATCTGCGACATCGGGCAGTCCACTGTGACAGGTAAGTTGAATTTCAAGCATTCTGAAATCAACTTATCCGAAGGATGCTGAGTGTTTACGTACAAAGCGTGGCAGCCAGTTGCATCGACATCCCGAAGAAGGACTCCCGGAGTATCATCCATCATCGGCTTCACATCATCCGCCACTCGACAGAACAGAGTCGGCGTACCCAGCAACGGCCCTTCTCCTTCCAGAGATCGCTTACTCGACACAATTCGCACAGGCTCAATAGCATCGAGATACTCCCACACGTCACCATCAGTCCACTCATAGACAGGGAACGCCGCAGTCAAGCCGAACACTCCATCCTCTGTAATCCAATCAGGCATCTGAGAGCGATGGATCTCCTCCCCATCGAACTGGACTGTCTTGTCTTCGTCTTTTCGTGTGCCGTCAAACTGGCAAACCAGATCCACCAAACTGAGAAACTTCGGCACGTTTTCCAGCTTCGGCTCCTTGACGCAGAGAAGGCCTTCTGTTCCGTCAACTCTCTCGCCGGCATGTCCATTGTGGATGACAGTAATTCCCGGCAGCACCTTCCGGCAGAGATGCAAGACTACTCGCGAGTCCTTTCCGCCGCTATAGGCTGCGTACACCCGATTTTCACCAAATGTCTCAACCATTTGGCGGATTCGGGAAACTGCCAAGTCTTCCAGGTTCTTCAACCGATCACTCATCACCGTTCGGGTCATCTGTTTCATTTCCTCATCTGAACTGTTTACTCAAAGAACACAACCGTTTTCGCCGTCCTCAAACACAGACACTTTCACAAGACGGCCGACGTATTCCGCTTCAATACGTCGCTTGATCATCAAAGCCATCATTTCGCAGCTCAGATGCGGCCCTTTTTCCTGAGAATCGAACCACTTCTGAATCCAGTCACTGAAAATGAGATACTCTACATCTCGATCATCGTGGAATTGCTGTACGGAAACCTCGAAATGGAATTTGTGGCGATGTGGGTGTGACAAAAATTTGACAGCATCCGGCGCCGCAGGGTAACTATGAGTGAGTACTCTTTCGAATCTCACCGTAGCCCAAATCACTTCATCAAACGATTTGATAGACCTGAACAAGAAGTACTTGTCTGATTTGGTAATGGTGTCGACTTGGGATGGATACAACTCTCTGAACAGAGCTTCTTTGCCTTTGGAATCGTCTTCCTCTTCGAGCCAAGGCACATTCATTTCTACCGAATAGAATCGAAGCTGGGTCTTTGTTCGTCCTGCCCAATCAATTCCACAAGACCGCACAATTCTATGAAGTGGATGATAGTCGAACTGGCTCGGTACGTAAAGAATGTCCGCACTTGTCTGATTTGCCAACGACACCTTCGCTGCTGCACTGCTATCGTGGTACCAAAGATACCTTCTCGGAATATCGGCCGCATCGAGATGGTCGAGTCTCTTTTCATCCCTGTCAAAGTAGATTACCAATCCAACTCGTGACAATACCGAGTAACAGCCGATGAGCTCATCATCCAAGTGGGGTGCAAGTATGATGTCCATCGACTGTCCTCGGTATCAGTGGGTTTTGCTGGTAGTGAAGTGAAGACGTGACGTCCCTTACGTCTACTCCTTTTTGCCGCCTTCAGATTCCACTGAAGTCCCCGCAAATCCCATCAGAGCGTCAACCGCCCACGTCAGCGCACCTTTGCTCACCTTGGGATTCGCTTTCCCGTATTCCTTATCAACCGCATCGATCAGCTCAGCAGTGATCCCATTTTTGCGATTGATGTCACCTGGGCTGTCGAAGTGCTCTGCCAGCACCTTACCAGCACAGTACCCACGACTCTTGGCACTCCGAATGCGGCCTCGCTTCGGCTTCGACGGCTTCGACGGCTTCGACGGCTTCTCTTCCTGGGAACCGTCGTCGGCATCACCGTCGTCGGCATCACCGTCGTCGGCATCACCGTCGTCGGCATCACCGTCGTCGGCATCACCGTCGTCGGCATCACCGTCGTCGGCATCACCGTCGTCGGCAGCCTCCGCTTCTTCCTTCTTACCTTTCTTTCCTCGACGGCCCTTCTTCGGCTTCTCTTTCTGAGCACCTTCGCCGCCGCCTTCGTCATCTCCAGTAACTTGGATTTCCGTTCCACTTTCCAGCGCAGCGAGAACTTCCACCAAGTCCTTCGCCGTCTGGTCGTCTTCCGGATTTGTACCGGGCTCGTAGACATCACGAGACTTGGCAAGGTTCGCAGCAATTTTCTCGTTCGACCATCCGCTGGCGGTTTTCCAGCCCAGAAAAGAAACCACAGCCAGTGCCCGAACACGATCCAGCTTCAACACTTCACCGCTCATCGATCTTCCCTCTTACATAGGAACAGAAACTTTGAAACAGCGGAAACCAACTCCCGCCCCTCTTGTGTACGTCTCCAAGTATTGCTGTTCCTGGAATTAATCGCAACCGGTTTATTCTGCAATTTTACCATTTGCTCAAAACAGCAGGATTTTCAATCTCATAACAACCAGCCACATGAACACACTCTTTGCGATGCCTATCCCGAGCCCGCCGCCGAACTACCCAATTTAGCCTGCACATCTGCTTCTGCCGCTCTTGCTCAGTGACGTTGATGCCTATCATACCGTCCACTTGATCAAGTTTAGTTCGCCGCCCCGTAAAGTGCTGACGTCCCAAAAGAGTATCTGAGCGAGAGTAGCTGATTGCGTTTGATTGGGTTGCTGTAAGCACCAAACAATTCCAATCATGGTGCAGCCGTGTCAGCTGCTTCCAGTTCTCCTCGTGCACATCGTTCTTGTCGTGGACACCAGCCGGGTGGGCTAAAATGTCGGCGTAATCTACTATGACTACATCAGGTTTCCAGCTTTCTCGACTAAACCTGGCCAGAAGAGCATCTATGTCCGCTACCGTAGCTGAGGAATTGGCATAGGCCATCAACCGGAACGCATCAGTTCCTGCTCTGCAAGCTCTCCTGAACGATCGATAGGCATCAACAGGATCCACCTTACCCATCTTGACTGCTTCGTGGGTTACTCTATACTCTTCGTCTATCTTGACTGGATTTCTGCATTTGCCTTCGAAGTCACCAGCCATCGTTGCTCTTTTGGCGAGCCGCTCAATCACATCCAGTTCTGTGCCATCACCTAAATTGACAAACAGGACTCGATTCCTCTTGCGAACAGCTCGGTACGCAGCATCTACCAACCAAACTGTCTTTCCTGTCTTGTTTGGTGCCATGAAAGATACTAGGCGACGCCTCGAAAACATGTCCCCGAAAAAGTCACCTAAATCTCCGGGATAATCAATCAGAGGCCGTGTTCGAATATTCTCAAGAGCATCGACCCAAATTCCAGGATCATCGACCGGTTCAAAATACGGATCAGGCTTCAAACTCAACGACGGAAGATTTCTCATCCGATCGATAGCTTCACGGTGCAAACCTTGACTGAGATCTGCTCCCGCTTCTTCGTACTCCCTTTCTGCGACCACCTTGCAGAAATGATTCTCCGCTAAATCCAAGATGTAATCTTGGTTCCCTTTGACATCTGTCTCAGACAAATCAACCAAAAACCGCTCAACAGCCTGAATCGTTTCTTCATCTGCAGTCGATGTTTCTACCCACCTCTCGAATATGACTTGAATATTCTCATTAGGCGGCTGTCCGTATTTCTTGAGATGCTTGACACACCACCACCCAATCAAATTCGCCCACCTAGACTGAAACAGCCCAGATCGATCATCCCAGTGAGATGCTATCCGCGAGCAGACAACTGGATCCTGAACCATCGCTGACAGTATCTGACGAACATCAGATCCATCTGAGAATCTTTGCGTTTTCATCTGAGCCCGTACTGCTCGATTTCGTCCTTGGTACAACCTGCACAATGATACTCAGGCTGTGATTTCTTGAACTCAATGTACTCCTGCTCACTCATCCCCATCTCTTCTCGATCCTGCTTTTCAAATCGTCGCACTCGATCCTCTACGCCCATCAGTGGAGGTTCTTTTTCTGATTCTTTCTGGAACACTCCATCGTCGAGCACATCAAAAAGTTTCTTGATAGAAAAGAAATCAAACTCTCTCAGGTAAACGTCAACTGCCTGAGACAGAATGTTTGTAGGTACGTCCTCAAACAACCTCAGAACCCGAATCACATCGCCCGTCTCTTCGATTTTCTTTCCGGTCATCCGGAACCAAAATCTCATCAACTCAACACGAGCAGCAACTTCTTCTGATTTCTCAAGCAAACCTTCTTGCATAACTCACTCCTGCTCCTGAAGTCTGTCAGCTTCTTCTTGTCGCCGTCTTCGAGCTGCTGCTCTTGCTTCTTGGTCAGCGCAAACCTGCTTCACCAGCTCAGCTGTCGAAAAACCTTCTCTATTTTTGCTTGACTGCCTCTCGTAACAGGTTAGCAGCTTTGGAAATTTCTCAACAAACGAAACCGCCGCAAACACCTGAGGAGTGAACTGGTCATGTTCGTTAGACACGAGTCCATCGATGTACCAACTAAGAACTTCATCGATCAGCTCAATCGAATTATTTGGAGCTCTCAGTAATCGAAGAAAATGCTGAGCCCATCGGTGCAATGATGGTACTTTGGTGATGCGATTTTTCTGAGCAAGCGCATCGTAGAGTTTCTTTGATGCAGAAGCCGCCCATTCGTCTTCTGGTGATGCTGCTTGCTCTGACTCTTCTTCCACCACTTCAAATCCTGCGTATCCCGGAGAATGATACTCAGGCGACGCACCAAGGGAAGGGCCGAAGGACCTGACCCTTTGCGTCCCTGTGCCTTTGTTTCTTTTATCACTTTCTTTGTATATTGTGCCACCCGTAATATTACGGGTTGGTGGCGTAATATTACGGGTTGCTTCAGCGCAAGGTTGTATACCAACCCGTAGTTTTGTGGTGCTGGACAAATCTACAGAATCCCTATCAGCATATCCAGACTCTACAAGAAACTCACCAACAGACTCACGCACATGGGCCTCGTTGACTCGGTACCAGTTTAATTTACCGCCGGTGCTCGTGGTCTCTGTTCGAATCTCCACAAACCCGAGATCTTGTAGTTTGTTGAGAAATTTACGGATAGTAGTTTCGCTGAGGAACGTATCCGCCGCCCAATCTTTGGTGCACCGATAGAACCAATCATGCCCTTTACCGAATCGGCAAGAGTAATGCATCAGCTGGCTAAGTACCACTCCACCTGAGAGCCCACCCATGAATTTGCAGTACATCTCACGCACCCAGACACCTTTTCCACTATTGGTCTCGGTGTCATAAACCGACCCGGGTGTTCTTTCGGCTTGAGACTCATCTAGCCTAGCATGATCGATCATAATCTGCCTCACCAAAGAAAAACCCGCTGACATCTTGGCACATGTCAGCGGGCAAGGAATCCGTCGGTGCCAGGCCTTCGCACAAGCCGTATCCGAGCGGGATGTTCTGTTTTAGTACGTCCATGAATGGACTCGCAATGCGAAATTCGGCAAATTTATCAATTCGAGAGGTGCCAAGCAATCGAATCGACCTGAACTGCCAACGGTATACGTCGGTGCCTGCGGTACCAACCCACCGAACCTGGGCAGTTTACTGTAAATCGAGCAAATCCACCCAGATTCGGTAGAAATGGTGCGGATTAACCACGCACCAACCACTGAACTGCATTGGCTAGCGCGTGCTGGGTACGAGCTTGATTCAACCCAAAGAGATTGGAGTCGACTCGCTTCCAGACTCGAGACTCATCGTCTTTGCCTCGAGCTTTTTTGTCATGCTGGACCATTCCGCTGTAGGCATTCAGAGCACACCACAGGCTGGCGCCTGCAATTTCCCGTTCATCATCAAATCGACGAGTAAATGACTGGAAGGCACTCACTGCTCGATCTCGAGCATTCTTTTCTTTTCTTGTCTGAGGATTAGTAGAGACTTCTCCAAAATCCCTAGCATAGCATTCTGAAAAGAATTGCGTCATCTTTTCCGTGTTGACTTGATACTCAAACAACCGACCCATCAAGTCTTCGGTCTTCTTCATCCGATCGTTGTACGCTCTCAGCGCGAGTCGAGCTTCCTCGATCCTCCCCAAGACACTCTGTGTGTGTCGAACAGAAATCGCAGCGTCTACCAGTTTACCGGTATCGTATTTCGGTATCACAGAGTGCAGAGTGTTGCTGCACACCACTCTCACTGTTGTCGGTGTGACACGAAAACTGGATTTCCCGTCATGCCCATTGCTGACCAGGATGTAAGGAACAATCTCGTCGTCCCTGGCCACCTGGAATGTCTCGCCTTTGAGGAGGAACCACACACGCTGGCCATTGCGGACACTGCCAGCAGTTTCACACAGAACTGGTTCTCCGCCTTCTGCTGCAGACACTTCACTGAGTGCCTCACAGAATTCAGCCATTTCGACATTCTGAACAGGACGGTAGTTCGACGAGACTACTCCAAGTTGGTGATTGGTGTCTTCTCGAAAATTTGCAACGTGGGATTCAAAAACGTACTTCGACCCATCGTTCAGTCGAGTGTACATCGCCTTCTGGGTGACCTTCCAGTCCAGCCCAGCAATCGACAAGGCTTCCTGCGGAGTTGGTGCTTTTTCGACTACAACGCCCAGGCCGTGCCATGCAGCTTGACGGTGAAGTACAACATTGTCTGTCTTTTCGATTTCGTGAGCCATTGCTTCTCATCCTTTCTGGTGCGTTGCTGTGCAACGAAAACACTCGTTTTCGTTTGTCTGTGCAACACAATATAGGATGAGACACGCAATCTCAACCAAAACAGAACAAATTTATTCTATGATCCGAAGGAAAACCCCACACCACGAGCTATTCGCAGAATTCGCTGTACTCGATAGTGAGTGATCCCCATTTCGATTGCTATCGTGCGGCCAGATTCTCCGCGAAGGAGTCGACGGAGAATCAACAATTCCTCAGCTAAATAGGCATCGACTTCCGTTTCGGTTTTTCGACTTGGAGCGATCGGCACTCCTCGGCGACGGCAAATGGCGTACACCTGACTCAAACTCAGATCAAACTTCGCCGCCGCAGCTTTCGCTCCTTCTCTGGATGCCGCCTCGCATAATTCACGGTCCCGCTCTGCGCGTTCAATCTGTTTCATAGCCCGAACCTTTTTCTGAGTTCCAGGATTTCTTCTTCATCGGCAGATCCGGGATCGTCTCCAGATTCTAGAATCACATTTTCAGTAATCCCAGGCAGAGCTGAAAGATCTCGGCACAATGAACGAGCTTGCTTTTGAGCTTCTGGTTCATTGTCGTAGCACACCACCCGAATTGGGTAGGCCGCGGCCTTGGCTATCTGCTGAGCAGTAAAGGTGCTGCCAAATGTAGCTACTGCACCTGGGCCGATTGCCCACACGTCAATCGGCCCTTCTGCGATGATGATAGTGTTGACTGCGTACTGTTCTGCATATAGCAGATGTTTATGCGGCATCCCTTCTTGTTCAGGACTCGCTGAAATATATTTCTGGGCGGCAGTTTCCTCTGATCCAACCGATCGTGTCGTCCAAGACACCGTCCGACCGAATTTATCAGTGATCGGTATCCACAATCTCCACTGAAGATCTTTTCCTGGACAGGTCCCTTTGACTCCCCAGTAGGTTTCAATTTCAGCGGGATCAAACCTCCTCGACTTCAGATAATTCCAATAGGCTGGAATGTCTCGAATTCCAAGCAACCCAGAAGGAACTTCCAGTGTTCCGTGAACTTCACTCTTTGCATATTGCCTGATCTGCGGCAAACCAAGCACAAGCTCTTTGACTTGCTGACGCTTTTGCCGAATCAGCCGAACCAACGACTCGATGTAGTCCTTTTTGCCGCATGTCCAGCAATTTGCAGAAGGAACGTGTAATCCGAGTCCTAATCGATATCTACGGCTCCCCGGAGAACACCAAGGACAATCGACAGACACTCTTCCTCGTGTTGCGTGATGGTGCTGGCCCTGCCTTCGGTAGTCAACTCGGTGCGTATCGAGGATATCAGTCAATGACTGGATCATTTGGATTCTCGCTGATCGTCGACAGCCTTTTGCATCATGCGGATAACGGCCGATTGCATTGTGGTGCCGTTTATCGCACACAGAGCCTTGAACTCGTCTCTCAGTTTTCTAGGAACTGATCGAAAGTTCATCTGGACTTTATCGCTGGAATTCAACTTGCTGCTACTCGATGTAGTCACGATTGCACTTTCTTTTCCAGCTCAGCAATGAGCTCATCGTACAGATCAAAGCTATCGACTACCGCCTCTCCGTCTAAAATTGAATCGATAGTCGTTTGCTTCTTTTGGTGTAGTTTGCACAGCTTCTCTTCAATCGTACCACCTGCAACCAAATACCACACTGTCACTGGATTAATCTGACCAACTCGGTGCGGCCGGTTTTCAGCCTGAAGTAAGTCCGCCGGTCTCCATCCTAGTTCGACAAACCCAACAGTTGACGCAGCAGTTAGATTCAAACCGACACCAGCTGCTTTGATGTTACCGATGAACACCCGAGTTTTTTCATCCATCTGAAATTGATCAACTGCAGCCTGGCGATGCTTACCTGTTACGCCGCCGTCGACCCGAACTGATTTGCCTTTGACTCTTCTTTGAAGCACGTCCAGGGCTTTTTTGTGCACTCCAAAGAGGATGATCTTTTCATCAGTTTCAATAAGAAACTGATTAATCCACTCGACGGCTGCTTTCATCTTCAACCGAGCAGCTAGACGAATCAAGTACCCGACTTTGACAACCTGCTCCGCTTTTTTGGCTTTCTTCTCTTTTTCTGGGTGAGTTTTCTTCATCCAACCCAGAAAATCTGTCGAAGCTTGCTTGTACTCTTCTCTATCAGTCAGATCAAGAGGAAGCATTCTCCTGGTTTTAGGCGGCAGAGATTTAAGTACGTCTGCTTTTCGCCGCCGTACCATCCCAAGAGAAACCAAACGCTGATTCAACTCTTTTAGATTTGATGATCCATTGTAGTCCCAGCCCCAAGGACGAAGCCTAGGACCGCAATAGGACATCTGGTACGATGAAAGATTCGGGAACTCCGATGGCCATAAAAGATTCAAAATGGACCAGAGCTCTCTTGGGCGATTGTTCAGTGGAGTTCCGCTTAGTCCTAGAATTTGACTGACTGAGCGGCATAATTTTCGGGCGGCTTTGGTTCGCTTTGCCTTTGGATTCTGCAGTGATTGGCACTCATCAAACACTACTGTCTGGAATTTCACCTTTTTGAGGAGCGGAACCCAGTAATCCAAGATGTCATAATTGATGACAACAACAGCCGGCAAATGCCAAAGAAAATCTTGCACATCTGGTGGTTTCTGTCCTTCGCAGATCCGAGGACGCACTCCTGTGAATTTTAGCGTTTCTCGAGCCCAGTGGTATTTCACGGACGCGGGACACACTACGAGAACTGGCTGCCAATCAGGATTACGCGCAACCGCCACCAGAGCCTGGACGGTCTTACCGAGCCCCATCTCATCAGCAAGAAGCACTCGTCCGCCGTACTCACTGATCAGCTCGACTCCCTCGGATTGGTAGTCCAGCAATTCCACCGAAGAACATACGTGCATCAAAGACCTCGAGCAGCCAGTAAAGGTTGAACGGCTGCAAGCAGGCAGCCAGCAGAATCGAGAGGCACCTTAGACTGAACCAGCACCTCAAGCAATCGGCGTTTCAGCATCGTTGCTGATTTGCTGGTCTGGGTCAACCTGCTCTCAAACCCAGCACAAAAAGCGACCGCATCGAAAAACTCTGACGAGCGGTAGTCCTCAGCCATATCCGCGATAGTCAAGCCTGTTTCAGTGGCTGGTTGTGTGCAACTGGTACCCCACACCCTTTTTCGGCGAAGCTCTGCATTTCTCAAATCCCGAAGCCGCCGAGTAACACACACCTTTAGATATCCCTCAAAAGGAATACCTAAATCTGGGTCGAAAGTCCTCCAAACCTCCAAGAACTTCAAACGAGCTTCGCCGAGTGCCTCATCAAAGTCTCCACCACGTTGTGTGACAAACTGCCGACATACTGCTTTGAGGAAACCTTCGTGCCTCTCGTACGCTTCCGCTGTTGATTCATCGGCCATGCTGCACCCCACTGAGCTAAAGGCTATCGATGTAACATCCGTAACATCACGCAAGGTAGCAGCAGCCTACCGCAGGTACAACCCAAAACCGTAAAATTCAAATTTTTATTGAGTACCTTCCCAGCGGCACTCAGGCACTCCACCTAAATGATGAACCCACTGATCAAACGCAGCAGAGTCAATGGCCTGCGACCGGCGAATTAATCGCTCAGTTCCATCCTCTCTTCGGCACCTCAGCAATCCAATACCACCTACCAAAATCGGTTGCACTTTTTCTCTTTTACTTAAATCTCCGACACACCGGACTTCGAGCAAGTCATCCGGCTCGCATTCTTTTTTGGCTTCCTCTGCCTGCTCCACCGCCCACAAAAGACACCGAACCCACAGAGTCTTAATCCACTTCATTCTTTATCTCCATGATTGATTTTTCCGCAGTCCCTGCCGCATCGAGAATGCCGCACTCGATACACATCAGGAATATCTCTGGAAGCCGAGTCCATTCCTGCTTGCCGACGAAAAGCAACATCACACCGACACTGCAGAAAATGATCTGACTGCACTGGTTCAGTCCATCCAGAACTATCGAGATACCCTTTCTCCCGACACCACGAACCTTTTACAATCTGAATACCTCCAATCGGTCGACTCATTTTTCGTAGATAGAAATCTTCTTGCCGAGGAAGGTAGAGTCTTGTCTTAGATGCCTCTTCGATCGATTGGTCGCCTAAGGCATGTGTCCGGTGCGTGCGCACCTGCTGCGGGTACACCATAGGCACTGCTGCATTCATGCACGCAACCACCGCACGCCGCAAACTGTCACCGTAGAATAGATAGTCACAGTCGGTAAACCAAACAACATCAGCTGCGGTGGTTTTTGTGATTTGATTTCTGCCGATAGCCCTCCGGAACAACTTTTCTGGAAGGAGTGCGCACAAACGGACTTCGAAATCAGGCTTCCCTAGATAAAACAAATCAGAAAAGAACTCAATGACCTCGATAGTGCGGTGGTCTGCAGACGACGCACACACGGTGATCGACGCTTGTATCTTGGATGTGTCGGCTTCAAGATACAGACTAGTCAGTTGCATGGCGAGTAGATTATGATAGACGGAAACCTCTTCTCCGCTCCAGCAGTGTGTAACGATCTCCAAAGAAGGTCGATAGGTACTCATCTAAACTGCTCCTCCGTTGCTGTGTACACCAAAGAAAAAGATGGCAGAGTACCGCAGGACAGCACACTGCCATCTAATTAGATTTCTGATTTGTGGTGACGCAGAATTACTGAGTGACAAATTCTGCTAATCAGAAATCTCAGAAGAAGACCGAAACAAACCAGGCTCAGATTGGAGTAAAACGGCCCAAATTCTATCCCCTGGGGCGATGACGTCTTTTTCATCAAAGAACTCAAGAACTGCCTTCTTCACCCCACGATAGGTTCCACCGTAGTCATGTCCGCAGATCAATTTTGTCGTCAGCGGCATCCATAAACTGATGTCCTGCTTGACAGATTCATAGGTGTGGTTTGCATCGATGAAGACAAAGTCGAACGGCCGCCATTGCAGCTTCGCTGCCTGTTCTGATTCCATCTGATAGACTCGCAGACGAGGCAGATAGGTCCCAAGTCTACTTAGACACTCGTCGTATACACTGGACCACTCCGAATCCACTAATCTACCAGTTCGTTGGTGCCTCTTGGCATACGATGACGATTCGTCCCATTCCTTCCATGGATCAATCAAAGCCATCTGTAGCTCAGAAAAAGATTCAAGGAGATAGGCAGAAGTCTCTCCTTTCCAGACACCAATCTCAGCGCCTGTACTTGGTTCACCTATCAGATTACGAATCAACTTTTCAAGGGTCTGCGGTACAGCCATTACCGGTCTTTCGACTCAACGCCAAGTATCATTTTCTTCTTCGTAGATTCTAGAAACCACAGAAGCATCTTCTGGCGTGTTTACTGATGGCGGTGGAAATTCGTCTTTGGACTGAATAGCTTCAATCGTCCAGCCTTTTTCAATCCAGGCAAGCTGCTCAAGGTCCTCATGCTGGGCCCAAGGGCAGTCGTCTATTTCCCCGAGATTAGGTATGCATCGAGAAAATCGATATATTCCGATGTGAGCAAGAGGCTGCGGAGCATCATTAGCTGGTGGTACCCTAGAAAACCATCGGCAATAGCCTCTAGAAACCCTAACCGTGACCAATGATGCAGGATTGAATATAGATGGTCTATCTGCCACCAAAGTCGAAATCACATGAGAATTCGACTCCATCATTCTTTGCACATCAAACGCATTGATCAACGGTTCATCGACTTGCCAATTGATGACAACGTCAGGAGCTACTCCGGATGGACCGGCATGTAACTTAGCAGCGGCTGCCATCACTCGAGACGTGCCATTTGCGTGCTGCTGAGTATCATCAAAGAATACTGGTATGCCATTTCTTCGGCAGTACTCTTCGATCTCCTTATCAGGAGTTACCACATGAATGGAGTCTGCTCCACAGAGCAGAGCCGTGTCGTAGGTCCTTCGAAGAAGAGGCTTGCCAGCAATATCGACCAACGGCTTACCGGGAAATCGTTTAGAGTCCATCCTTGCTGGAATGTAGATGCGTCTGGCTGCTGGCATTTTCGGCCTCTAGTAGAAATACTCGTACCTTTCACAAAAGGCTAATTCTGATTGAATTACAGCCTTCCGGAGTTCTTTTGGTACGTCTGCACGTACCTTTGGATTGAGTCGATTTTTCGGTTCATTGAGATTTGGTATTGCTTTGAGGGTTTTTTCTGAATACCCCATCGACACCAAAAACTCGATCGCCGCCCAAGGCACATCTTCGAGCCGAATCACTGAATCAGCTCGGTACGCAGCAAAAGCCGTCTCAATAATGCCTGGTGATTTTGAGAGCTTCTCCAAGAAAATCTGAATGTCACTGGACTCCCGAGCCACAGCACTGACAGCATCGACTTCCGGAACTGCAATCATTCCCCCACGAAGTGCAAAATACATAGATACCGCCCAATCAACTGGATGCCGCACGATAGACAGCACCCAGCCGTTCTTCCAAGTCGGCGGTGGAGGTAGATGTTTGGCGGGATTACCGGCTCCAATCTGAGCCTGGGCACAAAGATTGATGAACCAAGATGTTCCGGTTCGAGGAGGAGATGCGAACTGGAATTTTTCGTAATTGATCATTCTGACTCGATCTCCTCGGTGGTAAGTTTTTCGTAGCAGTTGCAGTATCGATGCCGCCAAACTTCTTTGACTTCATGTCCTCTTTGTGACAAGAAAATCTCAAGTCCGTCGTAGACGTGATTTTTCTTTGGGTGTGCATTTCGGACATCGTCAAAGACAATCCAACCGCCTGACCGCACCAACTGTAGAGCTAGTCGTGCATCAGCCAAGACAGCTAAGTCTGTGTGATCACCATCAACAATAACCAAATCCCACTGCCCAGGTTCAATCAACTTCCCTTTGACTCTTTCCGTCTGCTCGAGAGACTGCTTCAAAACTTCAGCACTGTAACCTTTAACGAGCTCAACTTTCTTTCCGTAGGAAGCCAGATTGGCTCGAGCCCTTTCTTCGACAGCAGCCATCTTTTCATCGTCAAGTTTTCTTGTAGCCGCCCACGGATCAACAGCCAGCACACGACTTCTGGCATGCCCTAAGAAATTCTGAAGACACCACAGCAGATCCATGCCTTCGAACACCCCAATCTGAATCATGTTGACTGGTTCTTTGCTGCTGAACTTGTCCAGCAAGAAAGTCGACCAAGTCTTCTGGTTGCGGTGCTCGAACCATCTCCGAGTAAACTTGCAACCTGTCTTATTGACAGGAATGTTCTTTTCGTGCGGAAGTGCATCAAATGCAGGATTCTTTGTGGCACGCTCACCCATTGGTCATCGCCTCTTCTAATTTTGGAATCCACTTGTTTCGGCAAGAATCTTTCCAGTTATTGATGTAGCCGATGTTCCATTTCAGGCATTGCTGATAAACCGGCCACCACAGATCTACTCCTCTTGGACTCTTGTTCGGCCGAACATTCGAATCGCCGTGGAAATGCCAGACATGGACTTGATTCGGATGAAGCTGAGAGTGTCTCGGGGATGAGTTGTGTGTGCCTTCTGCTACGATGCCGAATTTTGTCTGGAAACTCTCAGCCATGACAGCGTGGAGTACCGTCTCGTCGGCAATAAAGAGATCCCGGCAATCACACGTCCACTCATACCACTTAGCAAGAAGCTCGGTCCGAGGATAACACGAAAACACACCACCATTGACAGAAGGCATTGGGTTATTCAGCAGCAATTCTACTGCTTTTTGGTTAACCGATTGCCGACCTTCAAGTCTCTGGATACGCTTTTTCACGACTCCTGAATTGGTGCGCCAATTGTTGAACTGTGTCCCTGCGAATTCTTCGATACCATCTTCGATTAACGGAATAACCAAATCAGACAAGCTACCTGTGACCATGGTGTCTGCATCAAGGTAGATCGCAGCAGTATCTGGAACTCCCTGCATCATTCGGATTTTATCAGCGAACTGCGAGTTGCCGCCCATTCCATCTTTTCGTCGTAGCTCAGGTTCTCGACGATGTACTTTGGTTATGCTCAATCGTTTGTCTTCGGCAATCTTATCAACGATGTCGATAGACTCATCCCAAGCATGAAGCCGAATCGGACCATCCCACCATCTCCGAAGAGTGAACAAACTCACAACCAAATACGGCAGATGAGCAGGCCCGCTCATGAGATAATTGACCGAGACTGTCGGTTTGTCTTCTACCATCACCACATTCGAATCCTTGGATTGAAGTTCCTATCATTCCTCACATAGATCGCATCGTATTGAGCACGGTTAATTCTGGTGGTGTGTACCCACCGCCTGTGGTACCCAAAATCCCGCATCCAGGTATGGATCTGGACTGGTTCGGCCCAGCCGTCTGCTGGTGGGATCCCAGTCATCTCAACATTGATAACCGGTATCTTTTTCTCAAATCCTTCCCCGATGAGTCCTTGTAGAATTCTATGCTCAGACCCCTCGCAATCAAGCCAAAGAAGACATTCTTCTAAGCCCTGTGCTTTTTCGAATCTTCGAAAGAAAGAATTCAGAGTGGCTACGTCGACTGTAGCTGAAGCCGACGGCCCTTCTGCAAGACCAGCCAAGCTACCACCGTCTTTGTGCTGAGGCCGAAACCGCAGAGTCGCTAAACCCTCGAAGGCTCCAAGAGCTGAGTTTATCAACATCCCAGGAAAAGTTGATTCCCGTCTCACCCATGATTGGTACGTTAGAGGATTCGGCTCAAAACCGTAAATCTCACAATCATCCCATGCCTGCCGCATCAGCTCTACTTCTGTTCCGCGGACACCGACACCTGCGATGATTACTGTTTTCGGTTGCCATTCAATCTTTTCGCAGAACTGAATAACAGCATTTCCAGATCGATTTTTACCCATTGCGTCCACTACTGCTAATAACTTAAATCTCTTCGATTGCCCGCTTCATTCCAGACAGATTCGACTTATGGTGCCAGCCACGAGACTTCATATTGACTCGAAGAACAGGCAGTCCACATCGTGTTGCATAGTACCACAGATATCCGTCCTGAGAAGGTACTGGGATTTGACGATACCCTTCGGTAATGTCAGCCGAAGAAGCAGCACGCCGAGTGAAATTTGTATCGAAAAAGCCGCACCAAGAAATGATACGGCGGTGCTTCACCATTCCAGATGATTCTGATTTTGGAACCAAGTTGAGTCTCGGCTCTACAAAATCATCAGACAGAACTTGATGATGCCTGACCGACCACTCATCAAGTAGAAGCATCTGGTTCGCTGGCTTTGTGTATCCCCATGGATGGGCGATTATCGCAGGACTGTTCTCGAACCATTTTGGATCAACCCAGTCATCCATCCCATCTGCAATCGTATCAAGATCGAGCTTCAACCAATATGGAGTCGATACATAAGCCGCAGGCACATGAACAAATCCAGCGAGCATCTTGTGCCGCTGAGGATCATGCCATCGGGATCCGACTTCCCCTTGGTACTGAGTTCCATGGCCCCACGGTATCAAGGTGAAGAAAGGGTGTTCTTCGACGATCTTCAGGATATCTCGACGAAGAGCCAAATCAACAGGTTCTCCAGCGTCGTAGAAAATCACCAATCGATTTTTCAAAATCGACGGTTTTTGCTCACACCAATTAGGCCAAGCCAGCTTGAGTTGGCATAGATGCTTTCTATCGACACCAAGAACAGTTGTGTACTCAATCATCTTTGATTGGTGTCCTGAAAGAACCATCAGCCAAAACAACACAAGGCCGCTCTACGAGAGTCCGAAATCTTTCTGATTTCGAATCCAGCTTCACGCCTGTAGTCATCCTCACAATATCAGTCACATCTACGCCTCCTCCATCTGGTAGATAGATTTCTTTTGCGTAGGATTCTCCTCGTAAGCACTGAAATTGATGAGGGATGTTTGCTCGAATTAGCAGTGAGTCGCCTTTTCGGAGGTCTCGATGGAACAATTCCCAACCGATAGCCCACACAACCCGAAGCACACCAGAAGTGACTTCGAATCGATTACTTCGGTTTGCATGATAATGGAACGAGCAACATCCACCTTCTTGAATGACTAAGGAATACTTGATTCCTGCTCTCTCTTCGGAATCCTTAAGAGCAGAAACAGGCTGCCGGCACGTTCTTCCCCAGATTTTTTCTTCCCAGTCGTAGGCTCGAGTAATGTCAGTCATCGCTGGAGTCTTTCTTGTCTGTAGAATTATACCACCCGGTCAAATCAAACGGCAGCGGCGGCATCATTCTGAGTGCGTACGTCAAGGCATCTTGAAACGGAATAAATGGAAAGGCTCTCAATCCAGAATATTCATAACAATTGAACACTCTCAATCCGGCCCGAGAAAACACACCGTCGCCCTGCATGGAACTCAACCAAGAGTTGACAATTCGGTACTGCGAGTTATTCGATGAAATCGCTGCTGCATCTCTTTTTTCCTCAAACGCATAGTTTCCAATCTCAGGCAAAGCCGAGTCCATGTGGAAATCTACACCAATCAAGAAAATAGTCCGAGCGCCTAGATAGTAGAGCAATCGAAGTGCCAAGAGCATAGTACACACAGTTTTTGGTTCGCCTGTTCTCATCACGCCTGCATTAAGATTGCCCCACGCAGCTCCTTCATCTGAAAAAAACGTGTCGTCTGGACGCATCCAGTTTCTACGCTCAAAGCCCCAGACGTTAGGCATGTCTGTGATGAATTGGAGTGCCGCAGCTTCATCCGTTAAATCAGAAAAAGATCCATCTTTTTTCTGTCTCAACCTACCTCGAGATTTCGTCATCTTCACGATCGGAAGAAATTTCAAAATACCAGGATCCAGCCAAATCCCAGAATGAAACTTGCGAGGAGGGTCTGCGCACACAAACGCAGATGGTCGATGTGAACGATGCCCAGCCATGTTGTTCACTGCCATTGAAAATACCCCTCGAGAATTCAACTTCTCGAGGGGTAGCTGATTACTAGACGGGCCTCCGCAAACCAAAAACGCACATCCGCCTGATAAGAGATTACGCAGAGCGTGTGTCGGGTTCTTCTGGCGGTCTACGATGATTAGCGGATCCTCGGACACAATCTACACCTTTGACCTCTGAAGCCGATGGGAAACCACATCCATCCACGGCGACGTTTCTCCATAGAATGGAATTGGCTGTCCTGATATTGTGTAGACTACTCCAGATCTATCAAGTGCAGTTACCAGAACTAGCTGATCTCTCTGCACTCCTTTCGAAAATAAATCCCACCAGATACGATTGAATGCCTCTGTCCCACTCGAAGGTCTCCGATAAATGAATCCTCCCCACGCAACAGGATTGTCCAAGCTCTCTTGGACTACTGAAAGATTTCCTACAGACGAATCAGCGAAACCGATACGAACCACAGTTTCTAGCTCATCTCTCACAGTCCTGCTTCGATTGTGCTTCAGTAGTATGATTTCAGGTGAGCCTTGCGATTGATACAATATCTGCCGAAGGAGATCGACTGGATTCTTTTTCAGACGAACATTTCCGTCAACGTACAGAGTAGGGCGATTGGGAAACAATTCATGGGACATCATTTTCCAGTACCGACTCGCTTGTTTCGGTGTGGACGCCTGCTCTGATACAGGGACTACTCGAAGTTCCCAGCCTCTAGGGACTTTCAGATTAGGATTGTCGGTGACCACCACGCACCTCACTCCTGGCACCGCTGTGTTGATTTTATCATAGCCACCAAAAGAGCAGGTATAGATTACGATGTTGCTGACAGGCGAATCATCGACAAACCGATGATACAAAGACCAATCTTCTCCGAGCCATTCTTTGAATTTTGATAGATTAGAATCATCCCGAGAACGACGATTCGGCTTATGTGTGATTCCGGCTCGACCAGGAAGTTCCTTCACACCTACACAAGAAGCTCTGCCTCTGGTAGTTGAGTCCCGGAGATTCCGTGCTCCACGAAATCGCTTCCAAAAAGCCATGTCAACTTTCCAGTCGCCTCGAGGAAGACTACTCAAAGTGCCTTCAAAAGCCTTGAGAGCTTTTCGGGTAAATCCAGTTCGACATAGACTGGCGTGCTGGTGGTCCGACCAAAAGTACCACCTCCGGCTCTGAATGTGGTAGTATTTGGCTCCTCGTTCTCCGCACAAATCAGCTTTCTGGAGATTCTGGAGCATAGTTTCGAGGTATGTTCGGCAGTAGTAATCGTCATCCTCGATAATGACGATCCGGTCTCCTTTGATTCTTGGTAAAGCAACCGCCAGATTGGTGGCTAAGGTGTGCGAAGGATCACTCCGATGCGGAGTGCGTCGAATGTAATCTTGACCTAAGACGGGTACTGTGGGGGTTTTCCCATCATCCACCACAATCCACTGGCGATCTTCCTTGCAGGTCTGCCGAGACATCAGATACTCGCAAAGCGCAAACGCTTCCGGTCGATCTCCCGTCGGTGTAATCAAAGTCAACACTGAATCACCTCACAGCCCAAACTCGAAGCTGCTGAAGCCCTTTAATTTCATAGCACTTTGATCGAAGCAGCTTCAGACATTCTGACGATTCCTTTCTGGCTGATTTTGTATGTCCTGGATGCTGCCAGTACTCGTCTGAATGAGGCAACGGGTAGCTTGAGGTGACTAAGAATTCCACATGCTGAAGAGCATCAGTGATCACCGCCAAAGGCGATTCTAGATGTTCAAGAACTTCACCGAATACCACTGCATCAAATTCTCTGAAATGAGGTTGAGTTGTGCTGTATTCGGCTTTCCGGCCCATACCTTCCATCCTCCAACGGACAAATCGAATCATCTCTGGGTTGTTGTCGAAGAACGTGACTTTGTGGCCGTACTTGAGAGCGATGTACCCATAGTCCCCGACTCCGCACCCAAAATCCATTACAGCCATCGAGTGTACAGGGAGCCTGCCAAAGGCACTCTTTGCTTGTGGATATCGTGTGTACCTCAGAAGCATTGAGTTCAAAGAAGATCGAGTCCGCTCATCGATATCTGGATGGCTTTGGCAGTAATTCTGCAGCAGCTCAGTTCGATTTTGTTTTTGTTTGGAATTCATATTCGAGCCATTCTGAAGAACTACCGCACCAGATAACCGTACACCCGATTTTCGTACTCTGACCAAAGTGGATTATTCTGATATAGTTGTTTCAATTGGCCAGACGAGAACCAGCTTGAAATTCGATGTTGATACTGACGCTTTGGTTTTGTCTCGATTCCTTCAAACAACCGAGCAGCCTGCAGGGTTTGAACCAGAACGCCTTTTGCCTGATAGAATTCTATCAAATCATCAAAAAGATTTTCGCACCGAATGAAGTAGGGAATGCGCTTTGATTCAGACACAAATTCTTTCAATACTTCATCTGGTCGAGTAAACTCGACCATAGCAGCAACCATTTCACTCTTAGAATCAAATCGAGTCCTTTGCCATCCGAAATGATGAAACCAAGATAACACCATTGACGGCAGCCGACGAAAAGTGAGAACCAGATCATGGGCCTCCAGATCTACCACTTGGTGCGGCGGCAGGTGTTTGTCTGGGTTGGTGATTGCGTACCAGTGCACTCCTTTCGGTCGAAGAGCTTCTGTATACTGCTTCGCAGCATCTCCTCCAGTTTTACCGATATGGCCAATCACAAAATCAGGACCGATAATCACGCCTTCACTCCTTTAGGTAGCTTTCGATCAGAGAGGCTCATGCCGCGCGCCTCTAGCCATTTTTCATACGTCGGAAGCACCTTATCCCGGTAGTAGGCCGCTGAATACATCGATCCTGTGTTGTCTAAGCAGGTGACAGCTGATTCTTCTGGCCGAAACAATCTACCTGGGTATTCTTCGCACCCCCATCGAGCAAGCACAACAGACTGCCAAGATCGAGAATACAACCAGTGGTTCCGAAACCAATACATTGAACCTGAATACGAGAGTGTCTTTCTGCTCTTATAAAATAAATCCCATTTTCGGCAAGCACCCGTAACAGCATTCGATCGCAATTGCCTTTCTACCAACCCAGGGTCACCGAGGTTGGTGGTGTACAACATTTCCACCCAACCCATGATGTGCGGTACTACTTTGGTGACCTGCGAAACGCCTTTTGCGTGTCCTCGAAATGTGATGTGATTCGGATCCCGTGTCTCTAGCTGCTGAATCAACGGCATGAAAGAAGTCATCTCACCGAAATTCTTAGAATTCTTGAACACCATATACTCGTAGACATGTCCTCCAAGATACCTACGGACTTCATCTGCAGAAGCAGACTCATTGTCTACAGCAATACCTACAATTCTCCGTCCATTGAATTGATCAATGTGCCGTATCAACTGATCAAGATTCCATTTCCAATGAGGACCAGTTGGGTAGATGTGGTAGATCAGATTCCTGATAGTTTCTCCATCAAATGGAGTAGACTTAACATCCTTCACATCTTTATGACCGGTATCAGCATATCTCCCGAAGGCAGTCGAGAACGTAAGATTTGAGATGTCAGGTCTAACTCCTCTGCCTAATGTAGGTTTACTCGAACCAGATACTCTTCGGGCCCGCTTACCACCTCCGCATCCAGAGCAGCCGCCTTTCTTTCGACGAGGCTGAGAGGCTTGAAGTCGAATCTGCTTTAGCCGAGCTTCGCGGTGATTCTTTTCGTTTTGAGTTCCATTCTCAACACTCTTAACATACGCATCAATGGCTTGATGGATGTACTTGCGGAGAGTGATTTTAATGGCTGATTTTTCCACAACCCCTTTGAGCAATCGATGGGCCCACGGATGCTCTTGAGACATCCACGTAACAGCCCGAGGCAGCATATCATCGACAAGATCTTCAACTCTCTGCCGACAGACACCAGGCCCCCACTGATTCATCACCAACGCCAGACTATCACAGTCAGCGCACGGAGGCACACCGAATTTCTGTAAGATCTTCTTCAATTCAGTACCAGGACCAAATTGAAATTGAGCTGCCAAATCTTCAAATTCGGAAACTGCTGTATCTTTAGAGTAGCCATGAAAAACTAATCTTGGCTTTGGTTGCTGCTCCGGCGTGCCTGAAATTACCGATCCACCACTCTCTTTCAGATCAAATTCGTCGACACCTAGTCGAGAACGATAAGCCGCTACTTTCTTTCGATCCATTTTTGTCTGACCCATGCAGACTTTCCATGGATATGTGTCTTTTTGGAATATGTCACTGCAGGATGCCATCAGTCAATCAAGCCTCAAGTATGACAATCTGGACGGCCTGAATAGTTTCTCCACAACACCAGAGCACTTCAGACGGACCTGGGTACTCGGCATAGAAGTGGCTGTAATAAGGATCACACGTCTCGTAGGCCATCTCCCACATTTCACTACCACCAGTACCAGGCCGAGGAGACACTCCTGATTGATCAATAGTCAACACACCGTTCTTGTATTCAAAAGAAAGTAGAAGGTATTCAGGGTCTCCTAGAAAGTTTATACACTCAAGCACATGAAATCCACGATAACCGCAGCCGATCTCAATTTCAGCGTCTCCGAGAATGAATACTTCTTCATAGTAGACCAAGGTGACATCGATTGCACAACTGGAGTAAAACCCCGGCTCGCCTACACCTGGCGGATTACCAGCCCAAAGAGAAGCAATTAGAACCTTGGGGTGCGAACCGCAGTTGGTGGCGCATGGAGTAGCCTCATTGCAAACGATCAGTTCTTCGCAGTTACCCTCGAATGCTGGATGAACATGCAGATACACTGCACGATCATCCGAATATCCGTAAAAAGTTGCTGACAGCAGCGGTTGCAAAGTGCACTGAATCTGCTGAGGCTCAATATCAAAGGCTGCATACTCACCGGAGTATTCCCATGTCAACCAGCACTCACCGTAGATATTCTGCAACCGAATCTCAAGAGACGTCGATAACTCATCACCATTATTCTGGGCACCGCCTGTTGACTGGTACGATTTGCGAGTAGGATTCCAGGTGAAGAGTATGTTGTACCAGAAATCACCATTCTCATCGTAGAACATTCCGCAAAGATATTTCGGGAGGCACCGGCAAGAATCTCCGCAAAAATGCTGATAGCACTGACATCGGCCTGAAGTAAGCTTAAAGTGCGGTGAGCGGAATGGATCAAAATTCTTATCAGAGAACACCGTCAGCTCTAAGCCGCAACCACAAGATCCACTAGATGATAGCGGTATGATCGGAAAGATCTCCCCGTGCTCGTCTATTGTTCCGTCATCTGCAATCGTATCGTAAACTCTGAATCCAGGAGGAGTTTTGAAGTCTGTACGAAGATCACAACGAACAATAGTATCACCGTACACTGAATCGTACTCAGTGTAGTCCTGGCAAAGATAGATGTAATCTATCCGAGTGACTTTTCCTGTGGTAGTGTTGTAGAGGGGTGATCTCCATCGACCCAAAACCTTAGTCACTAGATACCGAGGAGGATTGACATCCCCTGCGTAAAATTCACCCTGAAGAGGATTATCAACCAAAGTCTGGAGATAATCAAAATCCCACTCGAATTCTTGTTTGATTCGAGCTGATTCAAATCCACCTGCCGAGTACGGCTCTTTGACTCCGAAAAGACACAGAAACCGAGGTACTTGACCAACTGAAGTTTCAGCATCCCAATCACAGTCAATGCACTCCATTTCAGGTACATCAACCAAAAGAGACTCTGGATCTCCTCGATCGAACGAAGAAGGAAATTGTCGATACTGAAATGGCACCAACTCTGCTTCGAAATTCGAAAGAGACAGAGTACCGGTACAGCTTTCATAAGCCGTCACGTTCTCAACTTCAATTGCAGGAACACCAAGACACGTGACAACCTGGTGATCAATTTCGATCCTCTCATTGATACCTAACTGATCAATCTTGATGGTCCAGTAACACGATCTATCGTACTGACTTTCACTATTCAGTGGATAGGTAGTGAGCGTGACCTCAATAGTGATGCCTGCCACGGTGCCAGTGTACAGTACCACATAATCGTTTAGGTTTAGCCCTGGGTCATCCGATCCAACCAACACTCCCAAGAACATAGGGATAATCTCGTATCGACAGCACTGATCGGCAGGATCATCAGGATCAAACCGCGCTACAATCATTCGAGGATTGCACTGGCAGCAGTGTTCAGGACCAATGACCGAGTCGAGCACCTGATAATAGAGACACGGATTACAGCAACAGCAAGAATCAGAGTATCCGGTACGCACTCCGTCTCGATGATCTTGGCATCTAGGCGAGCGATTGAATCTGTCAGGTGTATCAGATTCATCTGGGGCGTTTATCAAATAATTCGGCTGTGGCATGTTCTTAATCTATCCGCCAAACACTACGCCGCCGCACTAGAGAATGTTGTACTGCTCAGCACAACTTAGATGCTCAACCAGCCAACGACAATCACCTTCTGCTAAGACTTGATACTGGCAATCCACCAACTGGTCAAGATCATAAGCAGAGATGGGGTTGTCCATCTTATTGGCAACACCGTGCAGCCCAATTAACAAATCTCGAGGAATGTTGAAGTGGCAGTATTCCGGATCCCAGATCCTCACCTCGTCACCGACAGCAACAGTACCGCCGCCGCACGTAATCTGAGTGACTACAGCCTCAACAAAATCACACCCAGTGGCATTCTTTCCTAAGTCTTTTCCGATGTCAATGATCTCGAAGTGAATAGTCTCACTTCCGCTTGAACCGGATACAACGGGAATAAATGCTCCTCTCTGGGGATCATAGTACGCGACTAAGGTACTACCTACCGCATAGATTTGATTGACTGCAGAGGCGTCCAGACAGTACGGGCCTTCTTCTTCATTGATGACCCATCGCCCTAGTGTCGATTCATAGAATTTAGGACGGATTTGGTAGATTTGATCGTTGCTGTATTGGTCGGCGAATGCGGGATCTCCCTCCCAGTCACAAGTCCCCGAAACCACCTCCATGACTCTCTGAACAAAGGGAGCAGGAGCTACCACCTGCTCAGGCGCACCGTGTAGCCCTCCTCCAGGCACGAATCGCAATGCCGATTCGGCGGCTTCACTCAGTTTATTCACATGATTCGCGCTGAGTGCGTCGCCTGAGCTTTTCTTTGGTAGATCGGGATGCATTCTACACCTGAGTCAACAAATTGAAGTCCCAGCCTTTATACACTGGAGTCTGCTGATCGTCAATGTAGAGACGTTGCCAACCGAAACCTGGTCTCCAGAAGTGGTTGTGTCCACACACAACGCCATTCCACACAACTCTCTTTTCGATCAAGTTGATCTCTAAATCAACCGGAGGAGTGGTGACTAGACCATCCCGCCACGTATGGCGTTGAGTGTGCCCATAAGAATCAAAGAGAAGTGTCTCAGGTTCTAGAGTATTGAACAAAGGCACGTCGAATGTTCCGGAATTGACACGGCCAATCAACTGGCGACACCGGTACACGATCACATCTTCATACAACTCAAACGGAATCTGATTCCACCGAAGAGTCCATTGTGTTGTCGGGACTCTGATCAAAATCGGCAGCCCAGGATCACGATTGACCTGCTCATTCGGTGATCGCGGATTCTCTTCGTTCGCTCCAAGAACTTTTCCAGTATCGGGATCAATCCAAGTCCCCGGCTCTTGGTCATCGCCATCTTCAAGAAGACTATTCTGCTCAGGTTTCCATCGAGCACCTGGGCCCGTGCTATTGATAAATTCGCCGCCCGCTCGACTAGTGATTTCCAGAAAAGTCTGAGGATCATCTTCGTCTGTATCTCGATTTTTCATCTCCGAGCTGTAGAACAACTGGCACAGCACAACCGGATAATAGGTGTTGTCAGGAGGTGATGAATCAATTCCGAACGGATCAATAGGAAACGCTGCATCATGTGATTTGAATTTGATTCGCTTGACTGATATCTGAGGAAAACCAGGGAGAGTCGATGACTGAGGAACAGAAACATTTCCGACTTGAATGGGCGGCGGCATCATCTCCAAAAAGAAATTCAAAAGATCACTAGCCTGCACCAAGACATCAACTGTAACGTCAGCCTGTTCAAGTCCAAAATCGCCTTCTTGTTGAAGGAGTTTGTATGGAATTCCTCCAGTGGTCTTGAGTCTCCATTTCGTAGGATCATTCAAATTACTTGACATCGTCTACTCCAGCCCGAATTTCTTTGGGCGATTTGCTGCTGCAAGCAATTGAGTCTGTGTGTTGTTGATTTGCCCTAAAAGAGAATTCCGTTTGAGATCTAGGGCATTCTCTTGCTCAGACAACAAAGCATCCTGGATCTTGTCAGCAATTCCAGTGAAGGAGTACCGACCTGCGTCAAGAAACGAAGAAGCAGACGGGTTCATTCCGGCACCTTTGCCGCCTTTTCCATCTTCTCCAAGAGCAGCATCAGGTCCTCCTCCTGATCCAAATCGACGACTGAAAGCCGACTCCATCCTCTCCATAGCCTCATCCATTTTACGGGACGCGTCTTCGGCAGCCTTTCGAAATGGATTTTTTGATTCGTCATATGCTTGAGAAAAGCCTTCGGTGAACTGCCTCATAAGGTCATCAGCGGCGCCTAACGCCAGCGCTTTCGCTGCTTCTAGAGCTGCTGTGAATCCATCCACCAACCCGGAAAAAATGTCGCCGGAGTAGAAACCTTGTTTGATCCATTCCCACAGAGCTAAGAATCCATCCCGAATAAACCCAAAAGCAGAGTCAAATACACCGACAGTGAATTCTGAAATGCCGCTAAATCCGTTGAACCAAACATGAACAATCTCATTGACGATGGTCTGTGCTGCACCCCACAGCAACCGCCCCCAATCAACAAAGAAAGCAACCATTGTTTCTAAGGTGCCAGCAAATCCCTTGGCAAACCCAAACAAAATCGATGGGATGTCTACAGTAAAGATTCCGCGAAACATCTGAAACCAACTCTGAAGAGCGAATCGAGCAGCGTCGAATGACCAAGCAAACACATCAGCCCACGCAGCCATTGAAGATTCGGTAAAGCTGATCAACCCAGAAAACAGCCCAGTCACAAACCCATAAACAGACGACACTCCTCTACCAATAGATGAAACAGCACCGAGTACGCTGCCTACTATGAAAGCGCCTACTGAAGCAAAGCCTGCTCCCAACATCTCAAACAACCCGGACGCAGCAGCACCTACCCCGACAAAACTCGCCGCCACGTATCTAGCAAAATCTTCAAATTCCGCCCGTATCAAATTAAACTGCTGCATGGCGTACGCTTCGAAGAAATCCCAAGTAGCCGCCCAGTCAGCAGTAAGGAAATTCAGAAGCCGAAGAATATCGAGTAAACCCGAAGCGATCGCTCGAAACATTCCTGTGATGCTCGGAGTGAAAACTCCTAATCCTTCCACAAACGATTCCAAAATAAGCCTCAAATGGCCCCACAGAGCCACTAACTCTTTTGAAATATCGGCCCAGAGTGCCATCCCTTCTTGCGAAGTCCGAAGCCAGTTGACGAAGGCGCCGATAGCTGCCCCTAGAGCAATTACTGCTGCACCGATTCCGGTACCCAAAAGCATCCCACGGGCTGTTATGCCGAAAATATTCATAGCCACCACAGCAGCCGCGACAGCGGCGCCAAACGTAGCAGTAGCTGCGGCACCTGCCAGCATCATTGGGATGTACCCCTGGGATGCCTGAATCACTGCCTGGAAACCAGTCAGCATATCACGGAGTATGCGGACAAATTCAAGAGCAACTGGAGCTAGGCTCTGTCCAATCTCTCTCTTGAGGACAATAACAGAGTCGACAAAGTTACTCCACATCCCCAAAAGAGTTTCTGCTTGGCGGGTCATCAGATTTGCGAACCGCCCACCAGCACTGGACATCCGATTGAAAGCCTGAACGACGATGCGGCTAGAAACTCCTCCTTGAGAAACCATCTGCTGGATTTCCGACGTCGTCTTGCCTAGCATCGTGGCGAGTTCGTCGAGAAGCGGAATACCAAGGACTGCGAAGTCCCGCAGTTCTCGGCCAGTCAATCGACCCTGGGTCTTAACCTGACCCAAGTTCAGGATAAGCCGCTCCAGCCCGACTTCACCTCGACCAATACCAGCCGCAACGTCGCCTACAGATTTTAGAATGGGAAGTAGATCGGATGCTCCAAATCCAACAGCCAAAAGCTGCTGCGCAGATTTTTCTACACCAGGCAAAGTGAAGGGAGTGCGAACAGCAAAATCAGTGAGCTGCTGCAATGTCTTCTGAGCTTTTCTTGCACTGCCAAGCATAACCTCAAAAGCGACTTGAGTCTGCTCAAATCGACCAGCTTCTGCTACGGACTCTGTCACCAGTCCTGTCGCCTTGCGAGCCGCCGTAGCCAGTAGTCCCCCAGCGACGATACTGGCTCCTCGAAAACTCTCGACATACATCCGAACCATTGCTTGGACGTCTTGTCGAAATCGAGCCTGATCGATCCTCGGCCGAATAGTTCCAGCTTGGGAGATGCTGCGAGCCTGATCTCGCATGAACCCTCGAAGTCTGTTCATATCTCCAGGCAGACCCGAAGAATCTCCTCGGACACGAACAAACAAACGAGCAAGCTCAATACCCATTTCGGTTCCGTTTCTTTCTGCCTTTTCTTTCTGAAGCAGCTGATCTCTCAGCCGCCCTCTTGGCCTGCTTCTCTCTCATCTGCTCTACCTTGGTTTTACCGGTGCCTTTGAGCTTGATCTTCTCACCAGTAGAACTCACAGCGTCTACAGTTCCATCAGGTTTGAGTAGATTAGCGACAGCTGAACCGTCCATGGATACTCCTCGGACAGGCCCTGCTCTGAGGTACTTCGGATCAGCAAGGAGCATGAACACTTGATCAAGGGTCAACTCCGAAACATCTTTTGGACGGTAACCAAATCCACCAGCAGAGTCCCAGGTTGGAGGATCGCATAATCTTCTGATGTGGCGAGGTGTCAATCCGCACAAGAGATCCATCGGCCGGGCATCGGGCCTGCTGCTCGGCTGCTTATCAACAGGCCCTATCCATTTCCCGACTCAGGAGCAGACATGTGCTCGATTTCTTTCGAAATCTCACTCAGTCGGCCAGGAGTGCTTGAAAGTTCTTCGAACAGCTCATCCCGTGTCACACCTGAATGCTGAAAGCACAGCCAACACGATTCAAGCATACCTTCCATCGTACCGCCAACCCACCATGCAGCGTAGGGAGATGCCACAACAGAAGCATCCCGTCCGTTGGTGAGTTTTTTATACTGCTCAGGAGACATTCGATTCTGATCAAGGCACGCCTCAGCAATCCGATCCAATTTCGGACCCGGCTCCAAGACATCCGGCGCCAAATCAGGAAACATATTCTGAAGAAACTGAACCAGTTGTGTTGTAGCCGGAGTGCCTGCACAACTGTAGACCTCCCTCATCGGCAGATCTTCAGCGTCAAGTTCACTGAGCTGCTGCCTCTTATCCCTGATCAGTGCATCTCGATCTTCTCCCGGAAGAATCATCTCGGCAAACTCGTTCAGCTTCTGCTTCTTCCACCGAATGGCGCAGATTCTCTGAAGCTCTGCCAACTCCCCGAGATTCAGTGGACGCACCTTACATGATTTACCCGCAATCGTAACCGTTTTCCCTGAACCAGCACCTAGTGCCCTCGCAACGTCCTCAGCCATCTTTCATCTCCTCGGAAAACTCAAGTAAAGAAAAAGGCGGGATAGGTTGTATCCCGCCTGGCTCTTGCCGTTCCACCGTAACACAGACAGGCGGATTCAAATCCACCGAATTTACGATGGATCCGGCAGCGTTCGGCTTGGTTGATCTGTCTGTCCTGGTCGATAGAAGATTCCATCAGCACCCCAAGCAGCAGTCCACCCAATGACTTCTTCTGTGTCGACATTCACTGTCAACTGGAAATCATTGCACAGTGCCCGAGGGAAATCCCAGTACAAACTGACGTTCGGGGTGACCTCAAGATCTTCTTTCAACCAAAGGGTCACGCGAAGCGTATCACCTGGATTGAAAAGTTGGTACACCTCGTCGGTCGTATCGTATTTTCCTTCCGTATCGAACGTCGCATCTCTTCGACCCGACGCACGATTGGTGTATCCTGCTGAATCTGAATCACCCCACTCACTACTGGTAGCCAAGGTCGGATTCACCGCCCATTGAGTGATTCGAGCAACCAGACTTTCTGTGCTGTCTTCGAGATTTTCAAGAGAAACCTTACCGGTTCGTCCGGTAAGAGTATCGAGGCTGGACATGTCATTTCTCCGTTAAACGGAAGTGAGTGGATCAGATTCTTTGATTAAGAAGACTGCGATGAACTGCTTGACGACGATGAACTACTCAATGACGAAGAACTGCTTGACTGGGATGAGCTGCTCGATGACGAAGAACTGCTCGAAGAGCTACTGCTTTCGTCATCATCGTGTCGACCGATCAACGCAATTGTGTACACCACCGCGCCGCCGTTTGCAGTCAGCTTTAATCGGTGGCTGGATGCGTCAACGACATCAAAAGCCGCCGCCGCAGGTTGGGCCTTGTGCAGCACACCGCCGCCCCGCAGAGCACCGCCTGTTGCGGCTGTGTGGGTACCAATCGGCGTCCACCCATTAGTCGAGTCAGGTTCAATTTCAAGCTGACCATCCGCCGTCACCGCATTATCGTTCTGGATCTGAATTGCTGTGATTTCTTCGACAGTCAGTGCCTGTCCGGTAATATCATTACCATCACCCATTCCAAAATCGTATCCGGAAAAATCGTACAGATCGATGACAATGGACGCTCCCGACGGAATCGTCCCAGAAAACTGCCACGCGCGATTCGATTGGTTAGAACCGATTCCATTCGTCATCGAAGATTTCTTGGTAGCCTTTACCTGGCCCGAAACCGAAACACTGGAATTTACGTCCGACGCATTTACCACTGTCGCGGTAATCTGCGCCAAGGCTGTCGGCGTTGTCAGTGATCGCGTTCCCATCGGTCAGTCCTTACTGAGCTACCGGTACATCGACCCGAAACAGATATCGCACCAACCAATAGTGCTCACTATCCCCAAGCCGCATTCCGTAATCTGTTAGGTATTGAGTGATCAGATGTTGACCAGTATCTAACGAAAGAGCTGAAGGCGTTTCGGTAGGATGGCCTCCGAACACTTTCATGATTTCTTCAGCTAAAGCACCAGCAACATCCTTAGCCGCCGTTGAGTCCACCGTTTTGGCATAGACTCGAAATTCCCAGATGATGTCTCGAACTTCTCGGCGAGCTGACAGAGTGCCAGACATCCTGTTGACAACAATCGGCTCTTCTTGATTGAAAATGCAGTACGGAAACGGCTGCTCAGGAGCGGCTTCTTGATCATTGAGAACAAGAAAATCATCTGAATCATCACCACCCCAGTAAGCAGTGAATAGATCGTCGAGATCTGCTGAATCCCAAGCAGTCGCCACAGCCTCATGAACATCTCGAGACCCAATCATTTAATCGGACCTGAAAGGATTTGTCGAATTCTATCCTGCTGCTCAAAGAGGGTTCTGGTCAGAAATCGACGATCCAATTTTGTTTCGAGTACCAATCCGTACCACACAGGTGACCCAATGAACCCGTCCACCACACCCGGTGATGTCTTGACGGTGTCAGTGAAGATAGACTTCATCAGAAGAGTTGTATCGGCTCTTGGGTACTCTCCTGGCTTACTTCGTTCGATGACAACAACTCGACCGGTCCGAGCACTGATGCCTCGGGTAACTGGTTTGCTGATATTCAGCACCACCTTAGTCTTAACGAACATCACCGCGATGCGGATTCGTTGCCACAAGGTGAGTTGGATCTCGTTCAGTCTTTCTTTGATGAACCACTCATCTCGCCGAAGACGTGCTTGGGCAGCAGACACTCGACGGACGCGAGCTCTTTCTACTGCCTGAGCACGTTGTATCGACTTGACCGGCATCAGTTCTCACTTGACGAAGATGACATTCGTGCAACCCAAGAATCAAAATCTTTTTCAAGTTTGGGTTGCGTATTGAAAACTCGACTGCCTGGATTGAGGAGGTAATCTCCTGGGAGATCGTCGATGTCTTCCAGACTCAAACTCGACGGCCCTTCGACGAGCTTACCTTCGTCCGCTTCGACGATATGGTACAGCTCTCGGCAAAGAGTTTTCATTGAGTTTGCGTCCAGTTTCCCTTCACTCTTTGGAACAGGTCGAAGCTCGGAGTCCGTTCCTCCTTGTCGATTTTCCTTCAACCACCGCTTGATCTCGGCAAGGATTTCATCTTCGCCTTCGAGACCATCAGTGATCTCGTAAGTCTTTTTCAGAGGAAAGACCGTGATCACCATTCCCGGAATACGAGGCAGAGAGCCCAAAGCAAGTACCCGGTCTTTTGGTACACCGATGATCTTGCCTGTTGTTGCATCTCGAACCGGCTTCGAGCCTGAAATTGAACTCCGCAACCGACATCCAGGAATCGTCTGAATGAGAAGATCTGAATTTTGCGGATGATCAGCCTCAACTGAAAACTTTGTCAGTGTCGCCATTTCAGCGATAGCTTCTTGAGTAGCCATCTATGTTCCTCTTCTCGCCCTTGGTTTCCTCGGAATGCAGTAAAAGCCTGGGGGACGTCCGAGGAAGTCGTCCCCCAGGCAGGGCGAGAGTCAGCTACACAGCCAACTCAGCGAGATTACGCAGGAGCAGTCGTCGTCGAAGCAACAACTGCACCACGCTCAGCCTGACCGCCATAGCGAGCCATGGCCACCATCAGCATTTCATTGTTTCGGATCAACGTATCACCTTCAGTGGACTGTCGAACTGAGAATCCACGTCGGCGGTACATCCGGTACCGAGCAAGGATGGCGTAGAAGATCTGCGAGTTCGAAAGAGACTCATTGATCTTGTACGGGCGTTCCATCCAAGTGTACGAATCATAGTTCATACCACCCAGACGACGTGCATCCGATGCACCGACCGGAATTGCTCGAGCCCGCTGATAGCTGGTTTCTGTTCCGCAGAAAACAGCGGTACGGGCAATAGTCGATCGATGCTCTGCCTTGGAAACACCGAACCGAAGAGATTCATAGTTGCCAAGGGAAGTGGTGCCGCCGAATGCAACAGACGTCGCCCCGGACTTGTTCATCACGCCTTCCGGCTGAGTCGTGCCGTTCCCGACAGCAATCACGTCATCGAGATCCTCGAGCAACCGTTCACCGTACTGGCGAGTGATAGCCGCTCCAAAATCAAGAGGCGTGTCGGACATGAAGTCCAGTCCAATCCGAATAGCACCTTCCCACCGAAAGATGGTCGTATCGAACGCTGACACGTACGACGCGGTATTGAACAGGTTGATAGCGGAGTCGTCAACCCCGCCCCAGCTTCCCGTCACCGTCCCAATTTCCACCCCTTCGATCCGACGACCTCGTGCCAGCGGTACGGTGTTTACCAGAGGAAAAAGCTCACCGTAAAGAAGAGGAGTTTCGATAACCATGTCATCGAACACGATTGGAGCAGCTTCCAGGCCGCCTGACGTTGAGTCGTCGATAAGCGCCTTGATCCCGCCGGGGGCATAGCCTTTTTGGATTCGGGATTTCTCATCGACACTGGAGTCCCACTGCTCTTCTGCACATAGATGGTGCAGCAGGCATTTCTCGTGGTCGCTGAGCATTTCCCAGGCACGCTGAGCAGACCCGGCGATTCTTGGGATTGCTGAAGCGAGCTGGAACTTAGCCCAAGCCCCTGCCAGCGCCTTGCCCCGCTCAGATGCCGAATCCAGCCCACGCCCCATGTCCGTGACACGCTCACCGGAAAAGGTGTGCACGCCACCTTTCTGGGTACGATCAGGGTACACCAGAGCCGATTTGGTCGTCCCGTACGATTCAACAGCCTTCTTGACACGAGGTGCCGCAGAAACTGACTTGGAACCATCCAGAAGATCATCACCGCCGGCATTGTGGCCGAGTGCCTGCCGGATCTGCTCAATCGACATGGCCGTCGTGTCTCCGGTCGCTGCTCCGTCCGAACCGACAGCCTTAGTGCCGTCTGGTTCTGAGTTTTTCGTGCCGCCTTCGTCTGCTCCACCTTTCTGTTTCTCTTCTTCAGCAGGAGCAGATTCAGTAGACTTCGGCTGAGCAAGCGACTCTTTGATGGCAGCCATCCCATCCGCAATTGACTTGAGTGTCGATTGCAGTTCCGAGACGGCTTTTTCTTCTTCGTCCGTTGTGAGTTCCGAGTACTTTTCGACCGACAACGAACCGTCTGCAAGTGCCGCACCGGCGGCCTTCAGAAATTCTTCGTCCGTGGCATTGGCTTTGACGTTGACTTCGTCAATCAACCACTTCCGAAGACGGGCTGTGAGTTTCATCGTATGACCTTTCATCTCACAGTCAACAAAACACTCTTCCCGACCGCCGGGATTCCGTGCATCACTTAGAGCCTACCAATCCTTTAATGGATTGGAATTCTCGATGGTTTTTCTTCTGCTCAAGCAGCTTAGACAAGACATTCACCAGTCGTCTCTGCTCAGCTTCATCTGCGGACACCATAAGCACCGACATCGCTTTTTGGACTTCGTTGCCTGTGTCGGTGTCTGCATCAGCGTTCAAATCTTCGTCAACGGACTTCTTGTCCAATTGAACTGCCTTTTCGGTCTTCCTTTCGATCTCAACAGTAGTCGAAACCTCAACCTGCACAGGATCTCCGAAGAACTCAGCTACCTCATTTTGATTCTGACTCCAAGATGCCTGGTAATATCGATATTCGACATCATCGTCACTGCTTTGGTCAATGTAGCAGCAAATGACAGCTTCGCCTGCCCAGGTTCCTAGTACATAGGCATACGAATAGACGTAGTTATCCGGAGTCTTTTCGGGTACCAATCCCTTGTCTTTGAGAAACCGATGAGCCTGGGCTCCGAGCTCTTCAATAGTCTTCTCCCAACTATCATCGAGCATTCCTGCGTAAACCGGATACCACTTCTCGGTCAACCCTTTCGAGTCTTTGGTGTCTGCCGCTTCTCTGGTTTCATCCTTTTTGGTTTCGGTTGATGAGCTACTTCCTCCTTCGGAACTTCCTGTCTTCGCACCTCCGCAGGAGCAGCTTCGTTTGGTTTGGTCTGATTCATCGCCCTTCTTCTCCTTCAATTCGTCCGGCAAACCACCTGCAACTGTTGTGGTGGTTTGCTTTTCTCGGATATTAGCTCCTACCGCTTTCATGACACCGCTGGTAAGCTGCTTGCCTTCGACCAAATCCAGAATCACTTCCTCAGTCTCAGCGTCAGCATTAGACGGGACACTGACTAGAGATTCTTCGAGAATCTCAAATCGTTTGATGTCAAATCCACCACTGGATGTCTCTCCGGGCTCAGCCTTCAATTCACTGAATTGAAGAGCCCGAAATCCATGAGAAAACCGACCCATTTTGTTATCAACCATCACTGCCGAATCATGAGCCAGGTCGTTGATATCGACAATAGCAGTCACCACCGAAAGTTTACTCTCAGTATGATCGACGATGGCGAGCATTTTACCAATCGGTAGAGTGTGCACATGCTGCCAAAGCAAGAGCATCTCAGGATCTGGTTCAGCTCCTGCTGTCCTCAGAATGTCACCGTCACGATCCATCCTGGACGTAGTCAAGGTGTTCTTGAAAACCATCAGCGTGTTCTTTGGCAATTCGTAATCACCGCCGACAGATTCAGTATGAGATTTCTCCTCAACCGTCATTTCAGGATTGTTGTAGGTCAGTGTTCGGGCTGACTTTGATAGCACATCTTGAAATGACACTCCTCTGGCGGTGAGGTTTTTCCAGCAAAACTCATCACCGACGCAGACCTGCAGATTTTTGACGTACTCTTCTGCTGTCCGGATCCCGTACTTGAACTCAGTAGCCGTAGACTTCCGAGCTTTGATCTTCTTCAGCAGTTCGGTATTCGGATGGGGCATATGTCACTTCTTCTAGCAGAACTAGATGTCCCTGCCGCCTAAATAATGGATGTCGAGATTTGCAGCAGACCCGTCGTTGATGAATCGAATCCGACGAAGATCTTCAATCAGGACTAGCATCGGAGCAAGACCAGCCACTAGAGACATGCCCGATGATGTTGTCGGATCAGTTGAATCGTCCATAGTGTATTTGATACTGCTGCTGCCTGGATCAGCCTGAATTTCTGCATGAGTTGCCTTAGGCGGAATCGTAAGATTATCCGCTGTCTTTACTGCACCTGTGGCAGTGATTTGCTCATAGGACAGATGCATTAGATCCCCCGAACCAAACACGTGGCATCGATAGCCACCACCTGCTCACAGCTCACTTTGTCTCCAGAATCAACACTATCAAGCCATGTGTAGATACTTCCTGGAGTGATAGATCCATCTGCTCGGCGAAAGGGTATTGCCGCTGACGGATCTCGAGACACTCCAAGTCTTTTGAGTGTGCTGTGTGTTTTCTGCCGTAACTGTAGAACAGCTTCGAGCGGACTGACCTGAATAAACCGCACAATCGACAACACATCATCAGTGCTCAGGCTCTTGACAATTCTGTCCCGATCTGATCCATCAGCATCAACATCAGTATTGTCGAGCACCGGACTGGTTTGAGGTTTTTGTCGAGCAGCCATTTCTGCCTCTAGCGAAGTTTGATTCTTGATAAAAGTCTTTCAAGCAGCACACGACCGGGTGATCATCGAATTTACTTTACGACGATTGACTCGATGAGCTGCTCTGCGATGAACTCGACTCACTCGAAGACGATGAACTGGATTGACTTGAGCTGCTCTGAGATGAACTGGATTCACTTGAAGATGATGAATCCGATGAACTACTACTCGAGCTGGACAGATCTTCCATCGACAGAATACTCAGTCGATCACCTGACGCAGGCCCAGGGAACTGAAGTGACCCTGTGTGGAAGTTGAGGATTGCTGGATTCGATGTTTCTCCTGAATCAAGCACATCGACGAGCTTTGCCTGCCACATGATGTTGCTCGCCAAAGCAACAGTGACATTATCAACTACTCCGGCATCAGCGTTGTGAACTGCAGAGTAGCTGTCATTACCAGCATCCGGGATTCGTGTGATGGTCAGCGTCCGGGTACTCAAATTCGACGGAGCAGGACCGAGATAAAAAGTCACGTTCTTCATTGGAAGTTTTCTCCAACCAAAACAAAAGCCTAGAGGACTTATCGAATGAAAAGTCTCCTAGGCGGTTTATGGCTGCGGCAGACTGCTTGAACCGAAACGCTAAAGGCTGTCTATCAGTTCGACAAGAGCAGAGTTTTACAATTCTTGAAATTCAATCGGAATCCTTTCGAGCTTGAGGACGCCCTACATCATCGAGATAGACTCGAGTTTGCAGAACTCGTCCTCCTTGTCCTCGTATTTCAAGTCGAATGGTGAACTCTGAGCCGTTGGCCATCATATCGCAAAATTGACGATCGAACTGATTCATTTTATTGAGAAACACCTCAAGCGAATCGTCCGGTCTTTGCTGAAGTACTCGTACCAGCCGGCTTCCTGGAGATTGGCTGCTTTCTTGCTGCTTTGATTCAGTCAAGGGGCTACCACCTCTACAGTTGATCCGCACCACTGCCTCAGATCTATCAAAAATTTCTTGAAGTCAGCAGCAGTGAGTGAATGGTTGATAACGAATATTCGATCACTGTTATCCAGCTCCACCTCTGAGCAGTTTACTTGAATCGTACCGCCTTCGGGCTTCAGCACAGACGAGTCCTCAGGTCCTATCAACCGCTCCGGTTGAGCATGTGTAGTCCCTGTCCACCGAGCTATCAACATCGTGACTGATACTGGGTCTGCGAACAACACACACACCTCGGTATCCATCATTCGGTTGATACTGGCCGCTAGCCTTTTTCTTTGGGTCTTCGATGTCCCAGGATGAATACGCACCAGAATTCTACTGCCTGCCGAAACAGGTTGTATTCCTTTGAGATCTCCAATCCTCGGACACTTAGCCATCTTCCCTTGACTCCATTTCTCTTTGAGTTACCAAAACACGTTCATCGTACTCAGTACGAAGTTGACGAGCTTCTGCGTCAGTCATTCCGAATTCTACATGAACTGTACACAGACAATGGCATCGATGCTTTGCGGGCAAAATGATATCACCAGGCCATCGAACACGGTACCCCGCCAGCGTCCACAAATTTTCTTCATCAGCTGGGACCCCATCCAAGTCAGCATGTTCAGGTCTGGTTGTATCTGCAAGAATCGACAACCAGACTTTCTTCATCGGTAGATCAGGAACCTCAGCAAAAAACTCGTCGATCGCTGCCGATCGAGCCCCATTAAGAGCATTGGTCATTTCCGTCCGAGCAATTCGCTTTGCTCTGATATCAGCTTGACGAGAAGTTCCTCCTAACTCTGATCGAATGCTCTCGGCCATCTGTACGATCGAAGCTCCGTTCACCAATCCTTCTTGGAGAAACTGGTGAATGTCGCTCAGTGTCTCATTACCGATATCCACCCAATAATCTTGAGCGAATGTTTCCTTGAGCTGATTTTCGATCTCCTGCTTAATCGCTTCCGGATACTCTGTGGTGATCTGAATTGTTACTGTGGACGGTGTTCCATCAGGACCGACAACTAAAAATTCAAGATCTTCGAACCCACCGTCCGTCTGGTCATTCAGCCATTCTGTTGCTGTCGATGCTTTTTCAAAATCTCGAGCACGATTACCAAGACGAACGTACTCAGCCCCAGCAGATTGCACCATGCCCAGAAGCATAGGAGGAAGTGAAGCATCGATCAGAGCAGAAGTCCAATCCGATGGATTGAAAATAGATTCGGCTGTCGGTATCGAGCTGCCGGCGGCTGCCAATGCCTTTAGTGCAGTTTCTGCCGAAGTGATTTGCTCATCTATCACTTTCCGCACAGAATCAGCCAAAGCTTCCTCTGAATCATTTCGTTGATTCGAATAGAAATCTGCTGTAGATTTCCTCCACAGAGTGTTCGCCAATTTCGCAATTTCGGACGCTGCGAAATGCAGTCCGACTGATATCGCAAACTTCGGGTCATTGTGACTCAGACTCGGCATGCAACCCTCTGAGCTATCTCAGCCGCATCGACTGATTTATCCGTCAACATACCACCAAGAGCACGCATTGCCTCTTCCAGTGCTCCAATTCCTTGAGAAACCGATAGGCCCGATCCACTGATTCTTTCAGCTAAATCTGTTGGAATTCCTGCTGCCTCTAGAATAGCGGATGCCTGTTCTGGGCTGACTTTGCCTTGGTACGACTGAGCGGCAATATTCAGAACTCCTTGGAGTGCTTGATGACTGATCACTGATTCATTTCGATCAACGTCAGGCGGCAGGCCCATAAAAGCCCGGAACTCGTTCTGAGTGACATCTTGATTTCTTCGAGCATCTGTCCAAAGCTTCTGGTCAAGTGCCGGATCTTTTGCCTCACACGGGTCATACCATATCCGAAGCGAATCATTCCGAGAAGCCATCGGAACGAGAAAATCAGTAGACACAACACCCAGCAGATCAAGAAAGGTGTTCACTCTACTGCAAAATTGATCCTTCACCACATAGGCTTGAGCGTATGATCCGGCCATTGTTTCGCCGAGGATGAATGGATGAACCCCATACGCTGACAAGATTCGGGTACGGACATGACCTTCACTTTTTTCCCAGCCCATTTCTGTCTGAGTAGCTGATAGCCGTTCGATCTTCTCAATCAAGCCGTCAACAATCGCTGGATTACCGTAATTCGAAATCCCACCAGCGACCTTTCGAATCGCACCGATAACCTGCCTTCTTTGAGGTGCTGTCAGTCTTGGGCGAATACCTCCTGGAACATCTGGATGCGGGTCTCTTCCTACTGTCACAATGACAGAAGGGAAGATTCCGTTGTCAAAGAAACTTCTTTGACTGGTTTGGATTTTGGTATCGATTGAGATGGCATTTTCTTGAGCATCCGCTGGAGCCAATCCTTTTGATAAATCACTTGGATCCGGCAGCTGAGCAAATGCCACGTTCTCTTTGCTAAGCAAGACTCCTTCCGCTGTTGGATTATTCGGATTCACCAATCTGAATTCAGAAAACAGTTCATTTCGGTGGACTGGTTTGATCCAGGTAGTCGGTACTGAATACAATTCAAGGCTGCCGTCCTCGGTTTCTCCGCCGACAAGATAACTCCATCCAGTCAAGGCAAGATTGGCAATGAACGAGTAGATGAATTGGAATCGGTACTGCACTGGATTTGGTTTTTCTAGTGCAGTCAAAATCGGATGATTGTTGAGAACCTCGATCTGCTGATTCGAAGCCTTCGCTTGTAGATGCGAAGGCATTCTTTTCCGATACTCTGCTGTCGCGTACTGTTTCTCACCTACCTTTGGTTTCTGCTTCTGGTCTCCAGTGCCTAGAAGACGCACGACATTAGCTGCTTGCCCTGAGCCCTGAAGAGCCAGTGCATTGACAGCAGAATAGACCCAATGCCGATAATTCCGATATCTCTCAGCATCCTGCCCCGAAGAACTGAACTCGCTGAGAAATCCAGAAACTGGACCAGGCGAAAGTGATTGCAGCAGACCACTGGCACCAGTAGATGCAATTCTATCTAAGGCTGCCGATCGAGCCAGCGACGCATTCACGTCTCGGGCATCCAATGATTTCTTGATTGGAGAATATCTCATCGAACTCACTCTTCAGTCTGTTTTTGAGCCGCCGTCGCCCGCATCACTTCGATCCTGGATTCTGCTTTCCATTTCTGGATCAATCGGTCGCACTGGGACATCAGTCCAGGTATGGTGACGTCTTGTGCGATCGTCAATTCATCGCGAATGATCTCCAGCTCAGTTTCATATTTCTTATTGATAGCCTCGAGGTGGGCTACTTCTTGCTGTGCTTTGCTCAATCGAGATTCAAAAGCGGCGGCCGATTCTTCTAGCCTACTCAATCTCCACTGAACGCGGTTTTCAGTTTCTTTTGACTGTCTCTCAAGATTTTGTGCTCTACGGTGGAGTTTTTTCAAATACCGCCCAACACACCAACCTACCCACAACTCACGGATCCACTCCACTGCAACCCTCCTCGGACTGTAGAAATAATTCGTTCAGATCGCCCTTCGGCAGCGCACTCAAGCCTGCCGCCTGAGCCGCACCTTCTCGCAGACATTCAACCAGCAAATCAGCACATTCTCCAAATCTGTGAGTCGGAAACTCACATGACGTTCGATCAAGACGCATGTACCCTTTGCTGTCAACATGAAACAGAACACCCATCCACGGACGACCTGAGCTGGTCACTGCCTGAACTTGCTCTTTCAAGGCCTCAGTGCACGCTTCTTTCGTCTCATGGTTGACAACTTTCGTCATTTTTGAAGTTCTCCTCAGAAATCGATCACACCAGGCAGAATTTTCACTTTTCGTTTTGCTAGATAGCCCTCTAGCTCTGCACGAACATCAGCGTACATTCTAGAACCACCGCTTGCGTCCTTGCCTCCATCTTTGTAATCGTAACCACAAGGCAGCACAAGCTCAAGAATGAACTGGCTTCTGTCGTCTACGTCAATGACACAAGAAGAATACATTGCAACCTGATCCTTGACTTCGTTCTCAGGTTGCACAATCTTTGAGACACGAACTACACCATCAAAAATCTGATCGTCATCTACTGCATCCAGATTGACGGTGTAGTCATCTAAATTTTCGCAAGAAACACGCATCAGATACCGTCTCCGGTAGTTTCGGCAACATACACGCGATACACAACGCCGAGGCCTGCACTAGCGTCAGGCTGTGCGTTGCCTACTACATCCATCGGAATTTGACTGGCCTCTGGGATGGCCAGTCCATCTCTCGATGTGATGGTGATTAGATTCTTCGTTCCGATTCCCGGGTCAGCCAAGAAGTACACTTTTCTTGAAACCACTAGCTCTCTCTTCTGGAACTCCAAGATCTCTTTCGACGATAACTGCTGCTCCCAGCACTCGACTCCTGTCTGCACCGCAGGAGTTGCGTCAACCGAACCACCTGTAGTCGAGTTCCCTTTAGATCGAGTTCTCTTCGAGATAGTGCAAAGGTGCGGAAAAGAATCCAAGAGACTCACAGCTATCCTCCAATCGCCCATCCATAATTGACAAACTCTGACAAACTCTGACGAGTTTCGGATAAGAGACTCTCACCCGTCCCGAAGATGGACGACATCAGATCACCGTTAGTCGTGTAGGCGTAATCCCCAAGGTCTTCTCCTGATAGAGGACCGACACCAAACCCGCCGCGAGCCTTCTTCATTCTCGAATAAACCTTGCCTACTTGGCGGATTGATTCTGTCAATACCGCATCAAGAATGGGTCGAGCGTTTACCGCTGAATCCTGCCCGTGCAATTCAGCAGAAGTATACCCTGCCAGATAAGTGATCTTGACAGAACCAGGCTCAACAGGCCATCTTCCGTGAGACCGAAGAATTCCGTCACGGCAAACACCGTAACCCGAAGAATCCTGCTGATCATAATTAGGCCAGAAATCCACACCTTCTGTCTTCTGGGTGGACTCTGAAAACGAACCGACGTTGGTGCCTGATCGAGCCCCATAATCCAGGCGAAGATCGATTGCACCATCTCCTGATGAATCTCTTTGCCGAATCGGGACATGACGAACTTGAAGCTCATTGCCTGCGACTTGGTTAGCTCTTTCGAAATAAGCTGCACTCGCATTCACCTGCCAGACACCATCTGACCCAGACAGATTTAATTCTTGGAGAGGATAGAATTCAGTTCGAGTACGCTGCACAGGATCGTACCTAAGATGCTGAATCACCAGTCCTTCGACTCGAGAAATGACTTGAGCGAAGATTGCACGTTCTGTCTCCGTCGCAGATGCGGCTAATCCTGCTTCTAGGAGAACTTCACTGATGTCGACAATCGATCCCATTTAAGTAGACTCCAAACTGAACACCTGTCTGTCGACGTTCTTCCACTCATCGCCATCAGAACTGTCGTAGTAATCTACGAACAGAGTGTAAATCCCAGGTTCAATCGATGCCAGATCAGTTGCGTCCAGACGAAGTGTATTGGTCGAACCTGTAGTAATTGACGATCCGGCATCTGTGCTTGATTCAGATGTGACCACCAATTCAGCATTCGATAAATCAACTCCGAGCTGTCCTTCTCGACCAATGATAATCCGAACTTTATCAGAATCACCAGGAGTAACGGCAGAACCGTCAGATCCATTGATCTGGAATTCCCAGGTTTTTCCTCGATTTTGATACGCATGGATTAACGACATGATGGATTACTCAGTTACTGGTATTGTGAATCCACTTGACGTGAATCCACTTGACGTGAATCCACTTGACGTGAATCCACTTGACGTGAATGAAGATGCAGATACCCCAACAGCATTGATTGTTTTTCCGGCTGGATGGACCAATCTTGCTGATGATGAAGACGATTCAGAGAATGAATTTGATGAACTTTCGCTCGATTGGCTGCTGCTCGAATAACTAGAAGAGGAGCTGCTGCTGCTCGACTGAGAGCTGGATGATGACTGACTGCTTGATTGACTCGAACTACTTGATTGACTCGAACTACTTGAAATTGAGCTAGATGAATGAGAACTTGAAGATGGACTGCTATTGCTCGAGCTCAATGAGCTTGACGAAGATTGGCTGCTCGATGATTCAGAGCTGCTGCTCGATTGGCTACTTGATGACTGGCTGCTCGAAGAAATCGAGCTGCTACTTGATTGGCTCGAGCCGGATTGACTGCTGCTTGATGACCGGCTGCTCGAAGAATTTGAACTAGATGATGACTGACTGCTCGATGATTCGGAGCTGCTGCTCGACTGACTGCTCGATGATTCGGAGCTGCTGCTCGACTGACTTGAACTGCTTTGACTAGATGATGACTGACTGCTGCTAGATGATTGACTGCTTGAGCTCGAAGAGCTCGAAGAGCTCAGTGAACTCGATGATTCAGAGCTGCTGCTTGATTGGCTCGAACTGCTGACTGACGACGAACTACTCGAACTCAGTGAACTCGACGAAGATCGGCTACTCGATGATTCGGAGCTGCTGCTTGATTGGCTCGAGCCTGATTGACTACTGCTTGATGATTGACTGCTTGAGCTCAATGAGCTTGACGAAGATTGGCTGCTCGATGATTCAGAGCTGCTGCTCGATTGGCTTGAGCTGCTCTGACTCGAACTGCTCGACTGAGAGCTGCTGCTTTGCGATGAACTCGAAGAAGAGCTGCTGCTTGATTGGCTGCTCGACGATTCTGAGCTGCTGCTTGATTGGCTGCTCGACGACTGACTACTCGAACTACTTTGAGACGAACTTGATACCGAGCTGCTGCTCGACTGACTACTCGATGATAAACTCGAACTGCTGGAACTGCTCGATGCAGAGCTGCTTGACAGAGAACTTGAGCTACTCTGCGACGAACTAGAAACAGAGCTTGACGAAGATTGACTACTCGATGACTGACTTGAGCTACTCGAAATCGAACTCGATGATGATCGACTACTCGATGATTCGGAGCTGCTGCTTGACAGAGAACTCGAAGAAGAGCTGGTTGCTGCTGAAAGTAGCTGCAACCCTCCTTGCAGAAAGACCAGCATGTCTAAGGCCTTTCTGCGGTTTAGGTGAGTTCTGTGATTCTACCAAACAGCACAAAAACATCACCGTCACTTGGAATTGCGTCTAATGCTTCTTCAAGTGTAATTCGGGTGTTTCCACTTACCGTAGTTGAAGCCACAATCCGCTTGAATTGATACTGATTTGTCTCAGCATCGACGAAAGCGACCACCGACCCGCCGTCAGCGCTACCGTAGTAATCATCATTTTCAGTCGGTAGATCCGTATCAAACGCAGTCGCTGTATTCGCATCACCTGCTGCTGTTGCGACAGCAGCGACAGGAACAGACAGGCACTGCTGCTTCAAGGAAGCAGCGGCAGTGACCGATCCTCCGATTCTCGTCAGATTCGATTGGGTCGGATGGATAAACACACCGTCCGACGCAGCAATCGTAAAATCAGGAGCCGAGTCGAGAGTCAGTGTCTTGGTGGCACCGTCATAGTCTTCTACTGTTCTGACACATCGATCAGTCTTCACTCCTGCATCCATCAACAGAACTGACAATCCGTTGTAGGCGTCATCCTTAGTCGAACCATCTGCTAGAACAATCTGAGTCTGACTCGTAACAGAAAGAAGTGTAGTCCCAAGAACCAGCATTCCAGAATTCTCAAAGAACTGCTCGACGTTAGGAAACGTCGATCCGAAGAATGAATTCATCAAATTCGAAGCCGCGGAGCCGTTCCCATGGAGTTGGGCCATGTTGACATCAAGATAATCAAGGTTCCCAACCAAAGAATTCCAAACCTGCTCAGGTACAACTTGGTATTTGGCACTGATGAAAGGCAAAATACCGTCAGCGACACCGACTATCTGGAGCTCACCTTCGGTATTGTTTTGAGCGGCCGTGATCTCAATCTCGTACATCCCATTGCCAAGTTCTGTCCAGTCCTGAGATCCACCAGAGGTCAGAGTCAGATCCGTTTTTGAGCCTGCTCCAGTCAAAGGAGACTTAATGAGATCGACAGACATGCCGGGAGCATTGTAAGCAACTCCAGTCTCCAATGTTTTGAAATCTGTATCGTCAAATAGCGGTCCGACTGTTATGACAACCGCTGTATCTACAGGAATCATCGGCATGGCTAGCACGACCCTATTTGCGCATGAATGAAACTGTTGTAATTATTCCCTGGAGGCGCTTCAGGCGGAATGCTGTGGAAGACCCGCCGTCTGTAGCCAATCGCCTGCCACGGGTCGGAATAGACAGCTCGGATTTCTGACTGCGACAGTGCCCGGTTCCAGTACCGGACATCCGCCATCTGGCCGTTGAGGCTTAGGTCTGACGTCGATGATGTTCGCTGCCTGGCTCCTACTGCATCACTGTTTCCATCTGTGTCGATGTGCGAAATGCTCCCAGCAACGCTTGGAGCACGAGCGAGCACACCATCAACGTATATTTTGACTTCGCCTGCGAATTCAAACGTGACTGCGACGTGATGCCATTTATCGAGCGTTGTAGCCGTGCCGTTGTCTGGTGTGATGAACGATCCACCCCCGTCACCAAGAATCACACGAACGTGCCCCGCAGACCGAAGATACACAAGGTGCCTGCGAACATTATTGTCCGACTGGCCAAACAGTGCATAGGTGCTACTGCCCGCCCTCCGTACCCATGCTGTAAACGTGTATCCCGTGCCACCTGCCGGCTCGACAATGTTTCCGACATTTACACTGTCGTTCGATCCGTCGAAATCCAGTGCCCTGCCCAGTTTTCCGGTCGTCCAGTCGGTCGCAGGGTCCATGCCGGTCAGCGTGCCATGATGACCCTTGCCAGACCAGTCGTAGCACATACCACCAGCGGCATCCTGCATTGGCAGCCACAGATGGCAACCGTCAAGCATCCAGTGGCCGCGATCGACGCGGCGGTAATCGGCGTTGGTGACTGTTCGATAAATCACGAGGGATCAGCCCATACCTGTTGTGAGTCCTGTGCGGACACGGTGATTGAGTTGCTGGCCGCCTGAGATACAGTGTCGACTTTGTATGCCTTTGCGACCATCAGTGGTAGCGTCACAATCGCCGGATCAGTTTCGTACGTGTCGAGTAGTACCGGAGGGATGCTGTCACGGTCGTCGTATTCGTCAGCCGAATCTCCCTCAGCATCTGTGTCGCCGTTTGTGTACAGGATACGGACCTCGACGATGTCTCCATCTGCTGGAGTTCCGCCGTTGTCAGCCTTGACGGTGACACTGCCTGCGGTCATGGCACCATCAATCGTTTCGGCGTCAGACGTGGCATTGCCGCCTGCCGAAACCGACTGGGAATTGCTCGCAGACCACGTAACCTGATTCTGTGATGTTGACAGTCCCATTACTGTGCTGCCTCCTCGATCCACGACGTTGGCAGGCCGCCTGTTGATGGCAGGCCCTCGATAGTAGTCCAGTTGTTATCCGCAAGAATCGTTTCCCACGGAGACGGACCGAACACAGTTGCTGGATGATCCGGATCATCGACGGTCGCCTGCAGGGCAGTGGCCAGTGCCGTCGCTGTACCCGAGCTGATGTAACCGCGAGCGACTGCCACTTGGATCTGCAGACTGACTCTCTGCAGGTTGCCATCTTCAACAGCATCCATGACTCTGCCGAGCAGCCCATCATCGATCGCCGCCAGTTCGTCGGCGGGCACCGGGTTGAATAGAGCTGCTGGATCGGCAGGAGCCTGAACTTGCGGTGCAGGATCAGGATTTGAGATCTCTGGTTTCGTCAGCAGTAAGGAAGTTTTCGAGCCCTTACCTGTCACGGGAAGGGTCACATAGTCCGGCTTTGCCAGCTCTACGCTCAAGGCGGCGATCACCTCAGTCTTAGTAGCTGTTGCCATCACTTCTTCTCCGTTGCATTCGTTATTCTTTATTTTCAGGAATCGGTACAACCTTCACCCATCCGACATAACAGAGAGGTTCTGAATCGGCCTTGACTAAATCAGCTCGAGACCTGCACCGAACTCTCTTCATCGTTCTCTGGTTTTCAATCGTATACGTGTCGTCATACGGGATTCCCTGATCAACGCTGATCCTCCACCTTTTTTGGACATCAATTCGTTCATCTGGGACGATAGCTGACAACCACCCGTATCCTCGCATTCGTTCCGAGTCGAGCCCGAACAATTCGGCGAGGTAGGGATTGCACCAGATGCATTTCCCTGATAAATCACACTCGTACACTCCGATTTTGAGATGTGATTCGACGACTCGTTGTCGGAGTTGCTGCTCTCCGTCAGACCGGGCGATGATCGCAAACAACCTCTGTATTTCTGGGCCTGCCTCTTCACCGAATACCCCAGCAAGACTATGAGCGGCACGAGCAGCCAGCACCGCACTCGCCAATCGAGTCCAGAATGCAGCGATACACCCGCCAATAGCGCCGAAAACAGCCAGAGACTTGAGGACCAAGTCCAACCAACCGTTTGTCGATTCCGGGGGACTCGGCATTGATCGAAATCCAAAGAGTGGGCTATTTTCATTTGATTCCGCCAGGTAGCCTTTACTCAATACAAGATGGTTTGCTGGCCGTCAAACCTTGCCATCAATGCACGGACATTTGATTCTAACGACGGCTGCTGCGACACCAACAGCAGCCGCCCGCCAATTAGCGGCGCCGACATTGCCAACAACTGCATCGCCGATATGTCGTAGGCAAGTCATAGATGGACGTTTGTGTCCATCCTCGTCCGTACGGTGTCCAGCCGTAAGACCAACGACTCTCGTAAGTCGGCTTCTGATATCGCCGCCAGACAGAACTCTGCGGGGATTGGTACGGCAGCTCCCATGAGTACAGCGGTCGACTCGAAGGAATCGGGTCAATCCGAATGTAGTCCTGCGAAAACACCTCAGCACAGCACATCAAAATCTGAATCACCAAAATCAAACGAATAAGTTTCACGGCACGGTCTCCTGGTAGAAAGCTTTACGGAACTGGTCGGCGCTGATTGGTCCGACAGTGCGATCGATCACACGACTGCCTTCCAAGATTAGGGTCGTCGGCAGCCCGGTGATTCCATGTTTCTGCATCAAACCGAATGTGTCGTCATCAGCGTCGACAATTTGGATATGAAGGTTGTCTCCTTCACCAAATCGCCAGCCGTACTCCTGAAGGTCAGGAAGCGTATTTCGGTACATCCAGACACATCCAGGGCACCACGTTGCACCAAAGTAGATAGCTCGGCGAGTCGAAGGCAGTTCCGGCGGACCCTTTACCGCTGACAGCGTTCTCGTAACCTGAGAAACTCTCTTTGCTGACAGATCAAACATTCGTCCGTCTTTGTACAACCAACGACCTGTACCGTCCTTCTGGCCATTCGCCATCCGGTAGCCGGCATCAAGTGTCCAGACAGCCTCGCCGACTTGCCAAGCAAGTCGATCATAGGCGTCGACTGTAACCGGGTAGCTCACCGGCTCCGTCTCAGTTTTCTTTCGGAATGATTTAAGTGCTTCGTTTGGGTTAAAGTACCTGCCCGTTTTCTTTAAAGGGTCAAGTGACCATTCACTCCCCTTGGTCGCATTGCAGCCGCACTTGACTCCTGCCTTCAAGCAGAAGCAGACGCCTCGATTCGAGCCTCGGCACTGGCAGATAGAAGTTTTGCTACTTTCTTCCGAACTAGCCGCCTTAGATTTCTTCGATTCCGTTTCAGTACGCTTCGGTGATTTGCTCGAGTCAGTTTCTTCATCTTCGACCTTGATGTCGGGTTTTTCTGCCGCAGGCGACTTCAAATCAAAAGCAACTCCCTTACCACTCAGATTCAAAAGCTGAGCAGTACAAGGTTGCGTCAAGAGAAAAACGAACCCAAAGAGCAGACGAGTCACTATGAATTCTCCAAATCTGAGATTCGACTCAAGAGATACTGATTGACCCCAAGCTGAGCAAGCAGCTTGGCTTCAACCTGATCGACTCTTTTTTCCAATTCATCAATTCGATCAGGCTTTGGAGGAGCTGGCGGTTCTGGTTTATCCATCGGTACTGGCTCACCGCCGTACCACGACTTCAGAATTCGAGTCGATGGATCACTATCTACCCACGGATCCGGCAGATTGTTGACAATCGACGAATTCATCACACCGCCGCGAGAATGATCCAGACCGCAATTGTGGCCTAGCTCGTGCGCAATCAGTGACGTCCACTGCCGAGCAATCGAATCAGCCGAACTGCCGCCTCTGTAGGTAGACAAATACCGACACCAGATGTTAGATGTGCACCCTTGCCCATTCCCGACAATCGCAAGACCAATCCAACCAGAAGACGAACTCACGAAACTGAACTCGATGTTGACGGCTCCGCTCCATTCTTCGCCTGTCAACAGATCAGTTTTATTCTCATCAATGAAATGAAACAGCAATCCAATCCCTGCGTATCCCTTTTGCACTCTTTTGAGTACATCAGAGAATACCGGTTTGAGAAAAGACGGTGTTCCGCTGGTTTTTACCCGAACAACAGCCGAGTGGTAATCTCCTACTCCGTGGCAATGAGCCCAATTTCCGCTGCCGGTTGCTTGCCGGATTGAATCGTCCTGCATCATCCGAGCAACAGTGTTGATATCTGGATCAGAATAATCAACAGCAGCATTTGGCGGCGGCGGCACGTCTGGTACATAGCACCTAGGGACCTGCACCATTGCAGCCATTGCTGGTCCCACAGCACCATCAAACACCGGCTGCCTGCCGTAGATATGCTCGCAAGCAGACGAGTACACCACTGATTCAGACTGCGACAGAGACCGCAGAGCAGCTACTACAACCGGATCTGTCACTTTGACTTTCTTCAAATCAGAAAGTGACAGCACACCCCCTTCCTTGAGGGCTTCTTGGGACCAAAAATGACCGGTATCCCATGCTCTTTGGATTACTTTTTGCTCAACTGGTGTCATCTCAACCTCCGATGATTCCGATGGATTTGAGAAGTTCCAGAATCGCTTGGATGATCATCAGAATTGTACCGATGTCAAAGGCTTCTTCTGCAGTTCCTGTCACAGCTTCAGCTGCATCACCGACAGTTTCGCCGCCTGCAATTTTTGAAATTGCGGCCTTGATCTGAAGTTGAGCACGAGCAGCATCAATTTTCCAGGCAAATGCAAGAGCTGAAGTCACTTTTTTCATCGCCGCAGTATTGAGAGCACCGCCCACTGCTTCTTTGACTGCTGCATACCAATCGTTGATACGACTGCCTGCGTTGAGTTGTGCAGCAATCACGGGAAGACTGACTTTAAGAGCAGCGTCTACCTGCTCTGCCTTCAGGCTGCCTTTCTCCATCAAATCACGAAGTAGATCAATCGTTGCCATCAGTGATCGAGCTTCTTTTTCGGATTTCAGATGGAGCTTGGATGCGTCGACAATCTTCTGAGTGACCGCATCAGTCGGCGGCTTTGGATTCGGATCATCCGGATCTTTCGGCGGCGGATTAGGCACACCGACTTCAGAGTCAATAACCAATCTGTCTGCCGGCACCGGTGTAACAGTCGGCGGATTTGTCGCCGTATCAACAAGAAAACCACCATGCCTGTTGATGACAAGAGTCACGTCACCTGCCGCATGCATCGGGGCATTCAAAAGTATCCCCAGCACCGCCGCCCAAACGAAAATCTTGCAATTTTCAAACGCTCGAAACCGCATCGACTTACTCCTCGGAATGAGAAACACAAAACCTGACCAGCCACGAAGCATGCGCACCATCTTAACCTGCTCACAAAGAATAACAAGACAGATGGTCGCTGAATTCTTTAGATTCTAATCAAATGCCGTACTCCAACTGTCACCGAGGTCACTCAACGACGAAGCTTCCTCACTTTCATCTGAATCGCAAATTTCTCGAAGTTCGTCAGGCATTGCATCCATTTCTTCTTCCGTCAAATCGTCTGCAGTGCCGTCGTCTACAATGATATCGTCATCTGGTGATAACTGAGATTGGTAACCTTCGAGCAATTCGAGAGCCGCTGGCAAGGCGATAGCGACTGCTGTTCCGACATCAGCATGCCCGGTTTGGTCACTGGTGGCGACCAGCTTCTGTCCACTGGTTTTTTCTTCAATATCAAACTTCCCAAAATCATTCTTGAGAGTTTCTTCTTCATCATCATAGCAGTGGAATCTGCCGTCACTGATGACCTGCACAAACGCCGTTGCCATCTTGATCAGATTGGCTGGAGATGCGAAGGACATTTTTCGCATCGGTACGCCTTTTCGACGAAGCCGCTGAGCCATCAACGCTGCCTGGTGCGGATCGAAAAATAGACCCATCAATCGATAAGTTTTGTGGATGTCTCGGCACTCTCTCTCGACATCAATCAGATCCACTTCCCCGGTCTTAGCCTTTGGTTTCCATCTCTTCCAATAGGCGGTGATGATCTGCTGCTTGGCATAGTGCACCCCGAGCACTGCGAATCCAGCATGGTCATGGCTGACTCCTAAGTCGAGTCCTGCAATATAAGTCATCTCAGAATCCGGCAAAGCCGGGCCTTCTAGAGAAAAACACGATTCGATGACCTCTTGGGCCACTGCATCGCCTTTCCCAGATACCCACACACCCCACCAGAGCCGAAGATACCTACTTCTTGGGTTTCTCTTCTTCGCATCCTCGATTGTAGATTTATCGTGCCATGGAGCAGGGCGAGCCCAGACAAACACTCGCCAGACGTCAGACTCCATGGCATTCTTTCGCCAAACCTCAGCCTTAGAGCCTGTGTAACCTGCATTGGTTGCGATGATGACCACACCCTGGGCCACACCGTCGGCATTGTCCATCAGGTTTTCAGCAAACTCCCAGCGATTCACGTGGCTCAATTCGTTGATCACCAGAAGGTCAGGAGTACCTCCGTGAGCACCGGCAATGTCGGATGACATGATGTGCAGGTTTGCCATCGGAGATCCATCAGCCATTTCTTCCGCACTTCGAGCCGACCACTGCACAACCGTAACTCTTTCGTTGAGCCATTTGTTGTGGTGCAAAAGATGGTTGATACGCGCTTTGACAATGGCTGCTTGTTCTTTGTTAGCCGCTCCAATCTGAATATAAAAGGGCCTGATAGGAAATGCCAACAACCAAAGCACAACGACAGCCAAGTCAGAGTCTTTTCCGGCTTTCTTGGTCCTTTCGACCCAGAATCTTCTCCATTCCGGTTTATCGCCTTTCCTCAGAGCCTCAACACTCGGGGCCAATTCTTCGAAAAAACTCCTCTGGTAATCCGCCATGCACCTGTCAAAGATTCGAGGTCCGCCTTGAGAATCAATAGTCAAGCCCCGGACAAAGCACAAGAAATCGTCAGCACTCCGCTTCTGATACGCCAATTGGATTGCGCGCTCTTTTGCCACGAGATCTCTGTTGTACTGCATCCGTTTCCCTGTGCCTCGAATATCACCTAATCCTGGATTCGGAAGATCGACTCCCAGCACATCTTCACGATCAGTCATTCTTTGCACCCTTGAATCGATTGCTGCTTCAGGAATTCTGAAATGTGATCCTCTACACGCCGTCCGCACCGATCACTGATACCCATCTTCTCTAACCAATCCACACACGCGACCGTCTTGCGAGCTTCTCCAGGCCGTATGCCTGTTCCAATAGTCTGTGCTTGGTACATCTCAGCTAGAGCAGAAATCGACCAACCGATTTCCGTCCCTACATCATACCAATCTTCAGTTAATTCCGAATCACTGTGATACACTTGAAAATTCGTGCTCTCAGCCTTCCGCATAATTCTGACAACATCGTCAACATGAACGAAATCTCGGACCTGACTGCCGTCGCCGGTCACCAAGATACCTGAGCACCCATCTCGTAAAGTTTTCTCCCAGCACCCCATCACCGTAGAATATGGACCGTCCTCAATTTGTCGTGGTCCGTACACGTTAAACAATCGAAACACAGCAGTCCAAACCCGTCCTCGCTGGTGGTACCAACGGCACAAGTGCTCTGCCAGGTACTTGGTACCTGCATAGGGGTTGAGCTGCCAATCAGCTTGCAATGCACTGGTTGATGCAAAGACTACCTTAGATCGCACAGCAGCAGCAAAATCCAATACATTCTTGGTTCCATCTACATTCACTTCCCAGGTTCTGTCTGGATCTTTGATGGACGGCTGGATCCTGCTCACTGCTGCTAAATGGTAGATCCAATCAATCGAACCCGATAGAACGTGTTCAGTGAATTCTTGGATTCTCTTCTTCTGTGTAACGTCAAGATCTACCAAATGGAAATTTGGATGGACCCCTTGGATGTGCGAAACCTTCTTGATACTTCCGCTACTGAAATCGTCCCATCCAATCACAGTATGTCCATCACGAAGCAAGGAGTCAACTAAGTGACTCCCGATAAATCCCGCCGCCCCTGTCACCAAAACTCTCATTCGCTGCTTTCTTCTTCGCCAAAATCCCATTCACCCGGAGATGCTTCATCTACACTGTTTTTCGGCTTTTTTGATTTCTTCGGCTTCTCCGCCTTACTATCGACTTCCTTCGCTTTCTTCTTGCCTTGTCTCTGTCGTTCGGTGTGAGCTGCCAAATACTGCTGACTACCCACCTTCACTCCATTCTTCAAATCATCGAGGACGCTCATCGCAGCCATCAACTGATCCACTGGAGCTTCAAGATGGTAGCCTTCTACTGACCTTTTGAGCTCTCCGTTATCTTCGACCCCGACACCCGTACGGAGCATCGTCAGCTTTCCAGCTCCACTACTCAGAGGAATCGAACCTTCGATCTTAGCAGCTTCAACAAAACATTCTTTTGCCAGACGGAGGTGCGAAGCATCTCCAGCCTGTCCAGTTTTCTTCATTGTAGACTGGACTTCTACTCCAGATCCGTCGCACCGCCGGCACTTCTCGACTTCACCGGGCTTATCTTCATCCGTTCCCAATCCATCACACACAGAGCAAACCTTCTCAACAACAGTGTGCTCCGTCTTGATATCTCTAGATGCTTCGTACGAATTCAAAGCCAACAGAGCGATATTTTCGATCTGGTGGATTCGATTCATCCTCATATCTTCGAGAGATTCTTCAGTCCTCTCTCGCCACCGGGCGCGAATGTCTTTGATAGCCGTGCTGATATGAGGCTGTTTTACTTGAAATGCCGCTGACAATTGATTCTGATTAGTCACACCTCGAAGTAATTTCGCTTCGAGGCGATTCAAGAATTCAATGTAAGGGATTTTGACACCAGCGACTTCGATGGATTTTCGGCTATACTCATCGTCGCTACGATCCGGAGGTAGTTGATTTTCTGGACTCATAGTTTCGGCAGACTACAGGCACCGCCTAAGATGTTCAAGTCCATTCTTCAATTCATCAAAGAGAGAAGCCACCAACAATCAGCCAGGCTCCATTCCGAACGGCTTCAGCGAACTCCTCTTTCTCTACGAAAGGGATCAACTGATTCCGTTCGGTATCCCACATCAAAGCAAGAAGCTCCTCTTCAAGATCAGGAGGACCATCGGTATTGATGTAGAGTCCGTCGAAGCGTCTCCAGTCGTCTTCAACCACAAGAAAACGAACAGATTCCTCGTAGTGCCAGATTACAGCAGTCTTACCACTCATGTCTTTCTCACCTTTCGTCTAACCGGGCCGTCCTATGGTCAGCCATCACTCAAAACACCCCCAACCAGAACTCTCTGGCTGCTTTTTATTCTTGCATTTCGGACACGCAACCATTCCATTCGCATGCCATCTCCACCCATCTCGCTTAGCCTGCTTCTTGCACGATGTATTGGTTCGTCCTGTGTACGTCGCTGGAAACTCGCCGTGACTGTGATCATCATTGAGATGATCACAGTATAAATCCATTGTGTAGCAACTGACTTCAGGCATAGCTACGGCAATCAAACTACCATGCCGCAATCATCGCACACTACTACTTGCTCGCATCCACCTAAAAACAATCCTGTTGTTCTTGGATGCGCACAAACCTCAACCGAAGATTGAATCCGAACTGCTCCTTCTTGGACTCGCCTTTTCACTGACTCCACGTTCGACTCTGAGACATCAATCGTCACACACCGACGATTCAACGCCTTGGCAACCGTTGCCGTTGTCCCTGATCCCGCGAACGGATCAAGCACTCGATCTCCTTCATCTGTATAGGCTCGAATCAACCTCTCCAGATACACCTCAGGCAGCTGATTTGGATGATGCGTTCTTCTTTCTTTGCTGGTACCCTGAACTCTCCCCCAGTACGGACCATCACTCGGCACACCCCAAACAGTCCCTGGTACTCGTTTTCCGCCATTTGCTGTTTCGTGGATCCTCTTGTCTCTGTAAGTTGAGGCTCTGTCCGACGTGACCAAAACCTCCTCAGGATTCCACTTGTGCTCACTGTGCTTCGCGTAAATCAAACAATGACAACGAGCATCGATCCAGTTCGATCTCCCGCACTGCCCAAAACGATAATGCCAGTTCACCCATGCAATACGTCGCATTCCTAGTGCTCGAGCTGCGATGAGATACAGCTCCGCAACATCATCCGGACCGTGCAATGCCAATACACCGTCACATGCATCCCAGCACACCTCAATCCACTCAGCCGTGAATTCTTCGTAATCATTCCGATTGTCATCGTATCCATCATATCCGTGCCCGATATTGAACGGTGGATCAGCAAATACGAAATCGAACTTCCCGATCATAGGGACTATTTCTCGGCAATCACCTAATAAGACTTTCACGTCTGAATTCATTTCCTGCCTTTCGGTACCCACAGCCTATTCTGATAGACACAGAACAAACGAGACCTGTAGTAAATACTTCTTCTTTGCTTCGGGGTGAGGAAATCCAATCAATCGAATTCGTCGATTTTCGCAGATTGACTTCTTGAACTCCTCAACCCAATTATTGATAGCCTCACCCGTGACTAAATCCACATCACCATTGAAATCGAATTCCTGTTGTTCTCCTGCGTACTCCTTAGGAAAATCAATCGAAATTCTACCTGTACACCGATCCAAATCCAACTCAACGACAAACCCTTCGAGCACCATCTGACCCGGTGTGCTGGTCGAATCTGCTGCATTTTCAACAGGTGCGGGAACAAATCCTTCATCTCCGTTGCCCCAGGTGCAGACCTGCTTCAAGCACGACAACCGACGAGCAGTGGCGGCGAATTCCCAATGCACCCGGATCAAATCCTCTCCGAGGCGTTCTCGAATCTCATCAGCATCCTTGCATATCTTGTCTCGAGAATCTTTCCACCTCTTAATTGCAGATTCGATCATCTGAATCAACTTATCAACTGACACGGGACACTACCTTTCCAGGAAAATGAGTTTGTGGAGTTCTTCTTTCCATGAGACCAATCCGGTAGCCAATCCATCAACCGCACCGCGAAGTAGTCCGTAAATTAAATAGAGAGGAAAACAAACTACTACCAAGAAGATGATAGTAGATTTCGAAAACGGACGAACCCACCAACGGAGCTCTTGGCGAGATACATTGAATCGATCCTCGATGGAATTGCCGGAGTTTCTTCTTTTCATATCTCAATTCCTCAACCAAACCCAGAGGATAACGAGAAGCAAGGCACTGTTCAATACTACGTCCGTCTGCAGAAAACCTGGATCGACTTTATCTGGAGCGTACACAACAGAAAAACCAAGACCCACTAGATTCCCACAGACACATCCAGCCAGGCAAGAGCAGATCAATCTGGTTTTCTTACGATTCATCGGCTGCATCCTTTTGGATATTCCGCAGTAGCTGCCGTCTTTCCTTTTCTAGGCCTTGCCGATCAACCTCAAAGAACTCATCAGCCAGATTCTGGAATTTCTGGCTGTCGAATGTCTTAAAGTGCTCTCGTGCATCATTAGAATCAAAATCCAAGCGAACGCCGCGGGCTTCTAACCACTCTAAGAAATCGACGATAGTTGAGTGTTCCCGGCTGACTGTTTTCCAGTGATTAAGGTTCTCGTCACTCATCTTGCTTCCTCTCAGCCATTGGTTGTTTCTTTCAGTGCGATCCCCAGAGCCCGGCACAGGCGCCGTACATCGCCGCGTGTTGGAGCCCTGTACAGCGGCACAGACATTGGTGTCAACCAGATACCATGCCCTCGCCACGAGATTCCCCACTCCGATGTCTCACGCAGGCAGATCGCTGGCCATCCCGTTTGGTCCTCTAGCCATCCGATTGACTCTAACCACTCTACCGTCACGGCTTCGCCATCGTCCGCCGGATGCTCGGCAAGGTAGGCTTTCGCAAGTGCTTGCCAGTCGGATATCTGCTGGAACGACGCGCCGTCAAGATCCCAGTCAGACTCATAGTTACACGCTCGCAGGCGTTCCGCCGCTCTTTGAAGCTCGTCAGTCATTCCGTTACCTCCGATTCGTCGAAAATCATCCAATGAGGAACACACTTCTCTTCGGAGACATGTACCAATATCGGTTTCTTGAATACACCTTCTGTCAGTGCCTGCCAAGCTACCAATGCTTCTTGCTGAAATCTCTTGTCAGAAGCATCCCGACCACTTCGTAAAGCCGTTGACATGAGTCGAGTGAATAACGGCCCAGATTGGATAACCAGTGATGCTGAAAAATGAATTCCTCTTAGTGGAGGTTCTTCGTCCTCAAAATGATCACGAGAAACAATCAACCGCAAACCACTGTAGAAATCAAAGATGTGTTCCCGCATCTGACTCGGTACCGGCCAGCTCTCTTCTGGTCCGGTGCAAACCTGAGGGGTCTCGATGGCTGCTGGAAGTCGTTTTCTTAATTGATCGAGAGATTCAGGCTTAAAGGGCCATCGGATTGATCCGTCTTTCACTATGCTACTCCTCTGATGGATTTTCTGGCCGTAATCCCAGATCTGCTACCGCACAAGCACAACACACTGACGGTGCAGCTCCAAGACAAAATCACGATCTTCTTTGGTTCGAAGACTGCAATTGTTCTATAGAGAGGCGGGTTCAAGTAATTTCCTGCGTACTCGCAGACTGCAATTCCTGGCTTTTCTTCGTTGCTGGCATCATCGTCTGCCACAGTACAGGCAAACCACATCGTCCCGTCATCTCGTCTGTAACCAACACTCGTTCCTTCCGGCGGCAACCTCAACTTATCAGCTGGAGTTTCTGAAGGACAATCTCCGCCTGGTTTGTTCTCAATCTCAAACACGGCTACTCCATCCTCACTCTTTGGATTTTACTTCCTGGATTTCCACAATGTTTCGGTAGCTTGAGAGGAATGGAATTCTCCATCCGTAGACTTTCATCGAGTACGTCCCCGGTACCAACCGTCCTTGGATATCTGATGAGTTGTACTTTCCGTACCACAGGCAATCGGTATTCTCGAAAGTTTCTTCTGTAGTGAACACCAGATACTTGCTGCGAATGTCTTCACCGCTACCTGTTGTGATTCTCTCCGTCTTGGTGACTGTCGCAGTAACTGTCTCGGCAGTTCCGTATGCGAACCACGCACTCAATACCACGAAGCTCGCCGCGACCAACAAAAATCCAGCAACACAAAGCCTTTCTTTCCGGTTCATCGATTCTCTCCTTGTTTGATTGTTGACTGTTCTTGAGAGCGGCTGCCCGCTACTCTCAATTTCTACTCTTCCTTTGCTGATTCCACTTCTTGAAACACTCCAAGAAGAGTCCATTCTGCATTCTTCAGTATCGGTGCTTCTGCTGGATCGTCTCCTGCAGGTAGAGCCAAAATGACTGGATCACTAAAGCTCTCTGCCTTACGAAGAGGAAATGGAAATGGTACGTCTACTCGCTTGATTTCTACCAATTGGTAGAATTTCGGTTCAAACTTGACTCGATAATCATACTCCGCCCAGTTCCAGTCAAAGGGTTCGACGATGCACGTCAACCAGTTATTCTCGTCCCTGTCATTTCCAATCCTAAGCCGCTCGATGGTTTTCCCATCACGTGCAGCTTCCATGACTGCAATCATTTCATCGATCGTCTTTTGCTGCTTCATCTCGTTTCTCCTCGGAGTTTGTTCTGCTTTCGGGTTTCGGTACTCTACTCTCAACTCATGCCGATCCAACCACTCATCCACAACCGGTTGGAGTCTGTCTACCAGGTCTTCTATCTGCTCCAGATTCGGAGCAAAAGTATCACCAGCCCATTCAGGAACCAGGAACTCCTCTTTTTCTAGAGCAGCTCGTTCGATCCATTTCTGGATATCCCATTTACTGATTTTCATCTCGTCACTCATTATTTGAATTCTCCAGGCATCCAAAATCCACTTGACCAACACTTCTACGTCTACATCAGTTCTAATCCACTGAATTTAGTCGGAATCCCAACTTTCAGCACCTAATTTTTCACTGTCCCAAACAAATCCAAACACCTGGATTTACTGAACTCTCTTGTTTTCGGTACCATTTTAGCACCTGCGCCCTGCGGCCGACCCGGTACATTTGGTACCATTTTGGTAAGAATTCCCAGAAAGAATAAATGATCCGCACCAGATCCACCTGTTTATTTTTAATCTGCATCTATTCCATTAGAAGCCTGGGATTCCTCTTTTACAGAATACGGTGGGATTCGGCGGTGCTTCCGGTGCCGGTTGCGGTTATCTCTTCTTCTACTGGAGAGTCCTAGGCATGTGGTTGCGGTTCTGGTTACGATTACGGTGTTGATTATTCTACTACCAGGCTTACCGTTTCCGGTACCGTTAGCTGCCCTGGTACACTGCTATTGGTTTGAGTTTTCTCTACCTTAGGCAGGGACTCTAGTAGGTTAGAATTTGGATACGGTTACTGGTGACCTGGTGGTTTGTACGGTACTGGCTGTTTCCCTGAAACTCAAAATCAAATCTGAATCCGGTTCGCGGGATTCTGGTACTGGTGTTGGTTCTGGGACAGGCGAGTACGGTAACGAAAGCGATTCGGTAATGGTTTTGGTGGCGATTAAGCGGATTCAGTAATGGTTTTGGCGGCGATTAGCGATTTGAAGCGATTTGATGAGAAGTGGTATCAAAAGCGGCGCCAAACCGCACCACCGCTTTTTCTAGAACCAAGCACACCTACACTACTGCACAACCATGCACCGTTGCAAAATCAAACACGCATCTGTGCACTGCCGCAAAATGCAACGCTGCGAAATGCAACATGCAGCAGGACGCTACAGCAAAACGCTACGCACAGTTTGCGTTGTGTGGTGCGTTTGCAGTGCAGTACGTGCTTTGTGCTGTAAAGTGCTGCGCGAGCAGCACGTGGTGCACTGTGGTGCTTATGCGTGCGGCTAGCGCTAACGGCTTGGATTGTGTGCAGTGGCTAGCGCTAACTTTGCGCTAACGGCTAGCGCTAGCCACTGTGTGCGTGTTGTGTTGCTGCGCTGCGCTTGCTCATCAGCAACTCTCATACACTCATTAGCGCTAGCCATTAACGTTAAGCACTAAGCACACACAGCACTACGCACAGCAAGCACAAACGCAGTGCAGCACTGCGCAGCTATAAGCACAGCAGCACGCTATAATACACGCAATTGCAACGCATACTATGCACGTTGCTGCAACTGCTTATGCTGCTGTAGTGCGTGCTGCTACGCAAAACATGTACTTGCGTGCACCAACTAAGTGTACCACAGCAAAAACATGCTTTGCATGTTGCTGCAACTGCTTGTGTAGCAGTAACTTACAGCAAATTGCAAAAAAGCAGCACAAAAAAGCTTGCAATTGCTTGTAGCACTGCGTACAATACACGCAGCAAGCACGCAGCACAGTACGCAGCACTGTACAGCGTAACACAGCAACCTTCCTAAACAGGAGCACAGCACAATGAGCACACGCAGCACAATCACCGAAGAAACCGTCGCCCACAAACAAGCCTGCAAACAGCAGCTTGAGGTTAATCTCAAAGACTACAACGTCCGCGTAGGCGACAAGATGTACTACAGCAAAAACAGCCGAGAGCTGGTAGTCATCAAAGTCACCAAGCGGCAGTTCAAATGCCGATACGCAGACGACAACGAACACACGAAAGACACTGTACTCATCTTCGAACTCAGCTCTACTTGGTACGGCCCGACCCTTAGGGGTTCTAAGTGCTCTTGCACTCGCAGATGGAATGAAAAATCGCGATGGCTCAGCGGCGAATACTGTACTCGAAACAAAGCCTATCTGACAGTCCAATCAATCCGGAAGGCATCGAGGAGAGCGCGTAAACGAAAAAAACACGAAGAACATCTCGCCAAAATCGCAAAAAGAGAAGCCGAAGAACTGGCTGAACTCAAAGCCGCCATCGCTGCGGATGGCGGTGAACTTCGTATTCTGTGCAAAGAACAAACCGATGAGTCCTTGTTTGCTCTCGTAGAGCTGCCGCCGGCTTTGACTGAACAGAGAATCGAATCCCACTCCCGCAGCGGTGCATGGCGACGAGTATTGGTACACGTACGCCGAGAAAAATGCACTTCATACGGCCTACGCAGCGATGATGGTAGCGAATACCAATACCGGTGCTCATACCACATGGTAACAGAGAACAACTGCTCCAGCACAAGCAGCAGTGAATTCGACGTTGATGATCTGGATTCTGGGTTGTGGGCAGCTCTCCGAAACTGCTGGGCACATTGGTAAGGCTCATTGTGCTGGGACGGGAGCTGCACGTCTGTTCGTGCTGTGCAGCGTGCAGCTCCCCGTCCTTTTACGCATCGCGTCAACAGCAGCACACAGCAACGCACACGTCTTCGCAAAGGAATAAACACGATGACCCAATCAACAACCGCCCAAGCACTCGCCAACGAATTGAATGAAGCCTTCACCGAAGCATCAATCTACAGCGCACACGGCTGGAGTTTCGGCAATGCCAACGCCATCGCATCCGGAAATACCGTCACCGTCACCGAAGAAGACGGGATTTGGATGATGCAAATTGCCTGCGAGGATGGCGTTCCTGTAATCTCAAAACAACTCAGAGACGACGACGAAGCTGCTTACAACGAAGCCGCCGACGCTGCAGAATGGTACGAAGATTGGTATACTGAGATGCTCGATCTCGTCCTGGGTTGCTTAGGAGATCCTGTGCAACCTGCGTCCTGTCTCACAGCAACAATCCACGATAACTTCAGCGAGGAAGCAGCGTTGCTGTTCGTTGAAGTGCTAAGTGACTACTCGCACCAGATAGCCGCCACAGAATCTGGTGTTTGCGGTACCAAAACTGAGTCTGCTATACACTGCACGGATCAGATTTTGGTACCAGAAACGGTACCGTGTGCAATTGGAGCGGATGCTGAGGATTGGCTGTAAGCTGCATCGCAAAAAAAAAACGATAAAGTAGCAGCACAAAAACGCTTGCAATTGCTTGCAACGCTGCTACACTGCACGCAACGCAGCAGCAAACACGCTGCAAACAGCAACACAACCTAAACAGAAGCACAGAAAACAATGAGCAACAGACTGATTAAACCTGTCGAGCACCGAATTCGCCAGCTAAACTCAGCCATCGTCAATTACAAGAAAGTTCTCGAAGAACTCAAGAATTGGAATGATGCCGAACTTGAAAACGAAAACAACGATGAAGCCACAGATCTCTTGGCTTGGCTAGAGAGCCTCGACGAAAACAACGATGAAATAATCGCAATTCTTAAAGAATTGCTCTAAGCAGCAGTCTGTTCAACAGGAGCACAGCACAATGAGCACGATCTCATTCAAAGAGGCGCAAGCCAAGCAACTGACCAACTATTATCCAGAAAAACTCGAAAAACTCTTCGACCGACCACTCACTCCTCTCGAGATTTTGACTCGAAAAGACGGTGGATGGCGACGAATTCCTGCAGGCGACAGACTGTGCATGGTTGTCCACTCAGAAGTACTCCCTGATGGAGTACTCCGCCTCTTCGCCGCCGCCTGCGCAGAACGTGCGATGCTCCAAGAGAGAGCAGCAGGCAGAGAACCCGACCAGCGAAGCTGGGCGGCAGTCTCTGCTGCGAGAGCTTTTGCTGCTGGTGAGATTACTGAAGAAGAGTTGAAGCAGAAGTCAGAGGCGGCGAAAACTGCTTGGAATGCAGAAGATGCAGCAGCAGAGTGGAGCCTGTCCTCTTCGGCGGCGTTTTCGGCATGGTCGGCAGCGTGGCACTCAGAATCAATGGTGCCGGCGACCCAATCCGCATGGGCAGCAATATCATCATCGGCAACGATGGCCCGAGCCGGCCATGCCGTCGCTGTCCTGGCTGCCCTTCTGCGTAGTGAATAAGTCCGCAGTCCACAGCAGCAAACACGCTGCAGCACACATCCGCATTTCTTACCGCAATCACAATGCACTCTAGTCTCTAGTCTCCGAAAAGGAACCAACACCGATGACCGAAACGACACCGGCACTCGAACCCCAAGGCAAACCGGCTGCCGTTCTCAGCGAACGTGAACTCGATTTGTACACGGCCATCAACAGCCACTGGAGAGAGAACCTCTCAGCACCGAGTCTGCACGAACTGTGCAGATACACGGGTCTCAAATCAACGTTCTCTGTTCGTTACTACCTGACCAGACTCATCGAGAAGGGATTTGTTGCCAAAAATCCCAAACAAGCTCGAAGCATCTACACAGATCGAGTCCAAAAGGCTCTCTCTTCTCTGTAGGCCGCGGCCTATTCTGCCAGGTCCGGACCAGCCTATTCTGCACCGATTTCGTAGAGACAAGGAACAGAAATCATGCCGCAATCAACTGCCCAAATCCGCCAAGCCGAGATCAACCGCATATGCGGCCTTGACTCCAACAACGAACACTACCAGCGCGGCATTCGCACTGGAAACGAATGCGTCTGCATCACCATCTCACTGCACGATGTGTGGTCAGGTGAAGGTAAGAACGGTGCGTCAATTCAGAGCTACGAGAGAATCGGATACCACACCGGCAGTATCGATTTTCTATCAGGTGTACTATCCACCGACTGCGAAGTGTTTCGATTCGTCAAGACGGCTGATGGTGTCGAAAAAATCAGAATCAAAACCAATCCCTACACACAGGCAGTGCAGCAGAAAAAACGATAAAGTAGCAGCACAAAAACGCTTGCAAGCGTTTGCAACGCTGCTACACTGCACGCCGCACAGCAGCAAACACGCTGCACACAGCAACAACCTCAGCCCGGTGGCCCGGGTGCAACGGAGGCAGAAATGAGAAACATTGTGAATAGCGTATACCTCGTCTACCTGCGTGCGGTTCGACGCCGCGAGTTTAGCGCCATCCAGAGTCACTTTGCCCAGTTCAACTGGGCAACAAGTATTCATCTCATCCGCTACGACTGCCCGTCGTGGAGAGTCTGCATTCACACGACGACTGGCCACCACCAGTGGTCAGTCGACTGCAGACACGGGGTGATTTCAGGATCGCCAGTCCGCTGACACAGCACCCGTCGCCGCCCGCGTGGCTGCCGGTCTGCCCCGAGCCGGATCACAGCCACGCGGCACGTCGCGGCGTAATCGTTCCGCCCTGGCGTTGGCCAGCGGCGGCGGGTCGGGCACTTTCTTCCACTCCTCAAGGAGACCTGGTCGATGAAAACACTCGCATGGCACAATGACCCACAGCTCAAAGCCGACACAATGACTCAACTGCGAGCGCATCGCGATGCCGATGAGATCATCCAAGGCACGTATTTCGATGGTCACAAAGGCTGCCATCTCGGCTGCCTGACACACCTGGATTCAGCTCCACACCAGGCTATTGCAGACAAATTCGGCTTCCCTTTACGAATCGCCTACTGGCTCGAAGCGATTTTCGAGGGGTTGCCAGCAGATCAGTGCGCGTCGTGGGTGATCGATTCAACAGATGCCATCCCCATCGGTGCTGATCTGTCGCTCGCACATCACGAGTTCGCTGCCTGGCTGCTGGATCCTGCGACCGGCATCTTGGCGTCCCACAAACTGACAGATCGAGCCGTCGCTGGTGTGCGTGATTTGCATCTTCGAGCGTTGCGAAGCGAACCTGCCACTGACGACGAATGGTCGGCGGCGGATTCGGCGGCGGCATCGGCGGGGCGGCATCGGCGGGGTGGGCGGCGGCGGCATCGGCGGCGGCATCGGCGGCGGCGTCGGCGGCGGCATCGGCGGCGGCGTCGGCGGCGGCGTCGGCGGCGGC
>Ga0209273_10000230_pt1 | contig 91806 bp, 84 predicted proteins | sample tdAd471_FD_187126 | JGI IMG/M metagenome (GOLD analysis project Ga0209273, IMG submission 187126) | Marine sediment microbial communities from the Atlantic coast under amendment with organic carbon and nitrate - tdAd47.1 (SPAdes)... | ecosystem: Environmental > Aquatic > Marine > Coastal >...
TGCCATGATCCGCGCCGGTAGCTCCAGAAAACGACCGGCTTCAGCGACTTCCAGAGCCGATTCAGCATCTCTCTAAGGGTACTGTAGAATGGAGGTTTGGCGCGAATCGATTTCGTGCGCCCTTACACGCCTATGTTTCAACGATTTCGACGTCTGTCTCGCCTGTTTTGGGCGACGCAGTTGATGCCCGTCCTCGAAAGCGGCGACGACCCGCTGATCGGCGGGCAGGCCGTGCTTGAAGGCGTGATGATGCGATCGCCGTCGTCCTATTGCGTGGCGGTGCGCAAGCCGGACGGCGAGATTGTGACCGAAGAGGGCGATGCGCCGCGGCTCTCGGAGAAGAGCAAGTTTTGGGCGCTGCCGGTGGTGCGCGGCGTGGGCACGCTGGGCCAGGCGATGTCATTGGGCATGAAGGCGCTGAATTTCTCGGCGCAGCACGCGGTGGAAGAAGAAGGCGAAGACGGCAAAGAGCAGAAAGAACTGCCGAAGTGGGCGTTGGCGCTGAACATGCTGTTCTCGTTGGGCTTCTTCATCTTTCTGTATAAGTTCATCCCGCTGGCGGCGACGGGCGCTGTTCAGGAACGCGTGGGCTGGCTGAACAACCAGGTTGGGTTCTCGTTTGTGGAGGGCACGATCCGGCTGAGCATCTTCCTGACGTTCTTGTTCTTGGTTTCGCGGATGAAGGACATTCGGCGGGTGTTTGAGTATCACGGGGCCGAGCACAAGGTGGTCTTCAACTACGAGGCGAAGACGCCGGTGACGGTGGAGAATTCGCAGGCGTTCGTGACGTTTCACCCGCGCTGCGGGACTAGTTTTCTGATGGTGGTGATGGTGGTTTCGATCATCATCTATGCGTTTGTGCCGCTGAATGGATTTGGCTTCCAGTTCCTGGCGCGATTGGCTCTACTGCCTGTGATTGCCGGATTGAGCTACGAGGTGATCCGGTTTATCGCGAGGCGGCAAGAGTCCGTGCTGGCCTTGGTGGTCGCGCCGGGGCTGTGGCTGCAACGGATCACGACGAAGCCGCCGGCTGACGACCAGGTGGAGATCTCGATCCACGCGCTGGACGGCGCGATGGCGCTGGAGAAGCAGAAGGGCGGCGATTTGGTCGTCGCTTAACGGGGAAATCCACAATGGAGTGGCTCAACAAACTCGAACAGGTCGAGGCGCGGTTTGACGACCTGGCCGGCCAAATGGCCGACCCGGAGATCGTCCAGAATCAAGAGAAGTATCAGGCCGCCGCGCAAGCCTCGGCTGAGATCGCTCCCGTGGTGAACAAGTTTCGCGAATGGCGGGACGCCAATACGCAGTTGGAAGAAGCACGCCAGCTGGCGTCCGGCGACGACGCGGAGATGGCGGAGTTGGCGCAAGAAGAGATCGCTGAACTTGAGCCGCGTGTAGACGAGTTAGCGCAAGAGATTCGGGTGTTACTGCTGCCGCGCGACCCCAACGACGACAAGGGCGTGGTGCTGGAGGTCCGCGCGGGCACGGGCGGGCAGGAGGCGACGCTATTTGCGGGCGAGGTTTTCCGGATGTATCTGCGCTTCGCCGAGCAGCAGCGCTGGAAGGTGGAGATCACGACCGAAAACGAATCGGAAGTGGGCGGCCTGAAGGAAGCGATCGCCCTGGTGAACGGGAAGGGCGTCTACTCGAAGCTGAAGTACGAGTCGGGCGTGCATCGCGTGCAGCGGGTCCCGCAGACGGAGACTCAGGGTCGAGTCCACACGTCGGCGGTAACGGTCGCGGTGATGCCGCAGGCGGAAGAGGTGGACGTGGATCTGGCGGACGCCGACGTGCGGACGGACACCTATTGCGCCTCGGGGCCTGGCGGCCAGTCCGTGAACACGACGTACTCGGCGGTTCGGCTGACGCACATCCCGACCGGGCTGGTGGTGACCTGCCAGGACGAGAAGTCGCAGATCAAGAACAAGAAGAAGGCGATGATGGTGCTGCGTTCGCGGCTCTACGAGATCCAGCAAGAGAAGATCCACAACGAGCAGGCCGAACAACGCAAGGGCATGGTGGGTTCCGGCGATCGGTCGGAGAAGATCCGGACGTACAACTTCCCGCAGAACCGGATCACGGACCACCGGATTGGGCTGACGATCCACCAATTGGAGCAGACGCTGGAAGGGCGGATTGAGCCCCTGGTGGAAGCGCTGACGACCCACTACCAAGCCGAGATGATGAAGGCGCAACCGGCCGCCTAGATTTCCTGGATGGCTCTCGCTGCTACAACGCGGCCGGCGACGGTCGGAGATGTGCTTGCCGATGCGGCGAGGCGTTTCCGCGCGGGCGCAATGGATGCGCCGCGGTTGACGGCGGAGACGCTGCTGGCCCATGTGCTGGGCGTCGAGCGGGTGTTTCTCTACGCGCACCCTGAGCATGAGCCGTCTCCCGATGAGGCTGCTCGTTTTGAAGCGCTGGTTGTGCGGCGGGAGGCTGGGGAGCCGACGCAGTACTTGACCGGCGTCCAGGAATTTTATGGGCGCGAGTTTCGGGTGACGCCGGATGTGCTGATCCCTCGGCCCGAGACCGAGCATTTGGTGGAGGCCGTACTGGCGGCGCCGGCGGAACGCGTGTTGGATTTGGCGACGGGCTCCGGCGCGATCGGCGTGACGTTGGCGCTGGAGCTTCCTGCGTCTCGCGTGGTTGCTTCGGACGTTTCCGGCGCGGCTCTGGCGGTTGCTCGCGGAAACGCGGAGCGGCTGGGCGCGCGGGTGGAGTTCGTAACGTCGGACTATCTGGCTGCGATGCAGGCGGGCTCGTTCGATCTGATCGCTTGCAACCCGCCCTACGTGGCGCAGGCAGCGGCGTTGCAGCCGGAGATTTACCGTGAGCCGGAATCGGCTGTCTTCGGCGGGGAGCACGGTTGGGAATCGTATGCCGCGCTGATTCCGCAGGCGGCGGAGTTGCTCAGGCCGGGCGGGCGATTGCTGCTGGAACTCGGCCATGACAGTTTGCTCGCGGTGACGGAACTGTTCCGCGCCGGGCCGTGGAGCAAGGTCGCCGTCACGAACGATCTGGCCGGAATCGCGCGCGTCGCCGCAGCGGAAAGAATCTAGAAGTATCTACAAAGAATCATGTCTCTCGAAAAGCTGGAAAAGAAGTCGAGCCTCCCCCTGGTCTATCGGATCGTATTCGAGAACCTGCGGCACCGCATGATGCGAACGGTTCTGTCAGCCGCAGCAATTGGTCTGGGCGTGGCGATGATCCTGGCGATCGTCGGCATTAGCCAGGGCATGCTGGAAGACCAGCGAGGGCGGGCGCGTGGAGTGGGTGCGGAGATCTTCCTGATCCCCCCGGGAACATCGGCGTTAGCGCTGAGCTCGGCGCCGCTGTCGGACAAGTACGTCGATCTGGTTCGTGAGCAGCCGAACGTCGAGGGGGTTACAGCGAACGTCGTGCAACCGATTGAGCGCGTACATCGCATCACGGGCATCGACTTCGACGAGTTCAACGCGATGGCGAATCTGCGGTTTATCGACGGCGGTCCGTTCGAGCAGGATTTCGACATGATTCTCGACGAGTACTACGCGCGAGAGAAGAAGCTGAGCGTAGGCGACGCGTACGAGATGATCGACCAGGAATGGCGGATCGTCGGCATTGTCCAGCCGGGCAAGATGGCTCGCATGGTGGTCCAGAAAGACATTCTTCAAGAGCTGACGGGGACGACGGGCAAGATCACGATGATGTACGTGAAGCTTGAGGATCCGGAGAAGCTGAACGAGTCGATCGCCCATTTCCAGGGGCTGTTCAAGGAAAACATGCAGGTCTACTCGGTCGAGGAGATCGTGTCGCAGTTCTCGGCGGACAATGTGCCGGAGTTTCAGACGTTTATCAAGGTGATCGTCGGGCTCAGCGTTGGTTTTGGATTTCTGGTGATCTTCTTGACGATGCACACCGCCGTCTTGGAGCGTACGAAGGAGATCGGAATCCTCAAGAGCCTGGGCGCGTCATCGGACTACATTTTGGGCATTTTTGTCCGGGAGGCGTTCATCCTCGGCGCGCTGGGTACGCTGGCCGGGATTCTCGCAAGCTACCTAACGCGGGAGATCATCTCGGCGTTTATTCCAGCGTCCATCCAGCAGGCGATTGTGCCGGGGTGGTGGCCTCGGGCGTTGCTGGTGACGTTGATTGGCGCGTTGCTGGGAGTGATTTACCCGGCTTGGAAAGCGAGCCGGCAGGACGCGCTGGAGTCGTTGGGCTACGAGTAGCCAGGCGGTCCGCTAGAGGCGGGCGCGGGTGCTGACATAGCGCCCCTTGCCCTCGGTGAGTTGCTGCTGGCGACTGCCGTCGGCCTGCATGCGCCAGATTTCCCAGTTGCCGGTACGGTCGGACTCGAAGACGAGCCACTGGCCGTCGCGCGAGTACCAGGGGTGTCCGTCGTTCCCGGCCGTCTGAGTCAAGTTGCGGACGTTCGAACCGTCGATGTCGGCTTGGAGGATCTCGTCGCCGCCGGAGACGGCGTTGGACTGCCAGGCGATGCGCTTGCCGTCAGGAGAGACGGCGGCTCGGCGGTGGAGAGACTTGTCGTCGGTGAGGAGTTTGACCTCGGTTCCGCTGATGAAGACGAGGGAGACTTCGCGCGGCGAGACGTTGAGATTTTTCTCATGCATGGCGATGATGCCGTCTTTGGTGCGCACGCCGTTAGTGGCGCGGAAGGGGATTTCGCGGGCGTCGGGGCCGAGGTTGACCCATTGGGAGACGCGCTCGCCGCAGTCGCGGTGATAGGCGAGCAGGTCGTCGATGGGCGAGACGGTGGCGTGGTGGATGGCGCAACCGACTTCTTCGGCGATGATTTCGCGCTCGCCCGAGTAGATGTTGAGCTTGACCAAGCGAGCGCCGGCGTGAACGTCGAAGGCGTTGGTGAGGAACTCGGCGTAGACGGCGTGAACTTGATCGGAGAGCAGGGACGGATGCTCGTCGTAGGTGTGGCCGAAGGTGATTTGGCGGAGGTGGGAGCCGTCGGCCTCCATGATCCAGATCTTGCCGTAGATGCCGGGCTTGCCGGTGGAATCGACTTCGCGCCGCTGGAAGACGATTGGATTGTCGAGCCGAGGTTGCTGCTCGGCGAGCAGGATGGTTGCGGAGAGGATGGCGAGTAGAACGGATCGCATGGGCTTAGTCTCGGGTGATTTGGCGGAAGACGCGGAGAAGATTGTCGCCGAGGAATTTCCGGATGCGCTCCTCGGACCAGCCTCGGCGGAGCATGCCGTCGGTGAGCAGAGCGAGGTCGGAGGCGTCTTCCATGCCGGCGGGGAGGGTCGGGCCGCCGTCGAGGTCGGTGCCGAGGATGACGTGGTCCTCACCGGCTAGGTCGATGGCGCGCTCGACGACGGCGAGCCAATCGTCGACGCTCATGCGGAGTTCGTCGGGAGGGATGGGGCCGACGCTGGGATAGCGGGCGGCGGCGCGCTCTTGGATCTCGTAGAGCGACAGGCCTCGGACTTGCTTGGCGACGGCTGAGGTATCCCAGAAGGTACGGCCCGCTTGGGCGGTCTTCCAGCGGTGGTACGGAGGACTGTGGAAGGAGTGGCCGATGTGGAAGCCAATGAGTCCGCCCTTGGCTGCGAGTTTGCGCACGAGATGGTCGGGCATGAGGCGGGGAATGTCGTTGACGCTGCGCAGGCCGTGGTGGGTGGCGACGACGGGGTCTTCACTGGCGTCGATGGCTTGCTCGGTGGCTTCGTCGGATGCGTGGGAGATGTTGATGACCATGCCGAGACGGTTCATCTCGGCGATGAGTTTGCGGCCGCGATCGTTGAGGCCGTTCCACTTGTGAGGGGCGCAGCAGGAGTCGGCGTACTCGTTGGCCCAGTTGTGAGCTGGTAGCTGAAGAGAGCGTAGGCCGAGGCGATGGAACATGCGCAGGATGCCGAGGTCGCCGTCGAGATCGATGGAACCTTCGAGGTCGAGGACTGCTGCGATCTTGCCGGAGGCGACGATGCGGTCGACGTCGGCGCCGTTGAGGGCGACTTCGATGCGGTCGTGGTTGGCCTCAATCTCACTCCAGGCGCGGTCGATGACGCGGAGGGCTTGGCGGGTCTCGAAGCGGCCGGGGAAGTAGCTTTCGGAGGTGCTGACAGTGAAGAAGAGAGCGTCGACGCCGCCTTCTTCGAGGCGTGGGAGGTCGACGTGGCCGTCGGCGAGGCGGTCGGAGATGGAGACGTCTTGGGCGAGTTGGCGGTTGACGATGTGGACGTGAGCGTCGAAGACGAGGGCGTCGTCGTGGAGGCGCTTGGCTTCGGGGGAGGGTTGAGCCGTGGAGAGAGCGACGGCGACAAGCGCGATGAGGATTATGCGGGGCATTGGCGTCCGCCGGGCATGATAGCGCGGCGGAGGCGAGTTTGTTGAGGAGGCGCCGGCGGCGACATCGTCGACAGGGACTGTCCTGACAGACGACGGGCTTGGAGCGGCACCCAGGGAGCCTGGGCTATTAAAGAAGAGGAAGAGAGAGGGAAGGGGCTCGCCATGCCACATCGTACGAAGCGAATCTAGACCGCTAGAGCCCCCGGAAGCGACCGCCTGACATTCCCTGGCCGCCGCCTGTGAACGGCTCCCAGGAAAATACTTCGTAAACATCGTCGTCGTCGAGCGAGAAGTACCTTCGGAAGGAGTCACCTTGAAAGGTATCTTTTGAAACCTCCAACACGGGCGACCTCAAGCTGTTTAGGAGTAAGCCCTGCCTCGTGTCATCCTGAGAGACGCCGGAGATGACCTTGTCTGCGAAGACGTCCGCATCATCCTCATAGGATTGGCTCTTGGGGGGGAAGAGAGGAATCGGAATACAAAACAAATAGAGCGACACGGCATAGTCGCTCGGTTCAACGAAGGTCCTCGCCGACATTGCCCTCTGGTAAGCAACGATAGTCGCCGCCGTGATGAAGTCTACGCGCTCGATGTCCTGCCGTTTCCTGCCGCCTAGGGCTGTTTCGATTTCAAAGTCCATCTGATTTCTCCCATGGGTTGCCGCGGTTCAGGTTGAGACTCTTGTAAACATGATTCCCATTAAGAACGCAATAAGTCCGACGCCGAACAAGCCGAGGATCAATCCCAGAAACCCAACAGTGCCGAGGTGACACTTGAGATCAATCTGAGTTGACACACCGTGATTGGTCGCAAGACCCGTGATCACAAGGAGACTCATGAGTGCGCAGAGCGCGAAAAAGGTCAATGAGACGGCGATTGCCTTAAAGCTGAATGAGTCGTATCCGGACGCGCTATTGACGTAGAGAAGGAGCCCCGCGGAGAACGGCAGGGCCGTTGCACTCGCGGTTAGGAGTGCGGATGCACCTACGACCAGACCGTCGATCCGGATCTGGCCGGAAGGAGCATGCTTCCAGACAAGTACGAGCACGATCGCCGGAACCGCAGAAGCGAGGTACGCCATCAGGAAGTACTCCCACGAGTTGAGAAGTGCTTCCCAAATCTCCATCGCAAGCGCTTCGCACTCCAGTGACTGAACCCACCCCACCCGACCGGACAGACAAAATCGGATCAGGGCCGCGGGTATTGTCACACGGATATGCGGAAATTGATAGGTATATTCTACGAGAGCAAGCGGTATGACGACCGGCACGACGCTTGAAGAGAGCACGTCGCGCACTAGCGAGGCAATCCGGTTCCGGCGGCGACGTCTCGGGCGGGGACGGTTGTGGTGGACAGCGCGCCTTGAGGTGAAGAGCGGGTGGTAAGAGCGGCGTCTACGCTCGATCCGCGGTAAGCCGCGGGCCGAGCGCAGACGCCGAGAGAACGAGAAAGGCAGGCACCGCTCTTGATTCCCCCAGGGCTCGCGCCCTGGGCTAGAATAATGCCGCCCTCCGGGCTGAGCAGCGGACTCTTGCTTTGCAAGTCGCCGTAGAGCCGCGCATTTCACATGCGCGGCTCTGACGGATCGGGCGGAGATGCCGGCTAGACGCGGCCGCCGAAGGCGGCTTTGCCGGCGTACTTGGCGCTGGAGCCGAGTTCGGCTTCGATCTCTAGTAGGCGGTTGTACTTGGCGGTCCGGTCGGAGCGGCACATGGAGCCGGTCTTGATTTGTCCGCCGGCGGTGGCAACGGCGAGGTCGGCGATGGTCGTGTCCTCGGTTTCGCCGGAGCGGTGCGAGGTGACGAAGGTGTAGTTCGCCTGGCGGGCCATCTCGATGCACTCGAGCGTCTCGGTGATGGTGCCGATTTGGTTGAGCTTGATCAGGATCGAGTTGGCGAGGCCGTCCTCGATTCCCTGCTTGAAGATCTTGGGATTGGTGACGAAGAGGTCGTCGCCGACGAGCTGCGTCTTCGAGCCGATCTTGTCGGTAAGGATCTTCCAGCCCTCCTGGTCGAGTTCGCCGCAGCCGTCTTCAAGGGAGATGACGGGGTAGCGGTCGGCCCAGTCGGCCCACATGTCCGCGAGTTGAGCCGGGGTGCGGGTGGAGCCGTCGGAATCAGCGAAGACGTAGGCGCCGTCCTTCCAGAGTTCGGAACTGGCGGCGTCGATGGCGATCCAGACCTGCTCGCCGGGCTTGTAGCCTGCCTTCTCGATGGCTTCCATGAGAAGCTCCATCGGCTCCTCGTTGGACTTGAGCTGCGGCGCGAAACCGCCCTCGTCGCCGACGGAAGTGGCGTAGCTCTTGGAGGAGAGGATCTTCTTGAGGGTGTGGAAGATTTCGGTGGCGGAGCGGATGGCGTCGGAGAAGGAGTCAAAGCCGGCCGGCATGACCATGAACTCTTGGATGTCGACGTTGTTGTCGGCGTGCTGGCCGCCGTTCATGATGTTGCACATCGGCACCGGGAGGGTGAAGCCGTGGCCCGTATCGAGGCGCTTGTAGAGCGGGACGTTCTGCTCGGCGGCCATCGCCTTGGCGACGGCGATAGAGACGCCGAGGATGGCGTTGGCGCCGAGGCGGCCTTTGTTGTCGGTACCGTCGAGTTCGATGAGCTTGTTGTCGACGGCGGTCTGGTCGTCGGCGGAGAAGCCTTTGAGAGCGTCGAGGATCTCGCCGTTGACGTTGGCGACGGCCTTCTGGACGCCCTTGCCGAGATAGCGGGACTTGTCGCCGTCACGAAGCTCAACGGCTTCCGCGATGCCGGTGGAGGCGCCGGAGGGGACTCCGCCCTGGCCGACTGCGCCGCTTGCGAGTTCAGCCGTTACATGGACGGTGGGGTTGCCGCGCGAATCCAGGATTTCGAGCGCACGAAGGTTGCTGATAGCTGACATGGGTTCTTCCGTTTGAGTTGGGTATCGGACTCAAAAGAAACGACATCCGATACGAGCGAACTTCCAGGTTAACACGTTGAGGGCTTGTGTTCGGGGCTGCTTTTGCTACCCTAAAAACAGGTTTGAGTCCTTTTGATTTAGCTGACTTTCGAACCCCTGAAGCTCCACCACCCCCAGCGACTCCTCCGCCCCCGCCGGCGCCGCCCGCGGGTGGCGCGCGTACTGAAGTTGCGCCTCGGCGCAGCCCACAAGGCCCGGGAGAGGACCTGTACATCGTCCTACTGAGTTTGCACGGATTGATTCGGGGCGCGGAGCTGGAGTTGGGGCGGGACGCCGACACGGGCGGGCAGACGAAGTACGTGGTCGAGTTGGCGCGGGCGTTGGCCGCAGAGCCGAGCGTGGGCCGGGTCGACCTGATGACTCGGCTGATTGAGGACCCGCAGGTCGATACCGACTACGTGCGTCCCGTCGAGCCGCTCTCGGAGAAGGCGAACATTGTCCGGATTCCGTTTGGGCCGGCGAAGTACCTGACCAAGGAAAGGCTATGGAAGTGGCTGAGCTGTTTCGTCGACAGCGCTCTGCACCACTTCCACGACGTGGGGCGAACGCCGGACGTGATCCATGCGCACTACGCGGATGCCGGAAGAGTAGGGGGCGACCTGGCGTCGCTGCTAGGCGTGCCGCTGGTGTTTACGGGGCATTCGCTCGGCCACGAGAAGAAGCGCCGACTGATTGAGAGCGGCGTGAAACCGACGACGATCGAGTCGCGGTTCAACATCACGGAGCGCATTGAAGCCGAGGAGAGGGCGTTGTCGAACGCCTCGTTGGTGGTGGCGTCGACGAACCAGGAAGTCGAGACGCAGTACTCGCAATACGACCACTTCCGCAAGGCACGAGCGGCGGTGATTCCTCCAGGGGTCGACTTGGAGCGGTTCACGCCGCCGGGACGACTGTGGGGGCAACCGGCGGTCTATGACCGAATCGCAAAATTCCTGCGCAACCCGAGGAAGCCGTGGATCCTCGCGATTTCGCGACCGGACGAACGCAAGAACATCCATACGCTGCTGGACGCCTACGGCAACTCGCCGGAGTTGCAAGAGAAGGCCAACCTGGTTGTGGTCGCCGGGAGCCGAGACGACATTGAGCAGATGGAGCGCGGGCCGCGGTCGGTGCTGACCGACATGCTGCTGCGCATCGACCGCTATAGGCTCTACGGGAAGATCGCCTACCCGAAGACGCACGCGCCGGACGAAGTGCCGGACATCTACCGCGCCGCCGCCAAGACGAAGGGCGTATTCATCAATCCGGCGCTGACGGAACCTTTCGGGCTGACGTTGCTGGAGGCCGCGGGGAGCGGGCTGCCGTTGGTCGCTACCGACGACGGGGGCCCGCGCGACATTGTGGCGCGGCTGAAGAACGGACTCCTGATTGATCCCCTGGACGCGGACAAGATGGCGGAAGCGCTGTTGGAGGCGCTGAGCGATACGAACCGGTGGAGACGCTGGTCGTCCGCAGGCGTGCGGCTTGCGCACCGACACTACGCCTGGTCGGGACACGCCAAACAGTACCTGCGCGAGTTGCGTCGAATCACTCGGCGCTCTGGGAGAAAGCTGCCGGTGAGCAAGAGCCGATTACCTCAAGTCGACCGCATCCTGGTGAGCGACATCGACAACACGCTGCTGGGCGACAAGGAAGCCTTGGCGGCGCTCAAGCAACTGCTGGAGGAGAAGGGCGACCGGACGGCGTTCGCGGTTGCGACCGGCAGACGGATCGACTCCGCGAGAGACGTGATCGCGGAGATGGTCGCGCCGCAACCCGATTTCTGGATCAGCTCGGTTGGGTCGGAAATCCACTACGGCCGACAATTGGCCGCGGACGTGGATTGGACCCGAAACATCCACTACCGATGGGACGAGCATGCGGTGCGGGAAGCGTTGAAGCGTGTACCGGGACTGAAGCTGCAGCCGAAGATCGACCAGCGCGGACACAAGGCGAGCTTTTTCATGGATCCGACGAAGGCGCCGACGCCGGTGGAGATCGAGAAGAAGCTGCGAGAGATCGGGCTGCGCGCGAAAGTGATCTTCTCGCATGGACAGTTCCTCGACGTCCTGCCCGTGCGGGCTTCAAAGGGGCTGGCGATCCGCTGGGTGGCGCACCGTTGGGGAATCCCGATGGAGCGCGTGATGGTGGCGGGAGACTCCGGCAACGACGAAGGCATGCTGGCGGGCAAGAGCCTGGGGCTGGTGGTCGCCAACTACTCGGAAGAGCTCGAGAAGCTGCGCAAGCTGGAACGCGTACACTTCGCGTCGCGCGAGTACGCGTGGGGTATCATCGAAGGCATTGAGCGCTACGATTTCCTAGGCGAAATCCGTCAACCTGATTAGCCGCGCGTTGCGCGTTTGCGCTCCCCCAAAGAACTTGGTTCGGCCTGTCCTCGCACCGGTCGAACGTCGATTGGAAACTTCGAGAATGACCTCCCAGATGATCGCCGCGCTCGAGGAGCGCAAGACCGCCGTTCAGCGCCTGTTTGAAGGCTACGCCGCGCTGGAGCGTCCCTTTTTGCTGCGCTCGGAGTTGTGGAACGGCTTTGAGGCGCAATGCGCGGAGCCGGAGGGCGCGAGTCTTCGGGCGAGTCGAGTGGCGCGAGTGATCGGAAGCGCTCAGGAAGCGGCGCTGGGGGAGGGGGTGATTTGTCTGGCGGTGCGCTACCAGATCGGACGCTGGGCCTACCTGCGGGTCGAGATCGCCGAGATGCGCATAGAGGAGATCAGCGTCTCAAAGTACCTGGCGTTCAAGGAGGATCTGGTGGACGGATCCGGCGACTGGAATCTGGAATTCGACGTCGAGCCTTTCAGCCGCGAGTTCCCGCACATGCAGGAGACGCGCTCGATTGGACGCGGCGTGGAATTCCTCAATCGACGGCTCTCAAGCGATCTGTTCTATCAGGTGGGCAAGGGCGACCGGAAGTTGATCGACTTCTTGCGGGCGCACAAGTACGACGGCCGGCAATTGATGCTGAACGAGCGCATCAGCGGAGTGGCCGAGATGCGCTCGGCGCTGCGTGAGGCGGACGAAATTCTGGCCGCTCGGACCAGCGATACAGCCTGGACCGCGGTGGAAGACGAACTACGCGAGCACGGCTTTGAGGCGGGCTGGGGAGCGACGACGGGACGTGCGCGGGAGACGATGGAGCTGCTTTCAGAGTTGCTCGAAGCTCCAGCGCCGGCTGCTCTAGAGCGGTTCTTGAGTCGGGTGCCGATGATCTTCTCGATCGCGATCCTCTCGCCGCACGGCTACTTCGGGCAGAAGGACGTGCTGGGTCGGCCGGACACCGGCGGCCAAATTGTCTACATCCTCGATCAGGTGCGGGCGTTGGAGCGTGAAATGCGCCGACGCGTCGCCGAGCAAGGCTTGAACATCGAGCCGCAAATCCGGATCGTGACGCGGCTAATTCCAGAAGCGGACGGCACGACTTGCGACCAACCGATTGAAGCGGTGGAGGGCACAGAGAACGTCAGCATTCTGCGGGTGCCGTTCCGCGACGAGGCGGGCGAACCGATCCCGCACTGGATTTCTCGTTTTGAAGTGTGGCCCCACCTGGAGCGCTTTTCACGCGAGGTCGAGACGCGATTGATCGAGGAGTTGGGGGCCAGGCCGGACTTGATCGTCGGCAATTACTCGGACGGGAATCTGGTTGCAACGCTGCTTTCGCAGCGGTTGGGCGTGACGCAGTGCAATATCGCGCATGCGCTGGAGAAGACGAAGTATCTGTACTCGGATCTCTACTGGCGCGACAACGAGGAGCAGTATCACTTCTCGAGTCAGTTCACGGCGGACCTGATCGCGATGAACGCGGCGGACTTTATCATCACGAGCACGTACCAGGAGATCGCGGGAACGGGCGAGACGATTGGGCAGTACGAGAGTTACCAGTCGTTCCCGATGCCGGGTTTGTATCGGGTGGTGCAGGGCATCGACGTTTTTGATCCGAAGTTCAACATCGTCTCGCCGGGAGCGGATGCAGGCGTCTACTTTCCGTTTACCGACGAGGCGCGCCGTGAAACCGATACGCAACCGGAGATCGAGGATTTGATCTTCGGCGGACCGCGGGATGATGCGCGGGGCGTACTGGAGGATTCAGACAAGCCGATCTTATTTACGATGGCTCGGCTGGATCACATCAAGAACGTGACCGGGTTGGTGGAATGGTACGCGAAGTCGGAGCGGCTGCGGGAAGCAGCGAATCTGTTGGTGATTGCGGGGAGCGTCCGGGAGGAAGACTCGGGCGACCGCGAAGAACAGGCTCAGATTCGCCGGATGCACGAGCTGATGGAAGAGAACGGGCTCGACGGGCAAGTGCGTTGGTTGGGAGCTCGACTGGAGAAGAAGACTTCGGGCGAGTTGTATCGGGTGGTCGCCGACCGGGGCGGAGCGTTCGTGCAGCCGGCGCTGTTCGAAGCGTTTGGTCTGACGGTGATTGAGGCGATGGCTTGCGGACTGCCGACGTTTGCGACGCGCTACGGCGGGCCGCTGGAGATTGTGCAGGACGGGGTGTCAGGATTCCACATCGACCCGAACACGGGAGAGGCCGCGGCAGAGCTGATGGCGGACTTTTTTGAGCGCTGCTCGACCGAACCGGGTTATTGGCAGCGGCTGTCGGAAGGTTCGATTGCGCGCGTGGAAGCGCGGTACACGTGGGATCTGTATGCCGAACGGATGATGACGCTGTCGCGGGTGTACGGGTTCTGGAAGCACGTTTCGAACCTGGAGCGCGCGGAGACGCAGCGGTACTTGGAGATGTTCTACGCGCTGCAGTTTCGGCCGTTGGCCGCTTCGATCGAGTAGGGATCGGACTGACGGCCGAGACGATCTAGGGCCTCGCCTGGGCCGTGGGCCCAGGTGCACGCCGCGGGCGTGCGCCACGTGGAGGTGCTGCGGCGGCAGTGACCGAGACGGGCATGGTCCACATGTCGTAGCGGTCGTCCGTGGTGCCTGCGTCAATTGGGCAGCAGTCGACGATGTGCGGGAAGTGTCGATGCAGCCATTCGTAGCCGCGATCAAGGAGGCTCTCGTGTTCGCCGGGAACCACGTCCGCCAGGTTTGAGGACGCGGGATCAGGCCTTAAAGAGAGACTTGCCGACCATCTGATCGGGCTTGGTGAAGCCGAAAAATTCGAGAATGGTGACGGGCAGATCGAGGATCGTCGGGTCCGCCTTCTGGACGGTGCGGCTGACGAAGAGCGAGCCGGGCACGAGATCGCGCGACATGGAGTGGTCGCCGGCCCAAGGGTAGGGATTGACGTCCACGGTCGACGTACCGGTCTCGCCGAGCAGGGAGTTGTCCGAGCAGCGGAAGCCGGGCGTGTAGCCGACGAGCATCTCGGGCATGTCCGGAGTGAACTCGCCGGTATAGACCTCGGCGCGATCGAAGACGTGGTGGACGGGGGGGCGACCGGTTTCGTCGTCGAGGACCGCCTCCAACTCCGAGGAGATCCGCTTGACGAGTTCAGGCGCTTTGTCGAGGCCGACGATGCCCTGCTCTTCCCTGCCCGCGATGTTGAGGTAGAGGCCGTTGAAGCCGATGCCGTAGGCGATGGTGTTGTTCCAATCGATGTCGGCGATGTTGGTCTTGTCTTTGCTCTTGGCTTCGTCCTTGATAGTGAGGTAGCCGTTGTCGCGCAGCCAGGTGTTCAGGTGGAAGTTGCGGCCGAACTGGGCGAAGCCGTGGTCGGAGCAGACGACTAAGAGCGTCTTTTCGTCGACGGCGGGGAGGACCTGGCCGACCAGCTTGTCCATCTCCTCATAGAGATGGTGGATGTAGCCGGAGTAGCGGACGTCGGAGGCGTCGTGCATGGGATGCGTCTTGTCCATGTTGCGCCAGAGCATGTGCGTGTCCTGGTCGGTGGAGGAGACGTAGAAATAGAAGAGGCCTGAGGACTGGTCCTTGAAGCGATCCCACTCGTAGCGGAAGAGGTTGAGGCGGTCCTGGAGGACGAGTTCGGCCTGGGTGACGTAATCGCCGTCGTTGAAGATGCCGACGGAGAAGGCCTTGGTGTCGGTGGGGAGACCTTTCGTCCAGAAGGGACCGATCTCCTGTGCGATTTCTCCGCCGAGTTCGGGCGGATAGGTGACCGGGGCGGCTTGGTCCTCGGGATCGATGTTGATGGGCGTGACGTAGACCTGCAGATGCGGGTGGACCTGCTTGACGTAGACGCGGGCGATGCCGGCGACGGAAGCGACGTAGGGGATGAGTTCGAAACGGAGTTTGATCCAGTCGCTGTACTCGCCCTCCTGAATGACGTGGGTCTGGCCGTCGACATCGACGCGGACGACGGGTTCGGTGGGATCGACGTAGATGCTGAAAGGTTTCTTGCTGCGGCCCGAGGCGGTCTTGTCGATGGTGTTTTCGGGTCCGAGAAACTCCGCGTCCACTCGGCCGCCGCGGACGCGAACGCGAACGAGCTCGCCGCCGGATAGGTTCTCGACTTCTTCGTCGGGATCGGAGGTGTAGTAGGTGAACAGGCCGAAGGAGTCAGTGAGGTCGGGGGTGCCCATTCCCGAGATTCCGCGGGTGGCGGTCTCATCGACCGGAAAGTTCGTCGGAATCTTGATGACGGTGGCGGGAATACCGGCCTCGGTGAGGTAGGCCCAAAACGGTTTACCGGCGCGCTTGTTGGTGGTTTCGCCGCCGGAGAGCGGAATCTCGTAGTCGCCGAGCGTGATCGAGCGATCGATGTCCCTGGTCTCGACGAACGAGAAGTAGGGCATGTAGGTGAACTTGTCTCGTGCAATGAAGTCGGGAACGCCGTGGCCGCCGGGGGTCATGCCGGTGATGAAGCTGGACCAGGCGACGGGGCTGAGCGCGGGCATGGTGGTGCCCAAGGGTTTGAATGCGCCCATTTCCGCCAAGCGTTTGAAGTTGGGGGCGCGTCCCTCGTCCATCAGCGCCTGGATGATCTTGGGGTCCATGCCGTCGAGGCCGAGGACGATCACCTTGCGGCCTTCCGGGTCGCCTTGGAGTTCGGCGGGACCGCATCCGGTAAACGTGGCGGCTGCAGACAGTCCAAGGGCGCCCGCAAAGTCGCGTCGAGTCATCGGCGGCATATTCGACTATTGTAGACCTTAAGACGCCGCATCGAGCTCTGCGGCATCCGCGACGAGAGACGCTGAATCGGGTTGAGGATACGAGAGAGACTGGGCCGGCATTTCGGACCGCACGCGGGATCAATCTGCGCGTTGGCAGGCGCGCTGGCGTTGGTTCAGTTTTGGATTGGAGCAGAGACCTCGCTTTATCTCGACGATGAGGCGATGCGAATGTTCTTCGCGGAGCGGCCGGCGAACCGAGTCGGCGGGCGGATCTGGCTTCCCTTCCTCCAGATGCAGATCGCGACCGCGCATTTTTTCGGCGCGCCTCAGTGGGCCTATCGCTTGATCCCCAGCTTCTACTTCCTGCTGGCCACGGCGTCGCTCGGGTTGCTGTGGCTGCGATGGGCCGGCAGGGGGGCGAGCGCGGCTTGGACGGCGGGCGCGGTGACGGCACTGTTCGCGCACCAAACGCTGGTCCATCAACTGGGATCGATGATGATGCAGGAGATTGTCGGCACCGGCCTGTTCTACCTGTTCATCCTCGGCCTGACGCTGGAAGAGAAGCCGAAACCCGGATGGGTGTTGGCTCCGGCGATGTTAGCCATGCTGACGCGAGACGGCTATCGGGTGCTGCTGGCGGTCGCGATCATACTGCATTTCCGGCATGCCCTATTCACTCGAGCAGGGCGCCGCTGGACGGCGTGGTTGGCGGCGGGGCCGGCGGCCTGGCAACTCCTGCTGCTTCCGCTTGGATTCTATTTGGCCGAGGGGCGGCTGCCGCATTTTCCGGTGGAGTGGCCGCTGAGCATAAAGATCAGCGGAACGGCGGCGAACCTGAGCGACTCGGCGGAGAGCTTATGGCGAGGCCTCACCGAAGCACGAGCGCTGGGCCCGTTCATCGGTACGGCGCTGGCGGCGCTGTTGCTGTTTGCAGCCGGCCGATTCCGACGCGATGCCGACGCGAACGGCGGCTGGGAAGGGAAACTCTTGGGGACGATCGGAGCCGGGGTAGCGCTGAGCTACTTGCTGATCTGGTACTTCCACCCCTGGCAGGCCCAGTACCCGGATACGCCGCGTATGGCGTGGCCGCTCATCGAGTCGACGTTCTTAGCGGCGGCGGTGATCGGCATGCACGCCGCCAACGCGGCGCGACCGGTCCGACTGGCGGCGACGGCACTGATGCTTGCGGGGATGGCGGCGGGGGTCGAACGCGACGTGGGCCGCTGGTTCCCTCCAGACCAGCGAGCGGCGGCGGAGACGCACGCCGAGTTGCGCGCTTGGATCGACGATCATGGCGGGCCCTCGATCTGCATCCAGTCGAGGACTCCGTTTACCAGCTATGAGCGCTGGGCGGCTGCGCTGCTGAACCGGGAGGGGCGCAACGAGTGGAGCGTACCGGAGGTTCTTTCCTCGGAATGCGGGGCGTGGTTGATCGAGGCCGGGACGGCGAGTCGCGCCCCGGAAGGCTGGACGGTGGAGCGGAGGTATGAGATCGACGGCGCGCGATACGCGCTGTGGACGCCCTAGCGACGGATGGGGGAGGGCTTGCCGCCGGCGTCGGCGCGGAGGCGCTCCAGGAGCCCCTCGGCGTTGTCGCGAATGGTCGAGTTGGGGAAGCGATCGACGATCGATTGCAGTTCCTGACGAGCCTCGTCGGCACGGCCAAGCTTTTCCAGCGACATGGCTTTCTTGAACTGCGCCTCAGGCGTGATGCTGCCGACGGGGTAGCGCTCCAAGACGAGGTCGAATTCGGCGACGGCTTGCTCGTACTGCCCTTGGTTGTAGGCGATGGCGCCGAGGTAGTACTGGGCTTCGTCGGCGCTGGAGCCGGTGGGATACATGCGCAGGTAATCGTTGAATTGCGCCTCGGCGATCTCATATTCGCCACGGTTGTAGTCCGTGAATCCGCCGGTGAAGATGCTGTCGCCGCCGTCTTCAGACATCATGCCGTCGGCACCCGGGCCGCCCATGCCGGGAGGCGGCAGGGTGGTGAGGTGGGTCTTGATGTCGTCGACCTCGCGTTGGAGTTTGGTGATCATCGAGTTGGACTCTTCGACGGCGTCGCGGAGTCCGGCGAACTGCTCGGCCAGGGCGTCGGCCTTGGCGGCGGTGCGCGTCACGGGAGGGAGGATGGCGTCGGACTGCTTGTTGACGGCCCGCTCGATGACGGCCACGGCCTGGTTAAGTCGGCTGACGGCTTCGAGGTTCTGCTTGATGAGCGCCTCGACGCCCGCGACCTTCTCCGCGGTCGCCGCCTGATTCTGCCGTTGCGCCTCTTGGAGCAGGGCCAAATCGCGTTGAATGGCGATCAATTGGTCCTTCGTCTTCTGCGCGGAGACGGGCTGCACGGCGAGGACGAGGGCGAGCGCCCCGAGGGCGATCCAGCGAATTTCGGTCACGATCGATTTCATCACAGCTTGTTCGATGCCTCCGGCGTTGGGCGCGTCGGGTATTCCGATGGACGATCGCGGCGCGAGAAAGGTTGCGTCCTCCGTCGTCTCCGCCAGGCTAAGGAGTAGGTTATCAGAAGTTTAGGGGTGATATTGAGCCGGGCTCAAAAACGAGAAAAGGCGAGCCTCCCGGTGGGGGGAGGCTCGCCGTGAGTCTTCGCCGAGCGGCCGCTAGCGGCCGGGCGAGAAGTGTGCGCGACGGTTGCGCTGGTAGCAACCCTCATTCTCGTCGGTGCAGACCTGCCGCTCTTCGCCGTAGCTGACGGTGGAGAGCTTGCTGGCGGGTACGCCCAAGTTGACGAGGAAGTCGCGAGACGCGGTCGCGCGGCGGTCGCCGAGCGCCAAGTTGTACTCGTTGGTGCCGCGTTCGTCGCAGTGACCTTCGACCAGGATCTTTCCATCCGGATAGTCGTTGAAGATTTGCTTGAGCGCGGAAGCGTTCGAGTTCAAGACGCCCTGGGCGTCGGACCGAATGTCGCTGCTGTCGTAGTCAAACAGAGCGTCTTTGACGCGCTGGCTGAGGACTTTCGAGAACGCCGGCTTGGGAGCAGGCGGGGGCGGCGGCGGCGGCGGGCTACGGACCGTGACCGTGGCCGAGGCGCTGGCGGTTCCGCCTTCGCCTTTGACGGAAATCGAGTAGGAAGTCGTCTTGGTGGGGAAGACTTCGCGCGAGCCGCTGGTGGGCACGGCGCCGATCTCAGGACTCAACGAAGCGGAAGTTGCGTTGGACGCACTCCACTTGAGCGTGGCCGACTTACCGCGCTCGATCGAGCTGGGCTCGACGGACAGAGTCACGGTGGGTTTCGCGGGAGCCGGAGCCTCAGGCGGCGGCGGCGGGGGTGGCGGCGGCGGAGCGGGCGGCTCCTTCTTACAGCCGACGGCAGATAGGGCGAGCACGGCGCTGAACGCGATCAGCGCGATTTGTCGCTTGGGTTGCATGGAACTCCTTGGCCTCCTCAAAGGTTTGCGATAGTCGTTTAGGGCTGTCGACAAAGTGATCATTTCTCCCGAATCCGGGTCCCTCTAACTGGGGACTTCCTATTTACTCTCGCTATCGAGCCGCCCAGACCGGGGATCGGTTGCGTCCCTTGTTGGTCAGGCGTTTCAACTGCGTTCCGTCAGCCCTCATCGTATAGATCTGAGTCGTACCGTTGCGATCCGAGGTGAAAACGACGTGAGAACCGCTAGGAGCCCAGGTGGGGTGCTCGTTGCGGCCGGCGCCGTGCGTCAGTTGGACCAGCTCTTCAGTTGCGACGTTGATCAAAAAGATGTTGTAGTTTCCCGGTTCGAATCCGCGCGTCCACGCGAATGCGACGTTCTGTCCCTGCGGGTCCCACGATGGCTGCACCGCGTCTCCTCCACCTAGGGACAACTTGCGGACGTTCGCGCCGTCGCGATCCATCAAGTAGACCTGGGGGAGACCAGAGCGATCGGAGACAAAAGCGACCTGCGCTCCCGTCTTCGGATTCACCGCCGGATCCGTTGCGATAGAACGTGAATAAGATATCCTGCGCAGATTCCTTCCGTCAAGGTCGGCCTCGTAGATCTGGGCGTGACCGGTGATCGAAGACGAGTAAAGGACCTTGTTGTCGGTGGTGAATTCCGCCGTCATGTTGAGCGAGGCAGTTTGGTTATAGAAGGTCAGCTTGCGGCCGGTCTCGAGCGAATGGACGTATATAGAGGGGGTTCCCTCGACGAAGGTGGTGAAAGCGAGACGGGTTCCGTCGGGTGAAATCGCGGGAAACAGCGCGAGATTTCCGTAGTTGGTGTGCTGTTTGAGATTTTTTCCGTCGTAGTCCATCGACCAGATCTCTTCGGCGCCCGAGCGACTGGAGGTGAAGTAGATTCTGGAGCCGGCGAGACCGACTCCGAGGCCGAGGTTCTGGAGGATGTCGCGGGAGAAATCGTGGGCGATTTCGCGGGCGCCTTCTTCATCCATTTCGGCATAATAGCGCTTGCCGAAGACGTAGGCGGCATCCATGCGGTCGACGGTGACGTCGTAGACCCAACCGTTGAGGACGAGGCGTTCGCCGAGGGATTCCAGGGAGCCGAAGACGAGGTAGCGGGCTTGGACGGGCGGTTCGGACCAACCCATGAGCCAGGAGCCGCGGGCGCCGGGGTCGTCGGGGAGGCCTTCGTCGCCGGCGCGGAGATCTTCGGGCTTAATGGGGGTGGTGCGGGGGTAGTAGCTCTTCGATTGCATGTCGAGCATGCCGGAGGCTTCTAGGTCGTCCCAGAGGGTGGTGTTGAAGGCGGCTTCGGTTCCTTGGCCGACGATGCCGCGGAGGTCGGGGACGGCGATGCGTGGGGCTTCGGCAGGCAGACCAATGAAGTCTTTGTGATCGGGGGCTTGGGCGGAGGCTACCGCTGCGGCCAGGAGAAGTGCGAAGAGAACTCGTTGCATGACTCTATTCCAGGTTAAACGTCATCTCGACTGTGATGGCACTGCGACCCAGTCCAGGAGGCAGCCGAGTGAAGGGGTTGATGTACTGAACGGCGCGGTGGGCGGAGTAGTCAAGCGACCGGTTTCCGCTAGATTCGACGACACGTATCCCCTGGATGCGGCCGTCGGCGAAGATGCTGAAGCGAACCACCACGGGCTTGCTTGAGGAGCCTGAGGCCTGGCCCAGGGTCTTCTTCCACTCAGCAGAAAGCTTGCGGCGAAGATCGTTGGCGTACCAGGCAAAGCCCTGACCGAAAGGATTACGGCCGGAGACGCCGACGCCGCCGGCACCGGTTTCCGGTGAGGAAAAGATAGGGCTCGCAGCCCGCGCACCCGTCGAAGAGGGGCTCTGGTTGTCGGGCTTCTCTGGGGCAGTCTCCTGGGTCTTCTGAGGCGGGACCGGCTTCGGAGAGGTCTTGCGCGGCTCCTCGACCGGGACAGCTTCCGGTTCAGGCTCAAGCGGTTTCTCGGGCGCGGCGGGCTTCGGTGGGTCTTTGGCCGCAGGCACTTCGTGCTCGACGGGATTCGCGACCGGATTGGGGGCTGACTTCGGGACAGGAATCTGGACGCCGGAGGTGATGTTGACGGCCACAGCCGAGCCTTCGTCGCCGTCGAGTTCTCCGAACTGGAACGGCGGCGGAGAGATAAGCCCCCAGAGGGCGACGATCAGGAAGAGCGCGGCGTGGCAAGCGACGGAGACGGTGGCCGGTTTCTTGAGTTTTTCCGACTGGAGTTCGGGCTCGAGATGGATTTTCATCGGCGAACCTCGTGGGAAAGAGCGGGGCGGCGTGCCGGGGTGAACAGCCGTGGTCGCAGGCTTACGCCTGCGGCACCGTTGTTGGACGGCGGGCCGCCGGCGAGTCGTGGGCGTTGGAGCGCGGAAGTTGGTCTCCGGAGCCATGGGCTCCGGTGCACGCCGTGGGCGTGCGCCACGAAGAGGCGGGTCATGGGGCGCGCTCCATGGGTTTGGTGACCATTTGGACGTCGATCTCAGAGGAGGCGCAGCGTTGGACGATGGGTGCGATCACTTCCCAAGGGACGTTCTTGTGGGAGCGGATGTACACTCCGGCGCGCTGGCCGGCTTCGAGGTCGACGGTCGTGTCTTCGAGGATGCGGGTAGCGATGTCGTCGATGGCGATCGGTTCCGTGTTGTAGAAGACCATGCCGTCCGAGGTGATGTTGACGAACGGGAACTCCTTTTGTGAGGCGACGACTTGGCGGGTTTGGGGAACGTCGATCTCCAATCCGAAATCAAAAACGCCGGCGGTGATCATGAAGATGATCAGCAGGACGAGCACGACGTCGACGAAGGGCGTGACGTTGATCTCGGCCATGGGCTCGTCGTGGGCGGAGCCGTTTCTGGGGTTGAAGGCCATGGCTAGCGCCTCACCCTCGGGTCGCGCCGAAGGGGTTGTGGGACGAGGTTGATTTCGATATCGCCGGCTTTGCACTCGGCGAGCAGTTGGGCAACGACGTCCCAGGCGGCCATGCGGTGGATACGCACGGTCACTTGAGGGCTCTCGGGGTCCGCTTTCTTCGCTTCCGGCACGATGTCGTACAGGTTGATCTCGCGGCCGTTGCGGGCGAGGCGGCCGTCGGACAACACCGTGATGTTGTTGGACTCCCGGGACTGCTGTTGGGTTGCGACGGTCGTCTTGGGGACGCCGATCTGCATGCCGAATTCGACGACGGCGGCGGTGATCATGAAGATGATCAGCAGGACGAGCACGACGTCGACGAACGGCGTGACGTTGATCTCAGCGACCGGATCGTCGTCTTGCGAATTGTTGCCTAGCGAGAAAGCCATGGCGACCTCGGGTTAGCGGCGGACGGCGCGCGTCTCGTCGTAGGCGGGAACGGCTTCCTCCTCGCCGTAGTCGCGCTCAGCCAGGTTGTAGAACTCGAGACCGAAGTCTTCCAAGCGGGCGCGGATCTCGCGAATCTGTTGCGAGAAGTAGTTGTAGAAGATGAGCGCCGGGATGGCGGCGAAGAGTCCGAAGGCGGTCGCGATGAGGGCTTCAGCGATGCCCGGAGCCACGGCGCGCAGGGTGGCGCCGCCGGCTTGGCCGAGGCCGCGGAAGGACTGCAGGATGCCCCAGACGGTTCCGAAGAGGCCGATGAAGGGGGCGGCGGATGCGGTGGTGGCGAGCCAGCCCATGTTGCGTTGGAGGCGGGCGGTTTCTTCGCTGAGGGCCAGGCGCATGACGCGCTCGATGGCGTCGCCGGAGCGGATTTGGCCGTACTTGTTGACCTGGCGAGCGAGCTCCTCATAGCCGAATTTGAAGACGGCGACCATGGGCGCGGGCTGGTACTGCTCGACGGCGGCGTTCATCTCCGAGAGCTTGGCGACGCGCCGGAAAGCGCCGAGGAACATGGCGTCTTTGGAGTGGGCGCGTTTGAGAACGCCGTACTTGGAGAAGGCGATGGTCCAAGAAAGGATGGAGAAGCCGAGCAGGACCAGCATGACGAGCTGGGCCAGGGGGCCGGCGGAGAGGATGAGATCGAGGAAGCCGGTCTCAATGACGCTGGAAGCGGTTTCGATCGCCTCCTCGTCGGGAATCTCGACCTCGGCGGGATCGACCGCTTGCAGAAGAAGGACGGCGAATAGGGACGAAACGTTCAACTCTCAGTTCCTCGCGATGCTCGTTCGTGGCCCGAGTCGAGACTCGAACGACGGTATTTCTGAACGCCCCCGCGGGATGAGGTGCGTGACTCCCCCTCAAAATCTAGCACAATGGACTGAGGCGTTTCGAACGATGCTGGTCGAGTTGGAGATTGAGAACTACGCGGTGGTGGAGAAGCTGCGGGTCAGCTTTGGGCCGGGACTGAATCTGCTCACCGGCGAGACGGGCAGCGGCAAGTCGATTGTGGTGGACGCGTTGGCGCTGCTGTTTGGGGCGCGAGCGTCGGCGGACTCGGTGCGCGGGAAGGCGAAGCAGGCGCGGGTCTCGGGCCGCTTTGAACCGACGCAGACGCGACCGCTATTGAGAGCGCTGGCGGACGCCGGGTTGGAACTGGAAGACGGCGAGTTGCTGGTGGAGCGCCAGATCCTGGCTTCCGGCAAGAGCCGCGCCTACGTCAACGGGCGGGCGGCGACGGCGGCGTTGCTGAAGACGCTGGCCGAGGAGCTGGGCGACATCCACGGCCAGCATGAGCAGCAGAATCTTTTTGCGGCGCGGACGCAGATGGAGATGCTCGACGAGTTTGCCAAGACGGGGAAGCTGGTGGAGGAGACGGGCGCCGCGTACGGCAGGTGGCGAGAGCTGGGTAAGAAGCTGGCGGAGTTGCGCGGCGACGAACAGGAGCGGCTGCGGCGGTTGGACTTGCTGCGCTTCCAAGCGCAGGAGATTGAAGGCGCCGGGCTGAGCGAGGGCGAAGACGAGGATCTGGACGCCTCGCGGACGCGGTTGCGCAATACGGAAGCACTGCGGGATTCAGCAGCAGCGGCCTATGAGGCGCTCTATGAAGGCGCTCACGCGGCTTCGGCGCAACTGAAGAAAGCGCTGACGGCGCTTGAGGAGCTGGGACGGTACGAGGCGCGATTTGAGGCGTCTTCAAAATCTCTGGCGGAGTCGCGGGCGATTGTGGACGATGCCGGGTTGGAGTTGGGCTCCTATTTGGAAGGGCTGGAGGCGGACCCGGGAAAACTCGACCAAGTGGAGGACCGGCTGGCGGAGATCGAGAAGCTGAAGCGCAAGTACGGATCGACGCTCGAAGAGGTGATTGCCCACGGCGCTGAAGCGCGGCGGATGACCGAGGAGCTGGAATCGGCGGACCAGAGCGCGGCGGCGGTGGAAGCAGAACTGACGAAGGCGGCCGAGGCCTATCTGGCCGTCGCCGGGAAGTTGGCGAAGAAGCGTGCGGCGGCGGCGAAGAAGCTGGGCTCGGCGGTAGAGAAGGAGCTGGCGTCGCTGGCAATGGAGAAGGCGCAGTTCGCGGTCGAGCTGGGCGGCGGCGAGACGGAGGAAAACTGGACGGCCTCCGGGTTCGACCGGATTGAGTTCCTGTGCTCGGCGAACCCAGGGCTGCCTCCCCGAGGATTGGCGCAGACGGCCTCGGGCGGCGAGCTGTCGCGCATCACGCTGGCGCTGAAGACGTGCTTGGCGCCCAAAACGGCGAAGCGAGCGGGAGAGGCACGCACGCTGGTGTTTGATGAGATCGACACGGGCGTGGGCGGGCGCGTGGCGGAGGCGATCGGGCGGCGGCTGAAGCGGCTGGCCGAGGGAGCGCAGGTGCTGTGCGTGACGCACTTGCCGCAGATTGCGGCGCTGGCGGATCAGCACTTCCGGGTGGACAAGGAAGCGAAGGGTTCGAGCACACGCGCTTCGCTGACGGAGTTGGACGAGACGGCGCGGGTCGAGGAGTTGGCGCGGATGCTGTCCGGGGAGCGCGTGACCGATGCGGCGCTCGAAAACGCGCGCGGTTTGTTGGCGGCGTCGTAATCTGGGACTTCATGTCCCTTTCCGCTGAACTCGACCTCGACTTTCTGATTGCGACCGCACGCGCGGCTGGAGACGAAATCCTCGACGTCTACCGAGGTGAAATCGCCGTCCAAGACAAGGACGACAAGTCTCCGCTGACGGAGGCCGACCTGCGCGCTCACCGGCTGATCGACGCGCGGCTGAAGGAGCATTATCCGGAGATTCCCGTGCTTTCGGAAGAGAGCTCGGAGAACGCGGAGTATGCGGTCCGAAAGGACTGGAAGCGCTATTTCTTGGTCGATCCGCTGGACGGGACGAAGGAGTTCATCAAGCGCAACGGTCAGTTCACGGTCAACATCGCCGTGATTGAGAACAACACGCCGGTCGCCGGAGTGGTCCATGCGCCGCATCTGGATTGGACGTATTGGGGCGTGGCGGGGGAGGGCGGCTTCAAGACGGAAGGCGGCGGCGAGCCGGTTCGGCTGGATCCTCGACCGTCGCCGGACGGCAAGGTGGTCATCGTGGGAAGCCGCTCGCACCCGACACCGGAGATGGACGCCTTTGTGGAGGAGCAGAAGCGCAGGTACGCCGATGTTGAATTCACCGCGATGGGCAGTTCTCTGAAGCTGTGCGCGGTGGCCGAGGGCAAGGCCGACGTGTACCCGCGATTCGGTCCGACGATGGAGTGGGATACCGGGGCCGCCCATGCGGTGGTGAAGGCGGCGGGACGGCAGGTCTACGCCCACGAAACGGGGCGAGAGTTGCCGTACAACAAGGAGAATCTGCTGAACGGATGGTTTGTCGTCCGGTAGACCGTGCGGTCCGCGCGGGGCGCGGGATGCGATAGTGAATCGTGCGGATCTTATTTGTGGGCGACATCATCGGGCGCCCTGGACGCAAGATCGTCCAACAGCATTTGCAGGACATTGTGGTCCGCGAACAGATCGACCTGACGGTGGTGAACTGCGAGAACTCGGCGGCCGGGTTCGGCGTGACGCCGGAGATCGCCGACCAGTTGCTGGCGCAGGGCGCGGACGTGCTGACGTCCGGCAATCACATTTGGGACAAGAAGCAGATCTTTCCGTACTTTGACGAGCAACCGCGCCTGTTACGTCCGGCGAACTACCCGGACGCACCCGGGGGCGGGCTGTACATCGGGACGACGTCACAGGCGGTGAAGTACGCCGTCATGAATCTGCAAGGACGAACGTATTTGCCCGCGACGGATTGTCCGTTTCGGACAGCGGACGAGCTATTGGAGCAGATCCCGGCGGATGTGAAGGTCCGGTTTGTGGACTTTCACGCGGAGGTCACCAGCGAGAAGGTCGCCATGGGTTGGCACTTGGACGGGCGGGTCTCGGCGATGATCGGCACGCATACGCACGTGCCGACGGCGGACGAGCGCGTGCTGCCGGAGGGGACTGCCTATCAGACCGATTGCGGGATGACGGGTCCGTTGAACTCGGTGATCGGAATGGAGCGGCACGGCTCGTTGGAACGATTCTTGAACGCAATTCCGTTTCGGTTCGAGCCGGCTTCCGGGCCGGTGCGGATGAACATGGCGGTGATCGACGTGGATGCCGAGACGGGCCTAGCCACGGGGATTCGGCGGTTGACGGCGGATTCGGCGTAGGGGCCGCGGGTACAGATTCGGCGGATGTTTCGGGCCGTGTAGTCCTAGGGGACAGTCCACACGCGCTGGGTGGTTGCCGTGGTGAAGTGGGCCTGGATGGGACAGTCCCCGGGGTTGGCTTCCGGGGTTGGAGAAGGAAGAAGGTTCGCGACTAGGGCTCGACGGGTGCGGCGGGCTCTTCGGGTTCTTCGGGAGGGGCGCTCAGTTCTTCTTCGAGTTTGCGTTCCTCTTCGAGCTTGGCGGCGACGGTTGCCTCGTCGGCGACTTCCAGCCGGACCGGTTGTTCCATGAGCGCGGGCGTGGGGCCCGCGGTCTGGACCATAAGGTTGTAGGCGCCGTGGGGCGTATCGTCGGCGACGCTGAAGCGGAGGGTGTCGGCGCCCTGTTCAAGAATCGTGACTTCGACGTCTTTGCCGCCCGCGGTCAAGAAGAGCTTGTCGAGATTCTCTTCGCCGAGGTTCGATCCCTCGACGACCACCTCGTCGCCCGGAGAGCAGGTGCCGGGATCGGCGGAAAACAGCCGCGGGAAGGCGGCGGAACAAAGCGTGACGCTGAGCGCGGACAGGGCGCAGGCGTATGCGAGGGACCTCATGATCTGGCCTCCTGATATGTGACGTCTGCGGCAATGCTAGTCCTATGCGCGTTGTTTCGCAACGCTTTTCCGGCATCCGGTGCGATAATGGCGACCCATGCGAGCGAATCGAGTCCGAAAAATCCTGAGCGAAGGCGGGGTGGCGTTGGGCACCGCGCAGAACGGCTTGCCGACGGTTGAGATCGCCAAGATGGTCGCCGCTTCCGGGCTGGACTGGCTGTTTCTGGACACCGAGCACTCTCCGTTCGATTCGCGCACGATCCACGACATCCTGCAGGTGTGTCTGCTGACGCCGGTCACGCCGGTGGTGCGGGTCCCGGACTTCCAGTACGACCTGGTCGCGCGAACGCTCGACTCGGGGGCGGAGGGAATCATGTTTCCTCGCACCGAATCGGCGGACGTGCTGGCGAAGGCGGTCTCATGGGCGAAGTTTCCCCCGGCGGGCATCCGCGGGTTCGGCCTCGGGCCGCCCCAGATCGGGTACGAGGCGGCCTCAATCGACGAGGTGCGCTCGCACCAGAACCAGGAGAACATCGTGATCGCTCAGATTGAGAGCGTGCGCGGATTGGAGGCGCTGGACGAGATCGCAGCGGTAGACGGGCTGGACGCGTTGCTGCTGGGGCCCGCGGACATGTCGATCTCACTCGGCGTGCCCGGCGACTGGGAGGCGCCCGCGCTGTGGGATGCGATTGACCGGGTGATTGCAGCGTGCAACAAGGCCGGGAAGTGGCCGGCGATCCATGTGCGCTCGGTCGACTTTGCGACGAAGGCGATGGACCGAGGGATGAAGCTGGTGAGCGCGGGTGCGGACGCGGCCGTGATGTGGGGAGCGGTCAACGGCCTAGCGGGCAAGCTGATCGCGCACCGAAGCTAGATGGCGATCGACCCGACAGCGCGCATCGCCTCGACGGCCCAGATCGCGTCGGGGGCGGAGATCGGCCCTGAAGTCGAGATCGGGCATTTCTGCGTGATTGAAGACGACGTGCGCATTGGACGCGGGTCGAAGCTGGAGCCGCACGTCTACGTGAAGCGTTGGACGACGATGGGCGAGGAGAACGAGGTATCCACGGGCACGGTATTGGGGACCGATCCATTGGACAAGAATTTTCCGGGCGACCGCAGCTACTTGGAGATCGGGGATCGCAACATCATCCGCGAGCACTACACGATCAGCCGGGGGACGGAGCCGGAGTCCAAGACGGTGATCGGCGACGACAACTACATCATGACGTCGGGCCACATCGCGCATAACTGCGTGCTGGGGTCGCGCAACGTGGTGGCGTCGTGTGCGCTGGTGGCCGGTTACGTCGAGATCGGGGACGGAGCGTTCCTCTCGGGCGGCGTGGTCGTTCACCAATTTTCAAAGATCGGGGACCTGGCGATGATTGGCGGAAACACGCGGGTCAACAAGGACGTGCCGCCGTTCTTCCTGTACTCGGACTTCAATGTGACGCCGCGCGGCGTCAACGTGGTGGGGTTGAGGCGCGCGGGATTTTCGCGGGCGCAGATCACCAACTTGAAGAGCGCCTACCGCTGGCTGTTTCGGTCGGCCTATTCGATTGAGGAGGCGCTGCAGTTGATCGAGTCGGAGTTGGAGGGCGACGAGATCCAGCGATTGGTGGATTTTGTGCGCGGCTCGAAGAGAGGCATCTGTCGGCGTTCGACGGCCAACCGCAATTGGAGCGAAGGCTAGCCGGTCCGCGGGGCGAGTCGTTGCTCGATTTCCGCCGCGTCCGTTTCACGCCCGTTGGCGCGCAGGACCTGGGCGTATTGGCGCAACACGGGCACGACGCGAGCGTCCCCCTCTTCCAACAACTCCATGCGCAGTTGGTGCGAGCGGACGAAGTCTTGATCGGCCTGCTCGCCGCGGCCCTGCGCGCGACGAGCAGCTCCGAGGCGTTCCATCAGCGCGCTCTCGAGCAACTTGTCGTCGGCGAGTTCAACGCCGCGCAGGGCGGACGTCTCGGCTTCGGCGGGCTGTCCCGCTTCAATCATGAGGCCGGAACGCACGGCCTCGATGGGCGCGCGTAGAACCTCGGGGACGCTGCCCGAGGACGCGGCCTCCAGCAGGGTGAGGGTGCGTGCCGGAGGCCAATGGAACTGGACGGCGTTGATGGTCGTCCAGCAGAGTTGAAAATTGCGCACTCCTTGGAGCAACTCGGCGGCTAGATGCTCCCGCATGGCTTCAAAGTCCTCAGGCCCGACCCACCAACAGAGCTCCCGCTCGAGTTCCTTGCGATCGGAGTCGTGGGCCTCGCCGGCGACCCGCCCCAGTTCCACGGCGAGGCGAACGGCCGCGCGAGCGTCGAGCGGCGAGGATCCAACGAAAGCTCTGAGGAGTTCCGAGGCGAGACGGGCGCGAGAGTCGGCGGGGAGGCGTGAGCGGAGCACGTCGACCCAGCCCAAGTTGGCGAAGCCGTAGACCGGCTGCCCCGGAAAGCTGGGGTGCTGAAATCTCTCCGCGAACAATCCGACCTCGGAATCGGCTCCCAGGTGATCGTCAATCCAGTCGATCCAGTCGTCGCGATCATCGGGTTCAACGGCGAGGAAGTCGAGCAGGAGGTGGACGGGAACGTTCTCGCCGCAGATGGCGGCTAGATGCACGAAGCTCTCCATCCGCTTGCGATGGTCCTCGGGCACGGCTGCAAGCGCATCGGTTAGGGGGTCGGATTCGGCGGCAACGAGGAGCGGCGTGATCAGGCGGTTTCCGCCGTATCGATCGCCGAGGGCCTGGGCGCGATCCGGGTCGACGCCGGAAGCGACGACGAGTTCGCCCGGATCGAGGGGCATGAGTTCGATGCGCGTCGTCTCCCGCCCTCGAGACACCTTGCCGTGTCCGTCGTTGGGATGAGCGGCGAGGGAGAGCGCGACGCGCGCGTTGGTCTCGGAGAGAGAGAGGAAGCTCTCACGGACGATGCTGGGCAGAGAAACGCTGTCGACGACCTCGATCAGCAATCGCTCGTCCGGTTCCAGGGAGCCGGCGACGCCGGCTAGATCGTCCGCACCGAGAAACGGGTCCCGCTCCGACGCCAAGAGGGCGGCGACGGCGAGGACGACGGCGCCGAGAGGGGCGTCGTCGGGAAGGGAGAGATCAAGCGGCTCGACCTGATGCTTGGTCGTCTGATAGGTCAGGAACTCCGCACCGCTTACGCGGCCGGGCTCCCATCCGTCGAGGTCGATGCGCGCATGAAGTACGCGCAGGCCGTCGGCCCGGGCTGATTCGGCGCCCTGCCGGACTAGATCGGCCCGACCGCTGCCGACATGGCCCGCCAAATTGAGAACGAACGGCGAGCCGGGCGCTCGTGATATGGATTGTGCCGCGGCGTGAACGTCGGAGGAGTCGTGGAAGGGAGCCAATCGTCCAGTTTACGCGGCGGGAAGGGGCCGAACCAGGAAACCGAGGCTAAGAAGCTTGCCGTTCGACTTCCGGCGCGGCGGGCAGTTCCTTCAGGCGGGTGGTCCTGGGGGCCAGTCCTTCTTCGTGCGCTTGCTCGGCGGCGTCGCACCCCTCGATGGTGATCTCGAAGCGCCCGTTGGAAGCGGTGGAGACCAGTTGCTTCTTCCGCAGATACCACATGGCAAATTCCATGTGCTCGCGCGGACAGCCGAGGAGCTTCTCCAGTTCGCGAACCGTCATGCCGGAACTCTCCGGCGTCCGCGAGCGGAGGTTGTAGAGGGCCGCCAATACGCCGGCGCGCATGCGCTTCTCAATTTGGACGCCTTCGGCGTCTGTCGGCTTCTCAAAGATCTCCCAGCGAAGATTCTTGGAGGCCTGATAAACGACGTCGTAGGCAGCCCGCTTCTCGGGGTCATTGAGCGTCTGGTAGGCGTGCAGGACGGCCTGAAACGCCGTGGCGCTCCCAGTCTCGGGGTTGTCGGGATGGTAGCGCTGGGCCAGTATCCGGTAGATGCGATGAATCGTCTCGGAGTCGGCGCTGGAACTGACTTGCAAGACCTCATAGAGGTCCTCGGCGGCCGTATCCGGAGCGGAGGCGAGAGTGTCTTCGTGTTTGGGAGCGTCCTCGTACTCGCAGCCCGCGCGGTAGAGATCATCGTCGGCGAGCCGGACGTGGAGGACGTGCACCCGACGCGGCTGATCTTGGGTCGCCGATACGGCTTCGCCCCAGACCAAGACCGTCGAGCCGACGATCATCGGAGTGGAGGATTCGAAGCCGACTCCCCATTCGCTGAGGTCGATGATTTTCGCGGTCCGCTCGATATTGTCTCCGCCGCTGCGCTCGATCGCGATGTGGATCTCGCCGGTACTTGTCGACTTGCGCCGCGCTCTTCTGCGTCGTTCAGCCAAAATGCTCTCCCGGCGGTCCCGCCGTCCTGGAGGGATGCGCCTACTTGTGAGCCTACGGTGATAGGCCGTCGTCGCGCGGTCAGGTAAACTATGCGGTTTGACTCGGGTGGTTGCCCGAGATGGAGTCTCCGATGTACAGCAGAAGCCCATTCTCGCGCCGAGCCGCGCTGTTGACCGCACTAATCCTATCGGCCGCAGCATGGCTGGGGTGTAATCGTTCCGATCAGAAAAGGATCGGCGTTGTGCCCAAGGCAGTGGCCCATGTGTTTTGGCAAAGCGTGCATGCCGGCGCCGAGGCGGCCGCCCGGGAAGAAGGGGTGGAGATCGACTGGAAGGGGCCGCCGACCGAGACCGATTTTTCGCGTCAGATTGAGATTGTGGATTCGATGATTAACGCTCGGCTGGACGGGATCGTGTTGGCGCCGACGGAGGCGACCTCGTTGGCAACGGTGGTGGAACGGGCGGCGCGGGAAGGGATTCCGTTGACGATTTTCGATTCAGCCGTCAACACGGAGGACTACGTATCTTTCGTCTCTACGAACAACTTCGACGCCGGAGTTTTGGCGGCGAAGGAGATGGGCTCGCTTTTGGAGGGAGAAGGAACGATCGCCATGGTCAAAATGGTGCCCGGCAGTTCTTCGACGATGGAGCGAGAGCGGGGATTTGAGGAGACGCTGGCCGCCGAGTTCCCGGGCATCGAGATCGTGGCGGAGCAGTACTGCATGTCCGACCGGGCGAAGGCGTTGCAGGTGACGGAGAACATGCTGACTGCGCATCCGGACTTGGACGCTCTGTTCGCTTCAGCGGAGCCGGCGACGGTGGGCGCGGGACAGGCGCTCAAGAGCCGGGAAAAGGTCGGCGCGGTCGGGTTCGTCGGGTTCGATTCGAGCGAGTCGATTGAGGCGGACCTGCGGGCGGGCGTGGTCGATGCGCTGGTGGTACAGGACCCGTTCCGTATCGGCTATGACGCGGTGAAAACGATCACGGCGTCCTGGAAAGGCGAGACGCCGGAGAAACGGATCGACTCGCCGGCGACGGTCGTAACGTTGGAGAACGTGGATACCCCGGAGATCGACCGACTGCTGCACCCGGACCTCTCGCAGTTTCTGAACTAGGGCCGGAGCCTCCGGAGCCGGGGGAGGCTAGACGAGCAGGCCGCCGTGCCCGAAGGCGGAAATCTCAGACGCCGTCATCGGATAGCGGGCCAACAGCGGCGGCAATACGAGGTCGACCGCGTTGGGCCGTGGGGATCGGAAGCATCCGGGAGCGGCGATCACCGGGACGTCGCTGCTGTAGGACAAGAGCAAGAGATTGCCCGGCTCGACAGGCGCCAGGAAACTCTCCACGCGGCATCCGGCTCGACACATGGCTCGCCCTACGACGTCGCCGGGGCCGGCAGGAGCGGTCGTCGAAGCGATTAGAAGAAGGGTCGGATTAGCGCGCATGAGGTGCTCGAGGTTCCGAGCCAGAGGCTCTTCCTCCTCGACCGATGAGAGCACGAAGGCGGACGACGTCCCGAAGCGATCCAATCTCGTTCGCATGATCCCTTCAAAGAGCGTGCGTGCGCGGTCGCCGCTGAGAGGGTCGCTGTAGAGGACGGCGACAGTGGGCTCTTCGATGGGAGTGAGTTGCACGACCGGTCCCGTCTCGCTCAACAGGCGCAACGCTTGCGCAAACGGGTCACGAGGCACGGCGAAGGGCGACGTCTTGACGGTCCCGATGCGCTGCCCGGCGACGGCGTAGCTGAAATTCGGAAGCGTCGCCATGGAAAGGAAGCCCGTGGAGTTGAGACGCCGAAGCGTCTCTTCTTGGACGAGGACGACGCCGTTGTGGGTGGCCATGATGTTGGCGCGACCGCCGGCGCCCAGACGAATCTCCAAGCTTCCGCCGGACCCTTGTGTCGCGACGCGGCCGGCGGCCTCTTCCTCGGGGATCTCATTGTCTTCAAGGACGGCGATCGAGACCTCGCTATGCCCCTCTGACTCGAGCAGTTGAATGTCCTGGGAGCTGATCAGACGCCCCTTCGCCAGCAGCTTCTTGCCTGAGGGCTGAAAGACCGGCGTACACAGCAGCTTCCCCACCGCATTCTGAACTTCAACGACTTCAATTCGCATCGCGCCGCGGCCCCCCAAGCCATATCTCACGAAATTCTATGTTTTCGAGAGGAAGTATACTACATTAATTAAGAATCCGTAGGATACTACATGAAAATAGCGTTAACCAGGGTCTCATTACCGTCAGAGATCCAAACTCACGGATCGACTAAACCGCCTCCTAGAAGGGACTAAGAGCAGATCAAGAGAGAAAACAGGCGCAATTGTCGACTGGAAAAATGAGATCAAACAGAGGGCGGAAAAGACGAATAAAGGCCTGAACGGGGAGTCGTTCCGCGTTCAAGCCGCGCTCGCATCGCGCGTTAATCGGGTCCCCAAGCTCTCGTCCGCATCGACGATCCGGAGCAACACGTCGAGCTCGGCACCGGCCGCGATGCGGATCTGGTCGGCGCCGTCGCCGAGGGCTTGGATCGCCGCGCGGAGCTTGGCTTCCATGCCGCCTTGCGCAGCGCCGGATGCGATGAGAGCTTCAGCTCCAGCAATATCGAGCTGCTGCTGGAGAGCGCCCTGACCGTCGAGTACGCCGGCGACGTCGGTCAGGAAGATCAAGCGATCCGCGCGAAACCCGGCGCCGCATGCCGCAGCCATTTGGTCTGCATTTACGTTGAAGACCGCGCCTGCATCGCCGCCGGCGACGCAGGCGACGAGCGGCAGAAATCCGGACTCGGTCAGCATATCGAGCACCGCGGGATCCACAGACTCCACGCGGCCCACCGCGCCCAGGGCCGGATCGAGCTGGACCGCGCGAACGAGCCCCGCATCGACGCCGGAGAGGCCGACTGCTCGGGCGCCGGCGCCGTTCAGCTCGGCCAAGAAGCGATGGTTCACCTCGCCGGCGTAGATGCGCAGGACGGCGTCCATCAACTCGGGCGGCGTTACGCGCAAGCCGTGGCGAAACTCGCTCTCGACGCCGCGCTCCTTCAGGTAGCGACTGAGGCGCTTGCCTCCGCCGTGGACGACCACGGTTTGATCTCCGCGGGCCGCCAGCTGAGCCGCCTGTCGCGCCAGGGAGACGCGGGTCTCCGGATTCTCGAGCAGAGTTCCGCCCAGTTTGATCAGCAGTTTCACGGTGAGATACTCGACGCGCTGCGCGCGCTCCTACAAGATGCCGGCGGTCTCTTCAATCCCGAACATCAGATTGAGATTCTGGACGGCCTGTCCGGCTGCTCCCTTCAAGAGATTGTCTATGGCAGCGACGATGGTCACGCGCCGGGTGGAGGGGTCGACGTGGAAACCGATGTCGCAGAAGTTGGTGTTCTGCACGTCGCGCAGGGAGGGAACGCGCCCTTCGGGGTAGACGCGCACGAAAGGCTCGTCGGCGTAGCGCCGCTGATAGAGGTCGTAGAGATCGGCGTGCGTCAATGCGTCGGCGGTGCGGACGTAGATCGTCTCCAGGATGCCGCGGTGGAGCGGCAGCAGCTGGGCGGTGAATGAGAGTTCATGCTCCTGAAGGTCGGAGGTCAGTAGGATCTCCGGCGTGTGGCGGTGGAACAAAATTCCGTAGGCGGAGAAGTTGTCGCCGGCCTCGGACAAATGCGTCTTGAGCGAAGCCGCGCGTCCAGCGCCGCTGACCCCGGATTTAGCGTCGCAGACGACGCCGAAGGAGCGGTCGAGCACGGCGTCGACAATCAACGGCCGGAGGGCGAGGTTGCAGGCGGTGGGATAGCAGCCAGGATTGGCGATCAGCTTCGCGCCCTTGGCGACGTTGCGAAAAAACTCCGGCAGACCGTAGGCGGCCTCGGTGAGCAGCTGCGGATGCGGGTGGTCGAACTTGTACCAGCGCTGGTAGTTGGCGACGGTGCGCAGGCGGTATCCAGCGCTGAGGTCGACGACTTTCTTGCCGACGGCGAGGGCCGCCGGTGCGACTTCCACGGAAACGTCGTGGTGCGTGGCCAGCAGTACGGCGTCGACTTCCGTCTCAGCCATCTTGTCCGCATCGAGCGGGAGGCGGGCGAGTCCGTCGTCGAACGTAGGGCGCTCTTCGGCGCGCTGCTCGCGGTGCTCGAGCAGGACCGGATCGACCTCGGGGTGCCGCGACAGAAGACGCACCAACTCCTGGCCGCTGTAGCCGGAAAAGCCGACAATTCCCGCACGAATCTTGCCCATCGGACGCCGTTCAAACCCCCTAAGTCGATGTTAGCATTGGCCGGAGACGGTGGTATAGTGAGGCCACTGCGGCTCCGGGCGTTCGTCTCGCGGGAGGCCGCTTCCCCCAAGAGCATCGGCTGTGGATTTTGATCAGCTCCATACGTTCCTGGAGATTGTGCGCCTGAAGAGCTTCTCCAAGGCGGCCCAGACGTGTTTTCGCACGCAGCCCGCGATCTCGGCGCAGATCCGCCAGATGGAGCAGGAGTTGGGCACACAGCTGTTCGATCGATTCGGCAGCCGGATCTCTATTACGACCGCCGGGCGGATATTCGCCGAGCATGCACGCCACATCTTGGAGACGAAGCGAGCAGCGTTCGATGAGATTCGCGAACTGGAGCGGGTACCGAGGGGGGAGATCGTAATCGCGGCCAACAACTCGGCTTGCGTGAAGGTACTGCCGCAAGTCTTTGCGACCTACAAGGAGCGTTTCCCCGGCGTGCGCGTGCAGGTGGTGCGCGCCGACGCCGCCAAGACAGCGCAGTCGGTGCTCGACAATTCAGTCGACTTCGGCATTCTCCAACTGCCGGTGGAGGACAAGAAGCTGGAGGTCGTCCAGATCTTCTCCGACGAGATTCGTCTGCTGACGCCGCCGGATCACCCGCTGGCCGAGGCGGGATCTACGAATCCGGGCGAGATTGCGGAGTATCCGCTGTTGATGCCGAAGGCGGGCGTGACGCGCAAGCGGATCATGAGCTACTTGGAGGACTTCGAGGACGACCTGAAAATCTCGATGGAACTCGAATCCTCAGACATGGTCACGGAGTTTGTAGCCGCCGGACTTGGGGTGGGGTTCATGGCGGTGACCAACGCGAGGGACGAGATTCGGGACGGCAAGGTGGTTGCGGTCCGGTTGGAGCCGTTGCCCATGGTGCGCACGATCGGCCTCATCTACCGTAAGGACAAGGCGCTGCCGCGGGCCGGGCTCGGATTCATCGAAGTCATCGGCACATTCGCTCGCAGCATCGCAGACGCTCAACCGGAGAGACCACCCAAGGCTCGCGCGAAGCGTAGAATAGTCTCATGAAGTGGGTCGCCAAAACCTCTTCGGTACGCGTTTCGGACCAGCGCGGGGATCGAGTCTATGATTCGATTGAAGAGATCCCGGGAGAGTTGCGAGAGCGGATTGAAAAGGCAGTGGAGAAACCGGCCCAAACGATCCTGATCGCCAACCCGGAGGCTCTGCGGCAGATTGAGGACGCGAGCGGCGAGTTGCCGGACGCGCTCAAAAGGATCCAGCAGGAGCTGAGCCCGGCCCACGTCGAGGAGACGCCGAAGCCGCGACAGCGACCGGCACCCGCCGAGCCCGATATCGACTGGCGCATCTTGTTGGGCGGCGGACTGGCGGCGATCGCTTCGCTATGGGCGTTGTGGATCTGGTCTATCCGAAGCGGTATGTCGTAAATCCGGAGAGGAGCTTCGGATAGAAATCAGTCGACTTCTGGGGCATGACGCCGCCGGAGAACGAGATGTCGGCCACCTCGTGAACCTTGACGGGGCGCAGCAGGAAGGCGACTTGCTTTCCGCCGGTGCGAACCTCGTCGACGGCTTTCTGGAAGCCGCGAACGTAGCTAATTCCCTTGAGTTCGCGGACATCTTCCTCGGAGACGCCGAGGGCGCTGCCGACGAGAGCCTTGTGCAGGACGACGACGTCGAGTTTCTTTTCGGCGTCAGTGGAATCGGCGAGCAGTTCGTCGAGGGCTCCCGGCTTGGCGGTGAAGAGGTAGGCGGCAGGGTCATCGGCGAAGACGGCGCCGATGACGGAATGCTCGTCGCCGGAGGAGTCGATGCGCTGCTGGAGTTCAGCGTCGGTCGCGAGCTTCTCGACGTTGAAGTGGGCGCCGGCACGGTCGAGCAAGTCGGCGGAACGGAAACCTTCCAGACCTTCCATGACACGGTGAGTGGCGAGCACGAGCAGGCCCTCGCTGGACATGTTGACGAGGGTCATCATGACGCGCTTGGCGCCCGGCTTGTCTGGATTCGCCCGGCTGTAGGCCAGAGCCGTCTCATAGCGGTGATGGCCGTCGGCGACGAGGAGTTTCTTGTCGGCCATGACGGAGCTGATCTTGGCGACTTGCTCGGCATCGGAGATTCGCCAGACACGGTGGACGACGCCTTCTTCCTCGGATTGCATGAGCGGCTCGGCGGCGCCGGCGGCCTGATCGATCAGGACGTCAATCTGTTTCTGCGGATCGTCGTAGAGGAAGAAGAGTTGACCGAAGTAGGCCTGGGTGGCGTCGGTGAGGTTCCAGCGATCGACCTTGGGGCCGCGGTGGGTGAGTTCGTGGCGGTGGACGACGCGCGCCTCGTAGTCCTCGACTTCGAGCAGACCGATGAAGCCCTTGCGGGTCTGGCGCTCGCCGGTGTCGGGGTTGGTGAACTCCTGGGTGTAAGGGTAGAAACCGGGTTCGGGGTCCTGGGCCAAAATTTCGTCGGCGATCCACTGGTCAAGCTGGGTGCGTGCGCGTGAGTAGACATTGTTGGCGTCGTCGTCGGAATCCTCGGCGACTCCCTTGATGAGGCGGACAAAGTTGTTTGGGCTGGCCGCTAGGTATTGCTCGCGCAGCTCGTCGGGGATTTTGTCGTAGGGCTGCGTGACGAGATCAGAGGCGTCGCCGGCCTTCGCGGTGTAGCGGTACGGCTGGAAAGGGTGGATCTTGGCCATAAGAGACCAGGATAGCGAGAATCGCGGGCGCGATTCTCGGGACCGGCTGAGACGAATTTCTCAGCCGGTCGGTCGGGGCCTCATCGACGACGGCGCCCAGGCGTGCAGGCCAAAACGTCGCGGAACTAGCCGAGATTCATCGTGACCTTGTTCGCCGAGATGCCATCGACGATGACCTCGATCTCGACTTCACCGCGCCCGGCCAACTCGACGAGCAACTCCACGTTGATCTGGTCCAACCCGACGAACTCGCCGCTGGCGGCAAAGCCCAGAACGGGAACCTCGACGCCGTCGACGAGGACCTGGATCTGCTGCCCGCCGCGGACGCCGGTACCGAACAAGAGCAGGAATAGACGCTCGCCCTGCGGCCCGAATGCAATGGGAACGGCAGTGCGACTGCCCGCGGGCGCATCGGAAAAGATGTTTTCCGTGGTGCGGGTACCGTCAGCCGCGATCCGCAAGGCAACGGCTGCCGCGACGCCGGCGCCGTCGGCGTTGGCGGAGAACAACGATGGAGCGGCCGCTTGGACGAATACGCGTCCGGTGGCGATCACCTGATCTCCGCTGAACACGGTCACTAGGGCGACGCCGGGCGCGGTCCCCTCCGGAATGAGGTAGTTGATCTGACCACCGGAGCCGAAGAATAGTCCGGCCAGTCTGGACTCGCCGAGGCTGTCGGTCACGCGAATGGAAGAGCCGCCCAACTCGGTGGGCAGAGGCACTTGGGTCGCGACTTCAAGGGCGTTGGCGAGGTCGACGCCAAAACCGCTCACGATCGCCTCGGCGGCTGTGGCCGGACCTTGGAAGTCGGCGGCGGAAACCGTGGTCACTAGGCTGCCGAACAGCAAGCCGGACAGTTCTGCGAGAGCGGTGGCGGACCGATCGAGGGCGAAGAGAAGATCGTCGATGGGGACCATGACTTCATCGGTCAGGGGGCCGGCACGTTGTGCGTTGACGGCCGCTTGAGCGACAGAGGCCTCGCCAAACAGGGCGGCGGTTGCCCGCAAGTGATCGGCTAGAGAGGTCGCATTGGGTACGCTCGAACCGGCAGCTGCATCCGCCCATGCCTCGAGCTCCGCTCGGGCCTCGTCCAGCGCGGTAACTGCAGGCGCTCCGTCAGGCAGCACTGGAATTTCGTCGTCGTCCAGAGTCGCCGCGACGCCGTGGCCGGCCAGGATCAGCTGGCTGCCAAGGTTGGTCGTGAACTCGGAGACGTTCACGCCGCCCACGGAGGCCGGCAAGCTCAGCCGGCTCAACTCGCGGCCCGCAGCGACCAATCGAGAGCCGGCGGCTTGCCAAAATTCGTCCCACTCTTCAAACGACAACGAGACGTCGAAGTCGAGTTGCATGTTCATCGGAAGGGTGTTGCCCGGACCGATCGTATAGACGCCGCGGAGACGCCCGGCCACCAAGCGCCCCACGAATTCGACGTCGACGCCTTGGAGAAACATGAAGTTTCCGTTGGCGGTCGCGGTAAACGTGCCGTCGGCAAGGATGGGACCGGTTACGGTCAGGAAAGGAGCCTCGCCCTCGATGGTGATCGTGCCGATGGGAGTCTCTTGGCCCGCGCCTTCTTCACTCAAGGAAGAGCAGCAGCTGGTGATGCGGGGCTTCAGGCGCATGTACCGCTGCCAGGGCGTCTGTGCGGCTAGATCGAGGTAGCCGCGGATGCCTCGAACGTGCGCCATGCGGTAACCACATTCACCTGGGCATTGGCCGCGCATGCTTTCGTGCAGGGAATACACTCCGGCTCTGGGCAGGGCGACTCTGGACCTCATCCTGGGGTCGTAGGATCGGCGTGACTGACCAGAGTCGCCGCAACGGGCGCCGCGCTGACCGACCGATTCCTCGCCGAGCGCGGCGGCGGCGCCGTCACAAAAAACCAACTGGTCGGCAGTCCCCAGCAAGTACTCGTGGGCGACCTCGTCGAGCACGGTGCTGGTTGCGGCGGAGGTTTGCACCGGGACGCAGCAGGCGTCTGCCTGGAGGCCGGTGGTGACATCGTCGCCGGGCCAGCGGGTCGTGGTGTGGCCGTCGCCGTAGTTGGCATCTTCGCCATTACTGCCTTCGTCGATCTCGATCCAGAGGTCAGCAGGGCTGCTGCACGGCGTAGCATCGGGTGCGCCTTCGCCGGTATCCACGTTCCCCGACTTGATGCTCTGAGTTGGACAGCTCAGCGTCGTTGAGAACGAGTACACGGCGCGAGCGAGCTCACGATCGGTTTTGGGTCCCGGTGCTCTATAGGTGAATGTCGAGAGGGTGGTGTCGATCGTGTCATCGTCCACAAGCCGCGTATCGAACTGCCAGTCGCCGGCCTGCAGGTCGCTACCGGTCATTACGCAGGTTACGGTGACCGTGGCCTTCCCCGTGCCGCCCTGGGCGATGTCGATTGGGTCGGTGATGGTGACGCTCTCAATGTGGTCCGGGTCGCAGGCGAACGCGCGCGGAGCGAAGGCGGCGGAGCTGAAGAACAGGAGAGTCGCGATGAGGCAACGGATCGAAGGAATTGAGGGCGCGTGGAGCATGAGGAGTCCCTATCTGGGAGAGCGGTATCCGAGGTTTGACGAAAGTCGCTCAAGTATATGAGCCGACCTGGGGTTTATTCAAGAGCATTTTGGGGAGAGCGGGTCGACCGGCGAGCCACAACGGCCTTGTAGACTAGCGACTGGGTGAGCGGCTTGATGTTATTCAGATGCGCCCTTCTGGGTTTGATGATTGTTTCGGCGGCGTCGGCGGCCAGAATTCTGCGTATTACGAACGCGTACGGCGGCATTCAGATTCGTGTAAAGGCGGTGGACAGCGTCGGGTTGGTGGTCAAGCTGCCGTCGCGCGAGGCTCGAGACGATGACGTCCGGCTGGAGCGGGCCGCGGATGTGGTGGAACTCGTTGTTGAGCCCAAGGACGGAGCGGCCATGGACTTGGAGGTGGAGGTTCCCTACGCGGTTGAGATTGAGGCAGGCACGAAGGACGGCGCGATGGATTTCGAGGGCGTCGTCGACCGGGCCGAGCTGACCACGGTCTCAGGCGACGTGCGGGTTGCGGCGCCATGGGACGTAACGCCGTTTCGGTTCGAGGCTGGGGAGTCTCCGCCCGCAACCCTTGAGCTGTTCGACGAGAAACGGTTCAAGGTGCGTTCGCGTACGATCATCGGCAAGCCCGGACCAGCCGGGACCAAGGACAACCTGCCTCCAGGTATCCAAGTTCGCTCGAGGCGCTCGACCAGGCTTCGGGTGGAGGACTGGGAGTGGCCGGAAGACGCGCGCATCCATCTGCCGCGTGAAGCTACTCGATTGAAGGACGCGGGCAGTCCGCGCTACGCCACAGGCGTTTCTTCAGTGGAAGTCTACGTCACAGACAAAGAAGGCCGCCCCATAGACTCCTTGTCGCACGAAGCGTTCCTAGTGAGTCACAAGGGAACCGAGTACGAGGTTGTCCAAGCGCTGGGGCCCGGCTCACCGGTCAACGCAGTGCTACTCCTTGACGCAAGTGGAAGCATGCGCGCCGGCGACGACGATGCGTTGCCGTTGTCGCCGCAGGCGTTCTGGGAGCCCGGACGCGGCGACCGAACGGCCGTGCACGCGATTTCGTACGGCCGGCTCTATCGTTTACGTTCAATGAGAGAAGGAAGCGAATCCGCATGGGCCTCGCTCACTCGCGTCCCGCGCCCCTCGGGCAGCACGCCGCTTTGGGAGTCCGTCGCCCTGGCGGCGGAAGCGGAGTTCGGAGGGCGGGTAGGCGAGCACAATTTGCTGTTCGCGGTCACGGATGCGGGCCACAACTATGGCGTCGGCGCGGAACGCGCGTTTCGGCGTAGCGACTCGCTTAGAGCGCTGAAGCGACTCGGGGTGCAGCTTCACGTTGTGGTCCCGGACAATCCGAGGGACTACCTACCCGGCGGCCAGCGCTATCTACGGATGAAGCTGAGGCAATTGGCAGGCCTCGACCGCACGCTCAAGACTCGCGGTGTCGGCATTATCTGGACGGGCAACGAGACGGGTAAGCGGGCTGCCGACCAGGCCTGGGAGGTGCGACACGGCAGCTACAGGCTCGTGCTGGCTCAGCCGTTGCCGAAAGCGGACGCGGAACCCAAGGTTCAGATCACCGGGAGTGAGGATCTTCGGGTGTGGGTGGGAACAACCTTCGTCGGGCCTTAAGGCTACGACAGACTGACTCACCGCGACGATCCGTCGACGTAGGAAGGGCGAAAGACGCGACTGAGCGTGGGGCTCTGTCGGGCAGGATCGATGAACAGGAAGCGCTTCACAGACGACCGTGGTCGCGGGCTTGACGCACGCGGCGCCGTTGTTGGACGGCGAAGTACGCGGTTGGTCGACATGCCGTTTATCGCGGGGTCTATAATGCGCCACCAGAAGTGCGGAGGAATAGTTTCGATGAGACCTCTACTCGCTTTCTGGACGCTTTGTCTGATCTCACCCGCAGCGCTGCTTGCGCAGTCGGCTGCCTGGGCTCCGGTGGAGGGCTTGCGCCTCGGGGAGCGGGTGGAGGTCAAGCTCTTTTCTCACCGCGGCCGGATTCGCGGCACCGTTGAAGAGGTGACGGCCGACACGCTCGTCGTGCTGCATAAACGAGGCGTGGCGACCCTCGACCGGGCGGACGTGAAGCGCGTCCGAATCGACCCTGGGCGTAAGAGCAAGTTCGGGCAGATTCTCGCTCCCACGCTGACAGGGGCGTTCGCCTTGAATACCGACACCCCGCGGTGGAATCGGGGCGCCGACGTCGCCTATATGGTCGGCTCGGGTTATCTGCTGGGTTGGGGGCTCGACGGAATGGTCAACGAATATCGGCGGAAGACGATTTACGAAGGCCGGCGGCGCTAGCAGGGTGTTGAAAAACTCTCGTGGGCGTCGCGAGAAGGTTTCGCAAGGAGAAGCGTTTGGTCGGATCGGGCAGAGCCGCCTGAAGAGCTACCCGAACGACATGGAGGAACGTCGAACTGCAAACCCTTCTCGCCCAAGGGGTTGGGGCGGCGGGAGGCCGTCTGGGTTGTCACAGACTCGTCGCCGATATCCCGTATCGCCTCGCTCGCTGCTCCTACCAGCCGGCGCTCCCAACGCCGCCCACGACAGTTCTTCAACACCCTGCTAGAGCCAGTAAGGCCGACTACGCTCCGAGCTGGACGGCTTTGCCGGAGTTGAGCGATTCCAGAGCCGCGTCGGCGAGGAGGAGGGCTTGACGGCCGTCCTCGAAGCTCGGCGAGACTTCGCGCTTGCCTTCCACCGTATCGACGAAGGCGTCGACCTCGTTGACGTAGGAGCGGGCGTAGCGCTCGATGAAGAAATCGAGGAGACGCTCGCGGGCGGCGGTCTGTTTGGCGCCGTAGCGCTCGACTTGCGTGTCGGTGTGATTGCCGGAGATCAGCATGCCCTCGGAGCCGAACGCCTCGATGCGTTGGTCGTAGCCGTAGACCGAGCGGCGGGAGCAGTTGATGTGGACCAGAGCGCCGGAAGGGAAACGCATGGCGACCATGGCGGTATCGACATCGCCGAGTTCTCCGATGGCGGGGTCGACCATGGACGTGCCGAAGGCGGAGATCTCGACGGGGTCGGCTTGCAGGATGAAGCGGGCGATGTCGAGATCGTGGATCATCATGTCGCGAAAGAGACCGCCGGAGACTTTGAGGTACTCGACGGGCGGCGGGGCGGGGTCGCGGCTGGTGATGACGAGCATTTCCGGCTGCCCCAACTCGCCTGCTTGGACGGCGGAAGCGAGGGCGGTGTGGCCGGGGTCAAAGCGGCGATTGAATCCGATTTGGATGGGCGCCGACGCGGAGGCGATGGAGGCCTTGCAGCGATCGACTTCGGCGATATCGAGGTGGATCGGCTTTTCGCACAGGACGGCCTTACCGGCTTGGGCGGCTCGGGTGATGAGATCGCAGTGGGTGTCCGTGGAAGAGGCGATCATCACGGAGTCGACGGCGTCGAGGAGCTGATCGACGTCCGCGACGGCTTGGGCGCCGGTTTCAGCGGCTGCCTCCTGGGCCGAGGGAGCGTGAGCGTCTTGGACGGCGACGAGCTCGCAGCGAGGATGGGCGGCGAGGTTGCGGGCGTGCATGCGGCCGATGCGGCCGGCTCCGATAAGTCCGATCTTCATGGATCGTATGATTGTGCCAAAAAACTGAGGGCGCGCCCCTGCGGTACACTTTTCCGACGACGCGTCCCAATAGGAGAGTAAAAGGTCTATGCGGATTCCAATTCAACTTCGATCGCTGACGGCGGTCGCCATCCTCGGCTTGGTCGCCTGCGGGGCGCCCGCGGGACCCGATCCGGAAGTCGCCGAAGCCCAAGCACGGGAGGAGGCGGTGGAGCGTACGCGGAAGCAGGTCCGCATGCTCGACGATCTATACAAGACGGCCGTCGTGCTGATCACGACGCACTACGTGAACGAGTCGTCCAGTTTGCCGGCGGGAACGGCGGCGATCGCATTGTTTGATGCGATGAAGGAGAAGGGTTGGCACGACATCAGCTTGCTGGACGCGACGGGCCAACCTTTGGTGGAGACGAACGTGCCGGACGACGATTTTGAGAAGGCGGCGCTTGAGAAGCTGAAGGCGGGCGAGTCGTGGTACGACGAGGTGGTGGAGCAAGACGGCAAGACACACCTTCGAGCCGCCACGCCGATCCCAGTGGTGCTTGAGAAATGCATCATGTGCCACCCGCACTACGCCGACGCCGGCGAGGGCGAGCCGATTGGCTTGCTGAGCTACATCGTCCCGGTGGAGTGAGGCAGGTCAGGAAAAGGCCGCGCGAGGCCAATTCGCGCGGCCGTCCCCTCAAGAACGATTCGTTGCCGTCTTAGGCTTGCGACTTGGCCAGGGCTTGGTCGAGATCCCAGAGAATGTCGTCGACGTCTTCCAAGCCGATGGAGACGCGGACCATGTCGGGGGTGACGCCGGCGTCCTTCTGCTGCTCCTCGTTGAGTTGCTCGTGGGTCGTCGAAGCGGGATGGATGACGAGGGTCTTGGCGTCGCCGACGTTGGCGAGGTGAGAGATCATCTCCAGGCCGTCAATGAACTTCTTGCCGGCTTCCGCGCCGCCCTTGATGCCGAAGGTGAAGACGGCGCCTTGGCCCTTGGGCAGGTACTTCTTGGCGAGGGCGTTGAACGGGCTCGATTCTAGGCCGGCGTGGGCGACCCAATCGACGGAGGCGTGTCCTTCCAGGTGTTTGGCGACGGCGAGCGAGCTGGCCGAATGGCGCTCCATGCGCAGGGGCAATGTTTCCAAGCCTTGCAGCAGCAGGAAGGAGTTCATGGGGGCTTGGCAAGGGCCGAGGTCGCGCAAGCCTTCAACGCGCGTCTTGAGGATGAAGGCCATCTCGCCGAAGGTCTCAGCGAACTTCATGCCGTGGTAGCCGGGCGAAGGCTCGGTGATTTGGGGGAACTTGCCGCTTGCGACCCAATCGAACTTGCCCGAATCGACGATGACGCCGCCGATGGTGGTGCCGTGGCCGCCGATGAACTTGGTGGCGGATTCGACCACGATGTCGGCGCCGTGCTCGATGGGACGGCAGAGATAAGGCGAGGCGAAGGTGTTGTCGACGACGAGCGGGATGCCGGCCTCGTGCGCGATGTCAGCGACGGCTTCCATATCGACGATGTTGAAGCGGGGATTGGAGATGGTCTCGATGTAGACCAGCTTGGTTTTGTCGGTGATGGCCTTTCGGAAATTTTCGGGGTCGTCGGGATCGACGAAGACGGTGTTGTAGCCGAGGCGACGGAAGGTGGTGTCGAACTGGGTGTAGGTGCCGCCGTAGAGGGTGGAGGAGCTGACGAGCTCGTCGCCGGCGTCACAGAGGCCGCTGACGGTGAGGAACTGTGCGGCCTGACCGGAGGACGTGGCGAGGGCGCCAATGCCGCCTTCGAGGGACGCGACGCGCTCTTCAAAAGCAGCGGTCGTCGGGTTCATGATGCGGGTGTAGATGTTCCCGAACTTGCGCAGGCCGAAGAGATCGGCGGCGTCTTGGGAGTCCTCGAAGACGTAGGAAGTGGTTTGGTAGATGGGGACGGCACGAGCGCCGGTGGCGGGGTCGGGACGCTGGCCGGCATGCAGGCAGCGGGTGGAGAATCCGAACTCGCGCTCTTGGTTTTCGTCAGGCATGGTTGGGAAAGATTATCACACGTAAACAGGGTCGCGACCGCGGAGTTCACGAGCGGCGGCGAGATCGCTTTGGGCCGCTAGAATTGGGAGATGCGATTGTTGGGCCTACTTGGAATTTCATTGGTTTTCTCGACCGGCTTGTTTGCCGAGGCGATCGAGATCCGGCCGTTGTATGAAGTCGGCGAAAGTTTCCAGATCAAGATCCGCACCACCCGTGAAGGCGCGCGTGTGGACGGCGGTTCGACCTCGTACGTCCAGGTGGAAACGATGGAGGCGAATGAGGACGGCGCACTGCTGCTGTGGAAGTGGGGCGCGGCGGAGACCGACGACCCCGCGATGATGCAGAACCCGATCATGAAGGCGGCCGTCTCGGCCATGGAGGGACTCGACTACGAGGTCGAGCTGAGTGAACTCGGAGAGTACGTCGGACTGCGCAACGAGGAGGCAGTACTGGATCGACTTGAAGAAATGGCGTCGATCGTCGAAGGCCAGATCGCGGCAGCCATCCCAGAGGGCCCTCAAAGAGATCAAGTGCTCGGCGTGATGCGACAGATCCTCTCGGGTCCGGTGCTGATGCAGTCGGCGACTAAGCAGGTGGAGCTGTTCTTCGCCCTGGCGGGCGTCGACCTCGACAGCGAAGAGACGGTGACGTTTCCCTATGCTGAACCGAGTCCGACGGGCGAGGGAGAGTTCAGCGGAGAGATCACGGTTTCGGTCGCCGAACTCGATCGCGAAAACGCGCTGGCCCACATCGACTGGCTGAACAACATCGACGACGAAGCCGTCGCGGTGATACTCGCGCCGATACTGAAGTCCTTGACGGCACAGCTTCCGGAGGGTGCAATGCCGGAGCTGTCGATCACCGATCGCAGCCGCTACGAGGTCGACCTCACAAACGGCTGGACCCGCTCGGTGCGCCACGTACGAACGATCGAAGGCGGCCCCAAGAAGCGGATCGATACGACGATCATCACGATTGAGCCAGACGGCGGGGAGTAGGGGCCGGCTGTCGTCGATCTCGCCCGATCCGGTGAACCCGGCCTCCGCACGACCCGTTGCAACTTTTGGAGTTGCCGAGCATCTACCATTGAGTCATGGAGAAGCGTAAAGTCGTCATCATTGGTTCCGGGTGTGCGGGGAATACCGCCGCCGTCTATGCTGCGCGGGCAAGCTTGGAGCCGTTGCTCATTGAAGGTTTGGATGCGGGCGGGCAGCTCTCGATCACTACCGACGTGGAGAACTTTCCTGGGTTCCCGGAAGGGATCATGGGGCCGGAATTGGTCGAGAACATGAAGAAACAAGCGCAACGTTTTGGCGCTGAGTTCCGGCCCGGGAACGTCGACAAAGCCGATCTGTCGTCAAGCCCGTTCAAGCTGTGGGTGGGCGACAACGAGATTGAGGCGGAGACGGTGATCATCGCCACGGGCGCCTCGGCACGGTGGTTGGGCATCGAGTCCGAGCAACAGTTGATCGGGCACGGCGTCAGCTCCTGCGCGACCTGCGACGGATTCTTCTTCAGGGACAAGGAAGTGCTGGTGGTCGGCGGCGGCGACTCGGCGATGGAGGAGGCGACGTTCCTCACCAAGTTCGCCTCGAAGGTGACGATCGTCCATCGGCGGGAAGAGTTCCGGGCTTCGCAGATTATGCTCGACCGGGCCAAGAAGAACCCGAAGATCGAGTGGATCACTAACGCGACGATCACGCAGGTGAACGACGTGGAGAAGAAGGAAGTGACCGGGGCGGTGCTGAAGAGCACCGTGGACGACAAGACCTGGGAAGTGCCGGCGAGCGCGGTCTTCTTGGCGATCGGCCACATTCCGAACACGAAGTTCTTGGGCGGCCAGGTGGAGACCGACGATGAGGGATACATCATCTCTCACGGCGGAGCGCGGACGAACGTCGACGGCGTGTTCCACGCAGGGGACGTGCAGGACAAGGTCTATCGGCAGGCGATTACAGCGTCGGGCGCGGGCTGCATGGCGGCGATTGAGGCCGAGCGTTGGATTGAAGCGAACGAGTGAAGAAGGCGTCGGGTGTCGGGTGTCGGGTGTCGGGTGTCGGGTGTCGGGTCGGCCAGGATGCAACGTTAGGACATGACGCGGCGAGTCTTCATCCCGATCTTGGCCGTGCTGACGTTCGTGGTGCTGTTGATTGCCGCGGGAACCCAGCTCGGCAACATGATGGTCGCTGCACCCGCGCCGGACGCGCTGCCGGATTTTTCGCCGGACGGGGAGTGGATCGTCTACGAGCACGAGGAGGCGGACCTGCGGAAGACGCTGTGGGTTGCGCGGCCGGACGGCCGGGACGCGCGCTTGCTCGCCGATCCGGGTTATTCGCCGAGTTGGCATCCGGCGGGCGACCGCATCGTCTTTGTACGAGCGTCGGACCAGGGAGTGCGACCGTTTGTAGTTGCGGCCGAGGGCGGCGAGCCGGAGCCGCTCAAGCATCCGGTTCTAGAGCGTCGCTACTATCTCGGCGGCGTGGAGTGGGCTCGTGACGGGACGTCGGTTTTCTATATCACGCACGACCCCGACCCGCGAACGGCTTGGAAACTGAACCTCGCAACGGGCGAGACCGTACAAGCAGCGCCGGGCGGATCAGCCTTCGTCAAGGAGACGCATGACGGTGCGGGCGTGGTCTATCCGCGGAGCGGCCAAGAGGCGCTCGCACTCATTTGGCGGAACGACGAAACAGGCGAGGAGCGGGTTGCCGCCTCTTCGATCATGAATTCGCAGGCCTTCGACGTCGGCGCGAGCGCGGTCTACTACGTAGCGCCGGGCCCCGATCCCTACGGCGAGGGTTTTCTGCGCGCGTTCGATTTCGCGACGGGCGAGACCCGGGAGCTAGGGCCCGTCGTCGACCGGCCCTACGCGGGGCTGACGGTCTCTCGCGACGAGAAGACGATCGTGGTCTCACGCAGCCACGGCGACTTCGAACGGCGAGAGTTCCAGGTGTTCCGGTTGGACGATTAGCGGGTGAGTTCCCAGGTGAGATGCTTCAGCTCGGGGCCGATCAGCTTGTCCCAGGCGAGGCGCACGGCCGCCGGCGAGCCGGGCGTGGAGAAGACGACCTTGCCGTGATAGACGCCGGCGGTCGCACGCGACATCATGGCGGCGGAGCCGACCTGATCCCAACTCAGCATGCGGAAGAGTTCGCCGAAGCCGGGGAGTTCCTTTTCGAGCTTGCGGCTGAGCACGTCGAAGGTTCGATCGCGTCTGGAGACGCCGGTACCGCCGTTGAAGATGACGGCGTCGAGTTCCGGGATTGCGGCCAATTCTTCGAGCGCCGCCTCGACCTCGACAGGTTCGTCGCGCACGATGCGGGTAGAGAGACAACGGTCGCCGCGGGCTTCGATCTCTCCGCGCAGGTAGCGACCGTTGACGTCGGTCTCAGGCGTGCGGGTGTCTGAGACGGTGACGACGGCAAGGGTGAGCGGGCCGCGATCGGCAGCTTTGTTCTTGTGCTCTTGGCTGGATTGGGAGGCCATAGGATCGATGCTAACCGTTGGGAGGGTCAGCGACGGGCTCGGTGTCGCTCAGCTTGGCTAGGTCGATCCCGGTCGAGCCGTCGTCGGAAGCAAAATAGATGTCGCAAAAGCGAGCGCCCCACTCCAACTGATCGGCGGAGTAGGAGCTGCGCGCGTAGACCGTCTCGGCGAAGGTTTCGTCCACGGCGCTTGTGAGGATAAGGAACTCAGGCGACAGGGCCGCGAACTCCTGCTCGTTGAGCCCAAACAGGGGCGATTGGTCGTTGATGGGATGAACGACCACCCAGTGAAGGGGGAACATCAGGATACGGGACCGCTCCAGTTCCAGCACGTCGAACTTTCTGCCGCTGGGCGCGGAGGGATCGCGGGTGGCGAGAACGACGGTGGCTTGGACATCCATGAGCTGGCCGCGCCGCCCGTTGGCCATGCGGAACATCCAGGCCTTGCCACCCTTGTAGGGAGCGATGACGGCGCCCTTGGAGCAGAGAATCTTCGCCTGTGGGCGTGAGAATCGGGCAAAGACGAGCCCGGTCGCCAAGGCGGTCGAGCCGAGGCCGATGATGGCTTCCAAGGTGACGAGCCAGTGAGCGGCGTCGTTGGCGGGGCTGTAGCCGCCGTAGCCGATGGTGGAGAAGGTCTGGACGCTAAAGAAGAAGCATCCGGTGATGCGTTCGACCATTCCAGCGCCCTCCAGTCCGGTGACGGCGCCGGCGCCGCAGAGGAGGTAGCCGACGGCGAACAAGGCGTTGACCGTCAGGTAGGCCAAGAAGGCCGCCAAACAGAAACGGAGCGTGCTCATGGTGGTGAGCGAATGGTAGATGTGGAGCGAGCGGACCCAGCTCAGTCCACGTCGGCGGACGTTGAAACTGCCGTCCGGGTTGAGGAGTCGTGCGTCCCCGGCGGCGAGGCGATCGGCGATGCCGTATTCAGCGGCTTCAAACTGTTTCGCCATGGTGGCTTCCTAGCGCTCCGCCTGGAACTGTTGGAGCAAGCGCTCGATCTCGTCAGGCGCTTTGGGCAGGTGGTCGCTGAGCACCAGAGCGCCCTCTTCGGTGACCAGCACCATGTCCTCAATCCGTACGCCCAGTCGCTCCTCAGGAAAATACAGACCGGGCTCGACGGTGACGACCATTCCGGGACGGAGTTCGTCGCCCGTGTCGGCGTCGTGCACATCGAGCCCCACGTGGTGGCCGATGCCGTGAGGGAAGGCGTCGGAAAGCCCGTCTTGTTGCTTCTCAAAGTAGCGGACCGCGCGGCGGTGCAGACTGTCGCGGCCCTTGCCGCGGAGCTTCATGCCTGGTTTAACGGCTGCGATGACGGCCTGTTGGGCGCCGAGCACCCAATCGTAGACCTGGCGTTGCCGCTCGCTGAATCGCCCAGATACGGGGACGGTGCGGGTGATGTCGGCGGCGTAGCCGCCGTACTCGGCGCCGACGTCGAAGAGCACGACGTCGCCGGCGTCGGCTGCCGAATCGAGGCGTGAGTAGTGCAAGGCGGTGCTGTTGAGGCCCGCGCCGATGATCGGTGCGTAGGCGGGATAGAGGGCGCCGCGCTCCAGGAATTCCGCCAGCATGGGGCCGAGCAATTGCGCCTCGCCGAGGCCGGGTCGGAGGCGCTTCCAAGCGGCCAGATGAGCGGACTCTGTGGCGCGCACCGCCTGCTTGAGCAGCCGGATCTCGCCGGGCGACTTGACCATGCGCATCTCGGCGATGGATTTGCGGATCTCGAGGAGTTCGCCTGTGAACTCGGTCTCGGCGAGCAGGCGCTCTGAGTGCGGCGAGCCGGTGAGCGGCGTTTGCCGGTCCTCGAGCAAGCTGTAGACGGGACGGTCGGCCTGCTGGAGGATTTGGCCGAGTTCGTCTCGCGCGAGGATTCGAGCGAATCCGGTTTGCTCGTAGGCTCGGTGGTCGCCGGGCGAGACGCCTCGGCCGTGCCAGAGTTCGTCCTGCGGGGTCCGCGGGGGCAGGAAGAGAGTTTCGCGGTAGGGCCGTCCGGGACCAGCCGGTTCAATCAGAAGCGCCGCTCCCGGCTCATTGCAGCCGGTGAGGTAGTAGAAGTGACTCGACTGGCGGAAGGGCGCGCGGCTGGGGCGCGATTCGCCGGATTCGAGGCCGAAGAGAACGATGAGGCCGTCGGAATGTCGGGCGGCCAGAGATTCTCGGCGCTCGGCGAATACCGTCCACGGTACGCGATCGAGGGCCGGGAGCGAGGGCGCAAGGGCAAAGGCCAGTGCCAGCGCGAGACAGTATCCCGCCCGGAAGCTTGTCGATGACGCTGTCCAACCCCTCACTCGGCCCAGTATAGGCCGCGGCGGACGCTGCATTCGAGACTCCCTTCCGTTACAATCGAGGGTCGGCGAATCGCCGAAGGTTCAAATTCGAATGAGCACCATCGGTCGCGCCCTCGGCTATCTCAGCCTCCTCATCAATCTCCCGCTGTCGCTGTTCCTACTGGGACTTGGACTGATCGGATCCTACCTGGGACGGGAGATGACGGTCGATTTGATTCCCGCGTCGCCGGAATCGATGTCGATGGTGCTGATTCTGTCAGGCCTGTTCGGCCTCATCGCCTGGGTGCTGGCGCTGCGGGCGGGGCGGGGTTCGCGGTTCTTGCTGGTCCTCTGGAGCCTGCTGGTTTCGAGCATTTTGATTTGTGCGTTCACGCGGAGTTCCTACCGCTTTGACGGGATGGAGGACTTTCGCTCGGGCGTGTGGATCTTCCTGGGATCGGTGCTGCTGCTGATCGGCAGCTACTTCCGGTGGAAGATCACGCCCAAGACGCGGGCGCTTGACTAGGCGACCGCCCCGATTTTCCACGCCAGACAAAGACGCGGGCCATATCTCGAAGTGCGTTGGCCCGAGTCTGCTCGCGGCGTAGCGGCAGAAAGACACGGCAACGATTCCCGTCGTTTTGGCGCGTGTTGCTTGACTAGCGGCCGAGCCAGGAGCGCAACCGCTCGGTCTCGGACGGAATCGCCGCGTAGCAGGCGTAGACCTGTTCGTCCGTCAGAGACATCGCCTGGAGGGCTTGCGTGGAAAGCCCGGCCAGAGCCTCGGCGGGCGGACGCCCGGCGACCCAGGCCGAAGACAACCCTGCGGCGATGTGCAACCCGTAGATGAACATGTCGGACGGATAGGGCCGAACGCCCTCGAGGGTCCGCCGGCGGGCCACCGCCTCGACGTGTTCTTCAGGGAAACGCCAAAGTCGCAACAACGTGGCCGTGGCCTCGGGAAAGCCCATGCCAAACCGCTCGACGTCGCCGTCGGTGTGGCCCGCGTCCAATGATTCTCGGGCCTCGATGCAAAGCTCCGGTGCACCGCTCAATAGAGCCAGTTCGCCCAGGTTGTGAATCAGACCGATTAAGCGCAACGAATCGGAGTCTTCGACGGCCCAGGCCTTCGTCAGCTCTCCAGCGGCGGCGGCGGCGCCCATGGCGGCGTCGTTGATCGACTCCGCAGCGGGGCTTTCCGCCTTGAGCAGTTCGAACAGCTTTCCGACCATGAGGTGCCGCAAGAGCGTCTGCAAGCGCCGGTGTCCGACGACGCGGATGGCGGTGGCCACCGTGCGAATGCGTCCCGAGACGCCGAAGTAGGCGGAGTTGGCCAGGCGGGTGACGTCGGCCACCGAAGCCGGGTCGTGCATCAAGACTTCTTGCAGGCGGTCGTTGGTGCACTCGGATTTTCCGAGCAGGTCGAGCGCGCGCTCAAGGACCTCGAACGATGCCGGAAGCTCTGACTTCGCCGCCAAGAGTTCGCGGGTCGCGGCCTCAGACGACGGCGCACATGCGGATAGAGAATTCGGCTCCAGCGTCGTCATGCCCTCCGATTCGTATCGGACAAGAAGCGGACGACCTGTAGCTCCTCAAACAGGAAATGGCGGGGACTAATCCTTCAAATTCGCGAGCCGCGCAAAGAGGTCCGCGAAAACCGCATCTCGATCAAGATCGGTCGCGACGCGTATCTTGTGGCGGCCCGCCTGGCGGCGCCAGGTTACCTCGTCGGTCAAAACCGGGCTGGGTACGATCTGCGAGGGGACCCACTCCGGGTTCTTGAGCCAGGCGACGGCGGAGATGTCCCAGATCACCTTGGACCACGGATAATCCGGACCTTTCCCCTGCGTATGGACCGCTTGGTACTGGAGAAACTGTCCAAAGAGATAGTCGCCGATGCGCGACTTGCCGCGCATATGGCGTTCGAGTTCCGGGACGGTGGTGCGCAGATGCTCGGAGACGTTCTTGGTCGGAATCTGAACGAGGGGGACGCCGCTGTCAAAGAGGACCTGCGACGCCATGACGTCTTGGCGCAGATTGAATTCACGCGCAGAGGGCCACTGGTGAGTGGTTCCGCCGAGCCAGACGACGACGATCTTCTCCTTGATTTTCGGCTCCATGAGAATGGCCGAGGAGACGTTCACCGGGCAGCCGATGGTGAGGACGTAAAGCGGCCCCTCGCCGGGCTTCATCGCCTTGTCGATCAGGTCGCGCGCCGCCGGACTCTCGATTGGCTGGCCCTTCTGCTCGAAGAAGCGGTCGGAGCCGCGGAAGACCGGCATGCCGTCTCGACGCCCGAGGAAGTCGAGCAGGCGGAAGATCTCTTCGTAGCTCTTCTCCATACCGTCGGCCGGGCTGGTCGAGCGGTCATTCAGGTAGGGGGCCGCGTAGATGGCTTCGACGTCCATCTTTTCGGGCGAGAGCAGACTGTAGGCTACGGCGTATTGGTCGTCGATTTCGTTGTAGGTGTCGGTATCGAGCACGGCGCGCACGCGACCGTTGGGCAGCGCCAGTAGGCGGTCGAGATTGGGGGATTGAGCGTGAGCCTGAAGAGCAAACGCTCCCGCGGCGGCAGTTTGGAAGAAGCGGCGACGTGAAGGCATCGCCGCTATTCTAGCCTGGGTCTCTACCCTGCCAGGGCCTCGTCTAGACGGCGAAGGACGTCGGGTGCTTGCTCGGCGATGTTTCGATTCTCTTGGGGGTCCTCGGCGAGATCGAACAGTAGCGGGGGCTGATCGCGCGTCTCGGTATAGAGCGGCCCGTTGCGGCTGGGGTAGTACTTGGGCACGGCGGGATCAAAACCGCGGACAAGCTTGTACTGTCCGTCCGTGACGCCGCGCCAGGGCTCCAGCCCGCTGAAGAGGTACTCGCGGTGGGATTCGCTTTCGCCGGTCAACAGGGGCTTCAAGGAGCGACTGTCCATCGCCTGGGGCACGGGGAGTCCGGCGAAATCGAGACAGGTGGCAGCCACGTCCATCACGCTGGCGGGCGCCGCGACGGCGAGGCCTTCGCGCACGCCCGGCCCGGCGACGACGAAGGGCACGCCGGTGGAGGCTTCATAGGGGACGCGCTTCTGCCAGCGGTTGTGATCGCCGAGCATCTCGCCGTGATCGGAGGAGAAGAGGATCAGCGTGTTGTCGAGTTCGCCGCGACGCTCGACTTCCTCGATGAGCTTTCCGCACCAGCAATCGATGTTCTCGACCATGGCGGAGTAGTTGCGGCGCATCTGCAGGTGCTTTGCGGCGGGGTACTGGGTGTTGCGGTTGGGCTGCGGGAAGCCGTCTTCGGCGGAGTAGAGAGGATGCATCCCTTCGGTCACGTCGAGCGGGTCGTGCGGACCGGTGAAGTTGACTTGCAAGAACCAGGGCCGGTCCTCGGGGGCGGCGCGCAACAGGTCGAGGCCGTTTTGTCCGATCCAGTTGTCGCAGTAGGCGTGGTCGGGGAGCGGCGTCGGGTCGGTATTGGTGAAGGCGTTGGGGCCGGTGCGTTCGGCGAGGTCGGCGGCATGCACCTGGACGAGCCCTTTCTGGTGCAAGTAACCCATGTACGGGTCGCGGGGGTGAAGGATGCCGCTGCGGACGGCGTCGAACTTGCCGGCGTTGTCGACGCCGTCGGCGAAGCCCCACTCGGGGAGCAAGCGCTTGCCGTCCTCGCCCCAGTATTCGGTGGCCTTGTGGAGGTCGAACTTTCCGCAGCCGGTGACGTGGTAACCGGCGGAGGTCAGCGATTGATAGAAGGTCGGTTGATCGAGCGGGAAGTCCGCGCCGTTGCCGGGCACGCGGCAGCGGTCGTATTCCATGCCGGCGGCCAGGCAGGCACGGGAGGGCGCACAGAGGGGCGATGCGCACCAAGCGCGCTCGAAAAGGACTCCGCGCTTGGCGAGTGCGGCGATGACGGGCGTGCGCACGGGGATACCGGGCGTGGTCTCCAGCCAGTCGGGCCGGAGTTGGTCGGGGAAGAGGAAGAGGATGTTCGGGGGTTTTTCCGGCTGCTGGGCGGTTGCGGTCGCGGTGGTCGCGGCGGCGGCTGCGGCTAGGAGTTCCCGACGGGTCCAGTTCATGGCGGGGTCAGGATACCAGCAGTGGGAGGGGGGCAGGTATCTGTTCCCCGGACCCCGTGCCGCTCCGGTCGTCGCACAATGAGAGTCATGCCGTTCAGAAGCTCGCCCCTCCTACTCGCGGCAATCTACTGTTGCTCGCTTGCCGCCGAGGTGACCGTCGGTGAAGGAGTCGATGGTCATCCCTTCCGCCGATACTCGACGGTCGACGCATTGGACCGCCGGGTCCATTTCTTTCTCTCGGATGCAGCCGAGCAGGGGACGGCGTCGCCGTTGGTCGTCTACATCCAGGGCACGGGCTGTTCGTCGCATTTTGTTGGAGCGGGAGAGCGAATTCTGGCCGGAGTGCCGAGTCTTCTCCACCGAACTCTTGCGGGCGGAGCGAGGGTAATGGCTGTCGAGAAGCCCGGAGTCGAGTATCTGGACGACCAAGGCGAGCGACCGATGCAGGAGGGATGCAGACCGCAGTTTGCTCACGAGCACACTCTCGAGCGCTGGGCGGAGGCGATTGCGGCGGCCATCCGCGCTGCCCGGGAACTACCGCAAATCGACGAGAGCCGGGCCATGGTCATCGGAATCTCAGAGGGCGGAGTGGTCGCGGTGAGAGTTTCCAACATCGAGCCTTCGGTGACCCACGCAGCTTCTCTGTCGGCGGGAGGCCCCAATCACCTTTTCGTTTTAGCGGAGTTCATACGCGAGCGCGGTCTCGATCCGACCCAGGAGGTGTTCGAGTGCTGGGACCAGGTGCAAGCAGATCCGAGCAGCGCGACGCGTTTCTGCCTGGACCATTCTTTCCGTCACTGGTCGAGCTTCTTCAGCACGTCGCTGATCGAAGAAAGCCTCGAATCGACCGCCCATTTGTATTTCGTGCACGGCTCGGAGGATCGACAGAACTCTATCCACGGCTTCGACGTCCTGCGCGCAGAGTTGGCGGCAAAGGGACGCGCGGCGGTCTTTGAGCGGTTGGAGGGCGCGGGCCATAGCCTCAACCTACCGGGGCAAGTGCCGCCCGAGGGGCTGCTGGCGATATTCGGTCGCCTTGCCACTTGGTTCAACCCGCCGCGATAGCTGCACGAGCGGTGCAGAGAAGAGGAAGAGGTTCGCCTATCGTGCTGAGTACCCAGGGCTTGTGCCCTGGGCTAGTGAAAAATCGCCCTACGGGCTGGGCATCGGGCTCTTGCTCTGCAAATCGCCCTGAGTCGGGACTGAAGTCCCTTTGCAGGCTGAAGCCTGCGCCACAAGAGGCTGCTTAGATGGGGAAACGGCTGCCGCGGTTGACACGGTTGCGGTTGGGATCCGGGCCGCCGCCGGCGTCGCCGGTGCCGGTCGTATCGCGTAGGGGATCTTCGAATTCCAACTCTTGTTGGGAGAAGAAGAGGTCGCGGTCGAGTTCCATGTCGAGTTGCGAGCCCTTCTCGAGAATCGCGTCGGGGCCGCGGGACAACAGAACGCTCGCCAACCCGGCAGCGGCTCCAGCGGCGCTGCCGATGCCGAGGCCCATGCCCGTCCGTCCGCCGGCGGCGCCGGCCAAGGTCCCGATGCCCGCTCCGGCGGCGGTGGTCTCCGCCACGGTGCGCGTATCGCCGCCCTTGTTGCCTTCAGAGGTAATCTTGCCCTCGTCTTTATCGAACCCCTCCGGCGACCGGCCGTCGAGAGCACCGACGCGGCCGGTGAGGTCGCGGATCACGCCGTTGGGCAGAATCATTTGCTCAAAGCGCAGGAACAACTCGCCTTTGCCTTTGACGCGGCCGGGCCGCTTCGTCGAGGTGATGGAGCCGGACACGTAGGTTCCCGGCGGAACCATGACCCGTCCGCCGACGATGACCGGATAGACCGACTTGAGATAGACCTTGTCTCCCGGCGAGGCGTGCTTGGTGGAGACCGAGTTGATGAGTACGAGCGGAACTCGCGTGCCGCGCGGCAAAGTGACGGAGTCCTCGGCGGGCTCTTCGCGGACCTGTAGCCCGGAGTCCTCATCCGCCGACGGCCGTTCCTGCAAGGCCTTTTCTTCGGGGGGCGCCTCTTCGACGGTTCGAAATCCGCCCTGCGCCCAACTCCCCTGCGCCGTCATCAGGCAACCCACGGCCAACGCTGCAAGAGTTCTCATTACAACCTCTCCATCGGAGCAAACCGGTCCCTTTAACCTTAAACGCACCACAACACATTCGGTTGCACTCTTTTCACGGGGCGGGTGCGTCCACGGCCACTCGGACCCCCGCTTGGGTGCGTCGTCCGGCGACCTCGAGGAAGATCTGCGGGTCTCCGGGCTCGAGATCATCCGGGAGCAGGACGTTAACCTGTTGCAGCCCCGCCAGCCCGGGCGTCTGCCCGACGTAGAGAACCCGGTCGGCCGAGACCATACGGTCCTCGATCCATACGCTGGAGGGCATCACGATTAAGGCGGGCCGGGGAGGAAGCTCTCCGGTGTCGAAGCTGGGGACGGTCGGCCCAAAGCCGGAGCCGAACAAGACAATGAGTTCTCCGGGGCGAGCAGGCGTGGACGGCGCGGCGGGGGCGCGCCCGACGAGGGTGAAGTCGCGATGGACGACGACGGGGAACAGACCGGGCGCCGCGACTCGAACGAGCACCTCGGCCTCGGGGCCAAGCAGCCCTTCTCGGACGATGCGCAGCTTCCAGGGCTGCTCTCGGGGAGCGATCTGGCCGGGAACCTGGGCGTTGATTTGCCCCGGCGAGACGAAGAAGAGCGGGATGGTTAGGCCGCCGATGGTGACTTGTACGCCGCCGAGCCGACGGGGGAGGCGGCCCCCGCCTTCGAGCGGTCCGACCTGCGCGGTGCGCAAAGCGAGATCGTCGCCGAAGATCGAGATGATCGACAGCGGGGCGACAAAGTTGTCCGGTGCGGGGACAAATCCTGCGGCGTTCACGACGCCGCCCGGATAGACGCTCGGAATCTCTTTGCGGCCCGGTCCATCCTTATCGGCGGAAGATAACGCCGCGGCCAGAACTAGGCCCGCCGAGAGCCCGAGGGCTAGGCGGCAAGTACGAATTTGGTTTCTAGTCTACAGTCCCGCGCGCCACTCGCAGCGAGGCGCGGCCCAGACCGCGTAAGGATTCGTCGTTAGGGGGCTCCAAACCCCGCCAACCGGGCGACGCGATAGAGCCAGGGCGGGAGGAAGCGGGCGCGGGCGACGCCGAGGGGGCCGCCGTCCGCGGTTGGAATTGCGGGTCGTCCGCGGGCGGACGTCGCGGTGACGGGCCACCAGCCGTCGTCAAGCCGAATCTTTAGCTCAGTAAAGCAGCGAGACCTGCGCTCGATTTCGGCGGCGGTCAATTGGGCGGGGTGCTCAATCCGCTGAATCGCTCGGCGATCTCGGCCGGTATAGAGACTTCCGGAACCAGCGGGCGCCGGGCGGCCGGGGTCGTTGCGATCGATTGCGTCGAGGACACGCGGGGCGAGTTTGGCGGCGGTTTCGAGCTTGCGAGATTCGAGCACGCCAGGAAAGGTTCCGTCGTCGACCGGCACGGAGCCGTCGACGAGGACCGGCCCGGCGTCCACCTCTGCGGTCATTCGGTGGAAGCTGAACCCGCTGCGCGGTTCGCCGTTGTAGAGAGACCAAGCTGTCGCGCCTAGGCCGCGATAGTCGGGCAGCAGGCCGTTGTGGAAGTTCACCGTCTGTTCAAAGCAGTCGATCAGGTCTTGCTTGAAGATCTGAAGGCAACCGAGCGAGATCGCAACGCGCGGCGACGGCAGCGAGCGGACCCAGTCCCGAAACTCAGGGGTGTTGATGTCGCGTTCCGAGGGGCGGATGAGGGAGAGATCGTATGCCGCCGCGGTCGACCGCAAGTCCGGAGTCGGTCGCAGGAACGCCTTTGAGCCGGGGTTACAGGCGCCGATGAGGCCCCGCTTGATTCGACCTTGGAGACGCTGGGACCAACCGGGAGAAGGGCGGGTAGACGTGTCCACCACGGCGGCGACCTGGAACCGAGGATGTTCGGCCGCAGCCGCCAGAAAGGGCCCGAGTTGAGAGCGCGCCATCGCCAGCGCCGAGTCGCCGAAGAGAACGACGTTGCGCATCAGCGGAGCACCGAGGGGAAGGCTACTCGACGACTTGCTCGAGAATTGCGAAGTCGCCCGGGTTCCAAGCCTGAGCGATGACGTAGAGCTTGCCGTTCGCCTTGCGGATGGTGGCGTTGTGGATGTGCTGGAAGCGCTCCAAGCCCAAGTCCTCTTTGATCATCAGGGTCGAGACGAGCTGGTCTTTCTCGTAGAGATAGATCGGAGCGCCCTTGGAGCGATCGGGACCGTGCAGCGCACCGACGACCGCGTAGTCGTCGAGGTAATCGATGTCACAAGGAAAGGAGCCCAGCGGAGTCTGGAGCGTCGAGATGTACTGACCGTAGCGCGTGAAGCGATCGATCTCTGATCGCGACCGGTCCGCCACGTCGATGCGCTTGGTTCCGGTAGGAATCGTGATGCCGTGTCCGGTGCCGAATTCGCCCAAGCCGTGGCCTTTGCCGCCGAAGGAAAGATCATGCCAGGCGGCCTTAAAGGGGCTGGTCGAAAGCACCTTCGCAGTCAGGACATAGTCGAGCGCGGAGTAGCCGGTGGCCATGTAGATCATGCCGTCGAGGTATTCGGTGTCGGTGGGAACGAACTTGTTCTTCTCCTCAGAGAAATACTTGGCGACGTTGGGGTGACCGAGATCCATGTCGCCGGTGGGCGGCTCCAGCGTGTGGAGCAATTTGCCTTTGAGGTCGGTGGTGTAGACCTTGTTCGTGCCGTTGCCGGGGAAGGTCAGGAACGACTTTCCGCCGTCGTGCCAGATGGTCGCGTTGTGCATGTTGGCGTCGCGCATCGCGGGGTCGGTCTTGATCATCTTGGTCGACTTCATGTCGGCGCCGATCTGGATGATGCCGGCGCCGGGGAGCGCGAAGTAGGTCTCGCCCTTCCCTGCCCGGCGATCCACGGCGAATCCTCCGTGGGCCTTGGTCAGGACCGCATCGACCTGAGCCTCGGACGGCAGGTGTTTAGAGGTGTAGAGGGTGCGGAAGGTGTATTTGCCCCAGCCTGTCGTCTCATGATGGGCGGCGTCGACAATCTTCTCGGTCGAGGCGGTCCAGGCCGCCGCAGCCAGCAGCGCAAACAGGCAAGTCAGTGCAAATCGCTTCATGGGAGTTTCCTCGGGTACTCCGAAATTAGACCACATTCGCCAGCCTGGACTAGTCTCGGAGCGCAGAATTGGACATCCCTCCAGGATCATGCATACTGGTTGGTATGGAGATTGATTCACATGCCTAACTTCAACCCCGCGGGCTCCGTCGCCCTCGTAACGGGCGCCAACCGGGGAATCGGGCGCTCGTACGTGGAGGCGCTCGTCGCCGCCGGAGCCAAAACAATCTATGCGACGGCACGGAGGGCGGAGTCGGTCGACGATCTTGTGGCCGCTCATCCCGGCGTCGTCGAGGGAATGGCTCTCGACGTCTCGGATCCCGACCAAGTCCGGTCCGCGGCGGCCAAGGCCTCGGACGTGACGCTGCTCATCAACAACGCCGGAGTGGCCAACGGCAGCTTCATCATCGGTTCAAGCGACACGTCCGGGATGTCGAAAGACATCGAGGTCAACTTGTTCGGCACGGCCGACATGATCCGCAGATTCGTCCCAGTGCTGGAGGCGAACGGCGGCGGCGCGATCGTGGTCCTGAACTCAGTGGCCAGTCTGGTGAACTTCCCGCTCTTTGGCGGCTACAGCGCCTCCAAGGCGGCTTTGCATTCCGTGACGCAGGGCGCACGGGCGGAGGTCGCCTCCAAGGGCATTCTGGTTCAAGGCGTCTACCCAGGGCCGATTGATACGGACATGGCCGAGCCGCTGGAGATGCCGAAAGAGCCGCCTTCAGTCGTCGCCGACGCCACTCTGGCAGGTTTAGCGGCGGGCGATGAGGAGGTCTTTCCAGACGCCATGGCGAAGGAACTGGCGGCCAACTTCAAGGCGGACTGGAAGGCGGTGGAAAAGAGTATTGCAGCCATGATGATCCCTGAGTAGGACCCTCGCGGCGATTCGCCGGACCCGTACGGACGATGGAGCGAATTACGGAGCCCGGGTTTCTTGCGAAGCCCGGCGCTCCTCGTCGTCGCTGGAGAGCGCTCGCGATCCGGGCCGGTTTAGGCTCCAATCGTAGGCGCGATAGCGGAGTTTCTTGCCAGTCAGGTCGGGGCCGCCGTGGCCCTGAATGAACGCAACCACTCCTCCGGAGACAGCGAAGTCTTCCTGGAACCAGTCGAAGATCTTGCTCAATCGAACGCCGCCGTCGGCGAGTACGTTGCGGCGTTCGGAGACAAACAGGCGAGCTCGGGCGTCGAGTTGCTCCTCCAGCTTCGGGCCGGTAAAGGCGAACGGCGCCAAGCGCGGACAACTCACCGAAGCGCAGACGAGTGCAAAGTGGATGCGCGGCTCGGCAAACTGCTTGCGGAGGGTTTCGTGCTCGATGTCGTCAAGACTCACGACGGCGCCGCCGACTGAGAAGACTCGCTGTTTGAAGAAGGAGTCCAGTTTGCGCACGCTGCGCAGAGGGTAGGCGCGCAGAACGCCCTCGACGGTAAGCGCGTTGTAGGCGTTGACCCAGTAGGCGATCTGCTCCGCCTTCAAAGGGAAGAGATCCGGATCGGAGGCGGGGCTCGTCTTGGCTAGACGGGCGAGATAGGAGTCAAAGCGTTCCCGATCGTCGGCGAGGCCCCGGTAGTCGAACTCCCCGAGATCGTTTACGCGCAGACGGAGCACGGCCTCCCAGTCGGAGTGGTCAAAGGCGGCGGCCGGAGCGGCCATCGCGAGCAAGATGGTCAGCGTCTTCACAGTAGGTTGGCTTCGAGTCGAGGGATGAGAACGTTACGGCCGCCTTGAATACAGGCCTGTGATTCGGATAGGATGAGCCGTCGTCCCCTTAGGGACGGCGAAATACCATGAAACGACTTGTAGGCTACTCCATCTTCGCTCTTTGCCTGAGCGCCGCGCTCAGTGCGCAGACGCCGGATATCCGATCGCCCGACATCAACACGTCGGCCCCGGACGGCGCGATGCTGGCAGAAGCCGGAATCGTCGAGACCACCGCGGAGAGGATTCCGATCCTTGAGCAGGCGATGGCGGAACACCCCGACAGCAAGTACATCGGCTACATCTACCTGCAACTCCAAGGAGGGTACATCGAGCAGCAACAGTACGACAAAGCCGTCGAGATCGGCCGGAAGCTCCTTGAGATCGTTCCGAACGACCTGGAAGTGCACCACAACATCAATCAATCGTTGGTCCAACTCGCCAAGTGGAACGAGTTGGGCGAGGGGCTGACGGTCACCAAGCCGCTTGCGCAAGAGGCGGTGAAAGAGCCCATGCCGGAGGACCCGGACGAGGACGAAGAAGCGATGTGGCAATCGCAGATCGACTACGCGAAGGGCGTCGTGCAGTGGCTTGAATGGGCGACGAATACCGCAACTACACAGCAGACGGACCCGGCGGCGAAGGTCGCCTGGATGGACCGACTGCGGACGGAATATCCGGAGAGCGACTACTCCAAGGGTCTGGAGATGCAGTACGTACAGGCCTATCAAGCCGCCGGAGACCAGGCCAACATGGTCGTGTGGATGGAGAAAGCGGTTGCAGCGGGCCAAGGGGACGAAGCCCTGATCTATCAGCTCGCGGAGAACGCCTACGCACCGGACACGTACGACAAGTCCAAAGCCTATGCGGAGCAGATTCTGGCCAGACTGGAAGCCCAGGGCGACGCCCCTCGCGAAGGCATGACCGCCGAACAATGGACGGCACACAAAGCGAAGTACGAAGCCTACGGTCACTTCATCTTGGGGCGCCTCGAAGTCGCCAAGAATACGAAGAACAGCTACCGGGCGGGACGCGCGGAGTTGCTGAAGTCAGTCGACTTCCTAAAGGAAGAGGGCGGACCGCGATACCACATCTTGAGCTACTTCCTAGGCGTTTGCTACGTGCAACTCGACATCCAAGGCGACAACATCAAGCAGGCGACTTATTGGATGGGACAGGCCGCATCTACGGACGGGCCTTTCAAGGGACAGGCGCAGAGCACGCTGGCGAAGATCAAGGACCGGTAGCCGTCGATTCGCGGCGCTGAATCTCTGATGAACATTCTTGTGCCCAATTTGGGCTCCACGTCGCTGAAGTTTCAGTTGATCGAGTTCCCGTCCGAGACGGTTCTTGCACGAGGGCTGCTGGAGCGCATCGGACGTGAGGGCGGCGATGCGGCGAGCTATCGCGAGGCCGTAGAGGCGACGCTCTCGGGCGAGCATGCGGTGGACGGGGTCGGGTTCAAGGCTGTTCACGCCGGGCCCGACTACCGAGGATCGTTTCGGATCGACGACGGTTTTATGGCGGCGCTCGCGGAGTACGAACCGGCGGCCCCGCTACACAACGGCATCTACCGCGAGGGCATCCAGGCCTTCCGCGAGTTGCGGCCTGAGCTGCCTTTAGCCGCGGTGACAGAGCCGGGCTTTCACGCCTCGATTCCCGACCACGCCTCCGCCTACGGAGTGCCCCAAGCGTGGGCGCGAGACTTTGGAGTGCGCCGCTACGGCTTCCACGGAGCCTCGCACCGCTGGGTTAGCGGACGCGCGCCGGAGATCCTGGGCCGGGAACAGAACAAGCTGCGTCTAGTCTCGTGCCATTTAGGCGGCAGTTCGTCGATGTGTGCGATCTCGGGCGGAAAGTCGGTGGACGTGACGATGGGCTTTTCGCCGCAGTCGGGCCTGGAGAACGCGACCCGGCATGGGGACCTCGACCCGTTTGCCGTGTTGTTTGTGATGGACCGCATGGACTGGTCAACAGCTCAAGCGCGAGAGGCCCTGCTGGCCGAGGGCGGCTTGGCCGGAATCTCCGGCGTCCCGGGCGGCGATGTGCGCGACGTGAGTCACGCGGCGGCGGAGGGGAGTTCCGACGCGCGGTTGGCGCTCGACGTCTTTGCTTACCAGATCCGCAAGACGATCGGGGCCTACGCGGCCGCGATGGGCGGGCTGGACGCGATCGCTTTCACCGCCGGAATTGGCGAGAACTCGTGGGAGCTGCGAGCGGCCGCGCTCGAAGGCCTCGAGTTCCTCGGAGTCGAGCTCGACGCGGAATCGAATGAAGCCGGCAAGGGCGACCGTTTGATCTCAACCACCGATTCCAAGGTCGACGTACTCGTGTTGGCGACCAATGAGGAGTTGATCGTGGCGCGGGAAACAGCCCGGGTACTGAGCTAGCCTGGGTAGGTGCAAAGCGTTTACGAAATCATTGGCGAGGAAGGCTTCACACGTCTCGTCGGCGCCTTCTACGGGCAAATTCCAGACGACGACATCTTGGGTCCGATGTATCCGGCTCAAGACTGGGCGGGCGCCGAGGAGCGACTACGCGACTTCTTAATTTTCCGCTTCGGCGGGCCCGGCCGTTACCTGGAGAAACGAGGCCACCCGCGGCTGCGCATGCGGCACGCGCCGTTTGCGATCGACCAGGCGGCTCGCGACCGCTGGATTGAACTGATGACGAAGGCGATGGACGAGGCCGAGATTCCGCCCGACGCGCGCAAGCAGCTTGAGGAGTTCTTCGACGGTACGGCGACGTTCATGATGAACCGCTGAGGCGCGCGGACAGCACTGCGGAAGACCGAGCTAAGCGGCTAGAAAATTCGCCAGCAGCTTCTTGCCGGCGTCGGTCAGGATCGACTCAGGATGGAACTGCAGCCCTTCGACGGCGTATTCCCGGTGGCGCAGCCCCATGATGAGGCCGTCCGCCGTCTCCGCGGAGATCTCCAGTTCGGCGGGCAGACTTTCTCGCTCGACTATCAGCGAGTGGTAGCGAGTCGCCGTGAAGTCTTGGTCGATGCCTGCGAAGACGCTCTTGCCGTCATGGTGAACTTCGCTGGTCTTGCCGTGCATCAGGTAGGGAGCCCGGATCACTTTGCCGCCGAAGGCTTCGCCGATGGACTGGTGGCCGAGGCAAACGCCGAGGATCGGAATCTGCCCCGCGAAGCGGCGAACGACGGACACGGAGATTCCAGCGTCGGTGGGCGTACACGGCCCCGGAGAGATGACGATTTTGTCGGGCCGCAGTTCGGCGATTTCGTCGAGAGAGATCTCGTCGTTGCGTTTGACGACGGGATCCGCACCGAGTTCGCCCAGATACTGGACCAAATTGAAGGTGAACGAGTCGTAGTTGTCGATGACTAGAATCACGGTTCCCCTCCCTACAGATCTCTCGCCTTCTCGACGGCTCGCAGCAACGCACCGGACTTGTTCATCGTCTCCTGCCACTCCGTCTCCGGCACCGAGTCGGCGACAATTCCGCCGCCGGCTTGCAGGTAAGCCTTGTCGCCTAGGACCAACATGGTTCGAATCGCGATGCAGGAGTTGAGATTCCCGGAGAAGTCCAGATACATGACCGAGCCTGAGTAGAATCCGCGCTTGGTCGGCTCCAGTTCGGCAATGATCTCCATTGCGCGGACCTTGGGCGCACCGGAGACGGTTCCGGCCGGAAAACAAGCGGCCAGCGCATCGAAAGCGTTCATGCCCCTGCGCAGCTTGCCGCGTACACCCGAGACGATGTGCATGACGTGCGAGTAGCGCTCGATGATCTTGAATTCGGGGAGATGAACGGAGCCGAACTCGGCGACGCGGCCGACGTCGTTGCGTCCGAGATCGACGAGCATGACGTGCTCGGCCACCTCCTTCTCATCCGCCAGCAGGTCGGCCGCCAACTCTTCATCCTCGGCTTCGGTCTTTCCGCGCGGACGCGTGCCGGCGATCGGCCGGTATTCAATCTCCCCGGCTTCGACTTTGACGAGCATCTCAGGCGAGCTGCCCAGCAGCACGGAGTCGTCCATCTGGAGGTAGAACAGGTACGGGGACGGATTAACGGCTCGCAGCGCGCGGTAGATCTGGAAAGGATGCGCGTGCGGTTCGATCTCCAAGCGCTGCGAGAAGACGATTTGGAAAGCGTCGCCGGCGAGAATATACTCTTTGCACTTCTCAACGGCGGCGTGATAGGTCGCCTTCTCCATGTTGTGCTTGACGGTGACCGGCGCGTCGGAGACGGGCTCGGGCAGGGCGGGCAACGGTCCGGCAAGAGTGCGCTCGATGGACTCGATCTGAGCGACCGCATCCTCGTACCCGGCGCGGAGATCGTCGCAGTCGTCGGTGCGAACGTTGGCGACCACGCGGATTTCATGTTTGAGGTGATCAAACGCGATCAAGGTGGAAAAGAACAGGAACACCGCGTCGGGCTGGCCCAGATCGTCGGTGCGAAACGGCGGCACGCGCGGTTCGACCAAACGGATGAGGTCATAGCCGACGTAGCCGACGGCGCCGGCGGAGAACGGTGGAAGCCCCTCGACCTCGGCGGGCTTGTAGCGTCCGGTCAGTTCGGGCAGCAGGTCGAATATGCTGCCGGTGCGCTGCTCAACCGAGTCGCCTTCGCGAATCTCCATTTGGTCGCCGTGCGCGACGACCTTCAGAAACGGGTCGACGCCCAGGTAGGTGTAACGGGCAATCCGCTCGCCGCCCTCCACGCTCTCGAGGAGGAACGAGTCGGGCCGATCCTTGGCCAGCTTCCAGTAGGCGGAGACAGGGGTTTCCAGGTCGGCAGTCAGAGCTTTCCAGACCGGCGCGACGTTGCCTTGTTGAGCGTACTGGCGGAATGTTTCGAAATCGGGCGTCATCGAGGCGTCACGTCGTGCGGGCGTTAAACAGGGGATACCCCTGTTAATACCTCTAGCACAGCGTTGCGCATCGTCACTCGCGGAGCAGTCTGGCCGGTCCACAGATCGAACTGAGCCGCGGCCTGCTCGACGAACATCTCAATCCCCTCGATCGTCTGTTTGCCCTGCTGACGAGCGTGTCGCAGCAGCGCCGTCTCCAGCGGGTTATAGACCATGTCGAAGACAATCTCGGCCGGTATCTCCTCGGGGAAGAGGTTGCCTTGTACGTCGGGGCTCATCCCGACCGGCGTGGTCTGAACCAGGGCTTTATAGGAGGTGAGGTTCCAGTCGCCGAAAGCGACCTGCTCGACGCCCGCTTCCTTGGCGAGCGCCGACGCCTTCGCATCGTCTCGTCCGGTAACGGCGACATTCGCGCCTTGATCCTGGAGGGCGAATACGGCGGCCCGCGCGGCCCCGCCGTAGCCCACAACGAGCACGTTCGCCTTAGGTAGAGCCATGTGCTCGGCCAGGGGCGAGACGACGCCGGCAGCGTCGGTGTTGGCCCCGATCAGCTTCTTGCCCTTGCGGTAAACCGTATTGACGGCGCCGATCTTGGCGGCCAACGGGTCGACCGAATCCAGATGCTCGATCACGGATTGTTTGTGCGGAATGGTGACTGACATTCCGTCCAGCGGCAGATCCCGGGCGAACTCGAAGAACTCGGCCAACTGCTTGGGAGGCACGCGAAAGGGCAGATAGCAAGCGTCGAGTCGGCGCCGGCGGAAAGCGCGATTGTGCAGGGCGGGTGAGAGCGAGTGCGCGACCGGATCGGCGATCACGCCATAGACCTTGGTGGAGGCCTTGCGCTTGTGCACCTGAAACCCGTTGCGCATCTGCGAGGCGTCGAACTGCCCCGGCGCCGTACCGGGCGCGCCGTCGGGAGAAGCGAACGTGAACGCGCCGCCGCGGGACGGCCCGAGCACTCGGGAGGCCGTGCCCATCTCTCCCATCCCAAGCACGACCAGGGGATCGGGGAAATCGGCAAGACAGCGCAGCAGCCTGGAGTTGTCGCCGGGGCTGTGCGCAGCGACGGCTACCTTGTAGATGTCGGCCTCAAATCGTTTGAGCCGCTCAAGGACGGGGTCCAGCGGAGGCGTCTTCTGGAAGTCGTGGAACGACAGGACCACGCGGGCGCGGGTCCTCAAGAATTCGACCAGCCCGAGATCCTGCTCAGCGCTTTCGATCTCGACATCCAAGATCTGGGCGCCGCGGGAGGCGGCGGACTCGAGGATCACGCGCTGCTCGGCGATCGAACCGCCGAACTCGCCGTGAGCCTCTTTACGCCGACAAGTCGCCATGACCAAAAGGCTGTCGTGACTGCGGTGTACGCGCTCGACGAGAGCAGGGCCGTCGGCCGGGTTCTCAAGCATGTCCAGCCGCAGCTCAAAGAAGTTTTCGCGGCGGTCGACGGCTTCAGAAACCAACTCGAACGCGCGGTTGGATTCTTTCGCGCCGACAGCTACGCATAGCTTCGGCAGGGCTCGAAGGGGGAACATATTGGGGGGAAAACGCTTCGCTAGGATAACACGCGTCATCCGCTCCAAAACTAAGCGCTATGCCTGTAGGTTATTCAAAAAGATACTGCTTACCGGCGCTTACTGAACCGGCAACCGCACCTCTTGGCTGGCTACGCCGTCCATCACTAGAGTGAGCGCGCGCAACCCCGTGGAGAGATCAGCGCCCAGCCTGAAGTTGACCTGATTCGCGGTCACCAGTTGAGGAGCGTAGAAGGCTCCGAAGCTCTCCTGGCCCTCGCCCTCAATGCCCACCACCACGTCGACCGCGGTGAAGGCGGGGGGAACGGGACCTGGCTGATTGGTGCCGACCGCCGGCGAAAGCGGCCCTGCGCCGGTGAAGAAGAGCTGCACGACTTCCCCGGGGCGCGCCGGGTCCGAGGGTGTGATGAGCGTGAAGTCCTGATGCAAGGCGGCGGCGATGCGTACGCCCTCGATGTTGATCTCAAACACGCCCGGCTGGACACGGTTGATGGGCACGTCGTTGACGACCACCTCGACGCCGTTGTTGTTGATGGTGACGTCGGCGTCGCCCACCGGGGTCTCAAACGGGACTTGCAGGTTGATCTGCTCCGAGCCGTCGATGCCGACGATCGAGATCAAGGGAGCAGGTAGTCCGGCCACCTGAACGGTGACGCCTTCAAAGTTGGTGGGGAACGGCACTTGGTCGGCCGCGGCGATGCCGTCGACGTTCGAGAGGAATTGTCCGAAGATCGTGCCCAGGCCGCCCGGAACCCAGCCGGATTGGAAGCTGGCGCCGTTGACGAATGCTTCCACGGGGGCGATGGGTTTCGCTTCGCCGTTGACGGAGAATCTGACGGTCTCACCGAGCGCCGTGGCTTCGACGCGAACGCGGGGGCCGGCGCCCTGCTGCTGAGGGACGGCCGCTACCCCGACGCGGACGTTGGCGAAGGCGATGCCCGCGTTGTCGGTCACGTCGGATCGAGAGAGGAGGACGCCGGGGCCTTCAACGACCCGCCACTGGACCGGCACTCCCGCAACACCGAAGCCGGTGACGCCGAGCGCTTCTACCACCAGCGGTTGCGAGAGTGTTTGGCCGTTTCCCGCCACCTGGGAGTCGCCGGAGCGGAGCCGCAATTCTTCGGCGGGGAGATTCACAGCGACGTCGAAGACGACGCGGTCCTGGTCGTTGCCGACCTCCACTTGGAACGGGCCGCCGTAGGAACCGAGGGTGACGAGAGCTGAGACGCGACCGGAGCCGTCGGAGACGCTGACGACGTTGCCGAGCGTTGCGGCGAATGCAGGCCGCACGCTCCACTCAACCGGAATGCGCTCGCTGTCGTTTCCGCAGGCGTCCTGCGTGCGGGCGACCAGGGCCGCGGCGGACAGCCGCTGACCCGGGAAACCGCTCTGGTTGTCGCCGCCGATCTTGACGATCTCCGAGAAGCGGCCCGCGTCCACCTCGGCGCTCACGTCGACGATCTCCTCGCCGGGCGCGAACCCGATGTCGATATCGACGCTCGGGGTGGTAATGCACCCGACGGTAACGGTAGTCGAGGCCTGGCCTTCCAAATTGGTGAAGGCGACAGGCGGATCAAAGATGACGTCGTCGGTCGAGGTGAAGAAGACCTCGGCGTTCGCTACCGGCGTTCCGTTGGCGCCGGTCAGGGCGGTCACCTGGATGGCGTCGGCCAGCGGCTCGTTGGCGATGACGGTGAAATCCTCTTCGGAATCGATCCGCAGAGTCCCCGCGCCCTGGGGCGCCGTGCGGGTGACGAAGACTTCGACGGGCTCAGGAAGGCGCACGCCGAAGTCTGCGACCTGGACGAGAGTCTTATCTCGGTCCACGAAGATCACGCCGACGCGGCACTTGATCGTCGCGACGCCCTCTTCGTTCGTCATCGCGTTGGTCGGACAGATCGACAGAGGCTCCTGACGCCCTTCGATATTCGGAATGACGTTGAGGATCACATTCGACCGAGGCGCGCCGTCCCGCTGGCTGGCCACGCGGAATTCAAAGTTGGAGCCTTGCGAAACGAGTTGACCGTTGCCCGAGATCACGCTGAGCCCGGTGGGGGCCGCGGCGCGGGAATCGACCGAGATCGAGAACGTAACGCTCTCGTCCGGCCCGGCGGAAACGGTTACGTCGACTGTTTGAGCCTGTCCCTCGGGAAGCACGGGCGCGAAGCATACGACGCGCCCGATGCCGTCGTCGTCGGTGAGCACGGTTCGCGGGCACTCCAGAAAGTCCGTATCGAATTGTCCGACGGTAATCGCCAAGTTGACGCCGGGGGCCGGCAATCGGTTGCGGCTGAGCTGAACGACCAAGACGACGTCCTCTTCATCCGGGAATCGCCCGCCGTCGCCCTCGAGCTTGACGAGGCCTTCATCGGCGGTCGGCGGCAACGCCTCGACGTATAGACCGGGGCGGTGCGACCGTCGGCGTCGACGATCGAAACCTCGATCGGCGTCGGCTCGCTCACTGCTCCGACCGAGCAGGGGATAGTCGCCTGTCCTTCGTTGTCAGTGACGTCCGGCTGGCAAGTAACGGACGGAACCAGCGGCATGATCGACGACGCAAAGACGGGCACGTTGGCGATGGAGCCGGAGGCGCCCGGGGCGATCTTGACGTCGATCTCGAAGTTCGTGCCGCCCGCGGCCTTCAGACCTTCATCGGTGAGAATCTCTAGGCTGCCCGCCTGGCGAACGCGCGGGAGCACGAGTTCGACGGCGGTCGCCTCCGCCGCCAAGGCGGCGCTCTCGGCGAAGCGAGGTTCTTCAGGATCGAAGCTGTAGAGGACTTGCTCCCCTTGCAAAGCGGCGTAGAGTTGCCCGCCGTCGGCCGATGCGGCCCAGACCGCGCGGCGCAGATCGAGTTCGCCGCCGTGGCTCGGATGCAACACGCGCAGCGAATCGTCGGCGCCGATCCGTCCGCGCAGCAGTCCGCTCTGGGAAGCCAAATAGAAACGTCCGGTGTTCGTTACGGCCAGTCGCTCGGTCGGCGCCGCAACCGGCAGCGCGCTGCGCGCTCCGCCGGCGATCAGCGCCTCGAACCCAGCGCCGGTCGCGGAAACGAGGGTCTGGGTCGCACCTTGGAAGGCAGGCAGGCCGGACAGTTCGGCGAGATCATACACCGCGCCGTCGGCCAACCCGAAAGCGCGCGCCCCATCGGCGGAAAGCGACGCGGAATCGAGCGCCGCCGGCAGGGTGACGACACGATCAGTCAGCGCGTCCGAAGTCAGGTCGATCTCGCGAGCAAGCGCTGCGTCCTGGCCAAAAACGAGCGCCCGGGTCGCCTCCGGCAATAGAGCGACACCGCCGGTGGGGAAATTCGGAGTCAGGCGCCCGAGCAAGCGATCCTCGTCGGTCGAGATCAGTAGCACGCCGAAGCGCGTGGCGACCAGCAAGCGGCGTCCGTCGGGCGACATGGCCGCGCCGTGGGCCGCGGCAATCGCGGGTGCGGGCAACGGAATGGTTGCTAGACGATCGAAGTTCTCCGACAGCACGGCCACCGAACGTGTCCCGACCAGATAGAACTTGGCGTGGCCGCCGTCTGCGTCGGGCGATCCCAAGACCCGAAACGCGCCGGACGGGGCGTCGGCGCGGCCCAATAGATCCAACGTCTCCGGGTCGAAAACCTGCGCCGAACCGGGACTCAGCACGAAGAGCCGAGCGGGCGATTGCGCCGAGGCTCCCCAAGAAGCGGGAACGCTGAGCAGGAGTGCGAGGGTCGCCAGGAAGCGAGAAAAGAGCAGCCGAGATTGCATGACAGATATCCGTTCGCCGGAGGTTCCGGTAACGCGGACGGGCGCGGGCGCAAAGTTCGCCGCAACAAACAAGGACCGGGGGTCCAGATTCGGCGACTTTCGATGGTAGCAGGAGGCGCGGCGCGTCTCAATGTCCGGCGGTATGGGGACTTACAGGCAGGCAACCGTTATGCTGGGTGGCGATGAGCGCCCCCTCCAAACCGGTCGTCTGTTCGCTCGCCTCGGGCGGAGTCAGTGCGGGGTCGCCCGTCGCCGGCTCGGAGTTCGCATCCTCGGCGGCCGAGCGTCTCGAGATACTCCGGCGCTACAAGCGGATCGCCATGGTAGGCCTCTCGGGCAACGAGCGGCGGCCGAGCTATTTTGCGGCCGTCTACCTGCAAGCGGCGGGGTACGAGATTATCCCGGTAAACCCGCGCGCGACCGAGATCTTGGGGCAGACCAGCTATCCGTCGCTGGGTGAGATTCCCGGCCCGGTCGACGTGGTCGACGTCTTTCGTCCCTCTGAGGCCGTACCGGCCATCGCCGAGGAAGCGATCGCGATTGGGGCCAAAGTCCTTTGGCTGCAGTTTGGCGTGATCCACTATGAGGCGGCCCGCCGAGCCCGGGAAGCCGGGTTAGAGGTGGTGATGGACCAATGCATGAAGGTGGAGCACGCCCGATACTTTGGCGGACTGAACACCGTGGGCCTGAACACGGGAGTCTTGTCCTCGCGCCGGTGGAGTCCTAGCGACGGCCGAAAGAACTGATGGTTAGGGCTCTTTGACCAGGTCCGCGAGTTCCGAGAGAAACTCCTGCTCGTCCTGGAAGTCTCGATAGACGGAGGCGAAGCGCACGTAGGCGACCTTATCGATGGTCCGCAGACGCTTCATCAGCAGTTCGCCAATCGCCGTGGTCGTGCACTCGCGATCGGACGACTCAGCCACCATCTGTTCGGCGGCGGAGACCAAGCGCTCCAGGTCCATCATCGAGACGGGCCGTTTCTCGCAGGCTCGCAATAGACCGCTGAGCACCTTTTGACGGTCGAACTGCTCTCGCCGACTGTCTTTCTTGACCACCATATAGGCGATCTCATCGATCCGCTCATAGGTAGTAAACCGGCGAGTGCAGTCTAAGCACTCGCGGCGGCGTCGAATTGCGTCGCCCTCTTTGCTCTCGCGGGAGTCGACGACTTTGTCAGCGGTATGACCGCAAAACGGGCACAACATATAGGGGTCAAGCCAAGCCTGTAGCCTTGATTGTAGCCGAGAGGGCGATATCAGACAAAAATGCGCCGAGAGATTGAACTTTGCTCCGCGACTTTTCGTTTCTTAGAAAGCACGAGGAGACGTGAGAGACTGATGACGACGGCCGCCACATGGAACCGATGGAATGAATGGCCCGCTAAGGCGGGATCAGAAGAAGTGGACGCCCGTGAGGTCGCTCGACAGCGAATGGACGCTGATGCGGAGTTGGTGGACCGTTGCCTACGCGGAAGCGAAGGGGCCTGGGAGCAATTGGTGAAGGCGCATTCCCGGCTCGTCTATGGAGCCTGTTACCGCTTCACGGGACGGGCGGACCAAGCCCGTGACTTGACTCAAGATGTTTTCCTGCGAGTGTTTCGCAGTCTGCACACGTACCGCTCCGAGTCGGGAGCCTTCAAGACCTGGCTCGTCCGGCTGACTCGCAACCTGTTGATCGACCACTACCGCAAGAACAAGAAAGAACAGAAGGTCGATTCGATCGAGGACCAGGCCTGGGGCTTGGAAGAGACCAGCGGGATCGGCGGTCAGGCCGACCGCACCCTGCGTTCCCGGGAAGCGGGAGAACTGCTGCAGTCGGGGTTGTCCCAACTCTCGCCCGAACTGCGCGAGGCCGTCATTCTGCGCGACCTGCAGGAAATGGAGTATAAGGAGATCGCCTCCGCCCTTGCGGTACCGGAAGGAACCGTGAAGTCGCGAATCAACCGCGGGCGCCGCGAGTTGGCGCGACGGCTGACCGCGCTGGGGGTGACGCGATGAAGTGCCGCGATTTTGACGGTCGCCTCTGCGACTACCTGGACGACACGCTCTCGCGCGAGGCCCGCAGCGAGATGGACGGTCACCGCTTGGACTGCTCCGCCTGTACGACGGCCTTAGAAGAGGCCGACTTTGCGCGCGCTCTGCTAAGCGCCCAGCCGCAGCTGGACCCGCCCCCGGAACTGATCGCCGACATTATCCACGACACGATTGGAGTGGGGTCCGGCCTGGCGCTGCAACCGGCCGGCGGGCCGGCGGAAGGCGGATTCATGGGCTGGCTCAAGCCCATATTCCACCCGCTGCTGCAGCCGCGGTTCGTGATGGGTATGGCTATGACGGCGCTCTCGGCCTCCATGATGGGTTACTACGGGCAGCGGACGGTCGAGCAATGGCGCGAAGCCGGAACGACGCCCGCCGCCGTAGCGGCGTCGGTGCAGGAAAGCGCTGGAGACGCCTGGGCGGAGACCGTCGCAGCCTACGAAGAGGCGGTCGCCTTCTACCAGCTGCAGACCGAAGGGATGGACGAATGATGCAGTGTCCGACGTGCGTTGAAACGACGGTGACGGGCTTTTGCCGCGAGTGCGGCAAGGGCGTCTGCGGGACCTGCGTGCAGATGGTGGACGGAGTCGCGCATTGCGCTGACTGCGCTCCGGCAGCTGAGGAAGCGGAAGCTTCTGCAACAAGGCGGGAAGCGGCGCTCCCGCCCCCGACGGCTGACGCGCCTCCGCCTCCGCAGCCGCCTCCGCCGCTGCCTCGTCAGACCTATAACGAGGACGCACCGCATCCGGGACTGGCGGCTGTCCTAGGGATCGTGCCCGGCCTCGGCGCCGTCTACAACGGCCACTACGTCAAGGGCCTGTTGCACGCCCTCATCTTCGGCCTGCTGCTGGCCATCGCGTCATCGACTCCGGTAGGTCCGGCGTTCGCGCCGCTGATCGCTCTGTTCTTCCTCTATATGCCGATTGAGGCGTACCGCACGGCCCAAGCCATGCGACGCGGCGAGACGGTTGACGAGATGTCGGGGCTCGTGGGAGCGCTGTTCCAAAGCACGAGCCGTTCTCCCATCGGCGGGATCCTCGTGATCGCGCTCGGCGTGCTGATGCTGCTGTTCACGCTGGAAGTCTTCCGCATGCGGGACGTGGCGCCGTATTGGCCGATCCTACTGATCCTTTTCGGCGTTTGGAGACTCTACGCGGCGATCCGCCTGCGGGCTGATGATCGAGAAGCCGAGGAGACCCGACGCTACAAACGGGAGTCGCTTTGAGCGAAGCGGCCCCAAGCGCCCGGCGGCTGGAGGAGGCCGCGGTCCCCGTCTATCTGATTACCGGCGGATTGCTGGTGCTGATCTCCGATTACGCCGGCATCAGCGTGGCCAGTACCTGGCCGCTGCTGTTGATCGTATTTGGGGGCATGCGCGTCCTGATCCACTGGCGGGAATCGAGCAAGGAAGATGATGCGTCGGCGTAGCCTATTCGCGCCGCTCATGCTGGTCCTGGCAGGGACGGTGCTGCTGGCGGCCAACCTCCTACCCGAATGGAGTCTCGGTGCGACTTTCGCGGAGCACTGGCCCTGGTTGCTGGTGGCATGGGGCGGCATCCACCTACTGGAGCAAGCCCTTTCCCCCGCCTTTGGTTGGAGGCCCCCGCGACCGCTAGGCGGCGGCGCGGTCGTGTTGGCTCTGCTCCTGGCTCTGGCCGGGACGGCGGCTCGCGGGGCCCGCTCGGCGGACTTTAGCTTCGCTCGCGACTGGGACCCCGACTGGTTTCACGAGGAGACTCATTCTTTTCCCGTCGAACTGGAGGTTCCGGCTGGGCCTCAAGGCTTCCGCTTGGACGGGCTTCGGGGCGAGGTGGAGATTCGTGGCGACGAGTCCGTATCTACGATTGCCGTGCGCGGCGAGATGCTGCTTAGCGGGACAACTCGAGGGGCGGTCGAGCGACGCTCAACCGAGGCACTGCCGGTTTTGGCCGAGACCGAGGGCTGGACCTACCTCACGGCGGGCGACGGTGTGGGCGCATCGCCGGGTCGGGAGTATCGACTCACCGTCGTCGTGCCGGCGAGCACGACCGTCGAGGCGAGCAACACGGCGGGCGAGTTCACCGTCACGGGCATCGACGGCGGATTGGACCTAGAAGGACGCGGCTCACTGCGCGCGGAGGAGATCGGCGGCGCTGTGTCCGTCGATCTCGAACACGGTAAGCGCGTCGAAGTTCACGACGCGGCGGCATTGACGCTCAAGGGGTCGGTCGAACACCTGGACTTACGGGAGATTCGCGGCGACGTTCAACTGGACGGGAATCTCTATCGCGACGCTTTCATCGACGACCTAGCGGGCGAGTTGACTCTGCTCTCGCGGTCGACGCGCCTGGAAGCGAAACGGGCCCCGGGTTCGATCAAGATCCAAGGCAAGCGGATGATCGTCCGAGCCGTCGAGGGCATGCAGCTGGAGGCCAAAGGGTCGCGGCGAATCGAGATCTTGGAACCGATCGGCTCGACTTCGGCGTTTCTGGAACGTGGACGCCTGATCGTGCAGCCCGGCGAGAAGTCGGGCGCTATGGAGATTCGCGGACTGCGGGCGGACGTGGAGGCTCGTATCCGGGAGGACGCTTCATTCTCGATCGAAACCGAGGCGAAGCGCGGTCAGGTGCGGACGTTCCTCGACGAGAGCGAGGACCGCGCGCCCGGCGCGGTGAACGGACCGACGCTGCAACTGGAGAGCGAAGGCGGGGACATCGAGATCCGGCCGGCGGCCGCGTCAGAGGCGTCGGAGAGACTGTAGCCGGTCCTCGATTGATGTCGTAACCTAAGCGGGTCGGTTCGCGCCTGATCTTTTGAAGAGAGAAGAGATGAGGACGGTCGGGCCCGATCGGTGATGCTGGTCGATCCCGAAACGATCCAGAAGGCGCAGGGAGGCGACGACGATGCCTACAACGAGATCGTCCGTCTCTATCGTCGTCGGATCCTCGGGACCGTGTATCGGCTGATTGGGCGCACTGAAGACGTTGAAGATGTAGCGCAAGACGTTTTCGTCCGCCTGTACTATTCGCTCAAGCAGCTTCGCGAACCGGGAGTCTTTGAACCCTGGCTCTACAGGCTGGCGACCAACGCCGCGTACGACTACTTGCGGAAGCGGCGGCGCGCGGCAAGCCACGTGCGCATGGCCGATATGAGCGAAGAGCAGATGGTGGTAGCGGATGCGGCGGAGAGCAGCAAGCGGGACGCGGACGAGAGGAAGCGAACCGAAGTCCGCGAGTTGCTCGATGCGCTGTTCGGCGAGGTCAAGGAAGAAGATCGGGTACTGTTAACCCTGAAAGAGATTGAGGGGCTGACGTTAAAGGAGCTGGCAAAGATCTACGAGGTCAATGAGAACGCTCTCAAGGTACGCTTGTTTCGGGCGCGCCAACGGGTCCTCAAGGCTCATGAGAAGCTAAAGAAGCGAGGAGCGGTTTAGGCGTCCGCGAGATTGATGATGCAAGAAGAAAGGAACAGGGAACTGGACGAGGTATTTGCGGCCTACCGCGAAGCGACTCCCGCGCCCGAGCCCGCACCTGATTTTCTAGCCCAGGTCTGGCGACGGATCGAGCTGCAACGTCCGGCGCCTTGGCTGGATCTGATCCGTCTGTGGTCGCCTCGCCTGGCGATGACCGGCGCCTTGGCGGCGGCCGTGCTGACCTACTCGACTTCGGCCTCCAAGCGAGAAGCTCGAGTCGAAGCGGTCGCCGAGCAAGCCTACGTGGAAGCGCTGACCGCCGACACGCTCGACGAGCACGATGAAGCGCTCTGGACGATCGCCGGAAACCGCCGCCGATGAGCCGACAGGACACGAACAAGGCGGCGCTCTACCTGGCCCTCGTATTCGGAGCCGGAGCGCTGGTGGGCTTCGCCGCGAACGACTTCTATCGCACGCGAACGGCGGAGGCGGTGGAGTCCGAAGCCCGGACGGCCTCGGAGTATTACAACAACCTGGTCCAGGAACTCGACGAGCGTCTCAACCTCGACGACGACCAGGTCTCAGAGATCCTCTTGGTGCTTGATGAAGTCGGAGAGCGCTTCTTTGAAGTCCGCGACGCCATGGAGCCGGAGTTTGAGGCGATTCGACGCGAACGCGCGCAACGGATCATGGCGATGCTCAGCGCGGCCCAGCAGCGCGAGTACGAGAAGATGCTTGAGGAACGGCGCGTGAAGCAAGAAGAGCAGCGCCGTCGGTTCCGCAACAACTAATTGTTCAAGCGAGTCCGCCCCCGGCTCCTTTCGGCCGCCAAACCCTAGAGTTCATACCCGCAGGCGAACCGCTCCGCATGCACTCACGCAATGGAACCGTGCAGACTGCGTCTGCCGCCTCAAGCTACCGGCTCTGGGCCACAACGAACCGCGCCCTCCGACCCGCAAGGGCCGAAGGGCGCGAAGAGGAACGAAAGTGAATTTCGGAACAGTTACCAGATGTAGCTGAAGCCGAACAGAGGAGCCCACTGGTGCAGGATGTCTCCATCGATGACCGCGCCCGGAGCCGCCGCCATGACTTCCTTCGGGATGCCGGTGACGTAGTCCCGGAACTCCACGCGGAACATCATGCGCGAACCCACTCGAAACTTGACGCCGACGCCGAAGTCGCCGGCCGGCTTGGTCTCGCTGGTTGCGGTCAGCAAAGCGAGGTTGCTCAGCGGCTGGAACGGGTCTTCCTTGCCGGTGCCCTGGAAGTGCTTGACGCCGAAGCCGGCGGCCACGTAGGGGCGGATGCGCGCATCGGGATCCTTGAAGTAGTAGAGGACGTCGTAGTGCACGGCGTGAGACTGGGCGCCGAGTTCAGCCTCGGAACCTCCGCCGGACAACTCCAAGTCATTGCGGAAATAGAGGTAGCGGAATTCGCCGCCCCAACGGTCGCTCATATTCTGTCCCAAGACGAAGCCGCCTGAGAAGCCGAGTCCGGGACCGACGTCGCCGGAGGCGCCGCCGTTGGAGACGCCGACCGAGCGGTAGTCGGAGATGAGGCCCAAAGCGCCGACTTCAAACTCGTTTTGAGCTGCAGCCGGAACGGCAAAGCTCGTCGCCAGGGCAAATGCGAGCATGAACAGGAAGGTGTTTTTCATGATTTCCTCGTATGGAAGTCGCCGGGCCGCAGAGTGCGGGGGCTGCGGCCCGGCGGGTTAGGGATGCTATTCGACGACCCTCACGTTGACGGTGGTCGAATTCGCGCCGGACGTCACCGTCAAGGGGACTTGAAGCCCCTTGGGAACGAAGCTGGGCACGAAGAGATTGAGCTGGTAGAGACCGACGAACCCGGGGGTGAGACCGCTGTAGCGGATCTCCAGCGGGACGCCGCCCAGAGTGACCTGAGGAATTTCGGCGGCCTCGGCCAAGATGGTCGAGGAAGCCGGCGTACCGGCCACAGAGATGGGACTCGTACCGCCGAGACCGGTCAGGTAGACGACGGCGACCTCGTTCGGACGCAACGGATTCGACAGCGTGGACAACGTATTGTTCTCGCGGAAGATTGCTGCGTAGCGTTGGCTGTCGGGCCCGCGCACGCCGAAGATCGCCGGAGCAGCCGGATCGACTTGCTTGACGAAGACGTCGGAGACGCCGCCGTTCGAGTGCACTTGCAGGTTGACCGGGCCAAAGGTAGAGAACAGCATCTGCGCGTTGATCTGGTCCGGGGAGACGTACATCAACGGCAGCGCCGCACCGTTCGCGGATACGCAGGTGGAAGCCATGCGCGTCGGCAGGGGAGTATCGACCGCTCCCTGAGCTTGCGGAGCAAGGCCGTCGCCGAAGATCGAGATCAAGCCGCCCACCGCGGTCGCGCGAGCAAAGTCGGCGCCGTTGGTGACTTCAGAGATCCGCGGATTTCCGACGCCCTGCGTGTAGTTAGCCGGGAAGAGGACGACGCCCGCGCTGGAGGCCGAGACGAGACGGCCGTCGCGAAGCGAAGCCAGCGATTGCATGAACGGGTAGTCGGGAGACGGGGCCGGGGGCGGCTCCGCCATCCGAACGGAGTTAAACGTGCTCACGGGATTCCGGGTGTCGATCTGTTGGATCGCGCCGGTATCCACCTGTGAGACGGGTCGTACCGAGCGCACGCCGGTACCGTCGGGAAGGACGGCGAAACCAGCCGATTCCTGAGCGGCGATCGAGTCTTGGTAATCGCCGAGCGGAACCAGCGACGCGTTGACCGCGTGGTTGTCGACCATGTAGTAGTTGGTACCGGCTCCGACGCCGCCGCGCAGGGAATCAAAGTCGTTCCGCGCGACGATCAGCCGCGAAGAAGCAGCTTCCCACAGGGCCGTCTGACCGGAGTCGTCCACTACTAGAACCGCGGTACCGTCGGGGTTGCCGGCGACCGCCATGCTCTCGCCGAAGCGATTGGAGAAGATGCCGAGGGTCTCGCGAGTGGAGACGGACTTTGAAGGCAGGTTCAGGGTGTCCAGCTGAGAGCCGCCGGTGCTGGCGCGTGCAGCGACGATCACGTTGGTGTGATCGGTCGTCACCGATGTCGGATAGTGTCCGGCGTTCAGAATCTGCCAAGGCATAAAGAGTTCGCCGAGGCGCTGCATGGTGGCTAGGTTGATGATGGTGACGTTCTCGCCGCGCGAGTTCGCGACCACGAGGAACTGTCCGTCGCGAGTCGTGGTCATCCAAGTCGGCGTATTGCCGGTGTGGAAGGACCCGATCTGGCGCATGTCGTTGGCGTCAAACGCCAGGACGCGGAAGTTGCGTTGATCGAGGGCGTAGAAGCGGTCGCGGCTGGGGTCGCCTTGGACGCTGACAATATGCCCAGGGATCTGCGTGAACTGACCGACCTGGTCGACGTCTCGAATATTCGAGATGGCGAGAACCTGCTGAGGGATGTTGGCCGCGTCGGTCTCAATGTTGACCACCGTCGCGTTGGTGCCTTGCACCGGTCCCAGGGCTCCCGGATCGACCGTCACCTGGACCACGGCGGGAGTTACGCCCGTCGCCGGCTCAAAGATAACGCCCGGCCGGTCGGAACTGCGGAACGGTTCGGCCGAGAGGCTGAACGTCGCCGGAGCGCCGTTCGGGCTCTCAATCCGCATCGTCCTCGTAATCGGATTGCGATTACAGAAGTCGAAGGCGAACATCATGTTGCGGTCGTCGGCGTGGACTTCCAGAACCGGGACCTCTTCGAGGTCTTCGAGCGGAAGGTAGAGCAATCCCGAGTCGCTGACCGCATACAGGAAGCGGCCGTTTCCGCCGGGCACAATGCGTCCGCGGATGCGTTCGGGCAACCGCCAGCGTTGGCGGACGTAAAGATTCGTCGAGTCCATCACCTGCAAGACGCCGAAGATGGCGTGCGAGGCCGACGGATCGTCAGGCACGATTTGACCAAACGCACCGTAGACGGTATCGATGTTGCTGTCGATGCCGGTACCGCCGACGAATTCAAGCGTTTCGGGGGCTTCAGCCGAGTCGGCGATCACGCGCAGATCGTTGGTGAAGAGCATCTGCCCGGCCATGAAGTAGTCGCCGGTGCGGGATGCGGACACTTGATTGAAGGCCGGGGCGTTGATCAGAGTGTCGATCGCGCGAACCGTCAGCAATCCGCGGGGGGTGCGGATGCGATAGGAGAACAGGAAGTCGGAGGTGACTCCGAAGACCCAGCTCCCGTCGCCGGAACTCGTCACGCTGGCGCTCGTGATCTCCGCCGGCAAGGTCGGCGGAACGACCGGCAGGGAGACCGATCCCGTCTGATCCTCGAAGCGGAAGAGCTCGTCGAACGAGCCGTCGGCGGGGTCAAACAGCTGCAAGCTCTCCGTGGTGATGATGAGCGCCTTGTTGTCGGCGCCGAAACCAACGGCGAGCGGCTGCTCAAGCGAGGCGTGGGAACGACGCTCGCTCGGATCGTTCAGGTTGACCACCGTCACGCTGGAGAGCTGAGTCACGCCCGACGTCGTCGGAAGGTTGGTCGTTACCAGCCACTGACCGTTGGGGGATACGGCCATGCCGGACGTAGCCGTCTGCTGGGGGCTGGTGGGGAACGAGGCAATTCGTTGCTTCGTATCCATCGAAACGACTTCGATGCGACCGGCAGAGAAGTTGCCGGCATAGATCAAGCCACGAGCCTCGTCGACGGCAATCTCATTGACTTGACCCGGCAACGAGATCGCCTGCCCAAGGGAGGCCGTGTTTACAGTTTGTCCGAGAGCGCTCGGGACGGCGGCAAGCAGACATAAAGCTGCTGTGGCCATCGGCGCCTCGGTGAATACCAGGGTCTTTTTCCTCATTGAAGTTTGCTCCAACTGACTCGCAAATTCGTTCCTCTCGAGTGGCCTGGGCCGTCAGCTGCATGGGGGGCGGCTACGACTTTGGTCTCGGTGCGCTCGAACCGTTGCCGGTCTCAAAGCGCCGAATCTTTGTTCTCGACCGCACTGTCCGGGCGGCTGTTTCTCTTTCTCTGTCTCCTTCGCCGTGCGGGCGATTCGCGTTGGCCGGGCCGGGGCGCCGACCACGACGGGTCGCCCGCCCCGGCCAAGTCCTATCTATTGCTGCTCGCGCTGACGGCGGCGCATCACGATCAGGCCCAACAGGACCACGGCCAAGAGGCCACAAACGACGCGTACGATGCTGCTTTCCACTTTCTTGTTCCTCCTACAAGTAAAAAAGGTCGTTAATGACCCATAATCCGCGGCAAGAAGTCGCGGGTAACTCGAACCATCATTGGGCCAACAGTGACCACGAAGAGCGATGGAAGAATGAAGAAGAAGATCGGAAAGACCAGCTTGACGCCGATCTTTGCCGCCTTCTCTTCCGCTTCCTGTCGCATCTGGACTCGCATGTAGTCCGAGAAATTCTTAAGCGTTTGAGAGATGCTGGTGCCGAACTTGTCGGCCTGCACCAGGACGCCCACCATTCGTTTCAACTCGTCGACGCCTGTGCGCTCGCCGAGGTTATGGAGCGCATCGACTCGGCGTTTGCCGGCGCGCATCTCCAGGTTGAGTACCGCAAATTCGTCGGTGATCTCCGGATGGGCCAGCTGCAGCTCCTTGGAGACTTGCATCAGCGCTTGGTCCAAGCCGAGGCCGGACTCAACGCAGATCACCAACATGTCGAGGGCGTTCGGCAGGCCGCGGCGAATCTGCGACTGCCTCTTGGAGGCCATGCGCGAGACGACCAGGTTGGGACCGGCCCAACCCAGCGCACCGGCCGCCAGAATCTGGAACGGGGCCAGTTCGTCTTGCATGCTGAAGCCGAACAGCAAGCCGGCGGCCGCCAGAGTAAAGACTGCCGCCAGGATGGCCTTCACGCCGTACAGTACGCGCAGCGCATGCTGGTTCCGAATGCCCGCCGCCAACAACTTACGCTGGATGATCCCCACGTCGGCCGGATTGGCGGGGACCATGTCGCCGACTTTGGTCAGCAGGTCGCGGAAGCTCAAGCTGGCCTCACGCGACGACTGCTGTTCGACCTCGACTTCCCCCATCACCCGCTCAACGGCGGTCTGGGGTTGGACCCAGAAGCGGACCCCGAGGACCGTCAACAGGACCGAGATGATCAGGAACAAAAGAATCGATGCAAATAGAGCGGTCATGAAATCTTCCTTGTATTCGCTCGATTAGATGCTGATGTCGGTGAGCTTCTTGATGGATACGAACCCGAAAAACTGCAAGATGATCATCACCACCATCAGCACCTTTCCGTCCGGGTCATCAAAGAAGAACAGAACGTATTCAGGGTTCGTCAGGAACATCAAGATCGCGGTCACGACCGGAATCATGGAGAGCACGAGACCGGAGATGCGACCGTGAGCCGAGATGGCCCGAATCTTTCCACGCAACTTGAATCGTTCCCGAATCAAGTACGAGAGATTGTCCAGCAGAGCGGCCAAGTTGCCGCCCGTGCGTTTCTGCAGGGCTACGGCGGAGACGAAGAAGCGCACGTCGAGCAACGGCACGCGCGTGCCCAGACGTTCCAGCGCAACCTCCAGCGGAAGCCCGAGATTCTGCTCTTCAAAAGCGCGGCGGAATTCTTCGCCCAGCGGATCGTCGTACTCCTTGTGCACCATCTCCAGAGCGACGGTAAACGCGTGGCCGGTGCGCATGGCGCGACCTAAGTACTCCAGTGCGTCCGGGAACTGCTCTTCAAACGCGAACAGTCTCTTGGCGCGCTTCCGCCAGATGATGAAGGCGGGGATTCCGCCGCCGATAATGACTCCGACCACAGCAATCGGTTGGCCGCGCGGAATGACGTACCAGAACAGGTTGAAACCGATCACGGCGAGGATCAACGACATGTAGATGGTCCGCGCCGGATCCCAACTCAAACCCGCTTGTTCGATCCAATCTCGAACCTTTCCGTTGAGGCTCTTGCCGAGGAAGAGCTGAGAGAACATTTCACGAGCCGAGGGTCTCTCGGCCTTGATCAGCGAGGGACCCGCCGATGTGTTCGTCTGCGTGGCCTTCCCGGATACCAGATCTTTCATCTGGTCGACTTCCTTCTTCCGCATGACCGAATTCGCGACCATGATGACGGCCACCATGGCGCCGGCCAGGAACAGGAAGAAGATGATGAAACCTGTGAAACTCACTTTCGATCTCCTAAGGAACGCTGCTAGTCGCTAATCTCGAGGCTCTCTTCAAAGACCTCGGGGCCAAGCCGCATTCCCGCGGCGAGTATCTTTTCGTAGAACCGCGGCCGAATTCCGGTGGCGGCAAAGCGCCCGAGGACGCGGCCTTCCGCCGAGAGCCCGCGCTTCTCGAACACGAACAGGTCCTGCAACATCACCTGATCGCCTTCCATCGTGGTGACCTCGGTCAGCGAGCGAGTACGGCGAGTACCGTCGCTGAGGCGTTCCACTTGGACGACTAGGTCTACGGCGGAAGCGATCTGCTGCCTGATGGCGATCGACGGCATCGAGATGGCGCCCATCGTGATCATCACTTCCATACGAGAAATCGCATCGCGCGGGGAGTTGGCGTGCAAGGTGGTCATCGAGCCGTCATGACCCGTGTTCATCGCCTGCAACATGTCCAGGGTCTCCTCGCCGCGGCACTCGCCGATGACGATGCGGTCTGGACGCATGCGCAGCGCGTTGACCAGCAATTCGCGCTGGCGAATGGCGTTCTTGCCCTCGATATTCGGAGGCCTAGTTTCAAGGCGAGCGACGTGCGGCTGCTTGAGCTGAAGTTCGGCGGCGTCCTCGATGGTGACGATGCGCTCGTCGGGATTAATCATCGACGACAGCGCATTCAGCATGGTCGTCTTACCGGAACCGGTACCGCCGGAGACGACGACGTTCAGTCTGGCTCGAACGCAAGCCTTGATGAGTTCGGCCATGCCCGGCGTCATCGACAGTTTGGCGACCAGATCGTCCGGCATGAGTTTGTCGGTGGCGAAACGGCGAATGGAGAGCAGCGGCCCGTCGACGGCCAGCGGCGGGATGATCGCATTGACGCGGGAGCCGTCGGTTAAGCGGGCGTCGACCATCGGCGAGGATTCGTCCACGCGGCGACCGACTTGGCTGACGATCTTATCGATGATGCGCAACAGGTGACCGTTGTCCTTGAAGGTGACGTTCGTCATCTCCAATTTGCCCTTGCGCTCGACGTAGACTTGCTTGTGGCCGTTGACCAGGATGTCCGAGATCGTCGGGTCTTGCAGCAGCGGCTCCAGCGGTCCGAGACCGAAGACTTCGTCCAGCACCTCGTCGCAAATCTGCTGGCGCTCGAGCGAACTCAGCAGCGTGGACTCTTCATCCATCAGCGCCATCAAGGCGTTGCGGACTTCTACGCGGACCTTCTGGTTCTCGATGGTCGCCAGAGCTTCCAGATTGATCTTGTCGAGCAGCTTACGATGCAGCCGGAACTTGAGTTCTTGGTACTCGGGGTTCAGCGTGAGCCGCGTGCGGCCGCTGCCGCGCCGGAGCCGTTCTTCCCAGGTGAGTTCGCCCTGGCCGGCGGCGTTTGGAAGGTTGGGGATCGTCGACATAATGATTTACCGTTTGCTCGCTTGCCTGGACTCTATTGCGACAACAGCGCCGACAGGCTCAAGCCTGCAGTCTTCTTCTTTCCTTCCCCTTCACCGTCCCCGAGCAGCGGCTTGCATAGCTGCCGAATCTCACGCCCGAGGGCGGAGTTCTCCGGTACGGGTTTGCCCGCGGTCAGGGCCCGGTGCACCGTCGAATCGTCGGCGGGCAGCACCTTACTGATCGGGAAATTGAATACGCGCTCCATGTCCTGAGGACTGAGTTCGGCGCGCCTAGACAGACGATTGAGCACGATCGAGAACTGATCGCGCGAGAAGCCTTCCTGTTCGAGGTAGGCGATGAGCTTGCGGGTGAGGTGCAGCGAAGGCAACTCGGGATTGCAGACCACGAAGATGTGGTCGCACTCATGCAAGGTTGCTTTGGCCGCCGGCCCGTAGGCCTGCGAGAGATCGAGCAGCACCATCTCGTATCGGGATCGTGCGTACTCGATGACCTGGGAATAGCGTTCGCTCTGTAGCGAGGGCAGCTCGGGAGCTTCCGGCCCTAGCAGCAGGTCGACGCCGTTCCTGTTGGTGATCAACGCGCCCCAGAGCGAATCGTCCAGCTTGTCGCAATGCGCCAAGGCGTCCAACACGCTGTAGGTATGCGTCACTCGCCAACTGAATGAAAGCGTGCTGGCGGTGGTATCGAAATCCATCAGCAGAACACGGCGGTCGGCGACGGCCAATCCGGCGGCGGCGTTGGAGGCGACGGTCGTCACGCCCTGCCCCGCCTTGACCGCAATAAACCCGGCCACCTTGCCCCGAAGGTTGGCTTGAGGCCCGGAGGAAGTCCGCAGTCGGGCGACCCGAGTCGATACGGCTTGGATCGATTCGTCGTCGAACGGCGGCGACACGAACTCCGAAGCTCCGGCTCGGAGAGCTCGAAGAATGACGTTCGCGTCTTCGCCGGGCAAGAGCCCGACGACCACCAATGAAGGAGATTCAGCCGACAACTCGATGAGCTCAACAGCCTTCTCCGGATCGCTCACAACGTCGATGAACACGGCGTCGGGGCGGCTCTGCCGAAGTCGAGCCGTCCACCGGGAAGAGTCCGGATAGGAAGCGTCTTCGTCGACCAGCCGCACGAGCTGCTTCTGCCCAACGGCCGCCTTGAACTGCTCGGCCAGTTGATGGTCCGGGCAGATCAAAGCTGCGTTGAAAACGTTGGATCCGGTTGGGGTCATAGCTTTCGCCTTGCTCTCCTGAATGCGTCGACGGCTCTTACTTGACCGGCTCGGAATCGATCTTCATCTGCTCGAACGGTTGGGTCCCGTCCATCAAGGGCATGAAGTCTCCGCTGAAATCCATCGCAGGCATGGTTTCGCCCGCTTCAATGGCATCCGGGAACTCCGGCGTCACGATGACCAGAAGTTCGGTGTTGTTTCGCGACGTCGAGCGAGACTTGAAGAGCTGTCCGAGCAGCGGAATCTTGGAGAGGCCGGGGACCTTGTTGATGCTCTCGACCAGCCGCCGATCCAACAGACCGCCGATCACGAAGCTTTGTCCGGGCATGAGTTCCACATCCGTTTCAACGCGCCGAGTCGAAAGAGCCGGAATCACGAAACCGGACAGAGAGACGGCGTTCGCGAAATCGAGCGCGCTGACCTCAGGCCGCACATGCATCTGGATCGACCCGCGGCCGGTGAACTCGGGAAGGAAGTTGATCCGGATGCCGAATTCGCGGAACTGAATCGTCACAGCGCCGGCGCCGGCGCCGCCCTGGATCACCGGAACCGGGAATTCGCCGCCGACCAGCAGGTCGGCTTCCTTGCCCGAGGTCGTGATCAGGTTGGGTTCCGCCAGGATCTCGCTCAGACCCTTGGTATTCAGAGCTCGGATCATGGCGCCGAGGTTCAGGTCAGGCCTGAAAGCAAAGATGTTCAAGGTGTCGCTCAGTCCGAAAGAGCTGGACGTACCGGTAACGGGGGCGCCGATCGTGCCGCCCACGCTGCCGATGGTCGGAGGACTGAACTGCTGAGTCGTCACGCCGCCGATCGTGTTTAGAGCGCCGGTGGAGAACAGGTTCGCACCTAGCTCCGACAGAGCGTTGCGCTGTACTTCAAGAAAGCGCACGCGGAGCATGATCTGGCGCTCGGCCGGCGGAACCGGCAGCTCCAGGTTGCTGACCACGGTGCCGGCGACGCCGGAGACCATGGCGATCACTCGCTCCTCCACGGCCGGGCTCGACGCCTTGCCGTTGAGAGTGATCACTCCGTCCGTCGAGATGATCCGGATGGGTTCGCCCGGGAAAGCCGAGCGGATGTGATCCTGTAGTTGGCGAATATTGGAGCCCACCGTGATGGTGAAGAAGTTCCGATCGCCGGAGCGCGACCACAGTACCAGGGTGGTCATGCCTTCGGTCTTGGCGTTGATCAGAACCTCTCGGGTCGAGATCGCGATCGCGTCGGCGATCCCGTCGTCTGTGATGGCGACTCGTTGAATTTCGTCGGGAATGTCGAGAACAATCGACTTTCCGACGGTCAATGGAATCTCGTCGCCCGACGGCGCGGCTTGCGCCGGCTCGGCTGCCCGGAGCGGCCCAGGGAGGACCGCCGCCGTCAGTGCGAGCGCGAGAGTAAGAAGTAAATTTTGGGGGGACTTGAACATCGGGACACCCTGCCTTCGTCGTACAGCCTTTCTTCGCTCTAGGCGATTAATTCTGCGCGCCGTCGACTTCTTCGACTGTGCGCTTGTCTCCGCGAATCATCTCCACGTGGAAGATGGCGGGCGGAGGAGGTTCTACGGGGGCGACGGGCGTCCGTACGGCCGCGTATTTTCGAGGCGGCGCCGGCTTCTTCTTAGGAGCCGTGTCGCGGAACAGATCTTCGATCGTCTTGTCTTCGCGCTCGGCGGCGTTCTCTTCGTCGTCCTTGGGATTGCGGAGGACGAGCTGGATGCGCCCTTCCTGCGTCGCGAGAGTCAAGGTCTCAGCCTGATCAGGCGTGACCAGCATGTTGACGACCGGCACGTTTTCCGGTTGCCCGTTCTGGTTGGGCTGCTGGCGGTGACCGGTCGAAAGCACTGTGATGTTCTCGAGCACGGTCGTCGTCAGCGTGTCTCCGTTGGAGTCGTCCGGTGCAGCGGAAAGCAACACGTCGACCCGGGAGCCGGGAATGATGAATCCCGAAACGCCGGAGACCTGGTTGACCTGTACGGCCATCGCGCGCATTCCGGTGGGAATCACTTGGCCGAGGCCGAATCCCTCTCCTTTGCCGGTCACGCGATTCTCAGTGATCGGATCGTTGGCGAGCACCGGCTGCCTGACGGATCGGTCGATCACGTCGTCGATGCTCTCGAAGCCGCCTTGAGGATAGATATCCTCCGGGAAGTCGACCACGGTCAGGTCCGCTTCGGTCAGCATGACGCCGATCGGAAGCTCCGTCTTGGCAACGACGAGCATCTTCTTCGTCGAAGCGGTCTCGTCCGGGCGTCCTCCCACCGTGATGCGGTAGAAAATTCCCGTAATGACCAGTGCGACGAGAATCGCCGCCATCACCACTGTTAGCAGACGTTTGTCCATAGCTCTTCCTCACTCAAAAAAGACAGCAATACGCCCATGAAGATCGCCGGGGCGTACGGCATGGAATCCTTGCGATCGAGCTCGTCCTCGGCTCGTCGCTCTCTCTTCACCACTCGCCGCAGCTTCTTGAAGGCCAGATAAGCGAGCGCCATCAGACCGCCCATGAGGGCCGTCCAAACCGCGGCCGTGAGTATCTGCTCTCGGCCCAAAATCGCGCCGAACGCAGCCATCAACTTCACGTCCCCGCCTCCCATCCCGCCCAGCAGGTAGAAAACGAGGAACACGGCGAAACCAATCACGACGCCCAGCAAGGAGTCCGTCGCACCCGACCATCCGTAGAGGTAGGTCCGCGCGGACAATCCCGCGAGCAGCGCCGCGGCCGA
>Ga0209273_10000233_pt1 | contig 90001 bp, 76 predicted proteins | sample tdAd471_FD_187126 | JGI IMG/M metagenome (GOLD analysis project Ga0209273, IMG submission 187126) | Marine sediment microbial communities from the Atlantic coast under amendment with organic carbon and nitrate - tdAd47.1 (SPAdes)... | ecosystem: Environmental > Aquatic > Marine > Coastal >...
CCGGGTTTAGTGAATATCGGTGCATCCCCCTTTAATGGGGAAGAGCCCCCATTGCGGGTGGGACGGTATCATTAACCGGGTTTAGTGAATATCGGTGCATCCCCCTTTAATGGGGAAGAGCCCGAAACTTGACAATCTGCGCGAGCTTTGCGCTTTGTCATATGGCGGTGAGGGAGGGATTCGAACCCTCGATACGTTTCCGTATACACACTTTCCAGGCGTGCGCCTTCGACCACTCGGCCACCTCACCGTTGAGGGCGCGCATAATAGCACAAGCAAGGCCGCTTTCCAGTCCCTGCGGCAGGAATAAATACCCGCCGTAAGTTACCTCAAGCGCCGCTTACTGCCTGTTCATGCGCGGTAGCGGCCTGGCGTGAGGGTCTGTGCTGCGAAGGGGGTTGATATCGAGGCCGCCGCGACGGGTATAGAAAGCCTGTACGTGCAGGAATTCAGGCTTTATGACCCTGTAAAGGTCGCAGAATATCCTCTCCACACACTGTTCATGAAACTCCTGGTGCTGCCGATATGCAACCAGGTATTGCAGCAGGCTGGCGGGATACAGTGCAGGCCCATGGTAATGCAGCCACACCGTGGCCCAGTCGGGCTGTCCGGTCACCGGGCAGAGCGACCTGAGCAAATGGCTGTGCAGGGCCTGCTCAACAGGAGCCTCCGCGACCCGCAGCATTTCGGGCATCGGCTCCGCATCCATTGCAGTAATATCCAGGTCATCGATACAGCGTCCCGCGGGCTGCGAACCGGCCAGGGCTGCATCAGTTACCGGCAGCAATTCCACGCCTACCTGCGCACCGGTCACGCTGTTCAGGTCCTGCTGCAACACTGACAGCAGTGCCTGCTCCGAGGGGTAGCGTGTGCTATTGAGCGAGTTGAGATACAGCTTGAAAGATTTAGACTCAACCATGTTTGGCGAACTGGCCGGCACAGTAAAGCGGCCTACGCGCACCTGCGGTTTGCCGCTTTCGTCCAGCCAGGACACTTCATAGGCATGCCAGAGGTCTGCACCAAAAAAACACGGCGCGGAGTCCACGGCAAGCCCCGCCCTGCCCTCATCCCTCGCAATGGGGTACAGCAGATGGGGGCTGTAGGCATCCACCACCGGCGTATGCTTGCCCAACAGCAAATCATGGGGATGCTCAGCCATATCGTTACTGACGCAACCGCTTGCCAGAATTGAGCAGATGCATGCTGTAGCTGAAGGCAATGACGGTGAATAACGCAATCATGCCAAATGCAATCGGCAGGCTGACATCAGAAACACCCAGCACCCCATAGCGGAATGCGTTGACCACATAGACCAGCGGGTTCAATTTCGACACGCCGGCCCAGAAGTCCGGCAGCAAGTCCATGGAGTAGAACACCCCGCCAAGGTAGATAAGCGGGGTCAGCACAAAGGTCGGAATAATCGAAATGTCATCGAAGCTGTTGGCGTACACAGCGTTGATAAAACCCGCCAGGGCAAACAGGATGGAGGTCATCAACACCACGCTGAGCACCACGAGGTAGCTGTGGATGTGCAGGTCAGTGAAGAACATCGACACCAGCGTCACCACAATCGCCACCAGCAAGCCACGGCTTACCCCGCCCACAACGTAACCCATGAGAATCACGTAGTTGGGCGTTGGCGAAACCAGCAGTTCCTCCACGCTGTGGTTGAACTTGGAACCAAAAAAGGAGGACACCACATTGGAGTAGGAGTTGGTGACAATGGCCATCATGATCAAACCGGGCACCACAAACTGCATGTAGGTGAAGCCGCCCATCTCACCAATTCGCGAGCCGATCAGCGAACCAAAAATAACGAAGTACAATGACATGGTTATCGCCGACGGCAGCAGGGTCTGTGTCCATATCCGCAGGTAGCGTTTAACTTCCTTGCGTAATATCGTCATGAAGGCATTGAATTGTTCGCTGGCATTCATGCTGCGCCCTCCACCAGGTTCACAAACATCTCTTCCAGACGATTGGCGCGATTGCGCATGCTACTGACACGCACTCCCTGCGCATCCAGCGCTGCAAACACGTCGTTTATGTGCTGCCCTTTCTGCACTTCCACCTCCATGCTGTGATCGTCCAGCCTGCGGCAGGTAAACTCGGCAACGCTTATATCTGCGGGAAGTTCCGACTCACTGTCGAGGATGAACACTTCACGGTGCAGGCGCCGCAGCAGCTCACGCATGGACGTGTTCTCCACGATTTCACCGTGGTTGATAATGCCAATATGACGGCACAGGGCCTCGGCCTCTTCAAGGTAGTGCGTGGTGAGAATGATGGTTGTGCCGGCGGCATTGATCTGCTTGAGGAAATCCCACATGGATCGGCGCATTTCAATGTCAACGCCCGCGGTGGGTTCGTCCAGGATCAACAGGCTGGGCTCATGCACCAGCGCACGGGCTATCATCAACCGGCGTTTCATGCCGCCTGAGAGCGTGCGCGATGCAACCTTGCGCTTTTCCCACAGCCCCAACTCGCGCAGGTACTTCTCGGCTCTCTGCCGTGACAGCTCAACCGGCATGCCATAGTAGCCGCCCTGATTGACGACAATGTCCAGAACCGTTTCGAACATATTGAAATTGAATTCCTGCGGCACGATACCGATGTATTTTTTCGCTGCGGGAAAATCAGTATCAATATCTGCGTCGAACACCTGAACCCGGCCACCGCTCTTGCTGACCAGTGAGCAGATTATCCCGATAGTGGTGGACTTGCCGGCGCCGTTGGGGCCCAGCAGGGCGTAAAAATCTCCTTGCTGCACGGTCAGGCTGATGCCTTTCAAGGCCTCAAAGCCATTGCCGTATACCTTGCTAAGGTTTTCGATGGTCAGTGCTGGTATCATTTGAGATGAGTCTGGCGCTTTTCAAAGGGCCGCTATTGTAACCGCTAAAGAGTCAGTAGACGACATTCACTATGGACGACAAGCAATACGCTGAACATTGCCGCCAACAGTTGCGCGAATTTGCGGATACGTTTGTGCGCCGCACGGAGCACCTCCCTGAAGGAGACTCACTGCGCGAACTTGCACAAAGCTTCGCCGCACTGGACGATGCCGATCGCGATCTCTATGTTGAAGGCCCTCCTCTGGTATCGCGTCTTTTTACGACCTACCCGGATTTCGCACCGGGTTTTCCGCGGGACCTGCTCTGGTTCTTTGCCGGCGAGTGCCTGCACTATATGCCAGATGAGGAAATAGCGTCCTGGCAGCAGCTGGACGAATTGCGCCGCGAGGCCGCAGCCAGCGGCAAAGTACTGGACCTGCGCCAGGCGCACGCAAGCATCAAGACGCTACAGTAGCGGGCAGGCGCCCTCTTGCAGGCGCCCTCTTGCAGGCGCCCTCTTGCAGGCGCCCTTGACTGCTTACGGTGAGCCTCATAGAATTCGCGCCTCCCGGTCGAGACCCATTGCGTCCCCTTCGTCTAGTGGCCTAGGACACCGCCCTTTCACGGCGGTAACAGGGGTTCGAACCCCCTAGGGGACGCCACTCGATCTCCCGCCAGTTTCCTGTTGACGAACACCCCGAAGCTTTGCCATGTTAGCGGCTCTATAATAAGACGTTCCGCTGGAGACAAACACTGTGGCCGAGAGAGACATCGGTGATCTGGAAGCGATTCGCCAGAGTCTGGAGGCATGGCTGGCAGCAGCCCTGCCGAACGCGGACAACCTGCAACTGGGCGAGCTGACATTCCCTAAAGAGAGCGGGGAAAGCAGCGTAACGCTCTTTCTGGACGCCCGGCTTGACGACAGGCCGCAGCGCTACGTCTGCCGCATGAAACCCCTGCAAAATGCCCTGTTTGCCGAGTACGACCTGCTGCTGCAATACCAGTTAATGCAGTTGGCGGGCGACAACGGCGTGCCCGTGCCTGGCCTGGTGGGCTATGAGCCGGATACTTCACTGGTGGGCTGCGATTTCTATGTCATGCACTTCACTGAGGGGCTGATTCCCATTGACAACCCGCCCTACGCCTTTGGCAGTTGGGTAACGGAACTCAGCGAAGAGCAGCGCTCTACCATGTGGCGCAACGGCCTTGAGGCGCTGGCAGCTATTCACAATATTGACGTATCAGCCCATGAACTGGCCACCCTGCCTCGCTCGCAACCCGGAGAATCGATACTGCAGCATGAGCTGGACAAGTTCGATGCCATGCTGGATGAACAAGTCGCAGCGAGTATCGCACCAGCGGTCATCGAGGGCCTGGAGTGTGTCAAGGCCAATGCCCCTCGCAGCGGGCCTCTGAGATTGTGCTGGGGCGACTCTCGCGTAGGCAATGTCATCTGGCGGGACTTGCAACCCGTAGCCATCATCGACTGGGAAATGGCCAGCCTGTGCAACCCCCTGATGGACGTGTCGTGGTGGTATTGGGTGGACTACGTCAACAGCGTGGGGCTGGGCGTAGAGCGGCTGAGCGGGCTGCCGGATCGCGATGAGTTGTATCAGCAATGGCAGTCATTAACCGGCTTGCCCACGGATGACAGCCTCTACTACGATCTGTTCAACGTTGTGCGCTTTGCCATCATCCTGGAAAAGAAGTTCCTGGAAGCCGGCCTGGCTGACGATATGGGCGGAGAGAAAAGCTTCGCCAGCGCATTTGTGGCGCCGCTGCTCGCGCAATACCGCAGTGCGGGCGCTGCCTGAACCGCGGCTACCACCAGCGCGCAAGGATTCAGAATCATGCAATCTCAAGATCTCGACGTGCTGCGCCAGGCCCTGCACTGGGTGTCCGCAGAGCAGGCAGCATGGCTGTGCACTGTGGTCTCCACAGTAGGCTCCTCTCCGCGACCGGTGGGTACCATTCTGGCCTGCGATACAGCCGGCAACGCCATCGGCTCGCTGTCTGGCGGTTGCGTTGAGGAGGATCTTCTGGCGCGACTCGCCAGTGGCGAGTTCAATACCGGGAGGCCTGAAACAGTAGAATACGGTGTCAGCGCAGATGAGAACGAGCGTCTGGGGTTGCCCTGTGGCGGCCGCCTGCGTGTACTGGTGCAGGGGCTCAATCTGCAGGCAGACCGCAGCTGGCTGCAGGAGGCGGTAGCCGCTCTGGAGAGCCGTCGCTGCGTGCTGCGGCGCCTTGCAATGAATACCGGGGAAACGCGGATCGAAGGTGTGCAGCGTTTCGCCGAGCTGACGTTTGACGAGCGGGAGCTACAGCAGTGTTTTGGCCCACAAATGCGTATGCTCCTGGTGGGTGCCGGCCAGTTGGCGCAATCCCTGGCGGAGCTGGCGCTGGCGATGGATTATCAGGTCCTGGTCACCGACCCGCGCGCGCAGGCTCTGGCGCAGTGGCAGGGTCCAGCAGTGGAACTGATACAGGGAATGCCGGATGACGTGGTGCGCCAGCGTGCCGACGATCCGTTTGCCATCATCATAACCCTCACGCACGACCCGCGCATTGATGATATGGCTCTGATGGAGGCGCTGCTGACCGAGGCCTGGTATGTGGGCGCCTTAGGCTCTCAGAAGACCACGCAGAAACGCTTGCAGCGTTTGCGTGACCTGGAGTTGCCGGACGCCGCTATAGCGCGACTTCACGCCCCGGTCGGCCTGGCCATAGGCAGCAAAACGCCGGTGGAGATTGCGGTGGCCATCATGGCCGAGATCACCAGTCTGCGCCGCCTTCGCTAGGGTCTAATCCGGATTCTTATCCAGCTTCACCGACAGGCTGTTAACGCAGTAGCGCAGCCCTGTCGGCTGTGGGCCGTCGGTGAACACATGGCCCAGATGAGAACCACATTGCTTGCACATGATCTCTGTGCGCGTCATACCCAGCGTGTTGTCCTGCGCTTCCTCGATGACGTCGGCGTCTGCCGGTCGGAAAAAACTGGGCCAGCCACAGCCAGCATCAAACTTGCTGTCTGACAGGAACAGCGCTTCACCACAGCAGCGACAGTTGTAAACGCCCTCCTCTGTAGTGTCCCAGTATTCACCGGAGAAAGGCCTCTCGGTGCCTTTCTCGCGGCATACCTGATACTCTTCAGGCGTAAGCTTGTCGCGCCAGTACTCATTATCTTTCATGTCGCTTCCTCAGTTGGCATACGACTGACGGGATAGAGAATCCTGTCATCATAGCCGGTGATAACCTCGCGGTAACCGCATAGTTCTGCATCCAGCTCGGGGTCGTTGGTGTCCACCAGCAACGGGCGCCCCTCAAGACTGGTGATTTTCGACTTGGCCGCAACCACCGTAATGTTGCCCACACCTACCCGCCGTATCACTGCCGGCGAAAACTGTTGATTGCCGCGGCCGAATATATGTCCCTGCCCGCCGATTGCGGTGACGTAGATATGCGCAGGGCCTGAGTGCCTGGAAAGCACCTCAATGAGGTCAGCTTCATTGGCGTCAGTGCAGAGAACCTGTCCTGCACGCACTACGTCCACGCCCAGTAGCGTATTGGGCAGACCAAGCTCGGCCATAATGGCAGCGGTAGTCGAGCCGGGACCTATCAAATAGCATACCTCCTCTTCCAGGTGTTCCGCCACCCAGGCACCTATTTCAGCCGCCACCAGTTCTTCGCTTTCTCTGCCGCCGACCTTGGTATGCTGCAGGTAGCGGCCCTCTCCGGGTACGATCATCTCGCCATAAAAGCGGCTGCGAACCATGTCATGGCGAAATGCTTCTTCGTCTATGTCGCGCACCTCCTGAGTGCGCAGCCCGACCAGGCCGCCACGCGCCAGTTCCACCAGCAGTTCGCCAGCCGCTTCCGGAGACACCGCAAACACGCCGGAGTGCATTTTCACCCCGGCCGGAAGCCCCAGCACGGGCAACGCCTGCCCCACCGCATCATAAACATCTCGCGCTGTGCCGTCGCCACCGGCAAATACCAGTAGATCCACTCGCGCCTGCAGCATGGCCGTGGCAGCCAGTCGCGTGTCCTCAGGCCGGCTGAGCCCGGTCTGTGTATCTCCGCCCAACACATCGCAGGGAAGACCCAGTTCCGCGCACACGTCCTCCCCCATTGCCCCGGCCCACGTGGACACACGCACGTTATTCAGTCCTGCCAGGGGCGCCAGCGCCCGGCGGGCCCTGTCCTGTGAACGATGCAGCTCCTGTTGCGTCATGTCCGCGGCCATTTCTCGCAGGCGTTCGCCGTCACTGCCCTTGAGACCGCGGCTGCCGCCGAGGCCCGCCAAGGGGTTGATAACCAGACCTATGTGCAAGTCAATCTGCATTGTCAGACTCCACGTTTGAGGGTACGCATGCTATCGCGCTTACCAGCGGCCGCCAGGAGTCCAGGTGCCGGGCCAACACCACGCGGCGCCCTGCCAGTTCCCTGCGCTGTGCATAGTGCTTGCGCAACCGGTCAAAATTATCAGCTGCTGCGCCCGGTTCAAGGCCAAACGTGGCAGCGCGCAGCAGCTGATCATCCTCTTCGATGCCATAGCTGGCAGCAAGCAACTGCCTGAGTACATCTGCAGGGCCAGCAGCATGATCAAGCCTCAAAGGCTCACGTTCCGGCAGCGGATCCACACCCTGAGAGCGGCTCAACGTTGCAAACCTCTCCTCCATGGCGACGCGCAGCATACGCGTGGCCAGCACTTTTCCATCCAGGCTATAGCCCGCTATGTGCGCGCTACCGAGCCGCACACGTGCCAGCAAATCAGCATTCACTGCCGGCTCCTGTTCCCAGACATCCAGCACCACAGCCGGGGCATCGGGTTCGAACAACCTGTTCAGCAGCGCTGCGTTGTCAATCACGGCTCCGCGACTGGCGTTTACTATCAGCTGATGCGCTTTCAACTGAGCCAGCCGTTGCCTGTCGAGCAAATGGAAACTGGGCCACGGCTGTCTATCGGTCAGTTCAGGATGCAAACAAACCACCTCGCAGCGCAGCACGTCATCGAGCACGGCGGCATGAGGTAGTGCACGCTGATCAAGCCATGGGTCACAGACCAGTGTATCAATACCCAGAGCAGCGAGCCGGCTGGCAAGTGCACTGCCGACATGCCCGCCGCCGACAATACCGACGCGGGCGCCCGCCAGCAGTTGCTCAAGGTAGTCATCCACCGCGGCAATGGCGCAGAGCACGTACTCGACAACGGAATTGGCGTTGGCTCCCGGTGCATTGGCAAAGGCGATTCCGGCCTGGTCCAGCCACGCTTTATCGACATGCTCGGTGCCCGCTGTCGCAGAGCCCACAAAGCGGACCGCACTGCCGGATAGCAGCCCGGCATCGACTGTGGTGACCGAACGCACCAGTAGCGCGTCTGCCCGCAACAGGTGATGACGCCTGATCTCCCTGCCAGGCAGTGTGATCACTTCGCACTCGCCGCCCCACAACGACTCCAGTGCCGGTATGTTCTCATCGGCAACTATGCGCACGAAAGCTCTCCAGCGAGCGACTGCCAGCGACGCAGCAGGGCCCCGCCAAGGTCAAGCGATGCCAGGTAGTCGCAGACATCCGCTACCTGTTGCTGCCCAGGGCTGAAACGCTGTGGCCCGGGCAGCTCAGGAATCGCGCAGGCCAGTGCGGCCAACTGGCGGGAAAGCTGCAACTGGTTTCGGTGGGCCGTGAGTTTAGCGCGCAGTTTGGACGCGCCTCTTACCGGCAGTCCTGACACCTCGTCGATACGTGACCACAAGACATCAATATCGCCAAACGCTCCGAGCAGGGTGGCGGCCGTTTTCGGCCCTATACCCGGCACCCCGGGAATGTCGTCCACACTGTCGCCCACCAGCGCCAGATAATCAGCAAACTGGTGTGGCGCAACACCAAAGCGCTGGGTGAAAGATGTGACGTCCAGGGATTCGTCTGCGGCGTAGTCCCACCAACGGTCATGATCATCGTGCAACAATTGACCGAGGTCTTTGTCCCGGGTGAGCACCGTGACGGGCAGGCCCTCTGCGCGCGCCAGCGCGGCCAGGCTGGCAAGGTAATCGTCGGCTTCATACAAAGGACCGCCGTAGCAACTGACACCGCTCAACTCGGTTATGCGGCGGCAGGCATCCAGCTGAAACGCCAGCGCTTCATCGGGCAACTCGCGACTGGATTTGTACTGCGGGTACAGTTGATGGCGGAAGCCTGTGCCAAGGCTTTCATCGAACGCCGCCGCCACCCATGGCCCCGAGTGCGCCACGGCGATGAAGTCACAGAGAAAACCGGCATAACCGTATACTGCGTTCAAAGCTTGACCCTGGGCGGTATGCCACCGGTCGGGATAGGAAAACCAGGCGCGAAAAATATAGATGGAGGCGTCAAGCAACCACGCGCGCTGCTGCATATCAGTACAGTTCCCGGGCGTCAAAAGCGAGGGTGCGAAGGTCTACGCTGGTGTTGAATTCATCGGTGAGAGCGTGGAAAAACTGCAGTGCCCGCTGCGGCAGGCCCCGGTCGCGGAAGCGGTACGCCTGAGTGGCCACCTGCTGACAAAAAGGCAGTGTGTCGGGGAGTTCACCATCTTCGGTGAAGTTGTCCACGCTCACCCGAAAGCGACACCCACAGGCAATAGAGAAAAACCATTCCAGTGCCTGCGGCTTCACTTCCACTGCCTCGAACGCGCGCTGCTCAGCTTCACTGCGCCCCTGCGGCGCATACCAGTAGCCAAAGTCCGGCAGCGCTCGGCGCTCTTTACCGGCAATACACCAGTGCGCAACTTCATGCAGCGCCGATGAGAAAAAATCCTCTCGATAGAATAAACGGTGCGGACTCCGCGCATCCTCCGCAGGTTGGTAAACCGGCTCGGCTGCTCCGCCTGCCAGCACGGTATTCTCGGAGCGGCTAAAACAACGCGCGAACACTGCTTCCAGGCGCCGGCTATCGAGCACCAGCTGGGTGGCGGGGGTGCCCACTACTGCCCTCCCCGCTTACATATCCAGTAGCGATAGCGGCCTTCGCTCTCGTCCTGCAGCAGCAGCTCGTGTCCCAGAAAACCGCAAAAACGCGGAATATCACGCTGCGTGGAGGGGTCGGTAGCCAATACCTGCACCACCTCGCCTACCGATATATCCCGTACGATATTGTGCAGCAGCATCACTGGCTCCGGGCAAAAAAGGCCGGTTGCGTCCAGCACGTGATCGGCTTCAACTGTCATCGTTTCCCGCTATTCCTCAAGGAGGGACTGCGCCTGCTCCTTACTGACCAGGTCCCACTCCTGTGTTTCCAGATGAAACAGAATGCACAGATCAGCATCCTGTAATTGGCGACGAAGGTTGCCGGTCTTTTCGGCCAGGGTCAACTCCACAGGACCATAGTCCGTGCCATCTCTGCTGGCATACTCTTCCAGCAGCTCCTGCAACACCTCAGGTGCCAGACGTTCAGCGGGAACCCGTATATATGAAGACAATGCAATTTGCTCCTTCTGCACAAGCCAGATGCGGGCTAATATACGGCCTGCACAGTCGAATGTGGAGACTTACCCTTGGACGCTTCCTATATCATCACCTTTATCGGCGACGACCGTCCCGGTCTCGTTGAGCAGTTGTCCAGCACCATTGAAAACAGCCAGGGTAACTGGCTGGAAAGCAGGCTTTCGCAACTGGGCGGCAAGTTCACCGGACTGATACTGGTCTCCCTGCCGGCAGACAGTGCTGACGGCCTTGAGGCTGAACTCAAGGGGCTGGCCAGCAGCGGCCTCAGTGTGCGCGTTACACCGGCTGCTGGCGCCGTGACAAGCGCCGCTGAGGGCAAGACCATCGTCCTCACCGTGCTTGGCCCGGACAGGCTGGGCATCGTCAAGGAAATATCCCGGGCGCTGGCCGGCCACAACATCAACGTGGTGGAGATGGACAGCCACGTCGACAGTGCGGCCATGAGCGGCGAGATGCTGTTCCACGCCCGCATCGAAGCGCAGGTGCCCACCGACACCGACATCGACAACCTGCACGCCTCACTGGATGAGATCGCCAATCACATGACGCTGGAGATTGATCTCGAATAATACCTGCGGTCAGCCCCGGCACATCACCGTGTGAATAAAGGACGTGTCAGTCCTTACTGCGAAAGAGCCGGCGTAAACCCACCCACATGCCTACCGCCACGGCGGCCGCCACGATCACCAGTAAAACCACCGTGATAGTCACCAGAAACAGACTCAGCATCTCGTCCCAGGATATACCGAACTGGTCGACAGCTGCCCACAGCAACGCCGCCATCGCGGCGATGCCAAGCAGTATCGTTCGGTAGTATTTACGCGCGGCCCGGTTCAACTTAATCGTCAGCCTGGTCCGGTCTGGCCGCTGGTATCACCGGTGTCTCACTGCGCACATCCGCGTTCTGCCCGCGGTGTCTCAGCAGGTGGTCCAGCAATACGATGGCGAGCATGGCCTCGGCAATAGGCGTGGCGCGAATGCCGACACAGGGGTCGTGCCGCCCATGGGTGACCATCTCCATGGGGTTGCCAGCCGTATCGATGGTGGCACCTGGCTGACGTATGCTCGATGTGGGCTTCAGCGCAATACTCACGGTAATATCCTGGCCGCTGGAGATGCCACCGAGCACACCACCGGCGTTATTGCGGGTGAAACCCTCAGGCGTCAACAGGTCGCGGTGCTCACTGCCTTTGTGCTCCACGCTCGCAAACCCGGCGCCTATTTCCACACCCTTGACCGCGTTGATGCTCATCATGGCGTGGGCAATGTCTGCGTCCAGGCGGTCAAAAACCGGCTCGCCCAGCCCGGGCATCACTCCGGAAGCAACCACGTTGATGCGTGCACCAATAGAGTCTCCCTCTTTATTGAGCGCGGCCATATAGGCCTCCATCCTGGGCACCGCGTCCACGTCCGGGCAGAAAAAGGGGTTCTTTTCCACCTGCTCCCAATCCAGCTTTTCCGCGCGCACCGGCCCCAATTGCGCCAGATAGCCGCGAATCTCGATACCACAACGCGTGCGCAGGTATTTCTTGGCAATAGCACCTGCGGCCACTCGCATCGCCGTTTCCCTCGCCGAGGAGCGACCACCACCGCGATAGTCACGGAAGCCGTACTTCTGGTTGTAGGTGTAATCTGCATGCGCCGGCCGGAAGGTGTTGGCTATATTGGAATAGTCTTTCGAGCGCTGGTCGGTATTTTCGATCAGCAGGCCGATGGCAGTGCCGGTTGTCCTGCCTTCGAATATGCCAGACAGTATACGCACCTCGTCCGCTTCCCTGCGCTGGGTGGTGAACCGGGAGGTACCGGGCTTACGCCGGTCCAGATCACCCTGCAGATCCGAGGAATCCAGCTCGAGTCCCGGCGGACAGCCGTCTACGATACACCCCAGTGCGGGGCCGTGGCTTTCACCAAAACTGGTGACGGTGAAAAGTTTGCCTATGCTGTTGCCGGACATCGAGTAACTGCGCCTGTTGTTTCAAAGCTCGGTATTATACCCATTATCGCTCAAGGCTCTCGCCATATTGGCGTAACTCCTGCGCACTCATGGCGAAGACGCCATGACCGCCCTGCTCAAATTCCAGCCAGGTAAAGGGCACGTCGGGATAGGCCTGTTCCAGTGCTGACCAGCTATTGCCCACTTCCACCACCAGCAGGCCCGTGTCTTCCAGATACTGTCCCGCCTGAGCGAGAATCAGCCGCGTCAGCGCAAGCCCGTCGGCACCGCTACCCAGCGCCAGCGCGGGCTCGTGAGCATACTCAGCCGGCATATCCGCCAGATCCTGCTCATCGACATAGGGCGGATTGGAGAGAATGAGGTCATAGCGCCTTCCGGAGACGGCCTGGAAGAGGTCAGACTGCTGTAGGGTGACGCGGTCAGTCAGCTCAAGTCGCGCCGCATTTTCCCGGGCTAGCGCCAGTACAGCCGGGTCCAGGTCCACCAGGTCCACGGTGGCGGTTGCATTGTAGCGAGCTGCCGCCAGGCCTATGCAACCGCCCCCGCAGCACAGGTCCAGTATACGATGTGGCCCCGGTCCGCTGTACCAGGGCTGGTACTCGTTGAGAATCAACTCTGCTATCGGCGAGCGGGGAATGATTGCGCGGCGGTCACAGGCGAACTCCAGACCAGCGAACCATGCTCTGCCGGTTAGGTAAGGCAGTGGCACGTGTTCATCGATACGACGTTGCAGGATACCCAACAAATCCTCCGTCTGTGGCGCAGTTAATACCCGTGACAGCGTCGTTGCCGGCGCATCGGCAGGCAGACCAGCTGCAAACAGCACCATCTGCACGGCCTCGTCCCAGGCATTGTCCGTGCCATGACCATAGTAAACCTGGCTATTCTCAAGTGCCGCGAAGCAGTACTCGATGTAATCACCAACGCTGGTTGGAGCAGCGGTTTGTTGCCTGTTGTCGTTCATGCGACAAGTGTACTCGCTGGAGCCACCTGATTGCCATGCATCCGGGGCATTGGTACTATCGCTGGCGCCGTAATGGTGCTTGTATCCCTGCAAAATGAGGCGTTATCGCGTGGAAGAGAACTGGGCAAATATTATCAGAGCCATTGGCGAAGACCTTGAACGCCCGGGATTGGTGGACACACCTGCTCGCGCAGCGAAAGCGTTCGAGTTTCTCACCAGGGGTTACCAGCAATCGGTTGATGAAGTGGTGAACAATGCCCTGTTTCCTTCAGAGTCCAGCGAGATGGTGCTGGTGCAGAACGTGGAGCTCTACTCACTCTGCGAACATCATATACTGCCGTTCATAGGCCGTTGTCACGTTGCCTACATCCCCACAGGCAAAGTACTGGGACTGTCCAAGGTTGCTCGCATCGTAGATATATTTGCCCGCAGGCTGCAGATCCAGGAATCGCTGACTACACAGATCGCCACCACTATTATGGATGTCACCGGTGCCGAAGGTGTAGGTGTGATTATAGAGGCCCGGCACATGTGCATGATGATGCGAGGAGTCGAGAAACAGAACTCGGTGATGAAAACATCCGCTATGCTGGGCAGCTTCCGTGAATCACAGGCCACACGAGACGAGTTTCTGCAGCTACTGCAAATGCAGATCTGACACCTGCCCCCTTGTAAACTAGGGCCGTACCTTCAGTAACTCCGCATGCAGGTACTGGCGGTCGGCTGTGCGTGCAGAACTGAACAGCAGCAGCCGGTATGCTTGTGTCCCGGCGTCTTCGCCGTAAACCCTGTAGCGCTGCTCGTCATCACGTCCGTACAACAGGCGCTCATTAAACACGCGGTTGGCCCATTGCGCGCCCTTTCCACAGCTGCGGCCATCACAACTGAATAACAAACGCTCGGAAGCCAGGCGGGACTCCAATTCCGCCAGCACTTCACCGGCGGTAAAGCCATCGCCCACTTGCCAGGTGTAACGGGTTAATTCACCGCTCAGGCGTTCGCTTTCCTTGAAGCCCCAGGCGCCTCGAACCTTGCGAATCGCGCCCAGGCCCACTTCATGGTCAATGACCGACTCGGTGGTGAGTGACACTCTCTGCGCATGTGGGTAGCCATCGAATTCCTGCAACAGCTCGGCGGGCACTTCTGCTTGCACACCTGCCGCCAATAACATCAGCCCTGCCAGAGCCACTTTGCATTTAATAGACATATCACCTCAACCGCGGTCCAGCAGAAATCGCTGCAACCTGTTTCCCAGTGTATCGACACCCTCCTCCATATGGAAATGGTGCCCCCCCGGCACATTTTCAAGCTGCACAGCGGGCATACGAGCCACCAGAGAGGCGAGCAACTCAGGGTGACTTGCTGCGAGCCCCTGCTGCGCGGCTAACAGCAGCGTCGGCATGGTCAGTGCTGCCAGTACCGCATCGATCTGCGCGGCACTCAGCTTGACCGCGGAGGCTCCGCGCAGTCGCGGGTCTGTGCGCCAGCAAACGCCCCCGGCACAACTACGCAGGTTGCGCAGGGCTATCAGCTCCGCTGCCGGGCGCTGCAGACCCTGCTCCTGTCGCACTGCGATGGCCTGCTCACTGCTTGCGTAGACCTTGTGCTCGCGCTGAAGCAGCCGTTGTTTATCCACCATGAACTGACGCATTTGCGGCACAAATCCCTCGGCCTCCAATGGCGCCGGAACCGCGCCATCCAGTAGCACAAGGTGAGACACTTGTTCAGCGAACGCAGCGGCCAGCAGCGTGGCGATAATGGCCCCACGAGAATGCCCCATCAGCCTGAATGTCGGCCAACCAAGTTGTTGCACTACAGCCATGATCTGCGGCAGATCGTCGTAAATTTGATAGGTGGCGTCGGCCGAGCGCCAATCCGATTCGCCGTGTCCTGACAAATCCAGCGCTACGACAAAGAAATGCTGCGCCAGCACATTGGCTAGCGGCTGAAAGCTCGCAGCATTGTCCAGCCACCCATGCAGCGCCAGTATCGGCGGGCTTTGTGGCCGCCCCCAGGTCAAACCCGCATACCTGAGCCCATGTACACTCCAACTGCGGGCAGTCCCCTTTGCGGCACTCATATTATGGGCTCATAGGAAGGCGGCTGAGCACTGAACAGCAATGTCGCACACGCTGGAGCCAATACCTCCAGTTCCAGGGTGGCCATCCCACCGGGAACCAGTGAGGGGGCGCGGCTTGCATCCCCCAGGTAATGCCCCACCAGGGCAGAGACCAGAGGCTGGTGTGACACCAGCAGCAAATGACGGGGAGGCTCGCTGGCGAACCGCGTATCCAGCTCGCGATCGACGTCCTCGACAGTGCGCCCCGGTAGCAGAGCCTGACAAGCAGACCGGTGTGCCTGCGAGAAGGCTGCTGCGAGAATTTCGGCGGTCTGGGTAGTCCGTACCCATTCGCTATACAGAATGACATCGGGGTGCTCAATACCCCTGCTCAGGCTCAATTCGTGAAAGCGATGACAACCAAACCCGATGTCGTCGCTGCCGACGCTGGTCAGTTCCCGCTGTCGGTCACTGGCGGCACTGCCAGCCTGACCATGTCGCCAAATCGTCAGATACATAGTCTGTCCTTAAAAGCCTCAGCGGATGACAAACTCCACATCCTGGGCCTGCTCCCGATGGATCATGGAATTCAACACATCCACCACTTCACAATGTTCATACAGAATGGCGTAAAGCCCTCGCACCATGGGCATGGGGACATGCAGTCTGTCTGCCTCACGCTTGAGTAGCTCCAGCGTATTGATACCTTCGGCTACCTGATCCATCTGCGCCAGCACTTCATCCAATGGCTGCCCCCTACCCACGGCGAGCCCCACGCGGTAATTTCGCGACAAGGGGGAGGAGCAGGTAACAAACAAATCGCCCACGCCAGACAGCCCCAGAAAGGTCATAGGATTCGCCCCTTTGTGCACCGCGAAGCGCGACATTTCTGCCAGCGCACGGGTCAGCAACATGCCAACGGTATTCTCACCAAACTCCAATGCCGCACCCACCCCTGCAAGAATCGCATAGACGTTCTTCAGTGCACCGCCGAGTTCAACACCAAACATATCTTCCGATGCAAAAATAAGGAAGGAGTCGCAATGCAGTATGTCGTGAATGGTACTTGTTACGGCAGGAACATCACTTGCGATCACCGAGGCAGACACATGCCCGTCGGCGATTTCGCTCGCCAGGTTGGGGCCTGACAGAACACCCAGAGGGTTGTCATGTAACTCCTCCCGCAGTATCTGGCTCATCAGCCTGAAACCGTTGGGCTCGATTCCCTTGGTCAGGCTCACCACAATGGTATCGCGGCTAATATGCCCTGCTACTTGCTGCACTACCTCGCGGAACGACTTGCTGGGTACGGCGACAAATACAATATCCGCACCATCAAGGGCCGCTTCCAGGCCGCTGGTTGCCCGCAGTTGCTTACTGAGGGGATATCCTGGGAGATATTCCTTGTTTTCGTGTGCCTCGTTGATGGTGGAAGCGAGGGCCTTGTTGCGTAACCACAAGGTCACCTGGTGCCCGTTGTTGGCCATAATATTGCCGATTACAGTGCCAAAACTGCCGCCGCCGAGCACAGCCACGGTGTGGTGGGTAGCCATTTAGCCGGGCTCCGTTGTTATAGTTCTAATGCGTGAGTCTAGCAAAACCAGCTCTATGCGTATCCCCGTGCCGGGCCGCGCCCGAACAAAAAAGCGGGCACATGGCCCGCTTGCAACACTTTCAGGTCGCCGGGATTAACGACCACTCAATGTCAGCAGCAGCTTGTTCAGCCTGGAGACATAGGCGGCGGGATCATCAAGCTGTCCACCTTCTGCCAGGTTTGCCTGATCGAAAACGATAGTGGCCAGATCCGCGAAGCGGTCTTCGTCCTGCTCCTGATCCAACATCTCCAGGAGCGGGTGCGCGGGATTGATCTCCAGTATGGGCTTGCTGTCTGGCACCGGTTGGCCCGCCGCCTCCATAATTCGGCGCATCTGCGCCCCCATATCGAAGTCGCCCACTACCAGGCAGGCGGGAGATTCTGTCAGCCGGGTTGTTGCTCGCACCTCGGCCACCTTCTCTTCCAGCACCTTACCCAGGCGCTCAACCAGTGCCTCACTCTCCTTCTGCAGCTTTTCCTGCTCCGCTTTCTCTTCTTCGGAGTCAGCAGCCAGATCCAGCGCGCCTCGCGCAACATCCTGGAAAGACTTGCCGTCGAATTCCTGCAGATGATTCATCAGCCAGTCATCGACACGGTCCCACAACAACAGTACTTCGATACCTTTTTTGCGGAAGACTTCCAGGTGCGGGCTGTTCCTGGCCGTATTGAAGTTCTCAGCCACAACGTAGAATATCTTCTCCTGACCCTCCTGCATGCGGGACACATAGTCTTCCAGGGACTGGTCCTGCGCTTCCTTGTCGGTTTCAGTGGAGGAGAAGCGCAGTAATTTGGCGATTTTTTCCTTGTTGGCGAAGTCCTCTGCGGGCCCCTCCTTAAGTACCTGTCCGAACTCTTTCCAGAAGGTGGCATACTCGTCACCGCCTTTCTTCGCCAGCTTGGCCAGCATGTCCAGCACGCGCTTGGTGACTGCACTGCGCATGGACTCAACCGACGCATCCTGCTGCAAAATTTCGCGGGAAACGTTCAGCGGCAGGTCGTTGGAGTCGATCACCCCTTTGACGAAGCGCAGATACAGCGGCAGAAACTGCTCGGCATCATCCATGATGAAGGTGCGCTGCACATACAGCTTGAGCCCCTTCGCCATGTCGCGGTTCCACATATCAAAGGGCGCGCGACGCGGAATATACAACAGGCTGGTGTAGTCGAGTTTTCCCTCTACCTTGTTATGGCTCCAACTGAGTGGCTCATCAAAGTCGTGGGAGATGTGCTTGTAAAACTCCTGGTACTCTTCGTCGGAGATATCGGTACGACTGCGTGTCCATAGCGCAGTAGCCTCATTGACCGCTTCGTATTCAGGAACCTGCTCAGCAGCTTCCTCACCGTCTTCCTCCGCTGCTGCGGGAGTGCTGGGTTTAAGCATCATTACCGGCACTGATATGTGGTCAGAGTACTTCTTGATCACACTGCGTACACGGAAGTCGTCGGCAAACTCTTCGCAGCCCTCCTTCAGGAACAGTTTGACGCTGGTACCCCTGGTGGCCTTCTCGCGTTGTTCAACGCTGAACTCCGCTTCTCCATGGGACTCCCAGACTACGCCCTGTCCAGCGTCTTCTCCGGCCTTGCGGGTATGCACTTCCACCCTGTCCGCCACAATAAAGGCCGAGTAAAAGCCAACGCCGAACTGACCGATAAGCTGCGAATCTTTCTGCTGGTCTCCGGTGAGACTCTGCATAAATGCTGCGGTGCCGGATTTCGCGATGGTGCCAAGGTGCTCTATCACCTCATCCCGGTTCATGCCGATTCCGTTGTCAGCAATGGTAATGGTGCCTGTGTCCTTATCCACGTCCACCTGAACCTGGTAATCCCCCTGCCCTTCCAGCAGTTTCTCGTCGGAGAGCGCGGCAAAACGAAGCTTGTCGATGGCGTCTGACGCATTTGAGATCAATTCACGCAGAAAGATCTCCTTGTTGGAATACAGAGAGTGAATCATCAGGTGAAGCAACTGCTTCGCCTCTGTCTGGAACCCCAGGGTTTCTTTTTTTACATCTGCAGTCATGTCCTAACCTCGCTGGCCAAACTGTTACACTTGATTGAATTACCACCTGCAGGCGATATGGGGCCTGGCTTCTCTATTTTCAAGGGAGCAATAAAAAAGGGTTCATCGCAGATTAGCTGGGAATGAGGCATTCAAACTAAGCGGAGGCCACAAATGGGGTAAGCCTTCCTCGGTTGAAAACAAACGTCCACGCCCTCGGAAGGCTTACCCCATTCGTGGCCTCCTCCTTCCATTTCGACATCACTATCCACTACCTATGCTCCCTGTGACGTTCCAAGTCGCCGGGAGAGCACCTGAATTCAGCGTTTGATCACCTCGACCCTCCGGGTTCCCCTCAGTCAGTTGCGAGCCAGAAAAGCACTGTCTCGCGCCATTCCTTCGGCGGGTGATTTGCCACGCTCAATTCAGCCTCTCTCCCGCCTCGCCCGGGGTGAAGCCACAGGATCTCACCAGTACAAACTTGTAGTGTGCTCGATGCAGAGTCGGTGAAGCGGCTGAACCGTTCGTCGCAAGTGCGCGCCGAGGGAGGGAGCGAAACGGCGCTTTTCCGGTTCGCGACCGACGGAGGGTACCCCAGCGGGGCGCGTGTACCAGACGGGCGGTTCAGGCACTTCAGCGACGGCTTCGGCGCGTCACTGGGAGCATAGGTAGTGGATAGTGATGTCGAAATGGAAGAAGGCCGCTGTGATCGTGGTATACCCCCGAAAGGGAGTCAAGGGGGGTTCGACCGCTCGGGGGTATACCAGGATTGCAGTGGCCGCTCAGCTGGAAAGAGTATCCCCACAAAACAACCCCGCTAATCTGCCAAGAGCCATAAAAAAGGGCCCATCCAATGGATGAGCCCTGTGCAGCATATTGCGTTGCCAGGCTGTTTACCAGCCGGTGACTTCGCCCAGTGCGGAGCCGATTTCAGCCAGCGAACGCACGGTTTTGACCCCGGCATCTTCCAGCGCGGCGAACTTCTCGTCCGCTGTACCCTTGCCGCCGGAGATAATAGCGCCGGCATGTCCCATACGCTTGCCTTTGGGGGCCGTTACGCCTGCGATATAGCTGACGACGGGCTTGGTGACATTCGCCTTGATGAACGCCGCGGCCTCTTCCTCCGCTGTACCGCCTATCTCACCGATCATAACGATAGCCTCTGTGGCGGGATCGTTCTGGAACATCTCCAGAATATCGATGAAATTGGAACCAGGTATAGGGTCACCACCGATGCCCACGCAGGTTGACTGGCCATAGCCTGCATCTGTGGTTTGCTTGACCGCTTCGTAGGTCAGGGTACCAGAGCGGGAAACAATGCCCACCTTGCCGGGGAGGTGTATATGGCCGGGCATGATGCCTATTTTGCACTCTCCTGGCGTTATCACGCCGGGGCAATTGGGCCCTATCAGGCGCACGTCCAACTCATCGCACTTCACCTTGGCCTCGAGCATATCCAGCGTGGGAATGCCTTCGGTGATGCAGACGATGAGTTTGATCCCGCCATTTGCAGCCTCAAGTATTGAATCCTTGCAAAATGGTGCCGGCACATAGATCACAGAAGCGTCCGCTCCCGTTGCGGCCACGGCCTCGCGCACCGTATTGAATACGGGCAGGCCCAGATGTTCCTGCCCGCCTTTGCCTGGCGTAACACCGCCAACCATCTGCGTACCGTACTCGATTGCTTGCTCGGAATGGAAGGTGCCCTGTGAGCCGGTGAACCCCTGACAGATAACCTTGGTATTCTTGTCGATAAGAACGCTCATTATGCCGCTCCTCCTGCTGCAGTCACTGCCTGTTGCGCAGCGTCAGTAAGGCTGGTGGCAGCAATAATATTCAGTCCACTGTCGGCCAGAACTTTCCGGCCCAACTCCGCATTGTTGCCCTCCAGGCGCACCACAACCGGGACTTCAACGCCTATCTCCTCAACGGCACCTATGACGCCCTCAGCGATCAGGTCGCAGCGCACAATACCGCCGAAAATGTTGATCAGCACGGCTTTCACGTTGTCGTCGGAAAGAATGATCTTGAAGGCCTCGGATACACGCTCCTTGGTGGCGCCGCCGCCGACGTCAAGGAAGTTTGCCGGGAACCCACCATGCAGTGCCACGATGTCCATGGTACCCATCGCCAGCCCGGCTCCGTTGACCATACAGCCGATGTTGCCGTCCAGCGCCACGTAGTTCAGTTCCCACTGCGCCGCATGGGCTTCGCGCTCGTCTTCCTGGGACGGGTCATGCATCTCCCTGAGGGCGCTCTGGCGGTAGAGTGCGTTGCTGTCCACACCCAGTTTGGCGTCCAGGCAGTGCAGCTTGCCTTCCTCTGTGATGACCAGGGGGTTTACTTCGATGAGCGCCAGATCCTTGTCGACAAACATCTGTGCCAGCCCCATGAAGATCTTTACGAACTGCTTGATCTGGTCACCGGACAGGCCCAGTTGAAACGCCAGTTCGCGGCCCTGATAAGGCTGCGGCCCTACCAGCGGGTCGATGGTCGCCTTGAGTATTTTTTCAGGCGTCTCCTCCGCGACCTTCTCAATCTCCACGCCGCCTTCGGTGGAAGCCATAAACACGATACGCCGTGTGGAACGGTCGACGACGGCACCCAGGTAAAGCTCTTCAGCGATATCGGTGCAGGACTCAACCAGAATTTTGCTGACCGGCTGTCCATTTTCGTCCGTCTGGTAGGTAACCAGGTTCTTACCCAGCCATTGCTCGGCAAACTCCCTGATTTCATCCTTGCTCTTGACCAGCTTGACGCCGCCGGCTTTGCCGCGTCCGCCAGCATGCACCTGGGCTTTTACCACCCACATATCGCCGCCAATCTTGTCTGCCGCTTCTGCCGCGTCCGCGGGTGTATCAACTGCATACCCCTTGGAGACCGGCAGTCCGTATTCGGCAAACAATTGTTTGCCCTGATACTCATGAAGATTCATGTGTTGTCCTGCTCTTTTCTGGATTGCTAGTGTTGCTCGATTTTGACCCGATACTGCGCTGCAGTACCTGGCCCCTCAATTACGCGCGCCGGCGATTGGTCTTATTGTACGCGCGCGTGCGATTCTACTTGCGTTTCTTGCGATTGGCGATATGAATCGCCTGCCCGTCTACGGCAAGTGCTGCCTCGTGTACCGCTTCTGACAATGTCGGGTGGCCGAAAACGGTCAACGCGAGATCTTCAGCGCTGGAGCCGAACTCCATCGCTATAACGACCTGCTGCACCAGATCCGCCGCTGAAGGCCCGACGATATGACACCCCAGAATGCGATCTGTCTCTTCATGCGCCAATAGCTTGACCATACCATCGGAGTCGTTTGAGGCCAGTGCCCTGCCGCTGGCGGCAAACGGAAACGTACCGGCTTTGTAGGGTACGCCCTCGGCCTTGAGCTGCTGCTCCGTCTTGCCAACTGCGGCGACCTCCGGATGCGTGTAAATGATCGAGGGAATGCAGTCATAGTTCATTTGCGCCGGCTTGCCGTGAATCCGCTCAGCCACCATAACCCCTTCTTCCGAGCCTTTATGGGCCAGCATCGGGCCGCGCACTACGTCACCGATTGCGTAAACGTGGGGGGCTTCGGTCTCGCAATAATCGTTTACGAAGATAAAGCCGCGTTCATCCAGCGTGATACCGCTGTCGGAGGAGAACAACTCTTCTGAACGAGGGCGTCGCCCTACCGCAACAATCAGCTTGTCAAAAGTCTCACTGTGGTCCCCTTCAGCCGAGCTGTAGGCAACCACCACCTTGCCGTCTTTCACCTCGGTGCCCGTTACGCGGGCTCCCAGGCGAATATCCAGCCCCTGCTTCTTGAGTATCTTGCCGGTTTCCTTGGCAATCTGCTGGTCCATCATGGGCAGGAACTCATCCAGAGCCTCCAGCACCACGACGTCGGCGCCCAGCCGTCCCCAGACGCTGCCCAGTTCCAGCCCGATGACGCCAGCGCCGATCACACCCAGGCGCTTTGGCACCTCTGTAAACTCCAGCGCACCGGTGGAGTCGACGATGCAATCATTGTCCACGGGCGCGGGCGGGATCGCTACAGGTACGGAGCCAGCGGCGATGATAACCTTGCCGGCGTCCACAACCTGCACATCGCCGTCCTTGTTGGTCACCTCTACCCTGGCGCCAGAGAGAACACGCCCTGTACCGGAGATGGCGGTCACACCATTGTGCTTGAACAACCCGGCTATACCGCCGGTCAGCTGGTCCACTATCTTGTCTTTACGAGCGAGCATAGCCGGCACGTTGATGGTGGTATCTCCAACACCTATGCCGTGGACGTCGAAATCAAATTTAGCCTCGTGATACTTGTGGCTGGAGTCCAGCAGGGCCTTGGAGGGGATGCAACCTACATTCAGGCAAGTCCCCCCAAGGCGTACCTGGCCCTTGCCGTCAAGCCATTGCTCAACGCAGGCGGTGGATAAACCAAGCTGGGCGGCTTTGATAGCCGCCACGTAGCCGGCAGGACCCGCACCAATAACCACTACATCGTACTTATCTGACATGACTTTTCCCGTTAACTCTTGCTGGTGCACTGCGACGTGACGTCACAGTGGATAAATTTGGCCTAAAGCTGCAGCAGTATCCGCGCCGGATCCTCAATGAGGTCCTTGATCGCCACCAGGAACTGCACCGCCGTCTTACCATCGATAAGGCGATGGTCGTAAGACAGGGCGAGATACATCATCGGCAGGATCACCACTTCTCCGTTAACCGCCATTGGTCGTTCCTGTATCTTGTGCATGCCAAGGATACCGGTCTGCGGAGGGTTGAGGATGGGTGTGGACATCAACGACCCGAAGACGCCGCCGTTGGTGACGGTGAACGTCCCGCCGGTCATGTCCTCAATAGTCAGTTTATTGTCGCGGGCGCGCAGACCAAGGTCCTTGATCGCAGCCTCTACATCCGCAATGCTCATAAAGTCAGCGTCTCGCAGCACTGGCACGACCAAACCATTGGGTGTGGATACCGCTACGCCTATGTCCTGGTAGCCGTGATAGACCACGTCGTTTCCGTCAATGGAGGCATTCACCTCCGGGAAACGCTTCAGCGCCTCGCAGGCCGCCTTTACAAACATACCCATGAAACCCAGACGGGTGCCGTTGTGCGTCTTTTCAAACTGCTCTTTATACTTGCTGCGCAGCGCCATCATCGGCGCCATATTCACTTCATTGAAGGTGGTGAGCATGGCCGTTTGCTGGGTGGCATCCAGCAAACGCTCGGCAATTTTCGCCCGCATGCGGGTCATCGGTACACGCTTCTCGATACGCTCGCCCGACGGGCCGATCTGTTCGGGCTCTGCTTGCGCAGCGACGGGCGCCGACGCCTCCTGGGCAGCCTCTGCATTCTTCATGAAGCTGACGACGTCTTCCTTGGTGATGCGTCCGTTCTTACCCGTCCCGGTAATCTTACCGATATCGAGTTTGTGCTCTTCCACCAGTTGCCGCGCGGCCGGCCCAAGCAAGGCAGCAGCATCGTCGGCGTCTACCGGCTGCTCCGCAGCGACGGCCTTGTCGACGGGAGCTGAAGCAGTGGACGCCACGGCACCCTGTTCCAGCGTAGCCAGAAGCTGCTCACTGAGAATCGTTTCCCCTTCGCTGGCGTGAATCCGGGTTATCACCCCATCTTCAGGTGCCACCACTTCCATTACCACCTTGTCTGTCTCAATTTCGACGATCAACTCGTCGCGTGATACAGACTCCCCTTCCTGCTTGTGCCAGGCGGCTACTTCGCCGTCTGCGACCGATTCGGGAAAGGCCGGTGCCTTGATTTCAATCGCCATTAGTCATCCTTCGCGCTATTCCTGCCAGGGCTCTTCAGGAGCCAGGGCTTTGTTGATAAATGCTTCCAGTTGTCGCAGGTGCAATGCCATATAACCCGCTGCGGGGGACGCTGAGCTGTCTCTGCCCACGTAATGCAGGTACACGTCGCTTTTGTGATTAAACAACACGCGGCGCATGTGATGCTGGCTGGAATACCAGGCCCCCTGGTTCATGGGCTCTTCCTGACACCACACCGCGTCGGTAATCGCCGGATACTGTTGCAGTACGGCCAGCAGTTCCTCCTCAGGGAAGGGATACAGCTGTTCTATACGCACAATTGCCACATCGTCGATACCCCGCTCCCGGCGGGCGGCGCGAAGGTCATAGTAGACCTTTCCGCTGCAGAGGATCACCCGGCGCGCTGTCGACTTGTCCAGGTCATCGGACTCATCAAGCACGTTGTGGAAACGGCCCTCTGCCAATTCCTCCAGCGTGGAAATGGCCTCTTTGTGACGCAGCAAACTCTTGGGTGACATTACCACCAGCGGCTTGCGTAGCGGGCGAATCGCCTGGCGGCGCAACATGTGAAACACCTGCGCGGGGGTGCTGGGCACGCACACCTGTATGTTGTGCTCTGCGCACAATTGTAAGAATCGCTCGAGGCGCGCCGAGGAGTGTTCCGGGCCCTGCCCCTCATAACCGTGTGGCAGCAACATCGTCAGACCGCACAGACGCTGCCATTTGTGTTCACCACTGGTAATAAACTGGTCGATCACCACCTGTGCGCCGTTGGCAAAGTCACCGAACTGCGCTTCCCAGATCACCAACCCCTGGGGCATGGTGGTCGCGTAGCCGTACTCAAAGGCCAGTACCGCCTCCTCCGACAGCAGGGAGTCATAAATTACGAAGGGCGCCTGGTCTTCACTGACATGCTGTAAGGGAATGTAACAGCTCTCGTCTTTCTGGTTGTGGAGGACGGCATGCCGATGAGAAAAGGTTCCGCGGCCCACGTCCTGGCCGGTCAGGCGCACAGGGTAACCCTCTTCCAGCAGCGTGGCATAGGCCATGGTCTCTGCGAAGCCCCAGTTGACCGCGGCTGCCCCGGCCGCCATCTTGCGGCGGTCCTCCACAATCCGGTTTACCGTGCGCTGCAGGGGGAAACCGTCGGGGGCCACATTGATGTCGTGAGCAAGTTTCTGCAGCTTCTGCAGATCGATGGTGGTGTCCGCATCATCTGTCCACTTGTGGCCGATATAGGGCGTCCAGTCAACGAACAGGGTCTGGTTGGGCTCGGACACCAGGCTGCTTACCAGCGGCTCTCCCCGGTCCAGGGACTCCCGGAATGTATCGACAAGGTAGGTGTCCTGCTCCTCGGTGAGCACGCCCTGCCCTATGAGCCTGGCGGCGTACAGATCCCGCGTTGTCTTGTGCTTGCGAATGGTCTGGTACATAAGCGGCTGGGTAACGGACGGTTCATCAGCCTCGTTGTGTCCCCTGCGGCGGTAACAGATCAGGTCTATGACCACGTCCTTGCGGAACTCGGTTCGGTAATCCACAGCCATCTGGGTGACAAACAACACCGCTTCCGGGTCATCCGCATTAACGTGGAAGATGGGTGCCTGAACCATCTTGGCGACGTCCGTGCAGTACTCTGTGGAGCGCGCGTCTTCGCGTTTATTGGTCGTGAAGCCAACCTGGTTATTGAGCACGATATGGATGGTGCCGCCGGTCTTGTAGGCCCGGGTCTGCGACATCTGGAAGGTTTCCATGACCACGCCCTGCCCCGCAAAGGCGGCATCGCCGTGAATCACCACCGGTGTCACCAACTCACCGGTCTGGTCTTTGCGACGTTCCTGGCGCGCACGCACGGACCCTTCAACAACCGGGGATACAATCTCCAGATGTGAGGGATTAAACGCCAGGGCAAGATGTATTTCGCCGCCGGGCGTCATCACGTTGGACGAGAAGCCCTGATGGTATTTAACATCGCCTGAGCCGTCGTACTCGGCCTTACCCTCAAACTCGGCAAACAGTTCCGAAGGCTTCTTTCCGAAGGTGTTCACCAGCACATTGAGTCGCCCACGGTGGGCCATGCCAATCACGATTTCCTTGACACCATAGCTGCCGGAACGCTGGATAAGCTCCGCCAGCATGGGAATAAGGCTCTCGCCACCCTCCAGGCCAAAGCGTTTGGTGCCGGGGTATTTGGAGCCCAGGGACTTCTCCAGACCCTCAGCCTTGATCAGGCGCCGCAGCAGCGTCAACTGGACGTCCTGGCCAAAATCCGGAGCTCCGCGCACCGACTCCATTCTGGTCATGATCCAGTGGCGTTCGTCCGTATTCACGATATGCATGAACTCGGCACCAATGGACTTGCAGTAGGTGCGCTCCAGGGCGTCATGAATCTCACCCAGGGTGGCGTCTGCCTTACCTATATGCAGGCTGCCGGTCTGGAAAACCGTGTCGTAGTCGGCTCGGGACAATTCATGAAAGGAAAGTTCGAGATCGCGTATATGTTCCCGCTCGGCTATCCCCAGCGGATCGAGCTCGGCCTTCTGGTGGCCTCTCTGTCGGTACGCCGAAATAAGCTGTACCACGCGTACCTGCTTACGCTCGTATTCTGTGGCCTGCGAGTCGTGGGCGACCGTCGCCTCGGTTCGTACCCGCATCTTGCTTATCTGGGCAAAGCGCTCACGCACTACGGAGTGCGGAATATCTTCGGTGTGAACGAAGTCAGACTCGACCCTGGGCAACTTGTCGAAATAATCGCGCCACTGCTCTGGCACGCCGTTGGGGTCCTTGAGATAGGACTCGTACAAGTCCTCCACATAGGTGGCATTACCACCGGCGATGTGGGAACTCCGCCACAGGAGTTCCATTGAGCTCTCTTGCATTACAGCCCTTCCGGAAGGGTTGGACGCCCTTGTCAGGGCGAGTGATACCAAATTGTAGCAGCGCCTGCCTAAGGGTATTGATACACCCTTGCGCGGACGCTGCCAAGTGCAGGGGCTCCTTTTACAGACACCCTGTTTTCAACAACTAAACCCTATTTACCCATCATCTGGAACAAGCCAGACCAATCGACCAACGGTTTTTATGTCGCCCGTGACAACAGCATGTGACGGATGTGACCGATGGCGCGAGTGGGGTTCAGGCCCTTAGGGCAAACATTGACACAGTTCTGGATTCCATGACAGCGAAAAACACTGAAGGGGTCATCCAGCTTCGACAAACGCTCATCGGTGGCAAGATCACGGCTGTCTGCCAGGAACCGGTAGGCCTGAAGCAGGCCTGAAGGCCCAATGAAGCGATCAGGGTTCCACCAGAAAGATGGGCACGCTGTAGAGCAGCAAGCACACAGAATGCACTCGTACAGGCCGTCCAGCTTTTCCCGGTCTTCGGGCGACTGCAGCCGCTCGATAGCCGGTGCCGGCGTATCATTGAGCAGGTAGGGCTGCACCTTCTCATACTGGGCGTAGAACATGGTCATGTCCACGACCAGGTCGCGAATTACGGGCAGCCCCGGCAGTGGACGCACCACCAGCTTGTTGTTTTTCACCGTCTCAGACAGGGGAGTAATGCAGGCAAGGCCATTCTTGCCATTCATATTGAGACCGTCGGAGCCACACACGCCTTCGCGACAGGAGCGCCTGTACGCAACCGTCGTGTCCTGGCTTTTGATCAGCTCCAGCACATCGAGGACCATCAGGTCCTTGCCTCCGGTGTCGACCTGGAAGTCCTGCATCGAGGGCTCGCTGTCAGACTCAGGGTTATAGCGGTAGATACTTACTTGCAACATGCATACTGCTCCTTAGTAAGTCCGAATTTTCGGCTCGAAGGTGTCAACGGTTTTTGGTTCAAAGTTCACAGAGCGCTTGCCCACTCGTTTTTCGCCGGGATAGTACATGGAATGGCACAGCCAGTTCTCATCGTCGCGCTCCTGGAAGTCATCGCGCGCGTGCGCACCGCGGCTCTCGTTGCGGCCCTCCGCGGTGATCGCGGTCGCCTCGGCAACTTCAAACAGGTTATGCAGTTCCAGCGCTTCGATACGGGCGGTATTGAATGCCATGCTTTTGTCAGCCAGGCTCGCGTTTTCGATTCTGCTGCGCAAGCCCTCCAGTTTCTTGATGCCCTCGCGCATGAAATCGCCGTTGCGGAACACACCGAAATGGTTCTGCATGGTGTTCTGCAATTCCTTGCGCAGTTCCGCGACGCTCTCACCGCCGGTTGACTGGTTCAGCTTGTCGAGGCGCGACATGCCCTGCTCAATATCGCTGTCGGAGGCATCACGCATGTCAATCCCATCACGCAAAGCGCTCTCGATAAACAGACCCGAAGCGCGACCAAACACCACCAGATCGAGTAGCGAGTTGCCACCCAGCCGGTTGGCGCCGTGCACGGATACGCATGCCACTTCACCACAGGCATAGAGACCGGGGATGATCTGGTCGTTCCCATTGGCGTCCACAGTCAATGCCTGGCCATGCACGTTGGTGGGGATCCCTCCCATCATATAGTGACAGGTGGGCACCACCGGAATGGGTTCTTTCACCGGGTCCGCATGCGCAAAGGTACGGGACAACTCGCATATGCCCGGCAGACGGCTTTCAAGCACCTCTTCGCCGAGATGATCCAGTTTCAGGAATACATGGTCCCCTTCCGGGCCACAACCACGCCCTGCAATAATTTCCAGCACCATGGACCTCGCGACCACGTCGCGCCCTGCCAGATCCTTCGCGTTGGGGGCGTAGCGCTCCATAAAGCGCTCGCCATCCTTGTTGATCAGGTAGCCACCTTCACCGCGACAGCCCTCAGTCACCAGCGTGCCCGCACCATGGATGCCAGTGGGATGGAACTGCCACATCTCGATATCCTGCACAGGAAACCCAGCGCGCAGCGCCATGCCGACACCGTCTCCGGTATTGATATGAGCATTGGTGGTAGAGGCATAGATACGGCCCGCACCGCCGGTGGCAAATACAGTCGCTTTTGATTTTACATACACGGTCTCGCCGGTTTCCATGCAGATGGCGATGACACCTACCACAGCACCGTCCTGATTCTTCACAATATCGGTGGCATACCACTCATTGAAGAACACGGTGTTGTTCTTCATATTGCCCTGATACAAGGTGTGCAAGAGTGCGTGACCGGTGCGATCCGCCGCAGCGCAGGTGCGTGCTGCCTGGCCACCCTCGCCGTAGTTCTTGGATTGGCCGCCAAACGGGCGTTGATAAATGCGTCCTTCTTCCGTACGCGAAAATGGCAACCCCATGTGTTCCAGTTCAAACACGGCCTGGGGGCCTTCGCTACACATATACTCGATGGCGTCCTGGTCACCGATATAGTCGGAGCCCTTTACCGTGTCGTACATGTGCCAGCGCCAGTCGTCGTTGGGGTCGTCACTGGCAATCGCGCAGGTGATGCCGCCTTGCGCCGAAACCGTGTGCGAGCGAGTGGGGAAAACCTTGGAAATAACAGCCGTCTTGTAACCGGACTGGGCGAGTTGCAGGGCCGCGCGCATGCCGGCGCCGCCCCCGCCAACGATAACGCCGTCAAATGAGATAGTACGAATTCCGCTCATAATGATTTAACCCCAGAGGATCTGGACGCCCCAGATCACGTAAACAAAAATCACCAGGCTGCAAGCAATCTGGAACGCGACGCGCAGTACATTGCCTTTTGTACCCATCAGGCGCTCTGTCATGTAGTCGGTGCTCACCGCCCACATACCGATCCAGGCATGTGCCGCGAGCGAGAGGATCGCCAGCAGGGTAAATACCCTCATGGCTGTTCCCTCGAACATATCGCGCCAGGACAAATAGTCGACGCCGCCGGCAATGGAGGCGCCTATACAGAGAAAATAGGCCAGCAGGATAACGCCGCTAACCCGTTGAATGAGCCAGTCGGAAAGGCCTGAACGGCCAAAGCTGGTGACAGACCTTACCATATCCAAACCCCCGCGAGCAGAATCAGTACGATAGACAGCACAATAACGATACGTGCTCCGAGCACGCCCCCTTCCATGGACTCGCCGATGCCGAAGTCCATGATTACATGCTTGATGCCGGCCAGAGAGTGATAAATAAGAGCTGCTACAACTCCCCAGATCACCAGCTTGGCGACGACGCTGTTGAGACACTCCTGCATGGCGGCAAAGCCTTCGGGGCCGGACAAGCTGTTATCCAGAAGCCAGAGGAGCACGGCCATGCCGACAAAGAGAGCGACGCCAGTGGCGCGGTGAGTAATGGACGCCCATGCGGTGATAGGGAGCCGCATAGTGCCTATGTCCAGGTTTACAGGACGGTTGTCTTTCACATTGGATACCATCGTTAGCGCCAGAAGGCTGTTAATGGGTACGGTACGGGAACCTGTTCGGATTCCCGCCCGCGACGGGCAGTCACCTAAAACGCGCGAAATTATAAGGACTTAGCGCCTCGATTACAAACCCGCTGCACCTTTTGTCGCGATCTCTTGATCTACGCCAAACTTCGCCGAACGTGCACGATCAGCATTGGCGATTTTAGCGACGAGATAGCCGAAAGATAGGCGACTTTAGCCTAAGGTCGATTGACAAAAGTGGTACAGACTCTATAGTGAGCAGCCCACGGATTTATCAAGCAGGACCCCTTCTATGAGCGACAAAAAAGCCACCCTATCCATCGACGGAATGGACGCTGCCATCGAGCTGCCAATCTACTCAGGGACTCTGGGCCCCGATGTTGTCGACGTAGGCGGTCTGACTGCCAAAGGCCTTTTTACCTTCGACCCCGGATTTGTCTCCACTGCCGCCTGCGAATCACAGATTACCTATATTGACGGTGGTAAAGGTATTCTGTTGCATCGCGGCTACCCCATCGAACAGCTCGCGGAACATTCCGACTACCTTGAGACATGCTACCTCCTGCTTTACGGAGAGTTGCCAACCAGGGAACAAAAAGAACAGTTTGTCAGCACCGTCACCAACCACACCATGGTGCACGAGCAACTGGTGCATTTCTTCAATGGTTTCCGTCGCGACTCACACCCCATGGCCATTATGTGTGGAGTGGTAGGCGCCTTGTCTGCCTTCTACCACGACTCACTGGATATTGCGGATGAACACAGCCGCCAGGTTGCAGCCTTCCGGCTGATAGCGAAGATGCCAACCATTGCTGCCATGTGCTACAAGTTCTCCATAGGCCAGCCTTTCATGTACCCGGACAACAGCATGAGTTACGCGGAGAATTTCCTGCACATGATGTTCGGTGTTCCCTGTGAACCCAGCAACGTCAGCCCTGTTCTGGCCAATGCCATGGACAAGGTCTTCCTGCTGCATGCAGACCATGAGCAGAACGCCTCTACCTCTACAGTTCGTCTTGCCGGCTCATCTGGTGCCAACCCCTTCGCCTGCATAGCCGCCGGCATTGCCGCACTGTGGGGCCCCTCTCATGGCGGCGCCAATGAAGCCGTACTGAACATGCTCGAGGAAATTGGCGACGAATCAAGAATCGAAGAATTTGTTGCCCGCGCGAAAGACAAGGAGGACCCCTTCCGCCTTATGGGCTTCGGTCACCGCGTCTACAAGAATTTTGATCCCCGGGCCAAGGTTATGAAACAGGCCGCCGACGACGTACTGGCGGAACTGGGCCTGGAGGACGATCCCCTGCTGAGGATCGCCAAACGGCTGGAGCAGATTGCGCTTGAGGATGAGTATTTCGTGGAGAAAAAGCTCTACCCCAATGTCGACTTCTACTCTGGCATCATCTTGAAAGCGATTGGCATCCCCACCAGCATGTTCACCGTTATCTTTGCAGTGGGCCGCACCATAGGCTGGATCGCTCACTGGCATGAGATGATCAGCGGCAGCTACCGCATTGGCCGGCCCCGTCAGCTCTATACCGGGCACACCGAACGTGACTTTGTAGAACTGGACAAACGCTAGCGGCCGGGCCAGCCATTCTTCTCTGTCCGGGATAGACACTGCGGGGCTGGCGTAACCGTCAGTACCCGGGAAAAGCCGCTTTGCGGCTTTTTTCATTTGACCTGCCTGACAGCGAGTGCGTCGCAGCTTGGATGCCGGCGGCGCGGATGGCTACAATACATGACAATCCACTTACAGTGAGTTAAAGCACCCATGACTGATATCGTCATTAGCGGCACCGGGCTGTACACACCGCAAGATTCGATCAGCAATGAAGAACTCGTGGTGTCCTTCAATGCCTATGTAGAGCACTTCAACGCGGAAAACGCCGATGCTATCGCAGCCGGCGAAACCGCGGCCCTGCAGCCCTCCTCCGCCGAGTTCATTGAGAAAGCCTCGGGAATCAAGTCGCGGTTTGTGATGGATAAAGCCGGCATTCTTGATCCTCAAAGGATGACGCCGTATCTACCTGAGAGACCGAATGAAGACCAGTCCATACAGTGTGAAATGGCCATCGCCGCAGCGGCCGAAGCCATGCAGCAGGCAGGCAAGACGGCGGCCGACATCGACGCCGTAATCGTGGCGGCCTCGAACATGCAACGCGCTTACCCAGCCATGGCAGTGGAAATTCAGGACGCCCTGGGCATCACCGGCTTTGGCTTTGACATGAATGTGGCATGTTCGTCCGCCACTTTCGGCATCCAACAGGCTCGCGACATGGTGTTATCCGGCAGTGCAAATTGCGTACTGATGCTCAACCCCGAGATTTGCAGCGGCCACTTGAACTTTCGCGATCGTGATTCTCACTTCATTTTCGGTGATGTGTGCACCGCTGTAATTATCGAACGGGCTGACACCGCCACCTCGGATCAGCAGTACTATGTCGTCGACAGTAAACTGCAGACCATTTACTCCAATAACATCCGCAATAATTTTGGCTTCCTCAACCGCTGCGATGAATCTGGCGTTGGCACGCCGGATAAACTATTTGTTCAGGAGGGCCGCAAGGTCTTCAAGGAAGTCTGTCCCGCAGTGGCAAAACAGATTTCAGACCAGCTGCAAGCACTTGATATCGCGCCAGAGAGGCTCAAACGCATGTGGTTGCACCAGGCCAACCTCAGCATGAACCAGTTAATCTCCCGACGGGTTCTGGGTCGCGAAGCGCGGGAAGACGAAGCACCAACGATACTCGATGAGTATGCCAACACCAGTTCCGCCGGCTCTGTCATTGCGTTCCACAAACATCGGGCAGACATGCAGGCCGGCGACCTCGGAGTACTGTGTTCTTTCGGTGCTGGCTATTCCATCGGCAGCGTGGTGTTGAAAAAACGTTAGGATGCCGACGCGGCTGGCAGGAGCCGCCAGCTAGATCAGTGTTTTCAGCACCGCGAGCAACTCATCCATGTCATTGTCGGTACCAATACTGATGCGCAGAAACTCGTCGACACGGGGCTTGTTGAAGTAGCGAACGATTATTTGTCTCTCGCGCAACGCGGCGAACAGTTCCCCCGCCGCTTGCCGGGCATGGCGCACGAACAGGAAGTTTGCCGCAGAGGGCAGCACTTCAAAGCCCATTTCCTTCAGCTCAGCGACAACGCGGGTCCGTGTCTCAATTACACGTCCTGTGCAGTGCTGCAGCCATTCCTCGTCCCTGAGCGAGGCCAGCATAGTCTGCTGCGCGACCACATCAAGCGGGTAGGAGTTGAAGGAATCCTTGACCCGCGACAGCCCCTCGATGAGGTCCCTGTGGCCGAAGGCAGCACCAACGCGCATGCCGGCCAGTGAGCGCGACTTGGATGCTGTCTGAACCACCAGCAGATTGTCATGTTGCTGGATCAAACCCGTGGCTGATTCCCCGCCAAAATCAATGTAGGCCTCGTCGACAACGACCACAGAGTCTGTGTGCATTGCCAGCAGGCTGCTTATGTCACTCAGGGGCAGGATCATGCCCGTGGGTGCATTGGGATTGGGAATGATGACACCTCCAGCAGGACGGTCGTAGTCTTCAACCACAACGCTGAAATCGTCACGCAGGGCTACCGTCGCATAGGGTAGACCATACAGCTCACACCATACCGGATAGAAACTGTAGCTGATGTCGGGAAACAGCAGGGGCTGGTCCTGTTTTAGCAGCGCCTGAAACGTGTGAGCCAGTACTTCATCTGACCCGTTACCCAGAAACACCTGATCTGCCTGCAAACCTTCGCGCGAAGCCCAGGCAGACCTGAGCTCGCTGGACTCCGGGTCTGGATAACGACGCAGTTGATCACCGTTGATTTCCGCTAACGCCGCCAGCACGCCAGGGGCCGGGCCGTACGGGTTTTCGTTGGTGTTGAGTTTAATCAGACGGGCACCCCGCGGCTGTTCGCCAGGAACATAGGGCGTAAGCGAGCTTGCCAGGTCACTCCAAAAACGGCTCATGTGGTTGAGGTTCCTTCGCTGCGAGGCTTGAAATTGTAACTCAAGAGAAACTTCAGGCGTAAAAAAACCCGGCAGAGCCGGGTTTCGAAAATGGCATCCCGTAGGGGGTTCGAACCCCTGTTACCGCCGTGAAAGGGCGGTGTCCTAGACCACTAGACGAACGGGACACAGTGGTCTGGCATTGCCAGAAGCGCGCATTATAAGGAACGCAACGTGCAATGCAACTGTTAGCCGCATTTTTTACTACGCAGAAAAAAACTGTACGAGAGGACGCCGGAAATCACCTGCCGATGCGCCGCAGTGACTCGCGCACTGCACTGGACTACAGTCTGGTATTAAGCGTGGTATCGAGCAGTGAACGGCAGTATTCAGCGAATGCAGCGACCGCCAATGACAGCGGGCGCTTAACGGAAATGTGGGGGCCTGGATGGCGGTCTGACAGGGAATTAGTGAGGCACCACAATGTGAGGCCTCGTTTCATGTATCAGCCTATCAGACCAACAAGAATATAGCTTATAGCGATGACACCCACCGCTTCCATAACAAGATAGTGCAGGCCTATTCTGGGAGAACGGCCACCCAGTTCGTTTTTTGCTGCGCGCAAATTCATCTACGGTACTCACTCACCTGATAGTTGTTGTATATACATAATGTACACCGCTGACAACGTGTTTTCAATGTATATACATGTGGTAAAGTACCAATCCCTGCAGGAGCCCGAAAAGCATTCATTCATGTCTAAAACCAAAATCCTGAATATCCGGATAGACCCGGAGCTCAAGAAAAAAGCCAAAAAGCTGGCAGAGGCCGACGGGCGCTCCCTGTCTAACTGGGTGACCAAACTGATCAGCTCGACGGTGAAAGCCGAGGAATCGGAGAGCAGAAAGCATAAGGACGAAAAATAGCGGCTTGCGCCACGCGAGGGCTTTCAGAGAAAGCGTTCCTGAATCTCCTTCAGGCTGAGATGTCGCACGTCCGACCCCTTCACAAGAAACACTACCTCTTCGCAAATGTTCACCGCGTGGTCGCCGATCCGCTCCAGCGCACGGGCGCACCAGTTCACGCGCAGGAGACTCTTGACGGAAGCCGGCTCTTCCATCATGTGGGTGATAGACAGCCTGGTAAGCGCCTCAAACTCGTTATCTATATCCGGGTCCTTCGCAGCGGTCTCGATCGCTGCGGCCACATCCATGCGTGCAAATGCGTCCAGAGAGCCGTGCAGTATGTCGATGGCGCTCTTGCCGAGATGCTTGGTTTCGCTGCGGAACGTGGTTCGATCGCGGCCATCCGCCAGGGTCTTCACCAGCCGGCCAATTTTCTCTGCCTCGTCCCCGATTCGTTCCAGGTCTGCAGCCATTCTGATTATGGCTACCACGACCCTGAGATCACTGGCCGCAGGTTGTCGCAGCGCCAGGATATCCGTGCAGCGGGCGTTGATATCAACTTCCATCGCATTAACTTTATGATCGGATGAGGCGACCTCCTCCGCCATATCCAGGTCCAGCTTCACCAGGGCCTTGAGGGCCTTGCGGCATTGCCCTTCAACCAGGCCACCCATTTCCAGAACGCGGGCCCGAATGTCCTCCAGCTCCTGGTTGTACTTCTGCGATGTGTGCTGATCCAGATGCAGATTGTCGTCCATCAGCAATACTCCTGATCTAGCCGAAGCGGCCGGTGATGTAGTTCTCAGTCAGTTCATGACGGGGCATGGTGAAGATCTGCTTGGTGTCGCCCACCTCGATCAACTTGCCCAGATGGAAATAGGCAGTGCGCTGTGACACGCGCGCAGCCTGCTGCATCGAATGCGTGACGATGGCGATTGTAAAGCGCTCTTTAAGTTCATCGATGAGTTCTTCTATCCGTGCTGTTGCTATCGGGTCAAGCGCGGAACAGGGCTCATCCATGAGTATGACCTCAGGACTGACAGCGATAGCCCTGGCAATACAAAGTCGCTGCTGCTGACCGCCTGACAAGCCCGTACCGGGCTGATCCAGTACGTCTTTCACTTCTTCCCACAAACTCGCCCGGCGCAAGCTGGTTTCCACTATTTCATCCATCTCTGCCTTGCTGTGGGCCAGGCCATGAATGCGTGGCCCATAGGCGACGTTCTCGTAGATAGACTTGGGGAAGGGGTTGGGTTTCTGGAACACCATGCCCACGCGCGCGCGAAGCAGCACGGTGTCCTGGCCCGACCCATATATATCCTCGCCGTCCAGCTGAATATCCCCGTGCACTCGGCATATTGGGATGATGTCATTCATACGGTTCAGTGAGCGCAGGAACGTGGATTTGCCACAGCCAGAGGGCCCGATCATGGACAATACTTCGTTTTCACCAATATCCAGGGATACATCCATGATCGCCTGCTTCTCGCCATAGTACACATTGACGTTGCGGGCAGACATTTTGGCATTTTCCACGTAGGGCTCGCCTATGGTCTGGTAATCGGCAACATCCACGTGGTCTTGCACGTCCAGCCCTACAGCCTCCTGCGGTACGGCTCCGTAAGCTTTGGCATCGGCAGTCGTCATCGTTCAGTCCCTTGCAGTAGCGTGGCTACTGGTTCTATTTCACTTCGAAGCGTCGGCGCAGGTAAATGGCCAGCGCATTCATAACAATCAGGAAGCCCATCAGCACCATGATGGCGGCAGATGTCTTTTCCGTAAAACCTCTCTCCGGGCTGTCGGCCCAGAGGAAAATTTGCACAGGTAGCACGGTTGACGGGTCAGTGACACCACCCGGCACGTCCATGATAAATGCCACCATACCGATCATCAGCAAAGGCGCCGACTCACCCAGTGCCTGGGCCATACCAATAATGGAGCCCGTTAGAATGCCCGGCATGGCGACAGGCAGAACGTGGTGAAAAACCGTCTGTAGTTTGGACGCCCCTACTCCCAGCGCAGCCTCTCGAATTGAGGGCGAAACCGCCTGTATCGCTGCCCGGGACGTAATAATGATCGTCGGCAGGGTCATCAACGAAAGTACGATGCCGCCTACCAGCGGGGCCGACCTGGGCAGTTCAAAGAAGTTGATAAAGACCGCCAATCCAAGCAACCCGAATACAATCGACGGAACTGCGGCGAGATTATTGATATTGATTTCAATCAGGTCAGTGATGCGATTTCGCGGCGCGAATTCTTCCAGGTATACCGCGGAGAAAACACCCACCGGAAACGCCAGCAGAAACGTCACCGCCAGGGTAAAAAATGATCCCTGCAAGGCGGCTCGAATACCTGCCAACTCGGGCTCACGCGAGTCACCTTCAAGGAAAAACAGGGTGTTAAACACGGAGCGGGTGCGGCCGTCATCGCGCAGCTGATCCAGCCAATCCATCTGCACATCCTTCACCTTGCGCTCGACTTCCGGCGTGTCACGCGAAATCTGCCCCTTGAGGTATCCGGCTGCCTCCGAGTGCGCCAGCAACCACAGATCATGCGTCTGCCCTATCAGTGATGGCTCAGCCACCACCCTGTCGCGAAGATGGTATTCAGCACCGATGCTGACCATGCGGTAAAGGCGCCTTTTCTCGCTGCGGCTGGTCACCTCGGGAAACATTTCCCGCAGCGACGCCTTGATCACCGCGTTGTAGTTAGCCTGTTGCAATTGCTCCGCGTCAGCTGTGGCCTCAACACCCAGCCGCTCCGGGTCCAGGTGAACGGCAATTTTCAATTCCTTCTGGGTGAAAGCCGGTGTGCCCTTACTGACGATATCGAACAGCAGGATGAACAGGAATGCGAAACCCAGCAATACTGCCAGCATGCCATAGAACTGGAACCGACGCTCTCGTGCGTAGCGCTTCTTCAGCGATGCCTGAATCAGTTCAGTATTTTTAAACGTATCTTTACTCATACTGCTCCCGATACTTGCGCACCACATAAAGGGCAATCACATTCAACAACAGGGTTACAAAGAAAAGTACCAGTCCAAGGGCGAAGGCAGCGAGCGTTTTGGGGCTGTCAAACTCCTGGTCGCCCACCAGCAGGGTGACGATCTGTACTGTGATGGTGGTCACCGCCTCCAGCGGATTAATGGTGAGCTTGGCCGACAGCCCAGCCGCCATTACCACAATCATGGTCTCGCCTATGGCGCGCGACACAGCCAGCAATATGCCACCAACAATGCCGGGGAGCGCTGCAGGCAGCAGCACCTTGCGAATGGTCTCGCTCATCGTCGCCCCCATGCCGAGGGAGGCCTCGCGCATGGTATCCGGCACGGCACTGATAATGTCATCGGACAGCGACATCACGAAAGGAATAATCATGATACCCATGACCAGCCCTGCTGCCAGGGCGCTTTCGGAGGCCACTGACAAGCCCACACTTTCGCCAAGGTTGCGAATGAAAGGCGCGACCGTCAGCGCAGCAAAGAACCCATATACAACGGTGGGTACACCGGCGAGTATTTCCAGCACCGGTTTGGTGATAGAACGGAAACGACGGCTGGCATACTCCGACAGGTAAATAGCAGACATCAGCCCTACCGGTACGGCAATCAACATGGCAACCGCGGAGATCAGCAGTGTGCCCACTAACAGAGGCACAAAACCGAATGACCCTGACGCACCTACCTGGTCGGCGCGTATGGCCATCTGGGGGCTCCATTGCAGGCCAAACAGAAAGTCTGTGATCGAGATAGCCTGAAAGAAGCGGATAGCCTCGAACAATACCGACAGCACAATGCCCAGCGTGGTGAGTACCGCGATAAAAGAGCAGGAGAAGAGTATCCAGGTGAAGATACTTTCTACGTGGTTGCGCGCGCGCAGATCGGGCTTGACCCGCATAACCGCCAACATGCCACCAATTATCGCGACCAGGCATACCAGCAACATTTTCAGGTTGCGGCTGTAGTTCATCACTTCGTTGTAGACAGCTGACGCTGCCAGCTGCGTTGCATCAAGGGACGCTGGTTCGATGTTGCCCACGGCGTGGCCCACAAGCTGGTTGTAATAGAGGCCCAACTGGTCCACTCCCTGGGCACGAACCTCAGCAGGCAGGCTGGCGATGACCAGGCTGCGGACCACCGAGCCCTCTACGGCCAACCAGACTACGAACAACAGCAGCGCAGGCAGCCCCGCCCAAAGGGCTGCCATATAGCCGTAATGAGTGGGCAGGGAGTGCAGGGACTGCAGCCCACCGCCTGCCATGCCAATCAGGCGCGACTTGTGTCGCCCGACGAAGAAACTGACTACACACAGTGCCAGCAGGGTAAGGAATACAGTTGATGTCTGCATTTACAACTCTTCAATAAGCGGAGCGCCGCATTAAGCGGCGCGCCTGAGTCAGCAAAAAAGTGCCGGAGCCAGTTGTTACGGCTTACATCTCAAGGCGTTTCAGTGACGCCACATCTTGCTGAACCTGTTTCAGCTCTTCCTCATCCAGCGGAATCAGGCCCCGTTCCGTCAGGTAGCCGTCCTCGCCCATTGCGCGATGGGATGCAAACTCGGCGGCATACTCCTGTATACCGGGGATGCGACCTACATGTGCAGCCTTGATATAAAAGTACAGGGGGCGCGACACCGGGTAGTCGCCGTCGGCGATGGTGTCAAAATCAGGCTCAACACCATCGATCAGTGAACCCTGTACCTTGTCACCATTCTCCTCAAGGAAACTGTAGCCGAAAATACCCAGAGCGCTGTCGTTGGCCTCCAGTTTCTGCACGATGAGATTGTCGTTTTCCCCTGCCTCAATATACGCGCCGTCTTCGCGCACAGAATACGCGATGGTTTTAAAGATGTCCTTACCCTTGGGAGCCGCCCCCTTGCTTTCCGCATGTGCCTGATACACCGCCTCCGGGAGTCCCAGTTCAGCCATAGCCGCCTTGATTTCGGTCACCTGTTCTGCACCGAGGCCGCGCAGGTGCTTCAGCGCCGGTATTGCCTGGGCACCGCCACCCAGGGCCAGTTCAGCGAAGGCATCGCGAGTACCTGATGTGGGGGGCGGCCCCAGCACTTCGATCTCGGTCGCGGGCAGTGCCGGGTTAATCTCTCGCCATGTTTTATAGGGGTTGGGAATCAGTTTGCCGTCCGGCCCTGGCACGTCCTTGGCAAGCGCCAGGTAGACCTCCTTCAGGCTGAGCACCATTTGCGGAGCCTGCCTGGAGTTGGCGATCGCAATGCCGTCAAAACCCACCAGCACTTCGACAATATCGGTGACGCCGTTTTCCTGGCACTGCTGGTACTCGCTTTTCTTGATTCGCCGCGAGGCATTAGTGATATCCGGTGTATTCGCGCCTACGCCCTTGCAGAACAATTTCAGGCCTCCGCCCGAGCCGGTCGCCTCGATTTTGGGGGCCTTGAAGCCGGTAGAACGGCCAAAGCGCTCAGCCACCACCGTGGCAAATGGGTAGACGGTTGAGGAGCCGACAATGCTGACGTTATCGCGCCCCTGAGCCTGAACAACGGCAACGTTGCTGCATGCAACGGTCAGCGCGAGTGCGCCCAGTATCTGCTTTTTCACCTTATGAAAACTCCCTGGCTGTGGATAGTCGGACGGCTGCCCGACGACATTTGCGGCCAGTCTAGGGGGGAAATGTTACGGGAATATTACAGTCACACCGCATTCCCCTGCCTGCAAATTCGGCCCCCGGAGTGCGCTAGTTACCCGCTGCTTTATCGATAAACTCTTCCAGTGTCTTCTGGTGGCGCACGTCCTGACCGCGCACCAGGTAAACCACGTGCTCGGCGATATTGGCGGCATGGTCACCTATTCTCTCCAGGCTGCGCAGCGCCCACATTTCATTGAGTATAGCGCCGATATCCCGCGGGTCTTCCATCATAAACGTGACCAGAGAACGCATTGCACTGCCGTATTCCTTGTCAACATCGGCGTCCTCTTTAACCACTTCTACGGCCAGATCCAGATCCAGGCGCGCAAATGCATCCAGCGCCTTGCGCAGCATGGATGCCACATGACTGCCAATGTGTCGTACCTCTATATAGTTGGTTGCAGAGACGTTTTCCTGGGCCAGCCTGATACCCTGGCGGGCAATCTTTGCGGCCTCGTCACCAATTCGCTCGATGTCCGTGTTCACCTTTATTACGGTCATCACCAGGCGCAGGTCGCTGGCTGTGGGCTGGCGGCGGGCAATAATCGTTGAGCACTCCTCATCAATACGCATCTCCATCTGGTTAACCTCATGGTCGCGATTGATAATCTCCTCGGCCTCACCCGTATCGCCTGCGATCAGCGCCGCTACGGCGGCGTTTAGCTGTTTCTCTACCTTGCCCCCCATTTCCAGCAACTGATTCTTGATGCCCTCCAACTCACTGTTGAAGCGCTCTGAAATATGGTGTCGGTGATCATCCTGTCTCAACATGCCCTGCTCTCCTCAGCACTGTACCGTTACCGGAAACAGCAGACTGAACGTGCTGCCCTGCCCCAGTTTACTGTCAATTTTCAATTCTGCACCATGCGCCGCCGCCACGTGCTTCACTATAGCCAACCCCAGCCCGGTGCCGCCTGTTGCTGATGAGCGGCTGTCATCAACACGGTAAAAGCGCTCGGTCAATCGCGGGAAATGCGCTGCATCGATGCCTATGCCCTGGTCCTGCACATCCAGCCGACATTGTGAGCCGGAGCGAGACCAGGATGCCCGCACCACTGTGTCGTCTGCACTGTACTTCAGGGCGTTATACACCAGGTTGGAGATCGCACTATACAATTCTCTATAATCACCCCGTACCCGCGTGGTGCACTGCAGGTCCAGTTCCAGGCGTCGCTCTGGATAGGTACTGGACACCTCATCCTGCAGTTCGTCCAGCAAAGCTGCCACATCAACCTGCTCGTGCTTTTTTTGCCCTTGCGTGGTCTCAATTCTGGAAAGCCAGAGCAAATCCTTGAGCAAATTTTCCATACGCACGGCCTGCCCCTGCATCTGCTCCATGGCACGGACATAGGCAGCAGGAAGCTTGCTGGGGTCGGTCAAGAGCGTCCCAAGATACCCGGTGATAACCGTCAGTGGGGTGCGCAACTCGTGCGACACGTTACCAACAAAATCCCTGCGCATTTGTTCCGTGCGCACGCGGTCGGTCACATCGCGGATAAACAGCAGCGTGTCGCCCTCCGCAAACTGCGTTATCACTACCTGCAGGTGCCGGTTAACCGCTCCCGCGGTTGCAAATACCAGCGGCTCTGCATACGCGTTGGCGTTGAAATACTGGCTGAACTCGGGCTCGCGCACCAGGTTGGTGATTGCCTGGCCGATATCATCAGGATAACGCAGAGCCAGCAGGCTCTGTGCTGCATCATTGCACCAGCGGATTCCGCCACCTGTCTCTACAATGACGACACCATCACGCATCGCCGCAAACGATTCCAGCAGATAGTCCACGGTAGACTGCAAACGCTCCCGGGAAACACTGGCCTCACGCTGCTGCTTGTAAATGCGGGCGACGATATCGCCCCATATGCCATACACATCCGGTGGCGGCTGGCTACTGTCTCGTAGCCATTTCTCTATTCGCCATATCTGCCGGCTCCAGAATAAGAGAACCAACAGGGAGGCGACCGCCGCACCAACCACGGGATCGCCAAGATACCACCCCAGGGCTGCTCCAGCAGCAACGACTACCAGGATTCGCGATATTGCCGAGAGCCATTCCATCACCCTGTGAAAAACCGCTCCCTACAGGCCACGAGAGGAAAAGCGGTAACCTGTGCCGCGTACGGTCTGGATGAGACCACTGTAGTCACCCTCCTCCGTCTGCAGCGCCTTGCGCAGGCGTCTGATGTGCACGTCAACAGTGCGTTCCTCCACATATACGTTTGCCCCCCAGACATGGTCGAGCAACTGGCCGCGCGTGTAGGCGCGCTCGGGATGTGACATGAAAAACTGTAACAGGTTGAACTCGGTGGGGCCCATATCGACTGGCTTATCGCCGATAAAAATACGCCTGCTTTCGCTGTCCAGAACCAGCCCGCTTACTTCCATGCGGCCCAACTCTTCACCTGATCCGGAGCGCCGCAGCAAGGCCCTCACCCTGGCAATCAACTCACGCGGCGCAAAGGGCTTGGTGATGTAGTCGTCCGCGCCTACATCAAGCCCCTGAATAACGTTGTCTTCCGCCGTTTTTGCGGTAAGCATGATCACCGGCACCTCCCGGGTGGCATCTTCACGCTTGAGGCGTCGCAGCAACTCCAGGCCACTTCCACCTGGCAGCATCCAGTCCAGCAGAATAAGGTCGGGGCGCTCGTCTACTACCTGGGTATAGGCATCGCGAATATTGTCCGATTCGATGCAACGGTACTCAGCAATCTCCAGCGCCATGCGCAGCATATCTCGGATGGCACGTTCATCATCTACTATCAACACAGTTCTTTCGGACATGACTACCACATTTCCTCATTCAGGCGAATGCAGGTATTAGATGATGAAATTGTGACAATCAAATGACAACCGGGTATGAAAACGCGCTGCTTTCGCCACAAACAGAACTCAGCGAACCCCACATACCATGCGCCCGGTCTGCCAGAGGCGCGCGCAGCAGGCGGGGCAACGGTCTGGAATCAGCGCAGGCTGGCGTTGATATTCTTCAACATCTGGTTGCCGGGGCAGAGATCCTCCGCTCCAAGCGTGTTGAGCGGACGACGGGATGTCTCCATCACGTCATGCAGGTCGCGCGAGTCCTTGTCCATATAAATGAGGCCGGTGAGGATGTCGCCGGCTACGCGGTGCTTCTCCATGGCGATCAGTGCCGAGGTCCGGTCGAAGGGGTTGAGGTCCTCCTCCATTTTATACAGGTGAACGCTTGAGCCATCATGCATGGTTACTTCATGGCTGAAGCCGGCCTCATACTCGGTGGTTATTTCCTTCTGCATGGGCACGAAATCTACCGTGCCAGTGGCTTCAGCGTGGTCACGCACAAACTCGTAGCTCTTGGTTGAGCCTGGATTGTTATTGAAGGTGACACAGGGCGATACCACATCGATCAGCGCAAATCCGCGATGACTGATCGCCGCCTTGATCAAAGGTACCAGCTGTGCCTTGTCACCGGAAAAACTGCGGGCGATAAAGGTGGCCCCCATCTGCAATGCGGTGCCGCACAAATCGATAGCACTGTAAATATTGGCATCGCCTTTTTTGCTGACAGAGCCTTCATCGGCCGTGGCCGAGTCCTGCCCTTTGGTCAGTCCATAGCAGCCATTGTTCATCACGATATACACCATGTTCAGGTTGCGACGCGCGACATGTGCAAACTGGCCCATGCCGATTGACGCAGTATCACCATCACCGGATACACCCAGGTACAGCAGGTCCCGGTTGGCCATGGCCGCTCCGGTCACCACCGACGGCATACGCCCATGCACAGAGTTAAAGCCGTGTGACTTGCCAAGAAAATAGGTAGGCGCCTTAGAGGAGCAACCAATACCGGAGAGCTTGGCAATTTTGTGCGGCTCTATGGACAGCTCATGACAGGCCCTGACGATGGCTCCGGAGATGGAGTCGTGGCCGCAGCCCGCGCAGAGGGTTGAGATAGACCCCTCGTAGTCGGCGCGGGTGTAGCCCAGTTCGTTGACAGGCAGGTCTGGATGACGAAATTTGGGAATCTGGTAACTCATGTTTTATTCTCCACCCGCGTTGGCAACCCGGCTGCGGTGCAGTGGTTGAATTTCACCGCCATCCAGGTGCAGGTTAATCTGTTTTTTGATATTGCGTGCGCTGATCGGCGTGCCATCGAAACACAGCACAGACTTCAACTTATCCGGTCCCAGCTCGAACTCGGCCATCAACAAGGTACGTAATTGCGCATCGCGATTCTGTTCAATGACAAAAACCTGTTCGTGCTCCTCAATAAAGGATTTAACCTCATGATTGAAGGGGAAGGCGCGCACGCGCATTGCGTCCATGTGCACGCCTTCCTTGGCCAGGTAATCCAGGGCCTCGCGCGAGGATTCCTCACTGGTACCGAAGTACAGCACCGCAATGTCTGTTTTTTGCGCAGCACTGACCACTTCGGGGCCCGGCACGTACTCCTTGATCGTGTCCCACTTGCGCATAAGGCGAAGCATGTTTTCTTCGTACTCCTCCCCTTTCTCCGTGTACACCGCTTTCTCGTCCCGGGATGTACCGCGGGTGAAGAACGCACCCTTGCTGGGGTGGGTTGCCGGGTAGGTGCGGTAGCAGATTGCGTCGCCATCCACGTCAGTGTAGCGACCAAACTCGACGCCTGCTTCCAGCTGTTCCGCAGTCATCACCTTGCCGCGGTCATACTCACGGCCATCCTCCCATTCCAGCGGCGGAGACATATTGTCGTTCATGCCCAGGTCGAGGTCAGTCATCAGGATGATGGGCGTTTGCAGCCTCTCTGCCAGGTCAAAGGCCTGCGCCCCGAAGTCAAAACACTCCTTGGGCGTGGAGGGAAACAGCAGTACCTGCTTGGTATCGCCGTGAGACGCATAAGCAGTAGACAGAATATCTGACTGCTGCGTTCTCGTTGGCATACCGGTTGAAGGGCCGGCTCGTTGCACATCGAACAATACAGTGGGGATTTCAGCGAAGTAAGCCAACCCGAGGAATTCACTCATCAGTGAAACGCCCGGACCACTGGTGGCAGTGAAGGCACGGGCGCCATTCCAGCTGGCACCGATCACCATGCCAATGGCAGACAGTTCATCTTCGGCCTGCACAATCGCGTAGTTCTTTCGGCCCGTGCCCGGGTCTATACGCACGCGGCGGGCGTATTTTTCGAATGCGTCCACAACAGAGGTAGAAGGAGTAATGGGGTACCAGGCAGCCACTGTCGCACCACCATAGACAGCGCCCAGTCCCAGTGCCGTGTTGCCGTCCAGCAATATCTTGTCGCCCACAGCATCAGCCGCCTGCACGCGAATACCCAGCGGGCAGTCTACGTTGTTGCGCGCATACTGGTGGCCCAGCTCAAGCGCATGAATATTGGGCAGTATCAGCTTTTCCTTACCCTTGAACTGGTCTGCAACCAGATCAGTGAGCACCTTGAAGTCCATATCCAGCAGGGCCGCCAGCGCGCCCACATAGATCACGTTCTTGAACAATTGGCGCTGCCGGGGATCCTTGTACTCTTCATTGCAGATCCGTGTAAGCGGAATGCCAATGATATTGACGTCGTTACGTACCAAGCGCAGGTCGAGCGGTTTGGTGTTGTCGTAGATAAAGTAGCCGCCCGGCTCCACCTCAGAAATGTCCTGGGCCATGCTCTGCGGGTTTACGGATAACGCGATATCGATACCACCTCGACGACCGAGATAACCCGCCTCACTCACCCGCACTTCGTACCAGGTAGGCAGACCCTGGATATTCGAAGGGAAAATATTCTTAGGGCTTACCGGCAACCCCATGCGGAACAGCGCCTTGGCGAACATGTTGTTGGCGCTGGCTGAGCCGGTGCCGTTGACATTGGCAAACTTGATAACGAAGTCGTTAACGGATTCCAGTTTTTTCATGGCTTACTGTCCAGCTCTGCTCACGTTGTAGAGAAACTTCTGCATATCCCAGGCCGCAGTCGGGCAGCGCTCGGCACATAAACCGCAGTGCAGACACACGTTCTCGTCCTTTACCATCACTCTGCTGGTTGGCAGGTCAGCCGACACATAAAGATCTTGCGTCAGATCCCTTGCCGGTGCCGTCAGGCGGCCACGCAGGTCCTCTTCCTCTCCGTTGGCGGTGAAGGTAATGCAATCTGTTGGGCATATATCGACACAGGCATCACACTCGATACAGCGCACCTCGTCGAAGACGGTTTGCACATCGCAATTGAGGCAGCGCTCGGCTTCCTTGAACCCGGTTGCGGCGTCAAAGCCCAGTTCGACCTCCATTTTGCGATCAGCCAGCGACTTGTCCAACGGCGCCAGCGGCACGACGTAGCGCGGATCGCTCTCTACCGCGTTGTCATAACTCCACTCGTGCACGCCCATTTTCTGACTCGCCAGGGTCACACCCGGCGCCGGGCGCTCACTGACAGATTCACCGCGGCAGAAAAGGTCTATGCTGATCGCAGCCTGGTGACCGTGGGCCACGGCAGTGATCACGTTTTCCGGTCCGAAAGCGGCATCACCGCCAAAAAACACTTTCTCATTGGAGGACTGGAAGGTGGTCGGGTCCACCACCGGCATATCCCACTTGTCGAACTCAATTCCGAGGTCGCGCTCTATCCAGGGAAAAGAGTTTTCCTGGCCTATCGCCATCAGCACCACGTCCGCTTCCATAAATACCAGCGGTTCGCCAGTGGGCACCAGGCTACGCTTGCCGTCTTCATCATAGACGGCCTCCACTTTTTCAAAATGCATACCCTTGAACTGGCCGTCTTCTATCACGAACTCTTTGGGTACATGATTGTTGTAAATCGGGATGCCCTCATGCATGGCATCCTCTTTTTCCCAGGGCGAGGCTTTCATATCTTCAAAGGGACTGCGCACTACCACGCGCACGTCCTTGCCGCCCAGGCGCATTGAGGTACGACAACAGTCCATTGCGGTATTGCCGCCGCCCAACACCAGCACTTTCTCTGCAATCTTGTCAGTGTGTTCAAAGGCCACACTGGCCAGCCAGTCAATACCAAGGTGAACGTGATCAGCCACCTCTTCCAGCCCCGGCAGATTGAGCCCTTTGCCCTTGGGTGCGCCGGTGCCAACGAACACGGCGTCATAGCCCTTGTCCAGCACCTCGCGCAGGCTGTCCACATAGGTATCAAACGTGGCGTTGATATCCATGTCGAGAATATAGTTGACCTCTTCGTTCAGCACTTCTTCTGGCAGGCGGAAAGAAGGTATCTGGCTGCGCATCATGCCGCCGCCGGCAAACTGGTTATCGTACACATCGATGCTGTACCCCAGGGGCGCCAGGTCCCTGGCCACCGTGAGCGATGCCGGCCCCGCGCCGATCAGTGCAATGCGCTTGCCGTTCTTTTCACTGGGTATGGCAGGCAACAGGTGACTGATATCTTCCTTGTTATCCGCGGCGACGCGCTTCAGTCGGCATATTGCTACAGGCTCATCCTCCACCCGCCCCCGCCGGCAGGCCGGCTCGCAGGGGCGGTCGCAGGTTCGCCCCAGGACGCCGGGGAACACATTTGATTGCCAATTGATCATATAGGCTTCGGTGTAGCGTTCTGCGGCGATCAGGCGGATGTACTCCGGCACGGGCGTATGTGCGGGACAGGCGTATTGGCAATCCACTACTTTGTGGAAATACTCGGGATTCTGTATGTCAGTCGGTTTCACGTTGCGGCTCGTCAGTGGCTTGCGTGCAGCGAGAAAAAGCACTGCACAAACCCTTGGGATTGTTGCACATGTATCACGCTATTGCATCTGCCTAACGGTATATAAAGCGTTACTTATCCGTTACTTATGCACGCTTTCGCATAAACAGCCGTAATACCCCGCATGTGTTCAGGGTTAACTTTACCAGCCGAAAAACCAGCCCCGCTTTTTCAGCGATCCCTCACAGCCAGGAAGCTGCTGGCGATAGCTTACGGCGCGCCGCTCCACTTTGCGCGCCACATCGCGCAACCAGGTCTTGGCCTGGAAACTACCCCGGCTGTAGCCCCCGTGCCCCTCGTGATAAGCGAGGTAAAGACGATAGGTATCCTGTTTACTGATGCCGTTGCGGCGATTGGACTGGTGGTTATACCAGCCTATGAAGTCAATTGCGTCGGCAAAATCATCCCTGTCGGCTCCGTACCTGCCGGCACTGCGCTTGTATTCTTTCCAGGTAGACTTCTTGGCCTGACTGTAGCCGTATGCGTCCGAGGGGCGCAGGCCAGGGATAAAGCCAAATATTTTTTTACGTGGAGGCCTCGCTTTCGCTACAAACCGTGACTCCTGGTGCATGATAGCCATCATCACTGAAATGGGGCTACCCCACTGATCCCGGGCGTCTGCCGCGTCATGGTACCAACCACGCTTCTCTTCAAAAATCGCACAGATATTGCTGGTATTTGCCGGCGGCGAGGTCGTGCAACCGGCAAGGAGCAACAGAACTGCCAGTGCGCAGGGGCGTATCACGTTGCAAGTCCATGGCTGCTTAGCAGCTCAAGGAAGCCGTCCTCGTCTATCACGTCAATACCCAGTTCGCGCGCGTGAGTCAGCTTACTGCCTGCACCTGGCCCGGCAAGCACGCAGTGTGTCCTGGCTGACACGCTGCCCGCCACCTTCGCCCCAAGCTGTTGCAGGAATGCCTTGGCCTCACTGCGCCCCATGTGTTCAAGCTTGCCGGTAACCACCCAGGTTTGACCTTCCAGTGGCAGGACCTGGGCGTCAGCCACTTCAAGATCACTCCAGTGCACACCGGCCTCACGCAGCGCGTGGACCACAGACAAACTCTCGGCCGAGTCGAAGAACTGGCGCAGGTGATCAGCCACCACCGGGCCTACATCGTCTACCTCCAGAAGTTGTTCTTCGGAGGCAGTCGCCAGTTTTTCCCAGCTGCCAAAGTGACGCGCGAGACTCAGTGCGGTGGCCTCGCCAACTTCGCGAATACCCAGTGCGAAAATGAAGCGCGGCAGCGTGGCAGCCTTGCTCTCTTCAAGGGCTGCCAGCAGATTATCAGCAGACTTTTCCCCCATACGCGGCAATTGCAGCAGGTCGGAGCGCTGCAGGTGGTAGAGGCTGGCCACGTTCGTCACCAGGCCAGTGTCAACCAACTGCTCTACCAGTTTGTCACCGAGTCCATCTACTTCCATCGCCCGCCGGGAGACAAAGTGCTTGATCGCCGCTTTCTGCTGGGCGGCACATACAAGGCCACCCATGCAGCGGATAACGGCCTCATCGGCAGCCCGTTCAGTAGCTGAGCCGCAGACGGGGCAACGAGTCGGGAATACCACAGGTCGGGCGTCTGCCGGCCGCCGTTCAGTCACCACCGAGACAATCTGCGGGATGACGTCGCCGGCGCGCCGCACAATTACCGTGTCGCCCACTTGCACCCCCAGACGCTCTATCTCGTCACTGTTATGCAGGGTCGCATTGCTGACCGTGACGCCGCCAACAAACACCGGCTGCAAGCGCGCAACCGGTGTGATAGCACCAGTGCGACCAACCTGAAACTCCACGTCCAGCAGCTGTGTCGTCTGTTCCTGCGCGGGGAATTTGCGCGCTATCGCCCAACGCGGCGCGCGAGCGACAAACCCCAGCTCACGTTGCAGATCTATGCGGTCGACCTTGTAGACAATGCCGTCTATGTCGTAGGGCAGTTCATCTCGCCTGGCAGCGAGATACTGATAATAGTCCTCGCAGGCTTGAATACCCTCCACCACGCGCGATTCAGGATTGATGCGCAAGCCCCACTGATGCAGCAAATCCAATATAGCGGAATGCTGCATTGGCAACTCCCCGTCTTCGACCAGGCCGACACCGTAGCAACACATTTCAAGGTTACGTTGCGCAGTGATACGTGAATCCAGTTGTCGCAGGCTCCCGGCTGCGGCGTTGCGGGGGTTCACAAAGAGCTTGCTATCCGTTTCCCGGGCCTGCTGATTCAATCGTTCAAACCCCGCTCGCGGCATATAGATTTCCCCGCGCACCTCTAGCACGGCGGGGTAGCCGTCACCTCGCAAACGCAGGGGGATAGAAGGAATCGTGCGCACGTTTCGGGTGATGTCCTCGCCGGTGCGACCGTCGCCTCTGGTGGCGCCTCGGGTAAGCATCCCGTCGCGATAGAGCAGACTGACCGCGATACCATCCAGCTTCGGTTCGCAACTGTAGGACACCGTGCCGGGGTCAGCCCCGAGACGATCCAGCAAGCGGCGCTCAAAGTCCTGCAGCTCATCGGCATTAAAAGCGTTGTCCAGGGACAACATGGGGACTTCATGCTCCACCTGGTCAAACGCCTGTAGCGGCGTGGCGCCGACCCTTTGGGTAGGTGAATCGGGAGTAACCAGCCCGGGGTTGGCCTGCTCCAGTTCCTGTAACTCCCTCAGGGCCTGATCGTATTCGGCATCTGGAACGCTGGGGTCATCGAGGACGTAGTAGCGGTAGTTCCATTCCTGCAACCGCTCACGCAGTTGCAGGGCTTGCGCCTGAATATCGGAGGCCGTCATAGCAACATTGGGAAATCAGGACGTCCTGGCAAGCAGGCGCCGTTCCAGGTCACGAATCTGCTGGCGGCAATGATCCAGTGTCTGCTTGGTTATCACGCTGCGCGACTCGTCCAGCACGTCACCGCCCAGGTTGCGGGCGACTGCCTGTGCCGTCTCCAGCATGTAGTCGAAGGCCTTCATCATGTCTTCCGGTCCTGGTAGCGTCAGGAAAAACACCAGGCCGGGCGTGTTGAAGTCCGCCATGTTGTCGATATCAAACACGCCGGGCTGCATCATATTGGCCACGCTGAACTGTATCGCACCCTTTCCCGCCTCGAACTCGTGGCGATGGAAAAAGCTCATATCGCCGAAACGCAAATCGCAGGCCAGCAGTATGTGCAGTATATCCTCGCCCCTGAACCCGGCCGCGTCCCGCGCCATGACATTGAGCATGAACACTTCCGGGTCCACATCGCGCGGCAGGCGACCCGGCTCTTCGACTGCCGGCGGCTCCGTTGCATTACGATCCGCTCCCATGCCGTCCAGCCAATCCAGGTCATCAGCCCCGGGGTCGGCTGCGGAAAAGCCCGCCATGACGTGATCCGGGTCACTGTCATCACCCTCAGTGGTGGAGGACGAGACCGGCCTGCTCTCTTCCAGCTTCTCCGCGTCCTCCGCCTCGTTATCCTGGGCGTTCTGCGCCGCTGCTTTGAGCAAGTCGCCGCGCTGCACGACACGCGCTCCGCCATTGGGCAGTTCTTTCAACCAGGCGATATCTTCGTCCTGCGGCGAAACGGTCTCCTGAGGCTCCGCCAGCTTCATTCTTACCCGGGAATACTTCTCGCTTCGCACCCGACGCCAGGCATCCAGCAGCACCGCCATAATCAGCAGTACCCCAATAATGACCATCCAGTCCCGTACGGTTAATTCTGACATTCCCTAAACCTATCAGCTTGCTGCCAGCTCTGCGGCTTCGTCCACATCGACCGTCACCAGACGCGACACCCCGGGCTCGTGCATGGTAACGCCCATCAACTGATCCGCCTGTTCCATGGTGATCTTGTTGTGGGTAATGAATATAAACTGCACTTTATCAGACATTTCCTTCACCATGCGCGCATAGCGGCCGGTGTTGGCGTCATCAAGCGGCGCGTCTACCTCATCAAGCATACAGAATGGCGCTGGATTAAGCTGGAAAATAGAAAATACCAGGGCAATCGCAGTGAGGGCCTTTTCGCCCCCCGAGAGCAGGTGGATTGTGCTGTTCTTCTTGCCCGGCGGGCGGGCCATAATGGCGATGCCGGTGTTCAGGAGATCGTCCCCGGTCATTTCCAGATAGGCATTACCGCCTCCGAATACCCTGGGGAACAGCTCCTGAAGGCCGTTGTTGACCTGATCAAAGGTCTCCTGGAACCGGCTGCGAGTTTCCTTGTCGATCTTGCGAATGGCGTTTTCCAGGGTTTCCAGTGCGGTCACCAGGTCCTCGTTCTGCGCATCAAGGTAGTTTTTGCGCTCCGACTGCAGGCTATATTCGTCTATAGCAGCGAGGTTGATGGCCCCCAGGCGCGCTATACGGGCGGCGATTTTCTCCAGCTGCCGCTGCCACTCATCCTCGCTCGCCTCTTCGGGCATGGCATCGAGCAGCGTTTGCACGTCCTGCTCAGCGTCCTGCAGCTGCCGCTGAATATTCTCGCGCTGAACCTGCAGGGTCTGGCTGGTGATACGCTGCTGCTCGAGGTCACGGCGCACAGACTCGGCGCGATGTTCTATAGCTGCCCGCTGCTGCTCGCACTCGCGCAGCTTGTGCTCCACCTCTGCCACCAGCTGCCTTGCTTCACTGAGCTCGGATTCAGACTGCAGGCGCAACTCAAGCTGCGCTTCCAGTTCGGCACGAAGCCCTTCCAGCGGATTGTCATTTTCATTCATACTGCGCTGCAAGCTCTCGCGCCGCTCACGTAACTGGGCAACCTGGTTATGCGTGCGATCAATTGAGCCGCGCATGGAGCTGAGTTGAGTCTGCAATGACTGCAGGCGCATGGCCGCCTGGTGCGCGGCGTCCTTGTCATGGCGAGCTTTCTGCCGGCAGCTGTCGAGCTTGCCGCGGGTTTCGTCACGGACGGACAGCAGCTCTTCCCGCCGATGTGAGTCTGACTCCATGCTTTCAATAGCCAGCGAGAGCAGTTGGCGTGCCTCGGCCACGGCCTCCTGTTCCTGGCGAAACTGTTCTCGCGCTTCCTCGACATCGGCCGCGATGCGCGCGCGCCGGGCTGTGATCTGTTCCACCCGGGCCTGCATGGCAGACAGCTTTGAACTGTGTTCAGCGTGCAGTCTGGTAGCGGCCTGCAGCTCGCGCTGCGAATTCTGGCGCTGCTCTTCCAGAGCGCGTAACTGCTCCTGCGCCTGCTGTTGTTCATGTTCGAGCTGTTGCTCGCGCGCTGCGGCCGTCGCCAGAGACTGCTCCAACTGTTCCAGTTCCTGCTGACGCTCGATCACCCCACCCTGCTGCTCTCCCAGCCGGGTCACCCGTAACCAGTTAGGGCCTAACCATACGCCCTCGCGCGTAATCACCGACTCGTGCACCGCCAGGGTCGGTCTCATAGCCATCGCTGCAGCCAGGTCTTGTGCCACTTTGACACCGCCGAGCAAGGACTCCGCGAGACCATGGCTGCGCACCTTCGATGCAAGGTACTGTGGGGCCGCGGGCGCTGCCGCAGAGGCTTCCAATAGAGCGAGCTGCCCCTGCTCGAGGCTTCCCAGCATGCCTCCCAGGTTGCCCAGGTTGTCGACACAGACCGCTTGCAGGTAATCGCCGAGCACCGTCTCCACGGCAAGCTGCCAACCATCATCAACCTGCAATTGCTCCAGCAGCCGAGGCTTGTCCTCCAGAGCCTGGGCCCGCAACCACTCACCAACATCGGCACTGCCGTCCTGCATGGCTGCCTGCTGCAGGGCTTCAAGTGACGCCTGACGACCGCGCATCTGCTGGATAGCCGAACGCTGCGTGTTCAGTTCTGCGGCCAGTGTATTACTGCGCTCCCGGGTAGCCGTTATCTGCTCTGCTACTTGCTCAGCGCCGTTCTCGTACTCGGCCATTACCATTTCGGTCTCAGCCAGCTGCTCGCTCAGCGCCTCCATTTCACCGTCATCAGGCCCCGGGGCCAGCGCGGTTTGTTCCTCTTCCAACTGCACAGTGCGTGTCTGGATGCGTTTCAACACCTGCTCAAGATGCTGAATACGAGACTGCTGGACCTCGGCCTGTTGCCGTGGCTCCGCCGCCTGCTGATTGAATTCGTCCCACTGATGCTGCCACTGGTGCATGGCCTCCTCAGCCTGCAGCAGGGCCTCTGCGCTGGTTTCCTCCAGCTCGACCAACATCTCCAGATCGGGGGCTAGAGCCGCCACTTCCGCCTCCCAGCTGAGGAGCTTGTCGCGATCGCCTCCCAGATGGCTCTCTGCCTGCTCCAGCGCGTCACTGGTCTGCTGCAGGTCCTCGGCCAGCTGGTGGCTGCGCTCCTGCTGATGCTTGATGGTCTGCTCTATACGCGCCACTTCCGAACCCAGCGAGTAATACCGTGCCTGAACCTGGTTGAAGGTGTCGGTGCGATCAGTATGCTCTACGCGATGCTGTTCGATAGCCGTATCAACCTGCTGGTGCTCGGCATGCACCGCTTCCAGCTTCACTTCCAGTTCGCCCAGGGCCTTGCCGACCGTTTGCAGCTGACCATCGAGATCCTGCCACTGCAAGGCATACAACTGGGCCTTGTACAGCCGCTCCTCTTCCTTGTATTCGCTGTACTTCTGCGCGGCCTGCGCCTGTCGCTGTAAATGCTGCAGCTGACGTTCAAGTTCTTCGCGCAGGTCGGTCAGGCGCTCAAGGTTTTCCAGCGTGCGGCGCATCCGACTCTCCGTCTCCTTGCGCCGCTCCTTGTATTTGGAAATGCCCGCCGCTTCCTCGATGAAGATGCGTAACTCCTCGGGCTTGGACTCGATCAGCCGCGAGATCATGCCCTGCTCAATAATTGCGTAGCTGCGCGGCCCCAATCCGGTGCCCAGGAAGATGTCGGTGATGTCGCGGCGCCGGCAACGCGTGCCGTTCAGGAAGTATTCTGATTGTCCTTCACGCGAGACCAGTCGCTTGATGGAGATCTCCGCATAGCTGGCATATTCACCGCCTACGCCACCATCGGCATTATCGAACACCAGCTCGATGAAGGCCTGCCCCACGGGTTGTCGATTGACTGAGCCATTGAAGATCACGTCGGTCATGGACTCACCGCGCAGGTTCTTGGCGGAACTCTCGCCCATCACCCAGCGCACAGCGTCAATGACATTGGATTTGCCGCAGCCGTTGGGGCCGACGACTGCGCACATGTTACTGGGGAAGTTGACGGTGGTGGGATCGACGAAAGACTTGAACCCCGCCAGCTTGATTGACTTTAGTCGCATTAAACTTTAAATACCCACTGTACCTTGCTGTTTTTTATAGATTTTTCCGGTTTTAACCAGCCAGTAACCCAAAACCGAAACCACAAGATATAGTGTATAGACTTTAATCAGGCAACACTATGCCCTGACCCAAAAAAGCCGGAAATTTAGCTCTCGCTAACGCCCTTCGCCGGCCTCAGGACGATATCGACGGCAGCATTGTCGGCACCTGGCGCCAGTGGACCGGCGCTGCCCAGCCAGGTCGCTGTCGCTTCGCCTGGTCGCCCTTGCGGCGAGACCTGCACCACTACCTGCACCGATTCAGTCAGCGACAACTTCTGTCCGGCCATCGAGTTGCTGTCATCCAGACGCAGCGTCAACGGCAGGTCGGCTGCGCGCAGCCGCTGCACCGCAATCGGCATCCTGCTGTCGCTGGCTGCATTGCGGGCGAGCACAAAAACGGTGTCTGCAGGGTCGATTTCCGCTCCCTCAGGCAGGGCGACAGACACTGTCACACCCATGCTGTTCTCCGCACCCGCGGCCACGACCGGGGCTGCCGCAGGCTCGCCCAGCTTTTCCCGGGCGCTGGCTATTATGCCGGCGATCATGCGCTGGGTTTCGGAACCGGGAGACTCCACCGCCAACAGGCGCTGCCAATAACCAATAGCCGCTCGGTACTGACCCTGCTCATAGGCGGCCATACCCAACAAGCCCAGCGCCGTGCGTTGGTGCGGGTCTACCGCCAGCGCCTGCTCTGCACGCATCTTGGCGCTGTCATCCAGTACCCTGCCAGCAGCGAGGTAGCGGGCCTGCGCCGCGTAGGCCAGCGCAGCGGCATCTTCCGGTGCGGCCTCAATCAACTCATCATAGGCTGCTGCGGCTCGCGCATAGTCCTGCGCGCCCATGTAGAAGCGGCCAAGCATTGCCACATAATGCAGGTTATCCGGGCGTTGACTGGCGCGCTTTTCAATTGCTTTCATCAGCGCGTCCATATCCTGGGGCGTACTGTTTTCGTCCAGCGACAGCAACTGACGCGAGATTAATACATCCTGGGCCGCGCCCAGCTGGTAGTACAACAATGCGCTGCCCGCGACCACTATGGGCAGCAGGACCCAGGCGGGGAAGCGACGCCCACTGGCTGCGCGTTCGCGCACGGCAGCGGGTACCTGTTCATCTTCCAATAGACGCAGTTGCGCGTCGGCGGCCAGCGAATCATCGCCCTCCTCGGCCAACTCCTGCTGCCGCAGTCGATACCACTCCAGGTTCGCTCGCTCCAGGTCCTCATCGGTACTGCCACTGCGCCGGCGCCCTGGCATCAGGATAAAGACGGCACTCAAGGCCAGCATCAGAGCACACACCAGCAGGAAAACGGTCATTCTTTGTCAGCCTTTTTCATCAGCTCGCGCAGGCGCTGCTGGTCTGCGTCGCTAAGGTCGCCCTCAGAACCGCCCGGCTGCTTGCGGTCGCGCAGGGTCAGGAAGACTATCAGCAGGCCCAGCAACAGCAGCACGCCTGGTGCCAGCCAGAGCAACATGGTCGCTCCAGCGAAGCGGGGGCGATAGCGCACGAACTCACCGTAGCGGTCGACCATGTACTGGAGGATCTCTTCGTCTGAGGCGCCTTGCTCCAGTTGCTGGTGCAGCAGCTTGCGCAGATCCTGGGCGATGGGGGCATTGGAATCGGCAATATTCTGGTTCTGGCACTTGGGGCAGCGCAACTCACCGCTTAATTCCTGGTAGCGCGATGCCAGCGCCGGATCACTGAATTCATAGGTCTCGATGACCGACAGCGCCTGTAGCGGTAAGACCAAACAGCCCATCGCCAGCAGCCACTGTAACAGGGCGCGCATGTTCATCCTTCGCCCTCGCCCTTGAGCTGCGTATACAGCGGCAACAGCACCGTCGTCCAGACTCGTTCGTCCACCACGCCCACGTGGCGGTAGCGCACCATGCCCTGAGCGTCGACCAGGTAGGTTTCCGGCGCGCCATACACCCCCAGGTCCAGGCCCAGCGTGCCCTCCCGGTCTGCAATATTGGCGATGTAGGGGTCACCCAGCTGCTGCAACCAGCCCAGCGCGGCAGCATCTTCATCTTTGTAGTTGATGCCGTAGATGGCCACACCCTGCCTTGCCAGCTCCGTCAGGTAAGGATGTTCCACACGGCAGGACACACACCACGTAGCCCAGACATTGAACAACGCGACGCGGCCACTCACCGAGGCCTTATCGAGCTTAGCGTCGCCGCCCAGTGCCGGCAGCGAGAACTCAGGAAATGGCTTGTCGATCAATGCCGAGGGCATTTCTTTCGGGTCCAGGGACAAGCCCCGCAGCAAAAACAGGGCGAGGATCCCGAACAGGATCAACGGCAGAAAGAGTTTCAGCCTAGCGTGCATACTCTGTCCCGTGAGCAGTGCTGGTCGCGCTGCTGCGCTGGCGCCGGTATCGTTTGTCCATCACGGTGGCGAAAGCGCCCAGAGCCATGAAGATAGACCCTACCCACATCCAGCGCACCATGGGTTTGTAGTGCAGGCGTATGGCCCAGGCACCACCTTCGCCAATAGGTTCGCCCATGGCCACGAACAGATCACGGAATACGCCAGGATCTATCGCCGCCTCGGTCATCACCGAGCCACTGGCAAGGTAGCGCCGTTTTTGTGGCGCCAGCATGGCGACCAACTCACCGTTACGCGTCACTTCAAAGCGCGCCTCATCGGCAAGGTAATTGGGGCCTCTTACCTGAGCCACTTCGAGGAAACGGAACTCATAGCCAGCGACAACATCGGTCTCTCCCGGGCTCATCTTGAGGTCGTGTTCTATCGAGTACTGACTGGTAGCGACTACGCCAACAATACACGCGGCAAACCCCAGGTGGGCCAGCACCATACCCCAGTAACTGGGTGTTAATCTGCGCAGGCCTCGGGGAAAACCGGCGCTGCCTCCCATACGGAACCATACGTCCCGGGCGAGACCACACACCAGCCATGCAGACAGTAACACCGCCAGCGCCACCCAGATATTGTAGTCTGCATGAACCAGCGGCAGGGTGATGGCACACACTACGGCAACGATTCCCGGCACCAGTAGTTCCGCCTTCCAGCGCTGGGTACTGTCGCGCTTCCAGCGAGAGACGGGGCCAAACGCCATGACCGGTGCCAGCAGTGCCATCAATGGCACAAATACGGCATTGAAGTATGGCGGACCGACGGAGTACTTGCCCATTCCCAGCGCATCCACGAACAGCGGGAAAAGGGTGCCGAAGAGTACGGTCAGTGTCGCCACCAGGAATACCACATTGTTGAACAGCAGCAACGACTCTCTGGATACCCAGGAAAAACTCACGCGACTGCTCACCGCTGGCGCCCGCAGCGCGTACAGAACCAGCGAGCCACCTACCACAATGGCCAGGAAAACGAGAATAAACATACCGCGCGCCGGGTCAGTCGCAAACGCGTGAACCGAGGTCAACACGCCGGAGCGGACCAGGAACGTACCCAGCAGACTCAGCGAAAAAGCGAAAATCGCCAGCAGCACGGTCCAGCTTTTGAACAGGCCGCGCTTTTCGGTAACCGCCAGTGAGTGCACCAGCGCGGTTCCGGCAAGCCAGGGCATAAACGAGGCGTTCTCGACCGGATCCCAGAACCACCAGCCGCCCCAGCCCAGCTCGTAATAGGCCCACCAACTGCCCAGCATGATACCCAGCGTGAGGAAGGCCCAGGCCACGTTGGTCCAGGGTCGTGACCAGCGCGCCCAGGAGGCATCAAGGCGACCGCCCAGCAAGGCAGCTATAGCGAAGGCAAATGCCACGGAGAAACCCACGTAACCCATATACAGCAGCGGTGGGTGAATTATCAGCCCCGGGTCCTGCAACAGCGGGTTCAGGTCATTGCCGTCCGGCGGAATACTCGGCAGCAATCTGGCAAAAGGATTGGATGTGAGCAGGGAGAATGAGAGGAAGCCAACCGCTACCGCACCCATCACCGACAACACCCGCGACAGCACCAGCAAGGGTAGCTGCGGGCTGAACACCGCTACTGCGGACGTCCACAGGCAGAGAATCAGCGACCACAACAGCAGCGAGCCCTCGTGATTCCCCCAAACGGCTGAGAACTTGTATATAGCAGGCAGCAGCGAGTTGCTGTTACTGGCGACCACCGCAACGGAAAAATCGTCCTGTAAAAAAGCCACCGCCAGACAGGTGAAGCTGATGGCTACGAAAACCAGCTGACCAATGGCCAGCCGCGGTGCCAGCGCCATGGCGTACACATTTCGCCGCCAGGCACCCCATGCGGGCACAACAGCCAGCAGCAGAGCGAGCACGAAAGCGATAATCAGGGCGAAGTGCCCCATCTCGGGAATCATTGCTTAACCCCTTTGTGGTCAAAGCCGGACTGTTCCAACGCGTCCATAACTTCCGGCGGCATGTAGTTCTCGTCATGCTTCGCAAGAACCTCCGACGCTTGCAATACGCCGTTCTCATCCAGTTTTCCGGATGCAACAGCTCCCTGTCCCTCGTCAAACAGGTCCGGCAGGATACCCACGTACACCACCGGCACCGACGCTTCGAAGTCCGTCACTTCAAAGCGGGTTTCAAGGCTGTCATCGGCACGCTGAACGCTGCCCTCGACGACCATCCCCCCCACGCGTATGGGCTGCCCCACAGGCGCTTTGCCCTGCGCAACGTCAGTCGGCGGATAAAACAGGTTGATATTGCCGCGCATGGCATAGGCAATCAGGCCAATGGCCGCACTGGAGAAAATGACTATGAACAGGACCAGATACAGTCGCTGCTTACGAACCGGATGCATGTCCGTCCTCCTGGCTTGATGGCTGACTCTGGGTTGGAGCACCCTGGGCGCGACGGAGTTCCCCGGCCACATCCTCCAGCAGTCGGCGCTGGCGCCGTCGCGGCAGCATTAACAGGGCCAATAACACCAGCAGGGTAATGCCGTAGGCGGCCCAGACATAAGCACCGTGCCCGTCCATGTACCACAGCGCATGCAGGCTGTCGAAATACATCAGACATCGCCTCCACGGGCCAGTTTGCGAACCCAACTGGTACGCCGTTCACGATTGAGTATCTCGCCACGCATGTTCATCAGCAATGCGCAGGTGAACAGCGCGTAGAAGCAAACAATCATCAGCAACAAGGGGTAAAGCATGCTGGCATGGATGGTCGATTCACCGGTAAATTTGATAGAGGCCGGCTGGTGCAGGCTGTACCACCAGTCCACTGACTTGTAGATGATGGGAATGTTCACTGTTCCCACCAGGCTCAACACCGCGCATGCCTTGGCCGCTGCGGCCTTGTTGTCGAAGGCTTCGTAGAGTGCAATCACACCCAGATAGAGAAAAAGCAGGATCAGCATGGAGGTGATACGTGCGTCCCACACCCACCAGGTTCCCCAGGTAGGCTTGCCCCACACCGCACCGGTTACCAGGGCTATGAAGGTCAGCGCAGCCCCGATCGGCGCACAGGACTTCATCGCGATGTCCGCCATCTTCATTTTCCATATGAGGCTGACAGCGCCGGCAATAGCCATAACATAATAGCCGGCAAGCGCCACCACAGCGGCGGGCACATGAATATAGATGATGCGATAGCTATTACCCTGGCGGAAATCAGGCGCGGTGAACAGCAGGCCCCAGGTCACGCCTATTGCCAACCCGATCAAAGTAACTGGCAGCAGGTAGCGCAGAATGGATCCTGAAATACCATACAGCCAGGGGGGAGAACCGAGTTTATGGAAGAAGGTCCACATAGCGGCGCTGATTATACAGAGCCACGGGGGGCGAACAACCAGTTCCGCCGTAGGGGATTAGTCATTGCAATGAGCCCTCCTCAGGCATCAACGCTGATTCGCAAACCTGCAGAAATAGCAAACGGTGCCAATGCCACCGCCAGCGACAGCATCGCCCCGAGAATGGCCAGATACGGCCCTGCCGGGGCGCCGGTAACAGCGGCCTTGACCGCAGCGCTGCCAAAAATTAATACGGGCATATACAGGGGCAGGATCAGTAGTGATATCAGCATGCCTCCGCGTTTGAGCCCTACCGTGAGGGCTGCACCAATACCCCCGACCAGGCTGAGCACGGCCGAACCAAGAAGAAGACTGCCAAACAACGCAGCGATACCAGCGACAGGAAGGTTCAGCATCAGCGCAAACACCGGTGAAACCAATGCCAGCAAGAGGCCGGTAACAAGCCAATGGGCGCAGATATAGGACAGAACCGACAGATACAGCGGCTGCGGCGAGAGCAGCAGCTGCTCCAGACTGCCATCATCAAAATCGCTGCGAAATACGCCATCCGAGGTCAACAGGTTGGACAGCAGGGCCACGATCCATAGTATTCCCGGCGCGAATTCCGCGAGCGTATCCGGCGCCGGGCCAAGCCCCAGCGGAAACAGCGCCACGACCATGGCGAAAAACAGCAAGGGGTTGCCAATGTCGATGGGGCGGCGCACTGCAAGCACCAGCTGCCTGCGCAGCAATCGCAGACAGAAAGCGGCTGTGCCGGGCGCACTCAAGGCGCTATGCCCGTATCGAGGTCCAGCGGGACGACCGGATGATCCACACCCAGGCGCTGATGCGAGGTCAGCACTACCGCACCACCGAGACGGGCATGGCGGGCAAACAATGCCTCCAGTTCGCCGACCCCGGCCACATCGATAGCCGTAAAAGGCTCGTCAAGTAACCACAGCGGACTGCTGGAGCAATACAGCCGAGCCAGGTTGACGCGTCGATGCTGCCCTGCCGACAGCGCGTGACTGGGCACATCTTCATAGCCATACAGCCCTACTTTGTGGAGAGCTTCTTCTATGACTGCATCGCTGTAGACCCCCTCACCGGACACATGCCAGGCCAGGTTTTCCCTGGGCGTCAGCATCGCCTTTACCGCACTGTGATGGCCCAGATACAACAGGGACGCGTTGCGTTCTACCTGTCCCTCGAAGCCATAGCGCGAGAGCCCGGCGAGGATACGCATAAGACTGGTTTTACCTGCACCATTGGCCCCGCCAATCTGTATCAATTGGCCAGGCAATACCGCAAAGGACAAGCCAGTGAAAAGTTGCCGCCCGCCCCGCTCCAGGCATAAATCCCGGGCAGCCAGCAAAGGCATGCTGTCGCCGGAGTCGGTCAGAGATTCACCACATTGACAACAGGAATGTGCAGCTCCGTATCAAGCTGTTCCGCACGCAGGCTGTTGAAGTCGAACAGTTTGCCGTCAGCAAGCTGCGAGGGGGCAACATTACAGATACTGCGAAATATCGTTTCGGTTCGGCCCGGGTACTGCCGCTCCCAATCCAGCAGCATCTTCTTGATCTGCACTCGCTGCAGGTTTTCCTGAGAGCCACACAGGTTGCAGGGAATAATGGGAAAGGCCTTGTAGTCCGCGAAGCGCGCGAGGTCCTTCTCTTTACAGTAGGCCATGGGACGAATAACGACGTTCTTGCCGTCATCCGAGAGCAACTTGGGGGGCATCGCCTTGAGTTTGCCGCTGAAGAACATGTTCAGAAACAGTGTTTCGACAATATCGTCACGGTGATGGCCAAGGGCAATCCGGGTGGCGCCTATATCCTGGGCAAATCCGTACAGACTGCCGCGCCGCAGCCTGGAGCAAAGTCCGCAAGTCGTTTTACCCTCAGGTATCACCTCTTTGACGATGCTGTAGGTGTCTTTTTCCAATATGTAGTAGGGAATGTCCAGCGCATCGAGATACGCCGGCAACACGTGCTCGGGAAAGCCAGGCTGCTTCTGGTCAAGATTCACCGCCACCAGCTCGAAGTTAACCGGCGCGGCCTGTCGCAGGTTGACAAGAATATCCAGCATTCCGTAGGAGTCCTTGCCGCCGGACAGGCATACCATCACCTTGTCGCCTTCCTCGATCATGTTGTAATCGACGATGGCATTACCCACGTTACGACGCAGCCGCTTTTGCAGCTTGTTAAATTCGGTTTTTTCCTTGCGGGACAGCTCGCGCACGTTGCTTCGCCGTTAGTGCTTGATTTGGCGCGCATTTTACTTGTTTCGCGTGCCCGCAGTCCACCGCTTGCAGCGTGTTTGGGTCGCGCACGTTTTCACGGCCCGTGACCAGGACAAACGCCGCAGCGCGAACGGGGCAGGCAAATTTGCCAGCGCTATGCCGACCATAGTCGAAGCTCCCTTGTATTTTGTGTGGATTGCTACCAAAATGTGCGCCCCGATCGAGCCTGACCAACCATCCAAGAGGGAATCCAACAAGATGAAAACACCTGTACGTGTGACCGTTACCGGCGCCGCGGGCCAGATTGGCTATGCGCTGCTCTTCCGTATAGCTTCAGGCGCCATGCTGGGCGAGGATCAGCCTGTTATCCTGCAACTACTGGATATTACGCCCGCCATGGACGCGCTCCAGGGTGTGAAGATGGAACTGGAGGACTGCGCCTTCCCGCTGCTGACTGATATCGTTTGCACGGATGACCCCAACACCGGCTTCAAGGACACTGACTATGCCTTGCTGGTAGGCGCTCGCCCCCGAGGCCCCGGCATGGAGCGTAAGGACCTGCTGGAAGCGAATGCGGCAATTTTCTCGGTGCAGGGCAAGGCCATCAACGACAACGCCAGCAAGGACATCAAGGTCCTGGTGGTCGGCAACCCGGCCAACACCAACGCCCTCATCGCCCAGCGCAACGCGCCGGATATTGACCCGCGCAACTTCACCGCCATGACCCGTCTGGACCACAACCGCGCGAAAACGCAAATCGCGTTGAAAACGGGCACAACGGTTAATGACGTCACCAATATGACAATCTGGGGCAATCACTCTGCGACTCAGTACCCCGACCTGTTCAACTGCAAGGTCAACGGCGAAAACGCTATCAAGCTGATCGATCAGGCCTGGTATGAAGAGGAGTTCATCCCTGTTGTGCAGCAACGCGGTGCGGCCATCATCAAAGCGCGTGGCGCATCATCCGCAGCATCTGCTGCCAACGCGGCAATTGATCACATGCGCTCCTGGGCGCTGGGCACCGAGGGGGACGACTGGGTTTCCATGGGCGTATACTCCGACGGTTCCTACGGCATTACCGAAGGCCTGATTTACTCTTTCCCCTGCCGTTGTGCAAACGGTGACTGGAACATTGTTCAGGGCGCGGAGGTTGGCGAATTCAGCCAGCAGAAAATGGCCGCCACCGAACAGGAGCTGTGCGAGGAGCGCGACGCAGTGCAGCACCTGCTGCCCTGATCCGCCCGGCACAGAAACCGACCCGAGAGCGCCAGTCACCCGACTGGCGTTTTTTTGCTCACTCCCTTCAGCTGCCAACGTATCGTGGTCAGCCTGCCTCGCTGCCATGGACCTCACCGCTGATTGCTGCTCTAATGCCAGACTATGACTGACACCACACAACTCTCATCACCAAAATCCTACCACCACGGTAATCTTCGGGCGGAACTGCTCGATACCGCTGTGGAGCAGTTACGCAATACCGGAGCGGAGGACCTCAGCCTGCGCGCCCTGGCAAGGGCAATAGGCGTATCGCAAACGGCGCCCTATCGTCACTTCGCTGATAAAAGTGAACTGCTGGCGGCGATGGCAACCCGAGGTTACAGGGAGCTGTTCGTGGCCCTGCGTGAGGCTGTATCGGGCGCGGGCAACGACCCCGATGAGCAAATGATTGCCGTGGCCCATGCCTATGTGGATTATGCGGCTGAGAACCCGCAGTTATTCAAGCTGATGTTCGGCCCTGCGGTGCAGCCCGCTGCGCGCTATCCCGAGCTGCGCGAGGCGAGCCGCGAAACCCTGAACCTGGTGCAGCAGATCATCCAGCTCGGTGTCGAGCTGGGACGCTACCACACCGAGGAAAACGTGCTTTACCTGGCCAACGCAGGATGGTCGGGAATATATGGGCTGGCCACACTACGCATCGACACTCCCGAGCTGTTCGAGCGCTACATTGACCTGCACAAGCAGGTGGAACTCGGTGCACGCACCTTCCTGGCTGGAATCCGCGCACCACTTCCATGAGACCCGTGCCATCCAGGTTGCCCGGGCTTCATTTACAACTCACGCAATACCGTGACCGGCGGGTGTGACACCACTTTTCGACAGCTGAACACACCCAGGCTGGCAATCAGTACCATGCCGGCACCAATTCCCAGCGGCCACAGCCACGGTGACGGTGCATACTGCATGTCCATGGCCGTTACCTGGAGTATTGCCACGGAAAGCTCCGCCGCCACCGTTGCCAGCAGTCCGGCAAACAGGCCCAGCGCGGCAAACTCGATTAACAGACCACCGAGTATCAGCTGACGTCGTGCGCCCAGGGCGCGCAGAATCGAACTCTCGTGCATGCGTTCGTCCACGCTGGCCTGAACACCGGCAATCAACACCAGCGCTCCGGTGGCAAGAATAACCACCAGAACCAGTTCGATGGCGGCCGAGACCTGCTCAATTATGTTGCGGATCTGGTCAATGACCAGGTCCATTTCAATCACGGTAACGGTGGGAAACTGACGGATAAAGCCGTTCAAAAACGCTTTATTGGCGGGGTCCAGGTGAAAACTGGTCATGAAAGTTGCCGGATACCCTGACAGCACTTTGGGCGGGAACACCATAAAGAAGTTGGGGCGCATGGACTGCCAGTCCAGGCTGCGCAAGCTGCTGACCGTCACCTCCAATGGCTGCGCGCCAACCAGCATGGACAACTGGTCTCCCACCTCGATGCCCATACGCTGGGCGAACTCTACCTCAAGCGAGACCAGGGCGGCGTCTGTGCCCGGCTGCCACCATGTGCCCGCCACCAGGTCATTCCCCGCGGGCAAGGTTTCCGACCAGGTAAAATTGACCTCTCGCTGTCGAGGCCCATCCAGTTCCGCTTCCTCGCGCGTCGGTAACGCGTCGCCCTCCACCGCCATGATACGTCCGCGAATCATGGGATACAGCGCCTCGCTGTTGATGCCTTTTTCCCGCAACAACTGGTCCACCGCCTGCACTTCCTGCGGCCCTATATTAATCATGAAATGGTTGGGTGCATCGTCAGGCAATTGCGTTTGCCAATCGTCCACCAGCGAGGTGCGCACCAGCACCAGCACCAGTAGCAACATGATCGCCATGGCAAAAATGACTACCTGCAGCGCGTTGGACGCGCCCCTGCGCTGCAAACCGGCGAGGGCCAGGCGCCAGATACTGCCGGCACTCATACCGACCAGCCTGCCTCCCTTAAGCAGGGTCATTGCCAGGGCAAAGCCCAGCGTGACGGTAACGCCCAGGCCGGCGAGCAGTGCCAGGGTCAACCTCCAGTCGCCGCTGTACCACAACATGAGCAATGACACTGCAAGCAATCCCACCAGGTAATCGCTGGAGCTGCTGCGGGTGAATAAAGGAATATCCTTGCGCAAGACACGCAAGGGGCTGGCCTGCCCCAGACGGCGCAGCGGCGGCCAGGCAAAGCTGAGCAGACAGGTAATGGCGGTGGCGCTGCCTATCAGGTAAGGACGGGGACCACTGGGCCCTGGTTCTACCGGTAACTGGTCAGCGAACAGCGTAAAAAACAGCGCCTGTATCGCCCAGCCCAGCAGACAACCACATACCGTGGCGAGAGCGCCGAGCAACAACAGGCTCTTGCCGTACAGCTGATTTATCGCCGAGGAGGTTGCGCCCAGGCTTTTCATTACCGCCACATAATCATTGTGACGCTCACTGAAACGCCTCGCGGCCAGGGCGATCGCTACTCCCGCCAGGACCACTCCGAGACTGCCCGCCAGCAGGAGAAAACGCTCCGCCCGCTCAAGCGCTCTGCTGATGCCCGGCTGACCCTCGCTAACATCAAGCAGACGTTGCCCTGGTGCCAGCTGCGGCTGCAACCAGGCGGTGAATTCCTCCAGCGCTGCAGCAGAACCGGCATACAACTGGCGAAATTCTACTCTACTACCCGGCTGGATCACGGCGGTGGCGGCAATATCGTCATAGTGCATCAGCAGGCGCGGGCCATAGCCGAACATCCCTGCGGCCTGATCCGGCTCGCCGCGCACCGCACCCGCCACCTGCAGGTTTGCCTCCCCCACCTGAACCGTATCACCCACGGACACGTTGAGCAGCGGAAACAGCCGCGAATCCAGCCACACCTCTCCCCGTGCGGGGCCGTGTTCTACAACACTGGGGCTGGCGAAGGGCTGCTGGCTGAATTTCAGCTCCCCGCGCAGGGGATAGGCACCTGAGACAGCCTTGATGGATGCCAGCTGCATAGCGTCATCCGGGCCATGCACCATGGTGGGGAATGTCAGCGTAGTGGCAACCGCGAGCTCTGCATCCTGCGCCTGCTGCAGCCACTGCGAAGGCATCTCCCGACCGCTGCGCACCACGGTATCTGCTGCCAGAAAGCGGTGGCTCTCCTGCACCAGCGAGGCCTGCAGACGCGTGGTAAAGGCGCTGATACCCGAGACAACGCCTACTGCCAGGATCAGGGCCATCACCAGCACCCCCAGTTCGCCCCCACGCCAGTCGCGGGCGAGCATACGCGCCGCCGTAATCGACATGCTCAGTGACCCTCTGCCAGTTCACCGGCTTCCAGCACAAGGCGGCGCTGGCATCGCTGTGCCAGCGCCAGGTCGTGCGTGACCAGGACCAGGGTCGTGTCCTCCTGGTCATTTATTTCAAACAATAAATCGATAATATGTCCGCCGGTACGGGTGTCCAGGTTGCCGGTAGGCTCGTCCGCAAACAGAATACGCGGTCGAGCGGCGAAAGCGCGTGCAATGGCAACCCTCTGCTGCTCCCCACCTGACAGCTGCCGGGGGTAATGGCCCACTCGCTGCGACAGCTCAACCCGCTGCAGAAAGTCCTGCGCCTGCTCGCGCGCATCTGCCTGACCCTTCAGCTCCAGAGGCAACATGACGTTTTCCAATGCAGTCAGCGCCGGGAGCAATTGAAACGACTGGAATACAAAACCCACCTCGCGACCACGAAACAGCGCCCTGCCGTCCTCGTCCAGCTCACCGAGGTCAGTGTCGCCGATTATCACCCGGCCACCGCTGGCTTCATCGAGCCCGGCGAGCAGGCCCAGCAGCGTGGATTTACCTGATCCGGAGGCGCCGACAATCGCCACGGATTCACCCGACTTGATTTCCAGCGTAATCCCTTTCAGTATTTCCAGCTCGCCCCCGGCCATGGGGACACGTTTCTGGAGATTTTCGGCTCTGATCATGCAGCGATTCCTTTACCACTCTTTACGGCGCGCAACAGCACTTGGTTTACTGCTGGTATGCCTGACAAGCCCCAGCCATGCTATGGAGCAACGGCTATTGGTGCTGGGCGATAGTATCAGTGCTGCCTACGGTATGTCTCTGCAGGAAGGCTGGGTAGCGCGGCTGGCGGGCCAACTGCAGGATCAGCAGCCACCAGTGAGCGTTGTCAACGCCAGCATCAGTGGCGAAACAACAGGCGGAGCCCTGCGCCGGCTGCCGGATCTACTTGCGCAGCACCAACCCTCGGTGGTGCTGATTGAACTCGGCGGTAACGATGGCCTGCGCGGCTTTCCCGTCAAGGCATTCCGCAATAACCTGACCCGGTTGGCCCAACTTTCTGCCGACAGCGGCGCCAGCGTCATCCTGGTGCCCATGGAGATTCCGCCGAATTATGGTGCACGCTACACGGCCAGCTTCCGCGAGACCTTTCCGGCGGTAGCAGAGGAAACCGGCAGTCTGCTCTCCGCGTTCATTCTCGATGGCGTTGCCACTGACCCCGAGCTGATGCAAGCAGATGGTATACACCCCACCGCTGCTGCCCAGGACATTCTGCTACAGAACGTACTGCCCACGATCAGAGAGGCACTGCAATGAGCCAGCGAGATGCCTGGGAAACCATGGTGGCGGATGACCGCGCCTGCATCTGGCACCCTTATGCTTCGGCCACCGATCCAGGCGTCATCGTGCCGGTTACCGCTGCCAGCGGGGTCCGCCTCGAGTTGGCGGACGGACGGCAATTAATCGATGGCATGGCCTCCTGGTGGTGTGCAATACACGGTTACAGCCACCCGATAATGAATCGCGCGGTTGCTGCCCAGTTGAAAAAAATGTCTCACGTAATGTTCGGCGGACTGACCCATCCGCCCGCCATAAAACTGGCAAAAATGCTGGTAGAGCTGACGCCCGCATCGCTAAGCAGGGTGTTTTTCAGCGATTCTGGCTCGGTTGCCGTGGAAGTCGCGTTGAAAATGGCAGTGCAGTACTGGCAAGCCACCGGCAAGGCGCACAAGCAAAAAATGGTTGCCTTGCGCAGCGGTTACCACGGAGACACCTTTGGCGCGATGGCGGTCTGTGACCCGGTTACCGGCATGCACCACCTGTTCGGAGACATACTTGGCAAACAATTTTTCGTCCCGGCGCCGGAATGTGCCTTTGACGATGAATGTCCCGAGTCTGAACTGCACGCCATGACCGACCTGCTCTCTGAGCATCACCAGGAGATTGCGGCAGTGATTGTCGAGCCCGTGGTGCAAGGTGCCGGTGGTATGCGATTTTACTCACCAGATTACCTGCGCAAGCTGCGGGCGCTCTGCGAAGCCTTCGATGTACTGCTGATATTTGACGAAATAGCGACTGGGTTCGGCCGCACTGGCAAGTTGTTTGCCATGGAGCACGCCGAGGTCGAGCCGGACATCCTGTGCCTGGGCAAGTCGCTGACCGGTGGTTACATGACGCTGGCAGCCACGCTGTGCAATGACCGGGTTGCGCTGGGCATCAGCGAGGGCGAAGCCGGGGCATTCATGCACGGCCCGACGTTCATGGCCAACCCACTGGCTTGCGCTACGGCCATTGCCAGCATCGAGTTGCTGCTGTCACAACCATGGCAACGGACCGTGCAGCGCCTGGGGGACGAACTGTCTTCAGGGCTCGCTCCTGCGGCTGACCTTGAGCAGGTCGCGCAAGTGCGCACGCTGGGTGCCATTGGCGTTATCGAACTGAACAACCCGGTAGACCTTGCTCAGGTGACGCCCATGTTCCTGGACCGTGGCGTATGGATACGCCCTTTCGGCAAGCTGGTATACGCCATGCCCCCCTACATCATGAACAGCGAAGACGTGGCAACGCTCACCGCTGCCATGGTTGACGTGGTGGCCCAGCTCTAGCTTGCGGGAGAACATTTATTGCGGATTGCCATAATCCGGGCGTTGTACCCGGGATAGCCCTCTAATATAGTGGCCGCAGTGGTCAACCATCAGGAATAACAACAAAGCGCATGACCAAGCGAGAGCTAAGCCCGCAACAAGCCGCCTTCTACCGCGTTATCTTCGGCACGGAAACCGGGGCGGGCAAGTGGTTCGACATTTGCCTGATCGTCATTATTCTAACCAGCGTGCTGATCATCATGCTGGACTCGATAGAGTCTTACCACCTGCGATACGGCTTGCTGTTTCTGCAGATTGAATGGGCCTTTACCCTGCTCTTCACGGTGGAATACCTGGTTCGTCTGTGGTGCTCCCCCAACCGCAAGGCCTATGCTTTAAGTGCCTATGGCGTCGTCGACCTGCTGGCCCTGCTACCGACCTACCTCTCCCTGCTGATTCCGCAAACTGCGCCCCTGCTGATTATCCGGCTGCTGCGCATATTGCGTATCTTCCGCGTACTGCGGCTGCTTTCATTGCTTAACGAGGCCAACATTCTGGCAGAAGCCCTGCACCGTGCGGCACGTAAAATCCTCGTCTTTTTCCTGGCGATGATCATTCTGGCGACGATTTTTGGCTGCCTGCTGTACGTGGTGGAAGGGCCAGAGCACGGCTTCAACAGTATTCCGCACAGCATTTACTGGGCGATTGTCACCATCACCACCGTGGGCTACGGCGACGTGGTGCCGATGACCCCATTGGGACAGTCCATTGCCGCATTCGGCATGCTTATCGGTTACATGGTCATTGCGATACTGACCGGGATTGTCATTTTCGAACTCAACACCCGCCATACAGACGACGAACAGAAGGCGAAAGAGGAAGCCATCCGTCAGTCACGAAACTGCACAACCTGCGCCACCGTAGAACACGATCGTTCCGCACACTATTGCCGTCAGTGTGGCAGCCCGCTACCCGCTCCCGGACATGAACCCGAGAGCAAATGAGTGCGCACGCGGCACTCCCTCAACAAGGAGTTTTGCATGAAAATGTCGACCAGTTCATCCACTGCCATTGCCGTGTATTGTCTCAGCGGTTTTCTGGCATCACCTGTTCTGCAGGCACAGCAACTGCTTGAAGAAGTAGTGGTTACGGCACAGAAGCGCGAGCAAAACCTGCAGGACGTACCGGTGGCGGTATCGGCGTTCAACCAACAGGTGCTGGAGCAAACGGGTGTAAAGGACCTGTTCGACCTGCAGACCAATGCGCCAAGCCTCATCGTGACGCAAAGCCAGACTTCCACCACCACCAACTTTGCCATACGCGGCATTTTCACCAGTTCGCAAAACTTCGGGCTTGAACCCTCGGTAGGACTTTATGTGGATGGCGTATACCGGGCGCGGCAGGGTTCGATGATCAATAACATGGTGGACATTGCGAGCGTGGAAGTACTGCGCGGACCCCAGGGAACCCTGTTCGGCCGCAACACACCAGCCGGCGCCATCACCATGAGTACCGTGGCACCGGACTTCGAAGGCAGTGGCTTTCTGGAGGGTACTGCGGGGAACTACGGACTATGGGGCATTTCCGGGGCAGGCTCAGCCACTCTGGCTGAGGACACCCTGGCCGTGCGGGCTACCGGTTTTGTGATGGAGCGCGACGGCTATGTGGACATCGTCAATGGCGGCGATGATGTGATCAATGACAAGGACCGCTGGGGAGCCCGTCTGCAGGCCCTGTACACGCCCACACAAGACCTCGATATACGCTTTATCGTTGACTACTCCGAGGTCGACGAAGTCTGCTGTGCCTCAGGTTCCTACAAGAACAACCTGGTCGCCCAGGACCTGCCTCCGGGCTCCCCCGTAAAATTCGGCACTGATACCAACATTGTCAATCTCGGCGGCACCGTTGTCGACCAGCGCGATTTTTATGACTATGCCGTAAGCGTCGCGAGGCCACCGCGCTCCAGTAATGAGGATGGCGGTGTTTCCATGCAGGTCGACTGGCAGACTGACCACTTTTTACTCACCAGCATCACTGCATGGCGACGTTACAACTCCTACGACAATGCCGACATTATTTTCAGCGACCTGGATGGAGGCTACCGCATCAATGATGCACAGCAACGCCAGTTTACGCAGGAACTGCGCATCAGCAATGACCTCGAAAACATAAGCTACGTTGCCGGCTTATATTACTATGAACAAGAACTGGACAACGACCGTGACACGCTGGCAGGTGGCGACCTCGCAGGGATTGTAGGCCTGCCGGCCAATGCGTTTCTGGGTGGTACCGGTGCTCGCGACCTGAATAAGCAGGACCACAGCAGCTACGCTGTATTTGGGCAGATGGACTACAACCTGAGCGAGTCACTGGTCATTACCGCAGGCCTGCGCTGGACCTATGAAGACAAGGAGCTGAGTAACACTTACACTCAGGATGCGCCCGATGCGCTGAATCCACTACTGCCAAACTGGGGGTTTTACCTGTTTCCCCCGCTCACGCCGCAGCCCGACGTGGAGACCGACTTCGACGATGACCAGATTACCGGGGCACTGAAGCTGAGTTGGTTCGCCACCGAGGGCACGCTGTTCTATGCCTCCTACGGCACTGGCTATAAATCCGGCGGCATCAACGGCGACCGCATCCCGGCAGAGTTCGACGTTGCTTTTGACGCGGAGTCTTCAACCTCCTATGAATTGGGCATGAAGACCGAGTTCCCCGACCAGGCTCTGCGTTTGAACGTGGCACTGCACATGACCGATACCGAAGACCTGCAAACCAACTCTTTCCAGGGGGGCGGCTTTTTCCTCAGTAACGCAGGCACCGCAGAAACCTACGGGGTGGAGGTAGACCTGTTCTGGCTGCCCACTGAGAACACCACACTGACCCTTGCCTACGCCTATAACCACGGTGAATACGCCGACTTTGAAAATGGCCCATGCTGGACCGGCACACCCTTCCATACCAATCAGCCCGACCCCGACCTGCAGCCGGATGGCAGCTGTGACCGCAGCGGAGGCGACATTTCCAGCAACCCGGAGAATGTACTGGTACTCACAGCCAACCAGGACTTCAGGATCAGCGATGACATCAACGCCTTCCTCTACGGTGAGTACGTATACACCGACGAACGTATGACCGACGTCAACAACGACCCGGTAAAGTATGACGATGCGTTTCATACGTTAAACATACGCACCGGACTGTATTTCGAGCGCTATGCGACGAGCCTGACACTGTGGGGGCGAAACCTGACAGACGAGGACTCAACGGACACCATTGCCGACGCGCCCGGACAGGACGGCCGCTTCGTGGGCTATTATAAAGAGCCGCTGACCTGGGGCCTTACCCTGCGCAAGGACTTTCAGGCGCGCTAGGGACGCAGCTGTCTATGCTATACTGCCGCACCGCTTTTTTGCAGCAGGACCGCTGAGCACATGCCAACCCCCATCCACAGCTATCGCCAATACTGGGCCGAGTGCTTCGGCCCGGCACCGGAACTGCCCATGAGCCGGGCAGAGATGGATGCGCTTGGCTGGGACAGTTGCGACATCATCATCGTCACCGGCGACGCCTATGTCGATCACCCCAGCTTCGGCATGGCAGTTATCGGCCGCCTGCTGGAGGCCCAGGGATTCCGGGTGGGCATCATCGCCCAGCCTGACTGGACCAGTGCCGAACCATTTCGAGCGCTGGGCAGGCCCAACCTCTTTTTCGGCGTCTCCGCTGGCAACATGGACTCCATGATCAATCGCTATACGGCAGACAGGAAACGCCGTAACGATGATGCCTACACGCCCGACAATGAGGGCGGGAAACGACCGGATCGCGCGGTCATCGTTTATAGCCAGCGCGTGCGCGAGGCCTACCGAGACGTGCCGCTGATCGTTGGCAGCATCGAGGCCAGCCTGAGACGGATAGCGCATTATGATTACTGGAGCGACAAGATTCGTCGTTCCATACTGGTGGACAGTCGCGCTGACCTGCTGCTCTACGGCAACGCGGAGCGGGCTATTGTTGAAGTTGCACACCGTCTTGCGGCTGGCGAAGCAATTCAGCACATTCGCGATCTACGCGGCACCGCTTTCGTGCGTAAGCGCATTCCCGACGGCTGGCGGGAAATTGACTCCACTTCCATAGACCGTGTCGGCCCCATTGAGAAACTGGTCAGCCCCTACCAGGAGACCAGCCCTGCCGAGTGTTCAACGGAAGAGGTTGTCGTGCAACAGGGCGAGGACGTGGTACGCATTCTTGACCGGGTGGATGACGAACGCCCTGCCGTGGTGCGGATTCCCTCCTACGAGCAGGTAAAAGCCGACCCGGCGCTGTACGCCCATGCCTCACGCATCCTGCACAAGGAAACCAATCCGCACAACGCGCGGCCCCTGGTACAGGCTCACGGCGACCGCGAGGTCTGGCTCAACAGTCCGCCAATACCCCTGGAGACAGACGAGCTGGACTGGCTGTTCGAACTGCCCTACACGCGGCTGCCACATAGCCGCTACGGCAATGCAAGGCTCCCCGCCTACGAGATGATACGTCACTCGGTCAACATCATGCGTGGCTGCTTCGGTGGCTGCACCTTCTGCTCCATTACCGAGCACGAAGGCCGCATCATCCAGAATCGCTCGGAAGATTCCATTCTCAGGGAGGTCGAAAAGATTCGCGATACCTCCCCGGCTTTTACCGGCGTCATTTCGGATCTGGGTGGTCCTACGGCGAACATGTGGCGACTGGCCTGCAAGAGCAAGGAAATCGAGGCGAAGTGCCGCAAGCTGAGCTGTGTTTTTCCCGGTATATGCAAGAACCTGAACACCGACCAGAAACCACTCGTGGAACTGTATCGCAAAGCGCGCGAACTGCCCGGCATCAAGAAGGTGCTGATCGCGTCCGGATTGCGTTATGACCTTGCGGTGGAAACACCGGAATACGTGCAGGAACTGGTTACTCACCATGTAGGCGGTTACCTCAAAATTGCTCCGGAGCACACTGAAGACGGTCCCCTGGATAAAATGATGAAGCCGGGCATAGGCACCTATGACCGGTTCAAGGCGCTGTTCGACAAGTACTCCAAAGCCGCTGGCAAAGAGCAGTACCTGATCCCCTATTTCATTGCCGCACATCCGGGCACCTCAGATCGGGACATGATGAATCTCGCCCTGTGGCTGAAGCAGAACAAATTTCGTGCGGATCAGGTGCAGACCTTTTATCCATCGCCAATGGCAACCGCAACCGCCATGTACTACAGCGGTAAGAACCCACTCAAGCGCATCACACGTGATAGCGACACCATGCCCACTGTGAGAGGTCTGTCGCAGCGCCAGCTGCACAAGGCATTCCTTCGCTATCACGACCCTGATAACTGGCCCGCACTGCGCAAAGCGCTGAAGAAAATGGGGCGCTCAGACCTCATCGGCAATGGCAAGTTACACCTGGTACCGCCGCGACAGCCAGGCAAGCGACACGCCGTGGTTAAAGACAGCAGACCGTTTGCCACGCAGCACAATGGCCTGCCGCGCACACCCGGGACGCAGGCCGGGCGAAGCAAACGCCGCTAGCCTGCAGCCTGCATCACTCGAGCGTCTCACCCGGCAAGTTTTTCTTCGTGAAACTTCCTTAACAAAAGCACAAAAACACTGCGTTTACAGTAAACTGCGCTCCCCATGGAGCTATCATGAAAAAGAAATTCGTCTACACCCTCATTCTGCTGCTTGTTGGTCTGGCGCTGGCTTACAGCCTGGCCATTACCGAGCCAGAGCGTGAGATACTCGCGAAGGAGCGCACTCTGCGCAGCGTGCGTGCCATGGTCGTTGATGTGCGTGACGAGTTTCTGATTGTCACCTCCCAAGGCAGTGTACAGCCGCGCAGCCAAAGCGAACTGATCCCGGAAGTCTCCGGTCGCGTGGAATGGATGTCCCCGTCTCTGGTGGATGGTGGGTCGTTCCGGGCGCAAGAGGTACTGCTGCGCATCGACAGTGCCGACTATGAAAATGCGTTACAGCGGGCCCAGGCGGCGCGTGACCGTGCACAGGTCGAAATGGAATTCAACCGGGATGAACTCGCAAGACTGGAGCAACTGCATGCCAAAAAGCTTGCCAGCCAATCCCAGCTGGACAGCGCGCGCAGGGCATCACGGGTAGCGGAAGCCAACCTCAGCGACAGCGAAGCCGCACTTGCACAAGCACGCAGGGATCTGTCCCGCACGGAACTGCGTGCCCCCTTTGATGGCCTGGTGCGTTCCGAGCAAGTGGACCTGGGCCAGTTCGTAAGTCGCGGCACCAGTATCGCTACTATTTACGCTACCGACTATGTCGAGGTACGCCTGCCTATTGCCGCCGACCAGCTTGACTATCTCGGGCTGGACTTCTCCCAGCGCGGCTCGCTGGCCGAAGACTCGCGACCAGAGGTAACGCTGTCTGCACACATTGGCAACACACGATTCATCTGGAACGGGGAACTGGTGCGCACCGAAGCTGAAATTGATGAACGTTCGCGTATGACCTACGGCGTGGCACGTATCGATCTGGCGCAGCTGGCAGATAACGCCGCGATGCCTGTGGGCCTGTTTGTTCACGCAGAAATCCGTGGACGACGGGTGGAAGGCGTGGTGCGGCTGCCGCGTTCCGCGATGCGCGATGATAATCAGGTGCTGGTTATAGACGACGAAGAAAGGCTGCGCTTTCGCCGTGTTTCCGTACTGCGACTGGAGCATGATGAAGTGCTGATCAGTGCAGGTCTGGAGGACGGTGAACGCGTGTGCGTATCTGCTATCCAAACTGTGGTTGACGGCATGCACGTCAAACCACTGCTGCTCTAGACCTGCGCCATGCCCAGAATCATAGCCTGGTTTGTCTACAACCCGGTCGCCGCCAACCTGCTGATGATGATACTGGTGGTCGGTGGTCTCCTCGCCCTGCCGCGTATCCATCAGGAAGAATTCCCCAATATTGAGGTGGATTCGGTGCAGGTGAAAGTGCCGTATCTGGGCGCGGCACCCGAAGAAGTCGAGTCAGCCGTGTGTGTACGCATAGAGGAAGCCATACAGGGCAGCGAAGGCATAGATAAAATCCGCTCCACGGCCTCCGAGGGTTTTTGCTCTGTCTTGATAGAGCTGGTTGACGGCGTCGACAAGAACAAGGTCGCCAATGATATAAAAAGTAAAGTCGACGCCATAGACGCTTTCCCCGCGGAAACCGAGAAGCCGGTCACCGCTGAAGTAACCGTGATGGCGACTGTGCTGCAGATTGCAGTCTCCGGAAATGCTGACGAGCGCACGCTGAAGCTGGTGGGGCAGCAATTGCGTGATGACATCGCCGCCCTGCCGGGTGTATCGCAGGCAGACCTGCTGTACGCACGGCCCTACGAAATCTCGATTGAAGTCTCCGAGCAGACTCTGCGGCGACACGGGCTCACCCTGGAGCAGGTGGGCCAGGCTATCCGCCGCAGCTCACTGGATGTACCGGGAGGCTCTATACGCACAGATGAAGGCGAGATCCTGCTGCGCACCATCGGTCAGGCCTATCAGCGCCAGCAATTCGAAGATATTGTCGTGCTTACCCGCAACGACGGTACCAGCCTGACCATTGGTGAGATCGCCACGGTCGTGGATGGCTTTGAGGAATCGGAATTGTATTCCCGCCTCGATCAGCAGCCGGCTGTGGGCATCAAGGTCTCCCGGGTTGGTGAGGAGGACGTCCTGCAGTTGGCGGACCAGGTGAAGGCGTATCTGGAGACGGCCCGGCTGGAGGTGCCCGAGGGCATAGAGTTACTGATCTGGCAGGACGAATCCCAGGATCTGGTAGACCGCCTTGATTCACTGATGAAAAACGCCCGCACCGGGCTGCTGTTCGTATTGCTGATCCTCACCCTGTTCCTGCGCTTTCGCCTGGCCCTGTGGGTAGCAGCGGGCATACCCGTCGCGTTGCTGGGCACGGTCGCCATGTTTCCGGTGTTCGACATATCCATCAGCACCATGTCGGTGATGGGTTTTATTCTGGTTCTGGGTATTCTGGTCGATGACGCGATAGTGATTGGCGAGCGTGTGTATGCTCACGAGCAGATGGGCAAGGACCGGAACATCGCCGCTATAGACGGTGCCCGCGAAGTGTCTGTACCGGTGATCTTCGGTGTCCTGACCACGATGGCTACATTCTTGCCGATCGTCAATATTCCCGGTGAGATGGGCGGGTTCTTTGTCGCCATCGGCCTCACCGTTATTATCGCCTTGTTTTTCAGCGTCATCGAATCACAGATGATTCTTCCAGTGCACCTTGCACACCGCAAAGCAGAACGCACCATGGGCGACAACGCCCTGCTCAATCGCTGGTTATCGCTGCAGGATAAAGTGTCCGGCAGCCTGCAAACACTGGCAACGCGGTACTACCAGCCGGCCGTTGAGAAAGCGCTGCAGTGGCGCTACATGACTGCGGCAATCGGCATTGTCATTCTGGCCCTCACTCTCGCTTTATTTGCCAGCGGGCGCATGGTGTTCCAGTTTTTCCCCGACGTGGAAGGCACGCGACTCTACGCCGTGATCACGCTACCTGAAGGTACTCCGATAGAGCGTACAGAGGCGGCTGTGAAACAGCTGGAGCGGGCTGCAGAGGAACTGCGCGCAGAACTTGATGCAGATCTGCCACCGGGAGCGCCCAGCAAGATCAATCACATCTTCGCCGTTCTGGGAGGACTGATACCCAAGGGTTCCATGGGTTTATCCGGCAGTGGCCAGAGCAATGTCGCCGAGGTCGGTATAGAGCTCAACCTGCCTGCGGATTACAGTGGCCTGTCTACCAGCCATTACGCCAACCGCTGGCGCGAGTTGACCGGAAGCATTCCGGATGCACTGGAACAAACATTCGACGCGGCGGCATTCGGTGCCGGGGATGCCATTGATATCGAGCTGTATGGCAAAAACTTCGATGAACTGCGTTCGGTCGCGGCCGAACTGCGCGCCGCGCTTGAGACGTATAACGGCGTGTTGGATATCACCGATACCTTCCGTGCCGGCAAGCAGGAGGTTCAGCTGAGCCTGCTGCCGCAGGCGCGCAGTCTTGGCCTGACGTTGCAGGACCTGGGGTCGCAGGTGAGGCAGGCATTCTATGGCTACGAGGCTCAACGTATACAGCGCGGCAAGGATGACATTCGCGTTATGGTGCGTTATCCGGAAGACCAGCGGCGATCCCTGGGGGACCTTGAAGCCATGCGCATTCGCACGACTGATGGTGCCGAAGTACCTTTCAGCAGCGTGGCACAGGTCCATCTCGGCAGAGGCTACACCACTATCAATCGGGTTGACGGCCAGCGCGTGGTGCGCGTCATCGCCGATGTAAACCGGTCTGTCACGACGCCCGAGGCCGTGCTGGACTCACTGGCGGAGCGGGAACTGGCCGGGATTCTCAGCCGTCATCCGGGTGTGACCTACAGCCTTGCCGGCGAGGCTGAGTCGCGCAGTGAATCGATGGGCGGATTGATCAGTACGGCCATGCTCGCGCTTCTGGTCATCTACGCACTACTGGCCATACCTTTGAAATCCTATCTGCAACCCCTGGTGATAATGAGCGTAATACCCTTCGGAGCCGTGGGCGCCATCGTCGGTCACATGGTGATGGGCGTAGATCTGGTGTTTTTCTCACTGCTGGGCATTGTCGCTTTGTCGGGTGTTGTGGTGAACTCCAGCCTCGTGCTGGTGGACTACATCAACAAACAACGCCAGGCCGGTCGCGAGGTGCTGGACGCAGTGAGTCACGCCGGTTCCGTTCGTTTCCGCCCCATTATTCTTACCAGCGTTACCACGTTTATCGGCCTGGCTCCCATGATGACGGACCAGACTGTTTCCCTGACCATGTTTGTTCCTATGTCGGTGTCACTGGGCTTCGGCGTACTAATGGGCACGGCCATCACCCTGTTCCTGGTGCCCTGCCTCTACCTGATTCTGGAAGACCTGCTGAGTTTTCTGGTACGCAAGGAAACCAGGAACAGCGCACAACAGTAATGTGCTAGCCGCTTCGCTGGTAGCTTGCGCAACCATTACTGGAAAACATGCCAATACAGCGTGTGTGCTGGCGCGATAGCCCGGGCTAGCCGGACACCGCCGGAGCATGCCGCTTGGTTTGCGCGGTGGCCCTGGCAGCCAGGGGATCGTCAGGCCAGGGGTGTTTCGGGTAGCGCCCGCGCATTTCCTTCCTCACTTCCTGGTAACTGCTGCGCCAGAAGCCGGCAAGATCCTGCGTGACCTGCACAGGCCGCCGCGCCGGAGACAGCAGGTGTACCTGCAGGGGAATGCGGCCGCCCGCTATGGTTGGGGTATCCTCACAGCCAAACATTTCCTGCAATTTAACCGCCAGCACAGGAGGGTCCTGGGAATAATCCACAGTGACGCTGGAGCCGGAAGGCACGCTGAGCCGCTCTGGCGCCAGGCGTTCAAGTTCCAGCGGCAAAGGCCAGGGTAATTGCGCATGCAAAATCTGCTTCAGGTCGAGTTTACGAAAGTCTTCCAGTTTGCTCACGTCGTCCAGGTAGGGCAATAACCAGGTATCAAGCGTCTCCAGCAAATGATCATCGCCGAGGTCGGGCCAGGGGTTATCAGCGTTACTGTCGTTGATTCGTCGCATCAACTGCACACGGCTGCGCCACTGATTCAGGGACTCGTTCCAGGGCAGCATATCAAGGCCTTTGCGGCGCACAACGCCAAGCAGGGCCATGCTCCTGTCCTGCGCAGACACTTCCGACATGGGTTCGCTGGCTATCTCTATACAGCCAACCAGCTTCTGCCGCTGCGCAGTGAAGCGCTCCTGGCGACCGTCCCACTCAACCCGTTGCTCCTCGCGCACCAGCGACGAAAGAATGCCCTCAAAACACGCGGGATTCAGGGCTGTTGCGTTGAATATTCGATCTGCGCGGCTGCCGGATTCTCCCCCTGTGTCCGCTACAGCCAACCAGGCTTGCCGACACAGCGCATCCTCGGGGTGGATGCTGGCGGTGCGGCCATTGGCCAACTGGTAGTCCGTATCACTACCTGCACGCCGCCTGGCGACCCGATCCGGGTAAGCGCTGGCGAGCAATACGCCCATAACATCTTCCTTGGCGACGGCCATCGCGAACTGCCTGGGTTTGTGCACTTCACCGGCGATGCGGGCGTAGCGCCTGGCCAGCTGCCAGGTACGACGGAACCAGCCCTGGGCCCGGTCGGGACAGGGCTGTTCAGCCATCAACACGGCAATCACCTGGGAGAGGTCAGCACCTGCATCACGCAGCGGGTGCCGTTCAGAGAGCACCGCGGCCAGCAGACTGGCGGTCTCGGAAGCGTGGATATCGCAGGCAACCAGCAACATATGCGCAAGGCGCGGATGCAGGGGCATCTGCGCCAGTTTGACCCCGTGCGGGGTCAGCGTAGGGACGCCCTGATTAATGTACAGCGCACCACATTGCTCGAGAATAGCCAGTGCCTGCTGCCAGGCCGCGGCTGGCGGAGGATCCAGCCAGGGCAATTCTGCTGGGTCACGTACCCCCCATGAAAGTATTTGCATTGCCAGCGGCGCCAGGTCGGCGTGCAGTATCTCTGGCGTGGCACGCGCACTCAGACGGCCGTGCTGCTCTTCAGACCAGAGTCGATAGCAGTGCCCGGGACCAAGCCGCCCTGCCCGACCGCGCCGTTGTTCGGCTGATGCCTGGGAAATCCGCCGTGTGGTCAGCCGCGTCATCCCGGTAGAAGGATCAAACAGCGCTTCGCGCACCAGCCCGGAATCAACCACGGCAGAGATACCTTCTATCGTCAGACTGGTTTCGGCGACATTCGTGGCAAGCACAACCTTACGCTGCCCCGCAGGGGCGGGTGCAATGGCACGCTGTTGCTTGTCCATGCTGAGACCGCCGTAAAGCGGTGCCAGTACCACGCTGTCATCTCCAGAACGCTCCAGCGCGCCAGCCAGTTCCCTGCCGACAGCGTTGATCTCCCGCTGCCCGGGAAGGAATACCAGCACGCTGCCGTCCTGTTTGCGCAGAGCCGCTTGCACTGCAGAAACCACGGCCGGTGCCAACGGGTCCTGTAAACGATGAGTCCTGCCGAAATAGGTACTTACCGGATACTGCCGGCCTTCCGAAGTCACTACCGGCGCGTCGCCCAGCAATGCGGATACCGCATCCCCATCCAGTGTCGCCGACATGACCAGCAGCTTGAGCGAGGGGCCCTCACGGAATATTTCACGGCCCTGCAGACACAGCGCCAGGCAGAGGTCTGAATCGAGGCTGCGCTCATGGAACTCATCGAAGATCACCAGCCCCACATCTTCCAGCCCGGGGTCGGCCTGCAGGCGGCGAGTGAGAATACCCTCGGTAATTACTTCGATCCGGGTTTGTGCGCTGACAGCTGAATCAAGCCGGATACTGTAGCCCACGGTTTGCCCCACTTCCTCGCCCAGCAGCTGCGCCATACGCGCAGCGGCAGCGCGCGCCGCCATGCGCCGGGGCTCGAGCAGTAGTATCTTGCGATCTTGCAGCCATACCTGTTGCAGCAAGGAAAGCGGTACCACGGTGGTTTTGCCAGCACCCGGGGGCGCTTGCAGTACCACCTCATTGTGCGCCAGCAGCGTAGCACTAAGCTCGGAGAGGATGTCGTTGACGGGCAGGTTTGCGGGCATCTGCCAATAGTAACCGAGGCCCAGCATCGAGGCCACGAAAAACCGGGGGCAAGTCATTCTGCACTGCACCTGATTCGAGCGTAGCGCACCAGAATCGCACAGAATTATCGACCGAAAGCAGCCTGCGTAGCCAACTTGTCACATTCAAGGGGGACAATTCCGCTGTGGCAAGCTTCTTGCTGTTCACCAAAGCACGGCTTTTGAAGCTTGCTGCAATTAACCAGCGCATCCCGGAGGCGGCCAACATGACAGCACTCGATCAACACCTGCAGGACATCACCCTTGCCGCACACCCCGGGGAACGCCGGATCGCGTTCTTCGACCTGGACAGGACATTGATAGCAGGCTATTCCATACTCGCGCTGGCAGCAGAGTCTGCGCGCTACGGAGCCGCGCAGGGCAAACTGCTCGAGTCTGCCAGGTTATTGCAGGACATCGCCAGGGAAAAACGCAGCAGCCGTGGCACGCACTACCACAAACTGGTCGACCGTCTGGCAAGAATGCTGGCCGGAGTGCCCGAGGAGACACTGACTGAACTGGGCAACAAGGCCTGGGAACACAAGCTGGCACGTAACTTATATCCGGAGGCTGTGAAACTGGTGGCAGCGCACCGTGCCGCCGGACACCACCTGGTCATTGTCTCCGCAGCCAGCCGCTACCAGGTTGAACCGGTTGCAAAGGTTCTGGGCATAAGCGATCTCTGCTGCACGCGGCTGGCAGTGGAGGACGGCAGATTTACGGGAGAGGTGGTCGCCCCTCTCTGTTATGGTGAAGGCAAGGCTATGGCGGCTCGCAGGATAGCCAGGCAACAGGGCACCACGCTTGACCGAAGCTGGTTCTACACGGACTCCAGCGCTGACTTGCCGCTGCTGAAAAAGGTAGGTCACCCGGTGGCGGTGAATCCCTCCGACAAGCTGGCAGTGCACGCCCGCAACGCTCGCTGGCCGCAACTGATGTTTGCCAGTCGCGGAATGCCGCAAGCTGAAAACATCACCCGCACCGCGCTGGTCGCCCAAACACTGCTGGCCACCACGGTCGCGGGCGCGATGGGGCGTCGCCTTGGTGTTGACAGCAGCCGGAACGCCAACCGCATAACCCGTGCCCTGGGTGACCTGGGTAGTGGCTTTGCAGGGTTGAATTATGAAATCGACGGCGCGGAAAAACTGCGCCATTCACGGCCTGCGATATACGTCTTCAACCACCAGAGCCTGCTGGACTCCATGGTGCTCGCCCACTTGTTGCGCGAAGACATCGTTGCCCTGTGCAAGACAGAGATGGCTTCCAATCCGTTGCTGGGCCCCCTGTTACGCCAGGTCGATACCATATTCGTGGACCGCGACGAGAAAGACCAGTCACAGGTGCTGAAACAGGCAATGAACGTACTGGCTGGTGGGCGTTCGCTGTGCATCGCGCCGGAGGGCACGCGCAGCCTGCTGGGAGAGATCCAGCCGTTCAAACACGGTGCGTTTTTGTTGGCAAAGCGCGCAGGTGTCCCTATCGTTCCAATCGTTTTGCATAATGTTAAAGACGCCCTGCCAAAAGGCGCCTGGTTGTTGCGCCCGGCCACGATCCGAGTGTCCGTGCTCGACCCCGTCCTGCCCGATCAGATAGGGAGTATTCGCCAGGCCTGCCGCGATATGGAAGCCAGTTACTGTGCTCTTTTGGGAGCATCATCGAGCGCTGCCTTGCCCAACTCCACCTTTGCGCAAGCTGAACGGGCATGAGACACCAAAGACCCTACCAATGCACCCCGGGTGGTGGCCGGTAACTGTCCAGTACGTTGACATAGTTGGCTCGCAGGAAAGCGGCGGAGTCTGTGGCATTGTGCTGGCTGACGCTACCCTTCATCTGCTCGACGGATTCATATTCCCTCTCGTCCAGCCATTCGTTCAGGGATTTCAGCACCATGGCAAGGTGACCGGGGCCACGGCGCAGCAGCGCGCTGCACATGTGTGTGACGTCGGCGCCCACAAGCAGCGATTTGAGTACGTCCCGTAGATTGTGCACGCCTCCGGTGATAGCCAGCGAGCAGCTGGTTCGGCCGTAGAGAATGGCCAGCCAGCGAATCCTCAGCAGCGACTCTTCCGAGGATGACAGCTCCAGCTTGGGCACAACCTCAAGCGTTTCCAGATCGATATCCGGCTGGTAAAAGCGGTTGAACACCACGAGGCCGCTCGCCCCTGCTCCCTCCAGGCGCTTGACGAAATTGACCGGCGAAGAAAACTGGGACGACAGCTTCATGGTAATCGGTATCGTCACGGTCTCGCGCACTGCCTGCAACACCTCCACATAGCGATTCTCTACCTGGCAACAGTCTTCACCAGGGCCGGCCGGGATATAGTACACGTTGAGTTCCAGCGCGTCGGCGCCTGCCTCCTGCAGCGCCCTGGCATAACTGACCCAACCTCCGGGGGTTGTTCCATTGAGGCTGGCAATAACTGGCACTTCCAGCGACGCTTTCAGCGCCTGCAACTGTTCCAGGTATTGCTCTTCGTAGCTGCTGTAATTATCGGGAACCGGATGAAAGCTCTCCGCCTCGCCATGCCCCAGTGACTGCTGGTGAAAAAAACGCGCCAGCCGTGCATCCTCCTCCTCGATCTTCTCCTCGAACAGGGAGTGCATCACCATGGCAGCAGCCCCGGCGTCTTCCAGCCGTCGCGCTGAATCCAGGTGCTTGCTCAGCGGCGACGCCGAGGGCACCAGCGGATTTTTCAACTTCAAGCCAAGATACTGCGTGCTCAGGTCTGCCATGCTATTGCTCTCCTTCGCCGGATGCTGCCACAGGCGCGGTGTGCTTGGCCGCCTTGGCTTGAGCGAGTTGCTCGCCATCACTCCAGTCAAGCTCGGACAGTTGCTTGTAATAGCTGTAGCGATGGTTGACGAACTCTTGTTCCTGTTTCACCAGAGCCTCGGCGACCTCAGGGTGCGTGTGCCACAACATACTGAAGCGAGTTTCGCTCTGCACATAGTCCCGATAGGGAATGCTGGGCGGACGCGAGTCCATCTTCATCGGCGCTTTACCGCTGGCGATATTCTCAGGATTGAAACGGAACAGCGGCCAATGACCGCTTTTCACAGCCATATCCTGCTGCTGGTGGTTGCGAGACATGTCGACACCGTGAGCAATGCAGGGTGACAGCGCCAGAATCAGGCTGGGTCCGGGATGGGCCTCTGCCTCCAGAAACGCATTGAGTGTTTGCGTATCTTTTCCGCCATAGGCGACCCTGGCAACGTAGACGTTTTCATAATCCATTGCCAGCAGGGCCAGGTCTTTCTTGCTGGTGGTTTTTCCACCGGACGAAAACTTGGCAACGGCGCCCCTTGGGGTAGCCTTGGACGTCTGCCCACCGGTATTGGAATACACTTCGGTATCAAGCACCAGCACATTCACATCCTCACCGGAGGCGAGGATATGATCCAGCCCACCGTAGCCGATGTCGTAGGCCCAACCATCTCCGCCAACAATCCAGACGCTCTTGCGGCAAAGGTTCTCGCTGAGCGTCAGCAGCTGACGCGCATCGTCGGAGTCCAGCTCCGCCAGCGATTCCTCCAGCTGCCGCACGCGATCCCGCTGTTCGTAGATACCTGCCTCACAGGACTCATCCGCATTCAGTATGGCCTCTACCAGATCCGCATCCAGCTGTGGTTTCAGCCCGGCCAGCATGCCCCTGGCCATATCGCGCTGCTTGTCTACCGCCAGACGCATACCCAACCCGAACTCGGCATTGTCCTCAAACAGGGAATTATTCCAGGCTGGTCCGCGGCCGTCCGGGGAAGTGGTATAGGGCGTCGTCGGCAGATTGCCCCCGTAAATAGAGGAACAGCCAGTCGCATTGGCCACCAACATGCGGTCGCCGAACAACTGCGTAGCCAGCTTCAGGTATGGGGTTTCACCACAGCCGACGCAGGCACCAGAGAACTCAAACAGGGGCTGCATGATCATTGAGCCCGCTATGGTGTTGTTCTTGATAGCGCCGCGCTCATATTCCGGCAACCCGGTGAAGAACTCCCAGTTGTCACGTTCGGCGGCTCGCAGCGCTGGTTGCGGTGCCATGTTGAGCGCCTTGCGGCTGACGTTGGACTTGTCGCGTATGGGGCAGATGTCAACACACAGTGTGCAACCGGTGCAGTCCTCCGGCGCAACCTGGTAGCTGATATGGTACCCCTCGGGAAAACCTTTAGCCTTGACTGGCGCTGACTTGAATGTGGGCGGGGCGTGCTCCAGCTCTGACTCATGGAACACCTTGGAGCGTATGGCGCTGTGCGGACACACAAAAGGACACTTGCCACACTGTGTGCAGATGTCCGTTTCCCAGACGGGAATTTCCAGGGCCAGGTTGCGCTTCTCGTAGGCAGCCGTACCCAATGGAAAGCTACCGTCATCGGGCATATGACTGACCGGGATCATGTCTCCCCTGCCGGCGATGATCTCGGCTGTCACCTTGCGCACAAACTCCGGAGCGTCATCCAGCAGGGAGGTAGCCGGCGCGGTAACAGCAGATGCTTGTGCGCTTGGGATTTCATGCAGGCAGGCCAGTGTTTCATCAATGGCATTGAAGTTCAGCTCGATGATCCTGCGACCCTTGCGCCCGTAGGTTTTCTCAACCGCGCGCTTGATTGAATCGATGGCCTGATCGCGCGGCAAGATACCGGAGATAGCAAAAAAACAGGTCTGCATAATGGTGTTGATGCGTTTTCCCATACCGCTGCGCTCAGCCACGCCGTAGGCATCTATGCTGTATAACGTCACCTGCTTGTCTACGATTTGCTGCTGCAGCCCGGCGGGAAGGCTCTGCCATACCTGATCCGGCGGCTCTGGAGAGTTCAACAACACCACTGCACCCATGGCTGCGTAGGACAGCACATCGTACTTTTCCAGGAACGTAGGCTGGTGGCAGGCGACAAATCGCGCATCGCCCTCCCCGATCAGGTAGCTGGAACGGATCTGACGCGGGCCAAAGCGCAGGTGGGAAATAGTAACAGCGCCGGATTTTTTGGAGTCATATACAAAATACCCCTGAGCCTGCAGCGCCGTGCTCTCGCCAATTATCTTGATACTGTTCTTGTTGGCACTGACGGTGCCGTCGCTGCCAAGGCCAAAAAACACTGCCTGGAAGGTGTCATCGTGAGCGTCGGTGCGAAACGCGCTGTCCCACTCCAGGCTGGTATGACTGAGGTCGTCGTGTATGCCAATGGTAAAATGATTGCGTGGATCTTCCGCTTGCAGGTGATCAAACACCGCCTTGATCATTCCCGGCGTGAACTCCTTTGAAGACAGGCCGTAACGCCCCCCCACTACCAGCGGCATTGCCTTGAATCGCGCCGCACCCGTCATGGCATCCCGGGCGATGGCGGTGACCACATCCTTGTATAGTGGCTCGCCATCGGCACCCGGTTCCTTGGTGCGATCCAGCACCGCTATGCGACGCGCGGTGCACGGCAGTGCGTCCAGCAGTGCCGCTGCCGAAAAGGGCCGGTACAAACGCACTTTCAGCACACCCACCTTGTCGCCTGCTGCGGTGAGAAATTCAACCGTTTCGTGTACTGCTTCGGCACCCGAACCCATGAGTATTATCACCCGCTCGGCGTCCGCAGCCCCCTCATACTGGAAGAGCTGGTACTGCCGCCCGGTAAGCTGTGCAAAACGGTCCATTATGTCCTGCACCTGGCGAGGCAACGCTGTGTAATAGGGATTCACCGTCTCGCGTGCCTGGAAATACACATCCGGGTTCTGCGAGCTGCCGCGCAATATCGGGTGAGCGGGCGACATTGCCCGGCTGCGGTGAGCCTGCACTGCCCGGTCATCGATCAATGCACGCACTACCTCAACCGGAACCTTTTCCAGCTTGGCCACCTCATGGGAGGTACGGAAACCGTCGAAGAAATGCAGGAACGGTACGCGACTGTCAGCG
>Ga0209273_10000234_pt1 | contig 89154 bp, 75 predicted proteins | sample tdAd471_FD_187126 | JGI IMG/M metagenome (GOLD analysis project Ga0209273, IMG submission 187126) | Marine sediment microbial communities from the Atlantic coast under amendment with organic carbon and nitrate - tdAd47.1 (SPAdes)... | ecosystem: Environmental > Aquatic > Marine > Coastal >...
TGGGTGGCAGGTGCTTGGTTTCGCCGGCCTCAGCGTTGATTTCATTCACGCTGATATCATGGCTGAAGGGCGTTGCTGCGAGCAGTTCAATACCAAAGTGTTCGGTCGCCATGTAGGTACCGATAATCGACAACTGGGTATTGTCGTCCACATCTACAGTCACCCCCAGAGATGGCACAGTGTCGCTGTCTGCGTCAGGGGCTACTGTAGCCGCACCTGCGCGCACTATCCAGTCACCGGCCTCATAAGCGTGTGTCATTGCGGCGCCACCAGCGAGCGCTGCGGCAACGGCGAGGGTAAGAACTTTCTTCATGATTCACTCCTGTCTATGGATATCGATACAGGAGTTTCATATACCCCTGTATCAGCTGCGGCTATGGTAGGGTCAGCCCGCAGTCGAGACATTGATGTCAATCAAGAGAAGCGTGGGAGGAGAAGTACGACCTTGGTAGTATTACCAATACTCGCTATTCCCAGGGGTGATCCAGCTCGCGGCCACAACCCTGGTAACTGCGTTCATTTATCTGAACCACCACGGCATAGGGGAAAGTGTCACCCTTCATCGTGTCAGTGCAATCGCTTTCCGTCACTGTCACAGTAAGGTCACGGCTCTCGCTGCGCGCCGTATAAAAAACCTGTTCACCGTCTTCATTGCGCTGCACGTCGCGAAACAGCATCTTGCTGGCGCCGTAGTCGCCAACGAACAACAGGCTCTCGGAGCCGCGCACTTCCAGATGCCAGCCTGGCTCATTGCCTGTCGCACGGAAGTCTACGCCACGACGACGGGCGTCTTCCCATGGTGCACGCGCAGGGTTGAGCCTGCAGTTCCGGTAAGTGCGCCCGGCAATCTCCAGCATTGCCTCATCACCCCTGGACCAGAAGACTATATCCCCTTCCTGGTACTTGCTGCCGGAAGCGGAACGGACCTGGGGCAACACCGTGTACCGGTCCTCCAGCCACAGGGCCATTTCACCCGGGCCCAGGCGGGTAACAAAATCAATATCGTCGCACTCATACACCATGGTCCTGGCGACTGGCCTGCTATCGGGCATAAAGTCGCTACCGGGGGAAGCAGGCTGCTGCCCGGCATGCCCCGCGCAGGCCGCCAGGGAGCTGAGCAACAAAACAGTAAACACAAAACGCATCTGGAATCTCCGCACAGCACGCCGCAACCGATAGGGCAGGGAAAAATACCAGTAGTGATCGTCACCTACAAGGCGAATCACGTTGGCTCCGCAGGGGGCATCTCCAGCATGCGCTCATCAGGTAAAGGGAAGCGCAATCATGCGCACTGCGAGCAAGGTGACCAATAGTTTGAATGCGCGCAAGAAATCTCCCTGCGGCACAAACCGACGCAGCCACGTACCCACCCATGAGCCCAGCGTCACAGCTACGACCAGCAACAAAACCAGGGGCCACCACGGGACGAAGCTGAACCCCATAGCTACGAACGCCGCTACTCGCATGATGTGACTGAGACTCATGTACACGGCCGTATTGACCACCAGCCAGTCACGCTGCTGCTGGCGCCGCGACATCACTGCAGCGCCCAGCGGGCCCGTTGCGCCCGCTACCATCCCCAGACCCGTCTGGTAGAAACCCAGCGCCGCCAGACTCACCTGGCCTTTACCCGGCAGCGGAGGCAGCGGTAGCCAGGTCAGCGTTAAAATGATGACACCGACGATAGCGGGTAACCACTGCAGGTTGAGGCTGGCATAAACACTTCCGCCCAACCAGGCCCCCAGGAGTGCACCTGCGGCGATGGGCGGCACCATTGCCCAATCAATGTGCCGCCAGCCAAAGCCTGCGCGAGACAGGTTACTGGCCAATTGCGTAGAGGCGTGGATCGGGAAAATAGCGCTAACCGGCACCAGTCCCGGCATCACCGCGATCAGCAGCACGCCGCCTCCCATACCGAGAACGCCCGCCACCGCAGAGGTGACGAAGGCGACAGGCACCAGAGCAAACTCAATGGGCATAATATTGGCACTCTCCGGATATATAGTGGGCACAGCCAACGCCATCGGCCCACTTGTGCGACTCTACAGCATGTTGGACTACCGGCACTGTAACATCATCCCTTGCGGTAGACGGCAAGGTCCCAAAGCAACTAGCAAAGTGGAGGCGTGGCCGCTGTGGTTGTGCTAGTTTTGGCCGCTGTCGATATTTTTTAGCAATCGTATACACAGGAGGCGTGTCATGCTGGACCTCACAGGGAAAACCGCACTGATTACCGGTGCCGGGCGCGGAGTTGGCCTGGGAATAGCTCACGTACTGGGGCAACAGGGGGCAAGGCTGCTGATTAACGACCTGTTTCCGGAACGGGCGGAACAGGCATGCAAAGAACTTACCGCAGCTGGCATGTCAGCCAGCGCCCTGCCCTTTGACGCAACTGACTATGAGGCTGTGGCAACGGCGCTTGCGTCATCACCCGTGGTTGATATTCTGGTTAACAACGCTGGCGTGCCCGGGCGTGAGGGTATGCAGTTACAGGCTTTTGAAGACACGGCACCATCCGAATGGCACGCACTGGTAGACGTCAATCTCTATGGCACGCTCAACTGCACCCACGCGGTGCTGCCGGGCATGCGTGAGCGGGGTTGGGGGCGCATTCTGGTGGTAAGCTCAGACGCCGGACGCGTGGGCACCCGCACTGGCGTGTGCATCTATGGCGCCTGCAAGGCGGCAGCCGTGCACTTCATCCGCAACCTGTCGCAGGAAGTGGCGCGAGCGGGTATTACCGCAAATGCGGTTGCTCTGGGGCCAATGGACAACCTGGCTGAGGATATTGTCGAGCTGGTTGCCAGGGGTGTGCCGGTTAAACGACTGGGCACGGGAGAAGATGTAGGCAATGCCATTGCCTACCTGGCCAGCGACGAGGCAGCATGGGTAACCGGGCAGTTATTGCCGGTAAATGGCGGACTGAACCCGTCCTGAAGGCATTGCCTCGCCCTACCCGGCCTGGCAACAACAGCGAATTCGGGTTTTACTATAACCCACACAAAACGATAAGAAGGGAGTTTATCTTATGGCCTCACTACGCAGCCTACTATCCTGCCTCTTGCTGGTTGCCGGCTCATGCTACGCCAGCTTCAGCAGCGCCGCCGACAAACCCAACATTCTGGTCATCTTTGGTGATGACATCGGCTACTGGAACATCAGCCGCTACAGCATGGGAATGATGGGTTACCCAACGCCAAACATTGACCGTATTGCCAACGAAGGCATGATCTTCACCGATTACTACGGCGAGCAAAGCTGCACTGCAGGCCGCTCTGCTTTCATTACCGGCCAACACCCGGTGCGCACGGGCCTCACCAAGGTAGGCATTCCCGGCGCTGACATTGGCATTCAGCCCCAGGACCCGACTCTGGCTGAGTTGCTCAAGCCGCTTGGCTATGCCACTGGCCAGTTCGGCAAGAACCACCTCGGTGACAAGGACGAGTTCCTGCCCACCAATCACGGCTTCGATGAATTTTTCGGGAACCTTTATCACCTCAACGCTGAGGAAGCGCCCGAGGACCCGGACTACCCCAAAAGCCCCGCGTTCAGGGAACGGTTTGCGCCGCGCGGGGTAATCCGCAGCTTTGCCGATGGCAGCATAGAAGACAGCGGCCCACTGACGCGCAAGCGCATGGAGACTGTAGATGAAGAATTTCTTGGCGCTGCGCTGAAATTCATGGACAAGGCAAACGCCAGCAACAAGCCATTCTTCGTTTGGTTTAACTCAACGCGCATGCACTACTACACCCATGTTAAAGAAGAGCAACTGGGCGCTTCCGGCCAGGGTTTCTACAACGACGGCATGGTTGAGCACGATGGACACGTGGGTCAGCTCCTGGCCAAGCTGGATGAGCTGGGTATTGCCGACAACACGATTGTCCTCTACTCCACAGACAATGGCCCTCACTATAACCAGTGGCCTGATGCTGCCATTACGCCGTTCCGCGGAGAAAAGAATACCAATTGGGAAGGTGGGTTCCGCGTGCCTGCTATGGTGCGCTGGCCGGGGAAAATCGCAGCCGGGCAAATCAGTAACCAGATCATGTCCCATCTGGACTGGGTACCTACCCTGATGGCGGCCGCTGGAGATACTGACACCGTAGCCAGGCTAAAGCAGGGTAAACGCGTGGGCAGCAAAAACTTCAAGGTTCATCTGGACGGCTATAATTTCCTGCCCTACCTGACCGGACAGGAAAAGCAAACACCACGCAGGGAGTTCTTTTACTTCAGTGACGACGGCCACCTGCTGGCAGCCCGTGTAGGCGATTGGAAAATCGTGTTCGCCGAGCAGCGCGCGCGCAGGTTCGATGTGTGGCGCGACCCCTTCGTTGACCTGCGTATTCCCAAGGTGTTCAACCTGCGGCGGGATCCCTTTGAGCGCGCCGACACCGACTCCAACAGCTATAACCTTTGGTGGGACAAGAAAGTAGCGGGCATAGCCATGCTGGGCAACGCCGCAGTAGGTGAGTTCGTCAAATCACTACAGGCCTTCCCGCCACGGCAAAGACCCGCCTCGTTTACAGTCGATCAAATTATGGAAGGGGTCTACAAACAGTAGCAGCGCCTGGCGGGGCTTATCGCCCCATCTGCCGCAGGTACGAGGTATTGAACATCTTGTGACGCAGGGGCGTTGTTGCCATCCTTGAATTCAAGTTGAGCGTTGTACAGTGCCTGGCCTGCAGGTCAATCATCGAGACGGCGTCAGTAATCACGCCCTGCCAGTCCACGTTCCCCGGGGTGTGATAGCCTGAATGACTTAACGCTACCATGCCCAGTTTCCACAGCTTGCCGCTGCGGTCGTAGATACGAGTAAGTACCGGGCTGAACGTGGCTGCATCAATAATATAGTGGCGTTTTGATAAAGGATGGCGGGGATCGCGCGGCACAGCCTGCAAGTGCAGCACCTTGCGCAACTGCCAGGTGACATCAGGAAAGCACGTGCCTGCACCCGCGAAAGGAATATCCCTGAAACCGTCCTCACCGGGTTCCTCCCCGTCCAGATCAAGCTGACTGTGGGCATACATGGGCAGCAATAATTCATCGCTCCCCAGCAGCGTCCACTCCATATCCATTATCCTCCCATTGTACCCCAGGAAGTCCTCAATCATGATGTCGCTGCCAAGAAACGCGTCGGTCTTCTGCCCGGTAGCGATGCGTTTTACCCGCCGCTGGGTATTCAGATACAACCAGGCCTGCTCCGGGGCCGTGTCTGCCAAAGCGCGGTGTATCAACAGCTGCGTATTGCGGATATCCAGGGGACTGTTAACGCGCAGGTAAAGCGCTGAGAAAAGGTTCGCGGGATTGTCTTCCAATGCGGGCACAGGCTCGTGGGAGTGGCGGTGAGAATAGCGCAGAATCGCACCGTACATGCTCAGAGTGCGTTCGAGCTTGCCGCTTACCATATCCCGATAGCGCCAGATAAAGTGTGCTGTCTCGGTCTCGTCCGGGGCGTAGGCGTAGCGCATATTCCAGGCCGCCTTGACGCCAGCCTGCGGGTCACTTGTACTCAGGCCGGGGAACGGCCTGCCTCCAGCGTACGCCGTCAACTCCCCGGGTTCTGACTCCAGGTCAGTATTACCGGCATGGCTTTCAGTAGCCTGAACGTAGCGCGGATGCGTAGGGAATTGCAAAGCAGGCCCCAGGGCAATCTGAAAATCGCCGGCGCGAATTCGTTCAACAACCACCTCATCCAGCCAACGGCTGTACTGATCGAGGTTCCGCGCGTCGATGGTAGCGCCGGCCGCCAGTAGCGGACTGTCGCCGTCGGCGAGAACCGGGGAAAACTCGGTGCTCAGAGCCGGTGTATCCTGCGCAGACAAACCCGGCGCAGCTGACAGACAACACAGCAGAAGCAGGTTGAACACAATTTTTTCCATTGGAAGGCTCCGGTATTTTCGAGGTTTTTGTCCAGGTGTGCTATGGACTAGTTTACCCATACAGCCACGACTTGAGCAGACGTGTTACCCGTGGCATGACCACGTAGGTCATCAACATGACCTGCAAAAACACAGCGACAAATACCCTCAAGGGCATTGACCAATCCGACACGAATGGCCCCAGTAAAGAATTAATCGCCAACACCAGAACAAAGACAACCACGAGAAGCACAAGGGCCATTTTGTGCGGAGATGGGTGTGTTGCAGGGAGTTCCGGGAGACTGAACCAGAATTCCAGTCCGGTAGCCTTCTGGACGGCGTCTTCTCCCTCGGTAATGCCTGCCATGCGTGCCAGCCACTCAGCGCGAATGGCAGACTCCTCCCAGTCCATGGAGTGCTCGTAGGTATCGAATCGAAAGATCGTAACGTATTCTGTGGAAGGTGGTGTCGGACGGATAACATTCACACCCATGTGGCCGGGAAATTTTACCGCCTCGGCAGTAATGCCCTGAACCCATTGCTCATATTGTTGTTCTTTGCCCGGTTTCACCCGGCGAGAAATCGAGATAGTTACGGGGCCACCGGCTTCGTTTCTTTCATTCATACACTGGGCCTTCATAAAGCAGGCCCGGGTGCGGCCAGTCGTTACAACAGGGTCCGGGTCTGCGGTTACTGTCTTCGGGCGGATTCGATAAAGCTGAGCAGGCTCTAAGACCTGCTCCTTTTCTTCGCCTTTCGCCAGCCGGCTCAGATCGTTCCGCGTTCCTTTGCCATATCCAGCGCCAGATCCTCGATCATGTCTTCCTGGCCGCCTACTGTGCGGCGCCGACCCAACTCGACCAGGATGTCACGGCTGGAGAGGTTGTACTTCTCGGCGCTGCGCTTGGCAAACAGCAGGAACGACGAGTACACACCCGCATAACCCAGCGTCAGCGCATCGCGGTCAACGCGCACCATATGGTCCATCATCGGCACGATCAGGTCCTCGGCAATGTCCATCGCCTTGAAGGTATCAACGCCGGTTTCAATACCCATGCGATCACACACCGCAATAAACACTTCCAGCGGCGTGTTGCCAGCACCGGCGCCCAGGCCCGCCATCGAACCATCAATACGGTTGGCACCCGCCGCCACCGCAGCAACTGAATTCGCCACGCCCATGGCGAGATTATGGTGGCCGTGGAAACCCAGTTCCGTCTCCGGCTTGAGCTCGGCGCGGGCCAGCGCAATACGCGCCGTCACGTCATCCGGCAGCATGTAACCGGCAGAATCGGTGATATACACGCAGTTGGCGCCGTAGTCTTCCATCAGCTTGAGCTGTACCACCAACTCTTCCGGCTCAATCATGTGCGCCATCATCAGGAAGCCCACGGTATCCAGGCCCTTGATGCTGGTCGCCATGGTGATGTGCTGCTCGGACACATCCGCCTCGGTACAATGCGTGGCCACACGGATGGTGGAGATCCCGCAGTCCACCGCCATTTTCAGGTGATCCACCGTACCGATACCCGGCAACAACAAGGCAGATATCTTCGCGTTTTTCATTTCCTTGCACACTGCGCTGAGGTATTCCTCGTCGCTGGCGGCCGGGAAGCCGTAGTTCACCGAGGTGCCACCCAGGCCGTCACCGTGAGTCACTTCAATCAGTGGTACACCGGCGTCGTCCATGGCTTTGGATATGGTCACCATCTGCTCGACAGTGATCTGGTGCTGTTTCGGGTGCATGCCATCGCGCAGGCACATATCGTGAACAGTGATTTTCTTTCCTTGCAGATTCATTGCGTCAACTCTCTTGGTTTGGCTCCGGGCAAGGCCACGGTGCTGTAGTGCGTGCACCAGGACCCGCCGTGAATACATCCATGTAGGCTTGGGCTCGGCATCCATGCCTCGCACAGTCCTGGTGCACGCACTACAGCCCCGCGGCCCTCCATCTCACGCTAATTCAGGGTTAAAGTTTCCTGCGAGTATTTCTTCCGCGTACATTTCCGCCGTACGCAATCCCGCTGCCGTCATGATGTCCAGATTGCCCGCGTACTTCGGCAGGAAGTCACCCAGGCCTTCCACTTCCATATAGATGGATACCCGCTTGCCGTCGAATACCGGGCCGTTCTTCAGGGTGTAACCGGGCACATACTTCTGCACCTCGGCAATCATGTCATGGACTGACTGCGTAATCGCATCCTGGTCCGGGTCGTCATGGGTCAGGCAATGTACGGTGTCACGCATGATCAGCGGGGGCTCGGCGGGATTGATGATGATAATCGCCTTGCCGGTGTGGGCGCCGCCCACTTTCTCAATGCCGCTGGCGGTGGTGCGGGTGAATTCGTCGATGTTCTTGCGGGTACCGGGGCCGGCTGACTTGGAGCTGACCGTGGCGACAATCTCGCCGTAGGTCACTTCCTGCACCCGACTCACGGCTGCTACCAAGGGAATAGTAGCCTGGCCGCCGCAGGTGACCATGTTGACGTTCATGGCTTTGGCGGCCACGGCGTCAACCAGGTTTACCGGGGGCACGCAGAATGGGCCGATGGCAGCAGGCGTGAGGTCTATCATCACCGCGCCCTGCTCATTCACCTTGCGGCTGTTCTCGGCATGCACGTAGGCGGAGGTGGCATCGAAGCAGATCTGCACGCCATCCTCTCGCATGGTCGGCAGCATGCCGTCCACGCCGTCAGCGGTGGTCTTCAGGCCCATCTCGGCGGCCCTGGCCAGGCCGGGGGATTCGGGGTCAACGCCTACCATCCACACGGGCTCGATCACTACCGAGCGCTGTGCCTTCATCAGCAGGTCGGTGCCGATGTTACCGGGGCCGATGATGGCCGCTTTGATTTTGTTGCTCATGTTTTGTCTCGTTTAATTGTTCAGGTATTAACTCGCACGGTGCTTGAATAATTTTTTGCTGTTCCATTCACGATCGCGCTCTGTGGGGGAATGGCCCCGGAGACGCAACAGCGCCATCCATGGCAGCTCGGCCTCGCACCTCCCTGTGCTCGGACGCTCCGCGGCCATTCCCCCACAGAGCGCGCCCTCACATCTGAAAATCTGCAAGATTCTATCACGCACAGCGTTATACAAACTTGCAGCTACAGCCACCGATGCCCTCGATTTCCAGCGACATTTCATCACCCGCGACGACAGGGATCAGCGGCACCAGTGAGCCAGAGAGAATCACTTCACCAGCCTTGAAAGGAATGCCGAATTCACCCAGGGTGTTGGCCAGCCAGGCGACTGCGGTGAGCGGGTTGCCCTGTACAGCGCTGCCCATACCCTCGGAGTGTACTTCGCCATTTTTGTAGACGGTCATTTTCAAACTGGGCAGGTCATAGTCGCGAGGGTCCACCTCATTTTTACCCAGCACGTACACACCGCAGGAGGCATTGTCTGCCACGGTGTCTTCGATCTTTATCTTCCAGTCATCAATGCGCGAGTCGACAATTTCAAAACAGGGAATAATCGTCTCGGTGGCAGCCAGCACATCTGCCTCGGTCACGCCGGGTCCGATCAGGTCCGCCTTCAGACGAAAGGCGATTTCGCCCTCGGCGCGGGGGGCGATGAGGTTACCCGCTATGGGTATGTTTGCGGCATCCGGGTATTCCATGGCATCAGTCAGAAATCCAAAATCCGGTTGGAACACGCCCAGCATCTCCTGAACAGGCTTGCTGGTAACGCCGATTTTCTTGCCGACGATAAGCTCTCCGTCGTCTTCGACACGCCTGCTGACCATGCGCTGACTGATGTGATAAGAATCCTCGATCTGTATATCGCTCTCACGGTCGGTCAGCGGCGCCAGGGTGCGACACTCTCGCAGCGCTGTGTAAAGTTCATCACCAAGCGCCTCAATTTTCGTCTTATCCATCATCGTGTTCACCACCTCATTTCGACAGGGCGCACTATACACGCCCGGAGTAAAACAACCGGTTCAAATATTTATCTATTAAGTACTACTGATAAATCCCAGGGGGTAGGCCTGCTGCCAGGTATCCCCCGCCTGTACTCGCGTATACCAGGACACCAGCGCCGGGTGCCGCTGATCAACTGCTGCTCCATAGGCCTCTGCCACGCCGAAGCGCGCTGCCAGCGCGCAGTCGGCCATGCTGAAAGCTGTGCCGCCAAAATAGTCAGCCTGCCCCAGTTGCACCTCAAGGTAATCCTGGCATTGCAACCAACGTTGTTCACTGTCAGCAATCAACTGCTTGTTCCACTTAGCCGTTGTTGTTGAGCGCTTCTCAAACACAAGATCGCGCAGGGCCGGCCCAACGCACTTGTCCGAGTAGGCGTGCAGCGAGCGCACTCGCGCCGCCTGCGCCGCCACGTCGGGGAGCAAAGTACTCGTTGCACACTTGTCATGAAGGTATTCGAGCATGACGGAAGATTCCCAGATAATGACACCGGCGTCCACCAGAACGGGTACCGTACCCGTTGGGCTCAGTTGCTTCACCTGTGGATTCACTTCTCCCAGACCCACTTCCACTGGGTTAAAAGGCAAAGCCAGTTCAGCGAGTGCAAGGCGCACCTTCCAACAGAAGGGGCAATCTGTTCGTTGGTAAAGAGTGATCATCGGCTCAGTCAAGATAACGCGCAATCTTGTGCCACATTGCGCTCCCTTGCTGCTGCAGGTCCGCTGTCACATCCAGCGGGAAATCGGCCGCCACCCCTGACTGGTAGGAGGGCCGCGCCTGACACCGTGCAAACCAATCGGCCACTCGTGGGCAATCGGCCCTATACAGTTGCGTCCAGTTAAACTGCAGCAGTGTTTGAAAATACGGTGCCAGACACACATCCGCCAGGCTGAACCGGTTTCCTACTACCCAGTCTCCCTGTTGCAGTGCCGTTTCCATGTCGAGAATCGTCTTGCGGTAAGTGCTCACCGCATCGGCAACATCCGGGGCATCAAGCCCGAACTTAAGCAGACGCTGTTGCCGCTCCCGGCGCGGCTTCTCCGGAACTTGCGCCAACAACGCCTCACGCTCTGCCTCCGACATCGCCATCAGCGCAGGTCGCATGACCATAGGCCACTGGATGGTGCCGCAGGATGGGTGCAACTTGATATCCACATGTTTCATCCAGAAACGCATACGGGCCACTTCCCAGGTATCCGTGGATTTCAAGCTGGGTTCAGGGAAGGTGTCCTCAAGATATTCACAGATGATGCTGGACTCAATCACGACACGTCTATCGTGTACCAGAGTTGGCACTACACCCAGAGGATTCAACTTGAGGTAGTCTTCGCGCAGGTTCTCCTTTTCCTGCAGATTGACGTGATGGGCCTGCCATTCCAGGGATTTTTCGGCGAGCACAATGCGCACCTTCTGCGCGCAGGGTGACATGGGGTGCGTGTACAGTTCCAGCATGTCAGATTCTGCGCAGGCGCAGCGAATTCAGGTGATCAAGCACATATTCAATACGGTCCGACCCCCAGAACAGCTCTTCACCGACCTGAAAGCTGGGTACCCCTATCAGACCCAGTTCCTGCGCTTCCTCCCAATTGCTTTCCATCTGCTTCAGGTATTTCGCTTCGCTAAAAGAAGCTGCAAGCGATTTCCTGTCCAATCCGATGGCCTCGCCGACGTCACACAGTACCTGCTCATCGCCTATATCCAGGCCTTCTGCCCACTCCGCACGCATTACTTCAACAATCCATTCACGTAACAGCCCCTGCTCTTCAGCCAGTAATGACGCCGCACCCGCTTTGGTGGGTTCAGTCGTGATCGGTGGTGGGTTCATGGGAATACCCATCCTGGCGGTGATGCGCCGCACATCCTGGCGAGTGATGGGAATCTTGATCCTGGCGCGATCAGGTGCCGAGCGACCGGACCACCCGCCCAACGGCCTCCATACCAGCTTCGCGTGATAGTTATCGTATATTTCGAACAGCGTCTTGGAGGCGATATAGCAGTATGGGCTGCGAAAATTGAAGAATAGTTTTACATCTACTGATTCTGGCATCGAAGTAGTTACCTTGAAAAAGGCCAGCACCCGCCCGACCAAAAACGGCCGGTCAAGGCGCTGGCTAACACTCAGAGAGGCTTAACGACCCTTGGCCCGCATATTCTGCACGGTGAAGATCTTGACCTGGTTCAGTTCGGGATCAACCTGGCCTTTGAACTGTCCCGTAGTGCAGTGACCAGCCTGTATGTCCAGCATGGAGAATGCGTCATCTATGGCAACACCCGTGCCCTTGTTCTTCTCCATATGGTGATCGGGATGGGCCTGTCCAATCAACCATGACTTCCACAAATCCCCTTTGCGGTCGTAGACCAGAGTGCGCGGCAGCGTGAAGGTCTGTGCATCCACGTAGTGGGTCCGCTTGCTGATCGGGTGGTTTTCATCTATCGGGTCGGACTCAAGCACGTATACCTTGCGCAGTTGCCAGGTGATATTCGGGAAACAGCCACCCTTTCCACCAAAGTCAACGAACTGGTAACCATCGCTCTCTTCGAGATCGGTTGCCAGTTCCAGATCGTTGTGATTGAAGAATGGCAGCATAATGTTTTTGGTACCCTTATAACTCCAGTTCATGTCGGAGATACGGCCGTTATACCCTTCGAAGTCCTCGATCATGATATCCGCTCCGAGGAAGGAGTCGGTGATCTGGCCCGAAGAGAGACGACGCACGCGACGCTGAAAACCAAGGTACAACCAGGTATTGTCTGCCGTCTGATCATCTGATGATCGATGAATCAAAAGCTGGGTGTTTTTCACATCAAACGGCTCGAGCACCTGAACATAGATCGCGCGAAACAGGTCAGAGGGATTGTCTGCGAACTCGGGAACAGGTTCGTGTTGCACGCGATGTTTGTAGTTCAGGAAATGGAAGTTGAACTTCAGGGTCCGCTCCACCTTTCCCGACTCCAGATCACGGTACTTCCAGTAGAAAGGATAAATCGCTGCGCTATCGCCCCAGTTGTAGCCATACTTGTAGTTCCACGCAAGCTTCTCACCCGCACGCGGGTCGTCCGCGCTTGGCTCTTCCGGGAATGGCCTGCCTGCAACGAAGCCGTTGATCTGGCCCAACTCGTCTCCCAGCGACACCTGGCCGAGGCTTGCTCGAGTGGCGTCTACGTAGCCAGGGTAGAGGTCAAAGGAAGTGGTCTCGGCAACTTTCATCTCCCACCAACCGTTCTTGAGCTGCTCATAAGTGGCCGGATCGAGAATATCCTTAAACTGGTCCGCATTAGCAGCGTTGATGGTCATTCCTACGGTCAGACCATCAGCTGAGGGAGTGCCGTCCTTGTAGGGATAGAAGGAATTGTCCACCACGTCAGCATTCGCTGTGGCAACGGCACCCGAGCCCATGGCAAAAGCCAGGGCAAGGGAAACTGTGGTTCTCTTAATCATTGTCATATCTCCTGATTGTTATCTCGTTTAGAAGCGGTAGCGCAGCGTGACCTGGAACTCGTCTTCTTCGCTGGCACTGCCCAGGGGGCCGGAACGGAAGCGACCCAGGGGTTGGATACCGCTAAGACCTACAGAGCCAGATTGCAACGGGTCAGCATGGGCAGGGGTAGCAGTAAAGGGCGGGAAGGGATTACAGGTGCGGCAGTCGTCAAACTCCTGGTCACCCATGCCATCACCAAACTTGATGTTGAAGCCCACGATCAGACGCCAGTTATCATTGATCAGCCAATCGACCGATGGTGCAAATGTACCGGCCTCAGCCTCGTAGTCATAAGCAACAATAACCTGCGGGCTGATGGTGTCAGACTTGTACCAGCCTTTCACCAGCAAGGTCATGATGTAGTTGTCTTCCCAATCGGGCATACCCACATCGCCCAATGGCGCCTTCTCAACCTCGTGATCCAGCAGGTGCTGACCGAACACCTGACCGGAGATCAGGAACGCCCTGTTCTTATTCAGGAAGGGGATGAACGTATTGCGGTCCACACCCAACACCCAGCGGAATACGTCGGAGTCGGAATACAGGTCAGCCTCCAGCGTGTTGGCAAATTCCTCACCCTGCGTATACGTCGCCTCTACACGGAACACGGTTTTGATCGAGTCCAGGTAGAAGTCCAGGGAACCGCCAAACAGGTCTACTTCCGGGAAATCGATATCAAAGGCAATAAGGTGACTCCAGTCCGCTACTTCCCCTGTGAAGGCGTTGGTGGACTGGATATCTCCGCGCAGTACGGGCAATTGCTGGTAGTAATGGTAGTAGTTCAGAGAGAAGCCGACACTCTTGTAGACACCCTCCAGCTTGATCCCGCCCTGGTCGTGACCATCAGGCAGGTTCACCTTGCGAATGCCAATAACTCCCGGAGCAAAGTCCGCGGCGATGAGGCCAGGGTCATCCAGGCCAATCGCACCAGCCGGGACAAAGTTGGAAACAGTACAGCCGTTTTCCCAGCAGTTGTTCATAGCGCGAAAGAACGATCCTGCATCGAGAATGGAGTAAGGCGTACCGCCCTGACCCAACGCGTTGGGGCGGAACTCATCGAAGTTCCAGACCGCCTGCAGGTTCAAGTCCTCAAAGATTTCAGTAGCGCCCCAGCGATACTCCGCCGATGCGATCCATTGTGGAATACGGATATCCTCCAGCTCGTCGTAGATGTTATGACGAGAGAAATCCACCGGATTGATTACGTCGAGCACCCGGAACAGGTCAGTCCGACCCCATACTACCTGCTGCTTACCGACACGGAAGAACCACTCGGACATATCACCAGTGGGTACACTGCCTTCCACATACAACTCGCGAATAAAGTCCAGGTGGTCGTTGAACTCTGGGAATCTCAGGTCATTGGTGTCATAGTCCATGTAGTCCTTGAGCCCACAACCACGGCTGTCCTTGTCACAGGGCCGCACCGGCACGCCGATCGTTACACCACCCATGGGGTCGTGCATATCCTCACCAAGAACCTTCAGGCCTTCGTTAGGGTTGCGGCTGACGTCAAACAGAAAACCGGGGGGGACAGCTCCGGGAGGACCGCCATTACCCAATATGGATTGCCCCCAGGGAGAATTACCGTTGCCGCCGTAGATTGCCTGCGCGGTGGTGCTACCGAAGTTCTGGAAACTCCGCGAGCCTCCGGCATTTTTGCCAAACTCGTCATCGTTCAGGTCGTAAACAGCATCATAGGTGGCGCGCAGGGTGCCACTGACACGAAAGCTGTTCATACCAAACTTTCTGCCAAAATCTTTACTGAATTCGAACTGACCCGTGTTGCGTGATTTCGATATTCCCACGCCGTCACGGTAGAACGTCGCGTTCTCGACAAATCCCGCGGTATCCCACTTCTCGTCCTGGGCGTTTGCGATCGTTGCCGAGCCGAGGCCGGCAATAACTGCGGTACCGCCCAGGGCCGTCAGAATCCTGCTTATATTTCTCATATGATTCCCCTTTTCAGGTGTTGGTGTAAAGCCGCCCGGATTCCCCTCTGGACGACCCATTCACGTTTACTAAGCCCTAACCGGCTGTGCATGAATTTCACTAATCTCATCATCAAGCAGTTCCGCCTCGACAATGAACGCAGGCTTGAAACGCACTATCCAGGCGGGCACCAGATTTGCAGCGGCCCACGCGTTGAGGATAAGCATTACTACCAGCAGCAAGGCCGCATCGGCCTGAAAACGCAGATCCGAGACGAAAGCCCACATCACAATGCCACCTATCAAGGCAGTCGCGGTGAATGCAATCGCCTTCCCTGTGGTGGCAATGGCGTGACGAATGCCCTCACCCAGGTCGCCATCGGCCCTGGCGGTTTCTTCCCTGATCCGGTCCATCATGTAGATTGAGTAATCGATACCGACACCGATACCCACGGCGATAATCGGCACCGTATTCACATCAATACCGATGCCGACGATGCCCATGTAGGCGTAAGTGGCCACGGTGCAGAATGTCATCACCATGAACATCAGCCACCCGGCGTGCAGCGACCAGTAAAACAGCGTGACAAACAGGAAAATCAGCGCCATCGCGGCCGGGATAATGACTATATTGCTCTGGAAAGCGGCCTCGTTGATTGCCGCAGTGACACCTATGGGACCACCGGCCAGACGGATCTCCAGCCCCTCCACCTGATTGGCAGGGTCATCAATCCATTCCTTGGCCATATGGATGGCACGCCGCAAGGTCTCGCCCTTGTGATCCTTGTAGAAAAACACCAGGTTGGCGGTCTGGTCGTCAGTGTCTACAAATTCCTTGAGTGCGCCGGGTATCGGACTGGAAGCCATGAAGGCAAACATCAAGCCACCGACATAACTACCCTCGTCAGGAATCACGGCCCAGCGCGGGTCGTCGTTGTGCAGGATGCGATTAACCTGCTTCACCAGATCCGGCATGCCTTTGGAGCCTCCCATTTCCGGGTCTTTGAGCATATGAATCTGGAAATCCTGCAACGCGCGCAAGACTTCCGGGCGCTTTATTCCGCCTGGCTCATCGGTATGCGCAACCACATACATCTCCTCCGAACCGGGGAAGTTGGAATTGATGTTCTTGGATGACACGTTGTAGTCGTGATCCGGATAGAGGATGGGTGAGCCAGGCTCAGACTCCCCAATCTGCACCCGCGAACTGAGCGCGCCGCCTCCCACATACACACACAACGCCAGTAAAAGCACCGCCAGAGACCCGCCGCGGCTGGTTACGAAACGCGCCAGGGCCGCAAAAATACCTTGCTGCGCAGCGTCGGCAGCATCCCCGCTTACTTTGCTCAGCGGCAGCAGTGAAAGGATAAGCGGCACTGTCATCAATACAGTGATCACCACAGTGCCAGCCCAGATAGACGCATAAATTCCGAGTTTGACGTTGATCGGGGAGGAGCCGAGGGAAATCAGCAGGAGGCCAACCGCATCGGACACAATACCCAGGGTGCCCGGGCGAAACAGCGTCTCAAACGTGCGGCGCGCAGCATCGTGGTTGTCTTTCGCGTGATGCGCTTCAACGTAATAGCGTTCAACCAACTGAATGCCATGCGACATCGCCCTGGCAGTAATCAGAAAAGGTATGACAAGCGTCAGTGGGTCCAGGTTGTATCCCAGCAGCGAAACAATGCCCAGACCCCAGGTAGCAGAGATGAGCACGCCGATCAGCGGCAGCAATATGCCGTAGCCCCGGGTGCGGAAATACGCCACCAGAAGAGCCAGCAGGATCGCCATCGTGAGGAAGAAAATCTGCATAATCTGGCTCAGGTAGCTGTAGACCCAACCCATCAGCACTGGCTGCCCCGTCGCATAGATTTGCACGGCAGGACCGGCGCCAGCACCTGGCTGCTGCTCTATTTCCTGTTTTAACACCCCTAACTGCTGGAAGATTTCCACATAGTCGAGCTGGCCTTCATTGAAGGTGCCGCGAATCAGGGCAGACTTGAGGTCCGGAGAGACCAGCAGTCCATAAACGGTAGGATTGGCCATGACATCCAAACGCATCTGAGAGAGCTGTTCTTCCGTCATGTCCGGATAGAGCGGATCGTAATAGGCCTGCGAATTCATGTTGCCCATTTCGGTCAGCCAGGTCTTGCGCACCGTACGGTGGGTCAGGCTGCGTACCAGGTTGTGGTTGACGCCAGGCAGAGAATCGACACCCTGGGTCAGCTGGTGAATGCGCGACAGCGTGTCGGAGTTGAAAATATCCCCCTCCTCCACGGAAATGGCGATTACCACATTGTTTGCGCCACCAAAGGTATCCTTTACCTCATTGTGCAGCTGAATATAGGGATGCTCCTGCGGTAGCAGGTCGGCAAAATTGGAGTACATTTCCAGATAGGGGATGCGGCTGGCGAAAAACACCGTTGCCAGCAGAATGACAGACAGAAAGGTCTTGGGGTGATAGAAGACGAATACTTCTATCATCCTGAAAAATCGACTGATTACGCTATCTTTTTTCACTTGGAAACCCTTAGTTAGCCGTTTCAGGCATCACGACCAGAAAGCGGTATTACCGCCAACGTGCCACCGCCACCTGCTACCAGTAGCGCTCCGTTATCTAGCGCATCCAATCCGCGCATGAATGCCAGCACCTCGGGAGCGCCAACAAAGTTCTGCCACTGGCCGCCACGCAGCTCCACCAGTTTGGCGCTGCCGCCCACGGCAAATACGCCGTGTTTATCAGCGTGAATGTTGTAGATCGGCGCGGAGGTAACAGACTGCTGGCGCTGCCAGCTGTTGCCGCCATCCCGGGTCTCCCAGATCACACCATCGAGACCGCCAACCCAGCCGGTGTTCTCGTTCAAAAAGTCCGCCGCCATCGGATAGAATTCATTCGGAATCCCGTCGCGGCGCTCCCAGTTGTCACCGCCATCGGTAGAGACAATGACTGTACCGAACTCACCGAGCGCGAAGCCGACGTTTTCGTCAACGAAGCGCACCGCAGTGAATTGCAGGTCCTCATAAAGGCTGAATTCATTCCATTGCTGCATGTCACCTGCAGACCAGAACAGCGTACCGAAGCTCGCAGACACCCAGAGCCGGCCATTGGCGGCGCAATGGATGGAGAGTGTGTGCTCCGCTGTATCGATGGCTGAAGACTGCCAATCACCAGCAGCCGTCTGACGCCATATGCGGCGTTCTGCATCCAGCGCAAAGAAGTCACCCGAGGGACACGCTGTAACATCAATCAATTGGGGACGGCCGCTCAACTCAGTCCGCTGCCAGCTGGCTCCGCTGTCCTCGGAGCTGATGATCGCGCCGATGGAACTGACCACCACGGCTCGCTGGCCGCTATGAGCCGCTGCCTGCAGTACGTCATAGCGCCTGAACTCCCGCGCCTTCTCTGCCTCCACCGACGCCAGGTCGAGCGGTGCTTCACAGCCGGCAAGCAACACTAGCGCAAGCAACACAAGCGATGCCGCGCGTTGTGCCGGGAGGAGCTTCTGGGTCATATCGCTGTTCATTCTTATCATCTTGAAATCCGGGTCTGCCTGCAGCGCAAACGCGCTAGACAAACCTCATGCTGATCGATCCCATCTCGTGATACCGCACGGTGATGTTGTCACCGGCCGCTACCGCCACTGCGGCGGTTACGCCGCCCGTCATAACAAAAGTTCCAGCCGGAATTTCCTCACCCCGTTCACCCAGCATGTTGGCCAACATAGCGACGCTGGCTGCGGGGTCACCCAGTACTGCCGCACCCACGGACATATCGACGATTTCGCCGTTCTTCTCCAGGATGACGCCGGTTGTGCGCAGGTCCATATGCCCCACCGGCAAGCTGCGACCGCCGGTAACGAAACGCGAGGAAGAGCTGTTGTCCGCTACAACACTCTTGATATCAAATTTGAAATCACGATAGCGCGAGTCGATTATTTCGACAGCGGGGAGAACAAAATCGGTGGCCGCTATGACATCTGCCACGTGCACTCCCGGCCCTTTGAGAGGGGCGTTGGTAACGAAAGCAATTTCCGCCTCGACCTTGGGGTGTATTAATTTTGACGTATCGATAGCAGCGCCATCGGGGCAACTGAAATAATCAGCCAGAAAACCATAGCAGGGTTCTTCGACTCCCATCTGCGCCATCTTCGCCCAGGAGGTCAGCCCCATTTTCATACCCACAATTTTGTTGCCTCTGGCCTCCTTGCGACGACGGATCTCCCACTGGATGTTGTAGGCATCCTCAAAATCCATCTCGGGGTAGTCATCCGTTATCTTGGTGACGTCGTGGGCCTGCAGTTCAGCGTTTTCCAGGTGTTCCGCCAACTGCCCTACAACTTCGTTACTCAGTGTGCTCATGGTGTTTTTCCAGACTCAATATTCAGATTTTTATGCAGACATTCTGCATTTCAGAGTAGAACTCAAGAGAGTGCTCGCCGCCTTCCCGGCCCATTCCCGATGCCTTGGCACCACCAAACGCGGTACGCAGGTCGCGCAGGAACCAGCTGTTTACCCAGGCGACGCCACAATCAATCTGAGTGGAAACACGCAGTGCACGAGAGGTATTCTCAGTCCATATAGCGGCGGCAAGGCCGTATTTCGTATCGTTGGCCAGCTTGATCACTTCCTCTTCCGTATCGAATGGACGGATGTGACAACAGGGGCCAAATATCTCCTCATTGACCACCCGGGCATCGTCGGGCAGTCCGGTCCAGATGGTAGGCTGTATCCAGGCGCCACCAGCCAGTTCATCAGGCATGTCAGGTATGCCGCCGCCGAGCACCACGGTGGCGCCTTCGGCAACCGCCAGCTCGTAGTAGGACAGAACTTTTTGCTGATGTTCGTGAGAAACCAGCGGCCCCATGTCAGTATTGGCGTCCTCCGGCAGACCCAGTGTGAATTTGCCCGCCTCACTGGCCAGCCGGGAAACAAACTCATCAAAGATGGGACGTTCTACATACACCCGTTCGGTGCCCAGGCAAACCTGGCCGCAGTTGGCAAAGACAGAACGCAAGGTCCCCTCGATTGCCTTATCCATATCACAGTCGGCAAAGACCAGCGCAGGATTCTTGCCGCCACACTCCATGGACACGTCACGCAGACCAATCGCCGCCGCCTGCGTAATAATCTCACCGGTACGCGTTTCACCGGTGAATGTAATCGCATCAACCTCCGGATGCTCAGTCAGGAACGCACCTGCAGAGTCAGGGCCAAATCCGTTCACCACGTTAAACACGCCGGGCGGCACGCCAGCCTCGTTCATGACCTCACCCAGAAGAGAGGTGGTAGTGGGCGTTTCCTCTGAAGGTTTGACGACAACAGTATTGCCGCAGGCGAGGGCTGGACCGACCTTCCAGGTCATCAGCAACAGTGGAAGGTTCCAGGGGCTGATGACCGCTATAACCCCCTTTGGCTTGCGAACCGCCACATTGAAGGCGCCTTTACCATCTGGCGTCGCCATCTGGAACGCTTCGGTGGCAACGTTCTTTACCGCATCTGCGAATACGCGAAAGTTGGCTGCACCACGTGGAATATCTATGTGACTGGCAATATTGTATGGCTTGCCCGTATCGGCGCATTCGGCCGCCAGGAATTCATCGAAGCGCCTGTCAATCCCATCCGCCACAGCGTGCAGAATCTCGCCCCGCTCTTCATCGCTCATCCCGCCCCAGGGGCCGGAGAGTGCCTCACGCGCGGCTTTTACTGCGGCATCGACATCCTCTCGGGATGCTTCGTGCACAGAGCTGATAACCGCGCCGGTACAGGGATTGATGTTGTCGAAGACCCTGCCCGCAGCAGACCCACGATATTCGCCATCAATAAAGTTTTTTACGTCGCTCATCACTGCGTCTTCTGTCGATTGTTGGGCCAGGGACATAATCAGGTCACCACACCCAGGAATGCCTCGTTGAGCACCCTGTCGTGGTAGAAAATTGCCTTGCCGATCTGCTCCGCGTCCCAGGTCACAACGGGGTGATCCGGATAGGTGTAATCGCCACCGCAGAACACCTCGTTACGGTTGCCAGACGGGTCGAAGAAATAAATGGTCTGGCCATGAGTCAGGCCGTGACGGGTGGGACCGATATCCAGTGACATATCGTGCATGGATATAAGGTCGGCAGCGCGCAGAACATCTTCCCAGGTGTCCAGCCAGAAAGAGGCGTGGTGGAACTTCCCTTTCTCAGGGTGACGCACAAACGCCACGTCATGCGCCTTGGTTGATACCGTCAGGAACGCCGCCACCCGCGTGCCGTCCTGGTGGTCAACCACCTGCTCCGACAGCTGGAAACCAAGCACTTTCTGCAACAGCTCGACAGTACCGTCCAGGTCGTCGCCGTAGAGCAGGCAGTGATCAAATCGGGTTGCCTTCATACCCTTCAGGTCCTCGGGCCATGCGTCAGGGTTTTTGGGAGAGATACCCCACTTACCCGGCTGCTCCTTCTCGGCGTAAAGCTCAAAGTAATGCCCAGTGGGCGAGTCGAAGCGAACCCGTTCACCGCAGCCATCCAGTTCACCCGCGGGGATAACCTCCACCTGGCAACCGTATTCGATCAACTCCTGCTTGCGCTCTTCAAGTACATCCGGTGTGGTGACCTTGAAGCCCATGAAATCCATTCCCGGCTCATCTGCTTCGCGCAGCACCACGGAAAACGAATCTATTTCGGTCCAGCCTTTGAAGTAGGCGCGATTCTGACTATCGCGATTAACCTCAATCAGCCCCAGCCGATCGCGGTAGTGAACAATTGCCTCATCCAGGTCCAGCACGCGCAATTGCACATGACCCGGGCGCATTACTCCTTTTCTCATGGTTACTTACTCCTGCGAGGACAATCCGGCACCCCGGATCTGTGTGATACTGCTTTTTATCGATATTTGATGTTTTTAACGATAGTCTATATTTTATCTCTGAACAACATTTTATCGATATTTTTTAGTTTTATAGATATTATCTTTTAATATCGACTGGATCTAAGAATTGCTTAGTAAGTTTGGAATTTGCCCGCTATCCTGATAACTGCTGATAATTTCATATTACGTACCTAGCCAGATTCGAACGCGAGCACCGCCAATGGAAGAAAAGACACTCACAGACCAGGCCTACCGACGCTTACGGGAAGACATCGTCCACAGCAAATTCGGACCCGGTGAAAAACTGGGTATAGAGTTGCTCAAGCGCACCTATGAGGTAGGAGCAACCCCCCTGCGCGAGGCGCTGTACCGGCTCAGTGCCGATGGTTTCGTCCAGGTCAGGGGACAGCGCGGTTTCCGCGTAGCGGAAATGTCGCTGGAAGAACTGGAAGACATCACCAATCTGCGAGTGGTGCTGGAGGGCATGGCGCTTACCGAGAGCATTGAGAACAGCGATGACAGCTGGGAGTCTCGAGTTGTGGCTGCTTTTCACCACCTCACCAAGGCTGAAAACCAGAGCGACCCTGATATCCAGGAATGGGAATCACGCAACCGCGAATTTCACCTGGCCCTGGTGTCCTGCTGCCGCTCTCCCTGGCTGATGCGCTTTCACGAGATTCTTTACGATCAGCACAAGCGCTATCGCAACATGGCACGCATAGACCGCAGCAACCGTCGCAATGTTCATGAAGAGCATATCGCTATTTGCGACGCCGCACTGGCAAAGAACATCAAGGCGCTATGCGCCGCCAATGAGCAGCATATACGTCGCACCGCCGAGATTACCGGACAGATCCTTGCGGAGAACCAGGAGGACTAACGTGAGCAAAGGCCAAATAGTCGCGGGGTATCTCGCGCCGCACCCCCCTCACCTCGTGTATGGTGAAAACCCGCCTCAGAATGAAGCCCGCTCGCAAGGCGGCTGGGAACAACTGCGCTGGGCCTACGAGCGCGCGCGAGCCAGCCTGGACGAGCTGAAACCCGACGTGCTGCTGGTGCACTCACCGCACTGGATCACGCAGCAGGGGCATCACTTCCTTGGCGTGCCCCACCTGAGCGGCAAGTCCGTAGACCCGATATTCCCCAACCTGTTTCGCTATTCGTTTGAGTTGAATGTAGACACCGAACTTGCCGAGGCCTGCTGTGACGAGGCCGCCGGCATGGGACTGACTACCAAGATGATGCGTAATCCGAATTTCCGCGTGGATTACGGCACCATCACCACACTACATATGATACGACCGCAGTGGGACATTCCGGTCGTTGGTATCTCGGCCAATAACTCGCCCTACTACCTCACCACCGAGGAAGGACTGGAGGAGATGGACACGCTGGGCAAAGCAACCCGCAAGGCGATCGAGGATACAGGTCGCAGGGCTGTTTTGCTCGCGTCCAACACGCTTTGCCACCTGCACTTTTCCGAGGAACCTGTGCCCCCTGAAGACATGGCACAGGAGCATCCGCATGATTACGCTGGATACCTTTGGGACATGCGCATGATTGAGTTATTACGGCAAGGAAAAACCCAGGAAGTGTTCAGCCTGCTGCCTCAATTTATTGATGAGGCTTTTGCAGAGGTCAAGTCCGGCGCGTTTACCTGGATGTTCTCGGCGATGGGCTATCCCCAGATGCCGGGTGAACTGCACGGTTATGGCACCGTCATAGGAACCGGAAATGCGGTAATGGAGTGGAATCTGATTAAAGCAGGGCTGGCTCAGGAAGCCGCAGGAGAGCTGTCATGACAGTTGTATCCTCATTTCTGGTACCGGGTTCCCCCCTGCCTCTGGTTGCGCGTGACAACCCTCCCTGGGCAGAACTGGCACAGGCTTTCGAACAGGCTGGCGAGGCGCTGGTCGCGTCGAAACCGGACACCATAGTGGTGTATTCCACCCAGTGGATCGCGGTGCTCGATCAACTCTGGCAAGCAAGACCACACCTGCGTGACATCCATGTCGACGAGAACTGGCACGAGTTTGGTGACCTGCAATTTGATATCTCCATCGACGTGGAATTTGCTCAGGCGGCCATCGCGGCAACCAACGACCTGGGAATCAAGTCAAAGGGAGTCGACTACGACAAGTTTCCCATCGATACGGGTACGATCGTGGCATCAACAATGCTGAACCCGGCCAATGACCTCCCGCTGGCCATCACTTCGAACAACGTCTACCACGACTGGTCGATGACAGAATCGCTGGGAAAACTCGCCGCTGAACAGGCTCACAAGCTGGGCAGGAAAATTGCCGTGGTCGGCGTGGGCGGTCTCTCCGGCTCTTACTTCCGTCATAACATCGACATTGCCGAAGACAGGATTGCCTCGGAGCCCGAGGATCAATGGAACCGGAAAATGCTTGCCCTTATGGAACAGGGTGACGTCACGGCGCTGCGGGAGCAGTGCCCGACCTATGCATCCGAGGCGCGCGTGGACATGGGCTTCAAACATTTCGCGTTCCTGTTGGGCGCGATGGGGGGGAGTTTTTCTTCCGCGGTGGTTCACGGTTATGGCCCGCTCTATGGCGCCGGCGGTGCCATAGTCGAATTTACGCAGTAGGGACACCATACAGCAGGAAGCAGATTAACCAGGCTTACCGGCTTCGAAGGAAGACATCGGCAATATGAGTGACAAAACATCGGCAACTGTGGTGCCAGGCAAGGCTCAACCCCGCGGTACCTTTCCACACATCAAACGCGCCGGAGATTTTCTTTTTGTCTCCGGCACCAGTTCTCGTCGGCCGGACAATTCACTGGCTGGCGCCGATGTGGACGAGATGGGCACGGTCGATCTGGACATCCGCGTGCAAACCCGCGCAGTCATCGACAATATTCGCGATATTCTGGCAGAGGCCGGAGCGGGCCTTGACGACCTGGTTGAAGTCAGCGCGTTCCTGGTAAACATGAACGACTTCGGTGGCTACAATGCGGTCTACAGTGAATACTTCGACTACGATGGTCCCACCCGGACCACCGTAGCGGTGCACCAACTGCCGCACCCGCATTTACTGATTGAAATAAAAGCGGTTGCCTACAAGCCTGTTTGACGCTGCCGGGCGTAAACCCCGTGTAACAGCAACACAGCCCACCTACTCCCCTGTTTCCCAGTTCGGCTTTTTCCCCGGTGAGGTCTCTCCACGCCTCATCCTCGCGCGATAGTCTTCGGGTGAGGGTGCAGCCTTGTAGAATTGCACACCCTGCTTGCGGTCTGGCGCAGCCGGTTCCACGACAACAGGGCTGGGCACAACCTCGTGTGGGTAGCAGGCCAGCTTCTGCTCCCTGGGTTGCATTGAGCGAAACTCCAACTCCCGGGCATTGATGCGCTTTGCTGGCACGATATTGCCATCATCGTCGGTATCGAGATCCCACCACCACTTCTTCACCGGATTAATTCTGCCATTCCCCACCTTGTCATCCAGGTCGGCTATCCACTTGCGACTGAAAGGCAGGTTCATCGCACTCCACAGAAAGGGTTTTTCCTTCAGTACACCTTCCAGGTTATAGGGGCAGGTTTTCATGCAGCGGCCACACATTGATCCGGCGGCGTTGGTAATCCGGTAGCGCCCGCATTTCTCAACATCCGGCTTCCACATTTCGTAGCCATTGAACATGATCTTGTCACCGAAGGGGATTGCGGTAACGGGGCACTCCCTGGCGCACTTCAGGCACTTGTTGCAAAAGTCCTGCAGACCGAAATCGATGGGAAGGTCCGGCTCCAGAGGCATGTCGGTGGTGAGAATACCCGACTTGAAGCGCGGCCCAACGAAGGGATTCAACACCATCTCGCCGATTCGAGGTAATTCTCCCAGGCCCGCCAGCAGGTTTAACGGTATGTGCAGCACATCCTGGTCCATAACGCTGTGCCCGCGCGCAGAGAAACCGAGGCCGCGAAGATGAGAGCCAACCGTGCCACCAATCAACTGAGCACGCATGTAGGCGCGCATGCTCTGCGCGCCGCTGATCCAATCGTCACCGCTGGCCCCTTCCATGGTTTCATAACCCTGGTCTACGAGGATACAAATGGCGTACTTGTGATAGGGCTTGATTTCGGAGCCGTCCAGATCATGGGAGTACCAGGCGTACTCGGGTATCTCGCAGATACCGACCATGTCGGCACCCAGGTAGTACATGGCAGCCTTGATCATCTCTGAATTCTTGCGGGCATCTGCATACCCCTGGGCCTGCTGTTCCGCTTCCTGACCATACTGCAGCGGCACCATGCCACCCAACACCGGAATCATTGCATGCCCAAACGGGGATTTGGTGATCATGCGAAAATCCGTCAGTTCTTTTTGCGCCTTGGGGCCAAGGTCGCCGATGCTTGCGCGAATAAACATGTCATGGCGTTTGGGAATTCGAGGCACATTGGGTGCGTCAATCAGGGTAGTGGGTTCGGCAACCCGTTTAACCGTTTCCATCGGGTACAAACCAAGATGAAACGGACGCCCCTTGTACAGAGGCCCCTGAAAACCTGGCCGCGTTCCGCCATAGCCTGACCACCATTTAACGTTACGACAGGACGACATGGCTCCCGGCGCCAGAGGCAAGTCGCTGGCTAACTCCATCGATGTGGACACAATTACAGCGCCATAGCCCGCTCCCAGATACGGCACCTCCACCCTGGCCACACCCTCTGTTTCAACACTCACCCCAAGGCCCGCTGCCAGCAGCATCTGCTCGATATCAAGCTCCGTGGCAGTTACCGTGTGCAAACGTGCGTCAAACCCAAGCATACGCAGGTAGTTCGCCATTACGGCCCCGACCTCAGCGGCACGCAGGGCGGCGCGCTGCGCCTGAGTATCAAGCAGCCACGTTGCGCCGGGTTCAGCCGGGTCAACATCGCGGGTATGCTCATTCAGTATCACCAGAGCATATCCGTCCTGCAGCGGCTCGTTTATCTCTGCCTGGGCGCGCTCCCAGGCCGCCCTGCCCTCGCGCACACTGATCTCAGCCATAGGATTATCAGCGGAGCCGGCGCCGTATTCCCGCTCCATGGACTCGCCCAGGGCAGCGTTGACAACAGGCTCTGCCAGCACCGCGTTGGCAGGAATTCTGCACGTGCCTGCCATGCTGGCATCCAGGTAATAGCACGCAGCCTTGAGGTGATTCGCTCTCTCCTCGGGGTCCTGCGGAACAGGTGCTTGCTGCGGAGCAATCGGCCCCAAACGCATACGGTCCATCACGTTGATGTACTCGCGCATGCCGTTGGCGAGCGAATGGGGGTTAGCCGAATCCTCTACCGTGAATACAGGGCTGGGCTGCGGGCGCTTGAACTCAGGCACGCTTTCCCCTCGCGGCAGAATCTCGAGGGGAAAAGCGCTCATATGCACCGGACGATGCTTGTGAGAGAAAAGACGTGTCATGGCGATGGCTCCTTCAGCTGTTTGTTTTTATACTCTCGCGTGGCGCAACGCCCCACGCGGATGCAGCTTCAAGCCGAGCAGGCAGCCCTCTAACGCTCCCTCTTCAGGCTTGCTGGTTCATGTCCAGTGCATGACGTGCTATATCGAGATCCTGCTCCGCACTGCCTCCAGAGACGCCTATGGCACCGACCAGTCTGCCACTGTCCAGTATTGGCAGACCGCCATGGAAAGCAGCAAGGCCGCCATTAGTCAGCTCCATACCGGTAAGGCCGTGGTCGACAATAACCTTGCCGAAATCACCGCTGGGCATCTGGAACAGCGCCGCAGTACGGGCCTTGCGCTGAGACACATCGACAGGACCAATACTTGCATCGTCCATGCGCTGGAAGGCGACCAGGTGGGCTCCCGCATCCACAATCGCAATGCAGGCGGCAACATTCAGCTCCGTCGCCCTGACGGTTGCACGCTCGATTATCTCGCATGCGTCAGTGGCGCTGATATTGATCATGCCGGTTTCGCCACAGGCAGCACTTCGACCAACAGGTCGCAGCGGGGAAAGACGCGGCAGGCCAGGACAATACCCTCGGCCTGCTCCTCTGCACTGACATGTTTGCGACTCATCTTTTTTAGTTCGTACTCCCCCTCAACAACCCTGATACGGCAGACACCACAACCACCGCCCCGGCAACCCACGGTGATTGCGTCCAGCATCGGCTTGCCGATCTGGAACGTTTGCATGCCCTGCAGCAGGTGCTGGTCGTCGCGGCAGCAAAACGTCTCCCCGGTGTCGGTCAACTTGATGGTATGACTCATCTACAACTAGATCTTCTTGAACAGTGCACTTTTCGTAGCGCCTTCGGCACCATCGGCGGCAGTGAGGAAACGCTCCATATAAATATCCCGTTCAAACAGGCGTCCCTGCATCAATGCCGTAATCGCTGCGTCGATCATGGGCGGGGGACCACACAGGTATGCTTTGTGGTTCGCGAACAGGCCATCGAAATGGTCTATCGCCGCTTCATGCACATAGCCCACAAAGCCGTCCCAGTTGTCTTCGGGCAGGGGGTTGTCCAGTGCGGGCACATAACTAAAGTTCTCATGCTCTTCAGCCAGCTGCTCAAACAGCTCGCGGTTGTAGAGTTCAGACAGATTACGCGCGCCCTGCAGCAAAGTGATCTTGCGTGTGTCGCCGTGCTCCAGCAGATCCAGAATCATCGACTGGGGGCTCGACAATCCGGAACCGCCGGCGATAAAGATCAAGTCTTCGGGGGCGGACTTGCGAGTGAAAAACTGACCGTAGGGCCCCGAGAGTGGCAGCGTTTCGCCTATCTGGAGCTGGTCGTGTATATAGCCCGTACCCGCACCTTCCGGCACCCGCCGCACGTGCAACTCCAGCACCGATGCGTCAGAGGGTTTATTGGCAATTGAAAAGGCCCTCGCGCCCTCCACGCCCGGCATATTCAGGTTGATGTACTGGCCAGCCTGAAACTCTATCGGGTGATCCAGCTCAAAGCGCACACCCTTTATCGTTGGCGACAGGTCATCAATAGCGACCACAGTGGCCTGAAAGTCCTCGATGGGATAGCCCATAAAATCCGGGTCCACATCGATGTCTGCCTCGATAATGAGATCACTCTCGGGGATGGCGCAACAGGCGAGTACCTTGCCCTCCTCCCGCTCCATGTCCATTAATGCAAAGGGTGAGGCATCACCAATCTCCACATCACCTTCCAGCACCTGTACCTTGCAGGTGCCGCAGGTGCCGTGGCCACAGGCAAAGGGCAGCCATACTCCCTGACGCAGGCTCGCATCGAGTATCGTCTGTCCTTCTTCGACCTCCACCACATCGCCGGTGGGCTCTACAGTTACTTCGTACATGATGGGTTCCTGTTCAACTGCCCGAGCCTTCAATACCGTTCAAACCGGGTGTGGCCATACGGATGATGGACTTGTGGTCCACCCCTTGTTCAATCAAGCTCTTGTCCCGCTCAGGGGCAAAGGGCTGGTCGTTGAGGTGCCACTGGACCTTTCCCCAGTCTATTTCGGCGAAGTCGGGGTGCTGGCTAAACGCACCGCTGATGACATCATCGACCAGGGTGGAGAATAAGGTCTCGGGCGGCAGGGCGAAGGCCACGGGCGAGCAGAACATCAGGTGCCTGTCCCAGCCCACGTACACGATCTGGTTGCCGTGGAAGTTCTCAACTCGATCCCGGCGTTCACCGATGTACTCGGGGGTAATTGCTGCTACGGTCATGATTCAACGCTCCTCTCAGCTTGCCTGCTTCAGTTTGTCTTCAGCGGACGGCAGGTTGTGCCAGGCATTCCAGCGTTCCTCGTCAGGAGAACCGTGGAAGTCCATATTGTCGACGCCGAGGTTTATCTTGTAGTAGTCGCCCAGCACATCTTCCATTTCCGCTCCGCCACAGTTGCCCTGGTATATCTGGTGCACCGGCAGCCAGGCTTGCACGTACTTCTCAGGCTCATAGTCAAAGATGTCCTTGCAACCGTCAGAGCAGAAGTTATAGCGTTCACCGTCGTATTCAGACTGGCGGTAGAAGGTTGCCGTAGGGTCTTCCATGTCGGTGAAGCCCATCGGAATCTGGCAGGTCTGGCAGAGCATGGGCAGGGTCGGGTTGTAGAAACGCTCTCCGGCCGCCTCCATCTCGCGCCACTTTTCAAAGCGCGGGCGGTAGTACTTGTCAAATGTGTTGGGGTATTTCTCCGACAGCCAGTCCATTTCCTTCTCTGTAGGCATCCAGGTATGGAAGGCAGCGGCGTGACCGTAGTTGTAAAAAATGCTCCATGCCTGATGAGAAACATGCTCCTTCTCGGCAATAGCCGTTTTGGCATAGGCCGGCATTTCAATCCCATAACGCGCCAGATCCTTGAACAGGGAGCTGCCCGCTTCCTCAAAGTAGACTTCCCAGGCCTCCTGCCAGGACATCACCTTATTTGGCAGCATGTAGTCCATCATCATCGCCACCAGCGCCAGCATGCGGGTGCCGCGCCAGAACCACTTGTTGATCCAGCGCTGCACGATAGGCACGTTATCCGGGTGCTGTTCCAACAGGAACTTGATGATCTCCAGACCCAGTGTCATGTGGCGCGCCTCATCCGACTGTGCGGAGAAGCCAAAGGTCACCGTGGCCATATCACCGTTGTAGGCGGCGCCGGACATGAACGGCACAAACAGCAGGTTGGTCAGCACATACTCGAACGAGAAGCCGATCGCCACCATGTATTCAAATGGCCCGGCGGTGCGAGCGTCATCGAAGAAAGACTTGGGCACAGACAGGTACCAGACCCGGTCGTGCATATGAGAAAAGTCCTGGAAGCCATCGAAGAACTTGTTGTAGTGACTCATCGCGTGAATCTGCGTCTGCACATGGCGCAGTTCATCAATGGCCTGCATCTGGCAGGCTACTCGCGCGCCAACCCCACCCAGTTGACGTCCCACATGGCCGAAGCCCATCGCGGCCTGGTGCTCTCCTGGTGAAATGCCAGTGAGGAACAGCTTGATGGCATTGATGTAACGGGCGTCCGTCACGTTCTGCTGTCCGTTATTCTGGGCGAACGCATCAAGGATGGCGTAGAGCTTCTTCTCTTTCTCTGCCTGATACTTCCAGTAAGCATCCATGGTCAGGCGGAAGGGGTCTTCCCACTTGCTCCAGTCGGTAATCTTAATGCCCTCAAATTCCTCCTGGGGGAATATTTCCTTGTAGTCGCGGTAGCTGTATTCCCAGTCCAGGTCTCGCGTGAGGAGACTGTACTTCTCTTTCATATTCAGTTTTTTAGCTGTCATCTTGCCTTCTCCTTATTGCTTCCAGCTCAGGGAAAACTGGTCATCGTCTTCGTCGACGTTGCCTCCCAGGGTAATCAGGTTCACATGCAGAGCCTGGATCTCCCAGTCTCTGCCCATTTTTTCTTCCACGGTCTCCCGCTTGATCACCAGGCGTCCCTCGTTTTCTATGCGAATCATGGCGGGTTGGTAGATAACCGTGGCGGTGGGGTTATCCTCTTCGATCGCCTCCACGATATAGTGAGATTCCTCGTTGTCCTGCAATGCGATATAAGCTTTCGACATCGTTTTTTTGCTCCTTTAGAGGCCTGCCTTGGCCAGTCGCTTGTTCAATACTTCCACGCATGCATTCATGGCATCGTCGCCCACCGCAATCTCAGCGAGAGGGGCCAAATCAGCTACCGCCTTCTCCTGCCAGTCGGCAACCCAGCGACGGATTGTTTCGCGGTTATGTTCGGACTCACCCACTGTGGTCTTGAGGGTCGCATCCACCCAACGGGAGCTGTCCTTGTGCCACTCCTGCATAAATTCGATTAGCATTGCTAGATCGGAACCACCTTCCTCAGTAATTTTCTCGTCAAACTGTCGATAGATCAGGTCATATACCAACGTATCCAGTACCACGTTCTGGGCAATGAACACCTCGAACCAGTCTTCCAGGCAGAGCACGTTCTCGATATAACGACGCATGCCCTGCCAGACGGGGTCACTCATCCAGAATTCCTTGGCGGCAGCCAGGCTCTCAGTACTGTTCCCATCGAGCAGCAGCCCCACTCGCGACAGGTACTGAGCGATACCAAGGCGGTCCATACTGTGGTACAGAAAACCCTGGTTCACCACCGTGGCCGTGCCGTAAGAGAAGCAAAACATGTTGTTCATGTTGGCGCCCAGTTCAGCGTGTCGCAGCGGTACCATGCAGCGTATGATTTTTTGTCTCACCTCCTCAGGCATGCGATCAGCGAATCCGCGCTTGTCGAAGAAGGCGTAGTTGCTCTCGGTTACTTCCTGAAGCTTCGCCCGCGCCTGGACATAGGTGCCGTAGTAATACTGGCGAGGGTCCTTGTGCACATTCCAGTCATCCATCACCACAGCGGTGCGGCTCTGGTCGAATAACTCTTTGTCTGGCTGCCACGTGGGCCGGTAATGAAAGTTCTGCTCGGGCGCTATGTCGTAGCTGGCCTCCTGATAACGCGACGCTGGCTTGTCGCCGAAACGACGCTTGGTGTGTTCGTAGGTATGCCTGATCGGTTCCAGTGTTGCTGTCTTTATCTCTATGCTCATCGGATTACCTGTTGCTGGGGTTGATGTTCCGGGTGTTACTTCTCGTCGCCGTAGCGCCACTTTTCCATGTCTGCATCCACCGCTGCGGCCTGCTCCTCAGACATGATTTCCACCTTGTTGTGGTGGCAAAACGTGTCAAAAGCGGCCTTGGGCAGGACCAGTTCCACGTACAGGGAGGGATCGCCGATGGCAAAGTCGAATTCGACAAACTTGTCGTCGATGACCTGACGGACGCGCACATAGCGCTTCAGTTCAGAGAATTTGGCTGCGTCCGCATTGCTGCGGATGTTTGATACTGGTGCCATGGGAGGCTCCGGATTGCTTTATGCATTATTTGATGGAAGCAATAGAGCAATGCGCGTGCCAGAAAGGAAAAATATATATATTTTAGGTAGTTATATACGTTACTGCGAAGGCGAGGAATCGTTCAAGGGGTAAAAAGTCATCATATGATGAACCCGGCCACAGGCTAATTTCATCATTTCATGAAATCCAGGCTGGATTACTCAGCTTGTACCCGCTTTTTTCAGACGGTAATCCAGCGTCGGTCGCGACAGGCCCAGCAGTTTCGCCGCCCGGGTAACATTCCCGCCGGTGCGCTCCATGGCACGAGCAATCATTTGCTGCTCAAGCTCACCCAGGCTGCAGCCTTCCTCAAGCAGACTATCCGCGAGGACACCCAGTGAGCGGCCGGCTCCCCGGGTATGATCATCGGCATCATCCCCTGCCTGTTGCAGGTGAGGAAACAGCAGCGCACTGCCGATCTCCCCGCCGTGCTCTGCAAGGATCACCCCCCGCTCGATCATATTCGCCAGCTCACGGATATTTCCCGGCCAGTGGTAGGCACGCAGCGAGGCCATGGCCCGGTTGGTGAGCCCTGTGACCCGCTTGCCGTGCAATGTCGAATACTTGTCGAGAAAATGGCTGACCAGTTCCGGTATATCGTCGATGCGTTTGCGCAGTGGCGGCACCGTCACCGAGTACACGTTCAATCGATACAGCAGGTCCGAGCGAAAACGTCCCGCCTCTACCGCCTCCTCCAGATTTTCATTGGTCGCCGCCACCAGACGCACATCCACCTTGCGGGTACGTGTATCTCCTACCCGTTCCAGCTCGCTCTCCTGCAACACGCGCAGTAACGCGGCCTGCGCCTGGGGAGACAGCTCACCCACCTCATCAAGGAACAGAGTACCGCCGTGAGCTCGCTCGAAACGCCCGGGTCGCGACTGGTCAGCGCCGGTGTAGGCGCCCTTCTCAACACCGAACAGTTCCGCCTCGATAAGGTCCCCCGGAATGGCCGCGCAGTTTACAGCGATAAAGGGCTTGTCGGCTCGCGGGCTACCCTCATGCAAAGCCTTGGCGAACATGTCCTTACCGACACCGGTTTCTCCCAGAAGCAGTACGGTTACCTTACTCTCGGCTGCCCGCGAAAGCAGTTCACGCACCTCAAGAAAGCACGGGGAGCAACCCACCAGGTCACCAAAACTCTGCGCAGCGGTAAGATTCTCGCGCAGGGCCGTCACCTGGGACTGCAGCGAAAATAATTGGTCGGCGATACGATCCGGACGGTAGTAACGCAACAGGTCCTCGCTGTCGTCCCACTCTTCTGCAGGGCGCCCTTCGATGCGACAAGCCTTCTCGCCGCAGCCCATGCATCCCAGTTCCCGAAACAGTATCTGCCTACCCGTGAAGCGGGTGGTAAAGCCGCTGGCATAACCAATCTGCGACCAACAGACGGGTTCGAAGCTCACCCCATACTCTGCCAGGAATATCTCTGCCTCGAACGAGTTCTGCCACTCAAACACGCCGTGAAAGGTTTGTCGTTCCTCATCCACATCAAGCGTCACTGGCACAACCTTGACCTGCCCGGTCATCATGTGCGATTGCGGCCCAACAGAGAATACCTCGAACAAAGGTGCGTCAGGACGCAGACGTCGCGCGGTCTCGGCGTCCCGCTGTCCGGCAATATAGCCCATGCGAATCAGCAGGCCCTTGGCCCGGTCGATACCCAGGGACTCTATCATCTCCTTGCGCAGGGCCTGCATTTCGCTGCTGCGCAGCAGCACCATGCGCTCTTCCTCCAGCCAGATGCGCCCCTCATCCGGCTCGAAGCGGAGCAGTTTCTGGAGATCGTCTATCGCGGGGAGGTCCGGTAGTTCCTGGCTCATACTGTTTTGCTGTCTGTCTAATTATGATTTTCGCGCATCTTACGCTGCGATCTGGCCACACCCGGCCACGCCCTTCAACTTACACTCGCTCCCTTCTTGAAACAAAGCAGAGCACAGAGGTTGATCTGGGACAGTCACTTTATACCCGGGCAAGCATAGCATTAAAGGGACAAGCTATCGCGAGAGGCCAGAGACCAGGGCGCTGATGTTGCGATAATCGACCGCTTTAACGGGGGAGGTTCTACCAAAATTTCCGGCGGTATTTACTACACGGGGGGCGGTACGCAAATTCAGCAGCAGACCGGTGAAGTCCTCAATGGCAACGGTGACACCATAGCTGGCCTGTACGCCGCGGGACGGGCCGCGGAGGGTGTGGCGTCACACTCCTACGTCAGTGGCCTGTCTATCGCCGACTGCATTTTTGCCGGTCGGCGTGCCGGTCGCCATGCGGCGAAAAGGGGGATGTAACAGGGAGCCTCCTGGCACCCTGCTCAACTTGCTGCTGTGCTATCCGTGCTGCAAAAAGTCAATACAGGCCCGGTTGAACATACCTTCATGCTCAACCATTACCCAATGCCCGCACTCGTTCACCAGGATAAGGCGCATGTGCTTGATGTTCTTGACCATGCGCATAATGCCCGTCTCCGGCATCATGCGTTCGTCCATGCCCCAGAACCCCAGTACCGGGCATTCTATGCGGTGCAGCTGGTCAACAAGATTAGGAATCTGCATGGTGGCCATGACATGGCCGTTCATAATCTGCATTATTTGCATGCGTTCGGCCACCAGTTCATCGGTGGCGTGGCGCGGGTCGTACATCAGGCCAGTGGCAAACAGGTCCTTCATAACCTCCGGGGTGACCGGCTCACCTGAACCAAACACCTGGAAAACTTTCTGCATGCCGGGCATGGCCTGATAGTCAGGCAGGTCGTTAAGACCGCCGGGGGCCATCAGTATGAGCTTGTCTACCAGTTCCGGGTATTCCAGTGTCAGGCCGATAGCGACCACGCCGCCCAGCGAATTGCCGATCAAGGTACACTTTTCCACCCCGGCGCAGTCCAGTGTCTGCTTGATACATTCAACAAAGAAGGCCAGCGGATGGTCCACGTCGTCAGGCTTGTCGGAAAAACCGTAGCCGATGTGATCGGGAACGAGGCAGCGGTAGCCTGCTTCAACCATGGCCGGGTAGTTGCCTTTGAAGTTACTGTAGCCACTGGCGCCGGGACCGGAACCGTGCAGGAAAACCACAGCATCACCTTCGCCTTCATCCAGGTAATGAATCTTGTAACCGTTGGCGCAGTTCGCGTATTTCCCTTCGGGCAGTAGGCCGATTGTTCCCATTTTGTCGTCCTGTTTTACTGAATATTTTTCCTGGTTCCGCGATGGCGGAACACCGCCTGCGCGGACATACCGAACTGATGCATGATCGCCTGCCGCAGCACACTGACTGCGTGCATCACTTGACCACTACACCGCGTAGTCCACGTTCTCTTCGCCGAACATCACGCCACCCAGATTATTGGCAAAAGGCGCTGAATGGTTGGCAACATGGGCCTGACTGCAGAGTATGTCCAGGTGATAATCGAGCAGTTCGCTACCATGACGGACGCCGCCGCTACCGGATGCTTTGAGCATGCGGCTGCTGAGCGCCAGGCAGCGGTCTGCCACCACCGCTGAGTCATAGCGATAGCGAACCCGGTCCTCTACCGGTATGGGTTCACCTGCGCGGCACTTGTCCATCATCGCGTCGAAGTTGCGCACCATGGTGAGCTTCATTTCCTCGATATCCGCACGCGCTTCGGCGGCAAGGCTTCGCGCCGCCGGGTCGTTTTTCATTTTGTTGGGCCCAACCTGCCTTGTTTTGGCGACCTCGATGTACGCTTGCAGGGCACCTTCGCAGGCACCCAGCGACGCGGTGCAGACGGCGCGTACAAACACCTGCATAAACGGCATACGGTAGAGCGGCGCACTGTTCACGGCGTTGCCGGGGTTGTCGCAAAGGAAGCCGTCCATCGACTTGTGAGTACGGTGCTCGGGCACAAACACATCGTCAACGACTATGTCATGACTGCCGGTGCCCTGCAGGCCCACCACATCCCAGTTATCAACAATTTCGTAATCCTCCATGGGAACCAGGAAGGTGCGGTAGTTGGCCATATCAAACGGTGCCTCAGGCGTTGGCACAACAGCACCCAGAAACGCCCACTTGCAGTGTTCCGAGCCGCTGGAGAAGCTCCAGCGGCCGCTGAGCCGGAAGCCGCCATCAACGACTTTCACCTTGCCAACCGGCGCGTAGGAGGACGAGATCAATACTGAGGGGTCTTCTGCCCAGACATCCTGCGCCGCCTGATCATCAAATACGGCAAGCTGCCAGTTGTGGACGGCAATCACGCCCAGTATCCAGGCACTGGAGGGGCAGTGTCGAGCCACTTCAAAACCCACCATGTAAAAAACCTGCGGGTCCATGGCGTAACCACCCCACTGCTCTGGCTGCAAAATTTTGAAGAACCCTGCGTTGTGGAAATCCTCCACAGTGGCATCAGGCACTCTGCGCCCCGCTTTACATTCTGCCCTGCGAGCAACGAGACTGGGGCCCATGGCGCGAGCCGCTGCTATCAGTTCCTGTGCACGTGGAGACTCCAATCCGTATTCGTTCATGCGTTCACCTGTCGCGTTGTTATGGTTGATCATTTGGCCGCATCGCGCGGTAAGCCTGCATTAAAGACCGTGGGCGCGAAAACAGCATCCTTCATTTGGGTTATGCATTACTCCACTACGGCATCACCAAACTGGGTCTGCTCACCGAAAAAGGCGCGGTGTGAGGGTGGCTGGCGGCCGTCCTCCTCGGTTACACCATACTCCTGCGCCAGTTCAGCACCTATCCATACCTTGCCGCTGCGCGCCATTCTCTGCGGATCCTGGTGCAGGGCGTGGATCACTCGCCCGGTAAGGCCCGGCGTTTCGCAGGTATCAATAAGGCCTGCGTACATCTCCGGCTCGGCGTCGAACACCTTGCGCGTGCGCTCAGTAAGCAACAGGCCCATCCAAATGGATACCACTGCCACGCCATGCGGCCTGAAATCCACGGCCATGTCGTGCGCCATTTTATCGACTGCGGCTTTTCCGGCGCCGTAGGCCGGACCGTGCATGTAGATTCGTCCGCCAAACGAGGACGTGTTGACCACCAGTGCCTGCTGGCTGGCCAGTAACAACGGGGCGGCAAAATAGGTTGCAGTGTAATGAGAGCGCATGCCCACGTTCCAGATGTCAGTGAGTGCCAGCGACTTCTCCCAGAACGGCCCCTTGACGGTAAGGTCATCGTGTAGGCAGGTGGCATTGTTGACCAGAATATCCACTCTGCCCTGCTCCTCCTGCACCTGGCGGAAGAGGGCCGCCACCTGCGTGTCGTCGGCATGGTCGCAGTACACGGGAATACCCACGCCGCCTGCTGCGCTGACCTCAGCTGCGGTCGCGCCGACGGTTCCAGGCAAGGGAGCATCGCCTTCCTTCTGGGTACGCCCAGTCACGTACACCGTCGCGCCCGTTGCGCCCAATGCGATCGCGATTCCCCGGCCGGCACCGCGGCTGGCGCCGGTGACCACTGCGATAGTATTGCTCTGCTTCACTGTCATGTTTCCGAACCCTGGCTGACTGGCATGGGTTCATCCTACCGACTGGTGACGGCCGCGGCCAAGCCGATTACCATGGCGGCTGGCCAACTTGTTAACCCACGGTGAAATTTCCGCCCATGAGACTCATCCCAGTCGCGCTGGCCGTGCTGTGCGGCAGCCCTGTTGCCCTGCAGGCCGAACAACGCCAGGTCTACAGTCACCATGACTCCCCTCCCTGGTTGCGCGCCGTGGGCAAGCTGCATGTCCCGGGTCAGACTTATCACCAGGGTTATGGCAGGCACCAGCAGGAAAACTGCTCGGCGACGCTGGTGGCGAAGGCGGGCAGCGACCGCGCCAGCACCATTGTCACCGCCTGGCATTGCCTGGAGTTCTACAGCGACCTGTCACGTCCGATTACCTTCACGCTCAACCTGGGGTCGGGAGCGGTGGTGACGCGTGAGGCCTATAGAGTCGCGGACGGGGGAGGCATGCATGCTGACTGGGCCGTGCTGAAGCTGTTCCAGGCCATACCCCGGGACACGGCCCCTGCCCTGGTGCCCCAGTCGGGGCGCGCGGACCAGACGCGTACCGTGACCATGGCCGGCTACTCCGGTGACCAGGGCCTGGGCGAGGATGGCGCTGTGCTGACCTACCATGCTGACTGTCGCATCACTCGCCAGGCGCAGAGGGAAAGCGCCAGCAACTGCCGTGCCTACAAAGGCGCCTCTGGAGGGGCGGTCATACAAGTGAACGCTGAGGGCAAAGCGCAGCTGAGCGGTGTGATCTCACGCGGGGACAGCCAGGGTATCAGCCTGTTTGTTCCGGTGGCCGGCTTCAGCGGGACGCTTGGTCGCTATCTGCAATAGTATCGTGTGAGCTGTGCTGTCGCTCAGGCGGCGGTGCTCCTACGTGTTGCTCACCGCGAGCCGCCGCCAGCTCCATTTGTTTTTGTCGCTCACTGAAACGCGCAACCTGCTCCGCGCTCAAGCTGTCGTGACAATGCGGACAGCACACACCTTTGCAATACTTCTCCGAGCGCTTGTCCTCCTCCGTGATCGGCATGCGACAGCCATAGCACTGGTCGTAACGACCTTTCTCCAGCTGATGATTGACCGCCACCCTGTTGTCAAACACGAAGCACTCACCCTCCCAGGTGCTGTCCTCCTCCGGCACCTCTTCCAGGTACTTGAGGATGCCTCCCTGCAAGTGATACACCTCTTCAAACCCCTCTTGCAACATAAACGCGGAGGCTTTCTCACAGCGGATGCCGCCGGTGCAGAACATAGCCACCTTCTTGTTGCGCCCGGGATCCAGGTTTTCCCGCACATAGGCCGGAAAGTCGCGGAAGCTGGTGGTATGAGGGTCCTGGGCCCCATGGAACGTACCAATGCTGTATTCGTACTCGTTGCGAGTGTCTATCAACAACACCTCAGGGTCGTTAATCAGCGCGTTCCAGTCCCGCGGCTTGACGTAGGTGCCCACGACAAGATTGGGGTCTATGCCCTCCACACCCATGGTGACGATTTCCCGCTTTAACTTGACTTTAATCCGGTAGAAGGGCATTTCCTCGTCGTGTGACTCCTTGTGCTCCAGCTCGGCCAGACGCGGATCGGCACGCAGGTAGGCCAATACCTTGTCTATCCCCGCCCGGGTTCCGGCTATGGTGCCGTTTATGCCCTCAGAGGCGAGCAATAAAGTGCCTTTCACACCCGCTTCCAGGCAACAATCCAGCAGAGGTTCCCGCAGTTCCCGATAATTATCGAGGGTGACGAAGCGGTACAGCGCAGCGACTACTATATCTGACATTGCTCAGGAGACCTCCGCACTTGACCCGCCCATGCAGTCTGGCGAGACGGGAGCCTGCTGCTCTCGCTGCGCCCATTCCTGTGGCGTGTAGGTATGCAGTGCCAGGGCGTGTACCGGCCCGGCCAACTGACTGGCCAACGCGCCATACACCTGCTGATGCCGGCCCACTTTGCGCTTGCCCTCGAACGCGCTGGCAACAATGACTACCTTGAAATGGGTCTCTGAATCAGGGGGAACGCTGTGCATATGGCTTTCATTGACCACTTCCAGCACATCGGGCTGCAGTTGCTGCTCAAGCGTTTCCTGTATTTCCTGCTGGACGAGCATAAGAATACCTCCAAAAAAGGAGGGACATTATACGCGAGCAGGCCCATCTTTTCGCAACCCGCTGCGAAACTGGCCGGGAGTTTGCCCGGTCCATTTCTTGAACGAGCGATGAAAAGCGCTGGGGTCGGTAAAACCCATCTGCAGGGCCACCTCGTTAATGGACAGGTCACGCCGGTTAAGGCACAGCTTCGCCGCTTCGCAGCGGGCATCGTCTTTCAACTGCTGGAACGTGGTGCCCTCCCGCTTCAGTCTTCTGCGCAGGGTCGGTGCAGACATATTCAGCGCACTGCTGATCATCTCGAAACCGGGGAAGCCCTCGCTGAAATCATGGCCGATCATCGCTTTCACCTGCGCGGACAGATTGTTGCCATCCGGATCATTGTCCATGATCAGCATCTGATAGGGCGCCGTGCGCAGGAATTCTTCCAACGAGTACTGGGTATGGACAATGGGCCAGGCAAGGCATGCGCTATCGAAGTAGAGCAAGTCCATGGACTGGTTGAAATAGATCGGGCACCGGAACAGTTCCTCGTACTTTTCCGGGTTATCCGGGGGCGCACCGGTGAAGTCGACCCGTTGCAGCTCGATTGGCCGCCCGGACAACCAGCCGAAAAATCGGTGCCACATGGACAGGCCGTAGCCATCTGCCACCCCCACCTGGACCCTTTTGCTGCGATCAAGCTGACGGTAGCCTACCCGGGCAAACTGCTGGCTGAAATTAGCGTACAACTGGCTGCGTTCATCAAAAAATGTGCGGTAGAACTCTGAGGTGCGGGAGATAGCCTGGCCCAGGTTCTCGCAGGAAATGACGCAATAGCACATCATGCGAAACGCCCCGGGGGCAACCAGTTGGCTGCCGGTCACACCGAAGGTTTCATCCTGCAACAGGCTCAGCACGTGCTGGTAGACACGGGAGTACTGCATGGCGCTCACTTCCGGCCGGTAGGAGGACGAGGTTTCGTCCAGCGGATCGAAATCCAGGCCTGCCTCTGTCAGCACTGCGGAAAAGTCATAACCCCGGTCTCCCACCATACGCAGCAGGGTTTTCATAAATCGTGTGGGGACGCGGTCGCTCATGGCACATCAGGCTGTGAAACATGCGGCAGATAGTAACAGACCCGCCCCCGGTGACGACAAGACCAGACAAAACAATCAGCGTATACTTGCCTGAAAACATGCGGGGAGGCTGGCTATGACATCGCGCTATAACGTGTACTACGCGGGTGAAGTCCTGGCAGGGCAGCAGGTTGACGTCGTCAGGGAAAAACTGCGCGCCTTGTTCAAGGCCAACGACGCCACCCTGGACAAGTTATTCAGCGGCAGCGAGCAACTGGTCAAGCGAGAATGCGACAAGGCCACCGCGCTGCAGTACAAACAGGCTATGGAAAACGCCGGCGCGCGGCCGGTGGTCAAGGTCGTCAGACCGGCGGAATCAGCACCGGCGGAGCCCCAGCCGGAGCGTAAACTCACCACCGCAGAGCGTGTGGCCGCGCTGGCCGCAGCACCCGATGTCAGTATCGCCAGCACAGAACCGTCGCAGCCAGAGCCGGAAATCGACGAAGAAACCGGCTGGCAACTCGAGCCCGTGGGTGCAGACATACTGCGCCCGGAGGAGCGCAGGCAGGCGGTGGTCGCAGACATCGACACATCGGCCCTGGGTATTGCCGCCAGCGGCGGCCGCCTGGCCCCTGAGTCCGAGCCAGCACCGCCGGCACCGGACACGCAACACCTGGCAATGGGTGATGTGGGCGATACCATTCCCACGCTTCCCCGGAATGAGGCACCGCTCAATCCCAATACTGACAGCCTGGGCTTGTCTCCAGAGGGAACTGATTTCAGCGATTGCGCCCCTCCCCCGCCCGAGGCACCGCCAATGGATCTGTCAGCCATGGATCTTGCCGCCGAGGGGGCCGATGTGCTGGAAGAGAAATACCGCAACAAGGCCACACCCGCAGCGCCGGATACGCAACACATCTCCCTGCAGGACTAGGGCAGCTTAATGATCACCCGCAGCCCTGGCGCGTTATCCTCAAGGTCGATATCGCCACCATGGTACTGGGCGATCGCCCTGGCCATGCTCAGGCCAAGGCCGTGCCCGGGGAGCGCTGAACGGCTGGGCTCAACCCTGTAGAAGCGCCTGAACACATCACCCCAGTGCTCGGACGAAATACCCGGGCCACTATCGGCAATCACCACCTGGTAGCCCTCTCCGCTGGCAGCCGGCGCCAGACTGACCCTCACCGTACCGCCGCCGGGGGTATACTTGATCGCATTGTCCAGCACATTGGCCAACAGCTGAAACAGCAGGTCAGCCTCGCCGCGACAGTTGGCGGCAGGCAGTGCATCGATGGTGAGGTCGATCGCCTTCTCCTGAGCCAGGGGGTCATAAAGCTCTACCGCGTCCTTCAGCAACTGACGCAAATCGACCTGCGCGTCCCCGCTGTATCGACTTCCGGCCTCCAGCGCAGAGATACGCAGTACGGCGTTGAATGAAGCCAACAGCGCATCGCAATCCCCCATCAGTTGCGCGACGGATTCGGCATGCTGCGGCGGTAACTCCTGACCCAGTTGACTGAGCCGGTTGCGCAGCCGTGCCAGGGGAGTACGCAGGTCGTGCGCTATATTGTCGGAGACGCTGCGCACACCATGCATTAACAATTCAGTTTGGTCGAGCATCGCATTGATAACCTGAGCGAGCTCTCTTACCTGCCCTTTCTCGGCCTCGGCATGCAGGCGCTGGGAGGGATTGCCACGCACAATGCGGGTCATCTCTCGCCCGAGCCACTCAAAGCGCTGCAGACTTCGCGCTGCAGCGAAATACCCCCCGACAAGGCCCAGAATGATTGTCACCAGCATGGTGCGGACCAGCGTATGCAGTACCAGGCGTCCCTGCGCTACCGCCTCCTGATAACTGCGTGCAACCAACACCCGGTACTGTTCCCCCAGCACAACCTCCCTGGCCAGGAATTCAAGATCGACAGACTTGCCCCACTCCAGCATCGCCAACTCAAAGCCCAGCCAGCCGCCCTCAAATTCCCGGTAGGCTGTGGCGGCAGGAAGATCACCGGCAACCTTGTTGCCCTGGTCATCGCTCACCAGGTAGTAGAAATGATCAATCATCTGCGACTGGCCCTGGTCACGCACGTACTGCTCAACCCCCGCAAGAGACTGACCCTCATAGACCAGGCTCAGCGTCTGCTGCTCTTCCACGATACTGCGCGACAGAGAGCTAAAGTAGTTGTAGCTGTAGAACGAATACATGCCCACCACAATCAGCGTGACGGTGGCGCTCAATACCAACACATAGCGAGCGATGAAGCGAAAGGTGAGGCTGCTGACAACCTCCCGAACCCTCACTGCGCTTCCTCGTCCGCGGCCAGGCAGTAGCCTACGCCGCGCACCGTAGCCAGCAATGGAACGTCAAACGTCTTGTCTATCTTTTGCCGCAGACGGGACACGTGCACATCGATAACATTGGTTTGCGGGTCAAAACTGTAGCCCCATACATGTTCCAGCAACATGGCTCTGGTCACCACCTGCCCGGCATGACGCATCAGGTACTCCAGCAACCGGTACTCACGTGGCTGCAACGCTACGACCTGGCCACCGCGGGTCACTTCCTGTTGCAACAGATCCATTTCCAGATCAGCCACCTGCAGCCGGGTTTCCACTTCGGCACTGGCCGACGCTCGGCGGCGCAACACCTGCAGCCTGGCGAGCAGTTCGTCAATAGCAAATGGCTTGACCAGGTAGTCATCAGCGCCGCAGCGCAGCCCCTGCACCCGGTCATCGACTTCACCCAGTGCACTGAGAATCAATGCCGGCGTCGTATCGCCGACACTGCGCAGATCGCGAATCAGACTAAGGCCATCACGTCCGGGCAGCATGCGATCGACCACCCAGACATCGAACTGCTGCTTCCTGGCCAGGTCGTAGGCCAGGTCTCCATCGCCGCACAAGGTGTGACGGCACCCCGCACGCGTCAGCTCGGTGGCGATAAATTCAGCCACCGCAGCGTCGTCTTCCACCAGTAGAATATTCATTTCATCTGATCCCCTTGCGCATAGAATGTAGCACGTGCCGAGGCCGGCCCAAAACACAGCAGGCGACAAGCTGTGGCTGCCAGCACCTCGTTTGGTGATAGACTTACCGCCCATGAATGAAGCAACTGAAAAACTGCCAGCTCCCTCGCTGCTGCGACACCTGATATCCATGGTCTACGATGCACTGCTGGTCATTGCGCTGGTGTTTGTTGTCTATGCCATTGCGCTGGCAGCCGTGGTGAAGATCAGCGGCGGCGAGCAGGAAGTACTCGACCCCCAGCTTGGGCAAGCTCTTGTAGTACTCTCTTTGCTCGGCTTTTACAGTGCTTTCTGGTTACAAAACGGGCAGACCCTGGGCATGCAGGCGTGGCGCATAAAACTGGTTACCATGGATGGCAGCGAGATGAAATTCAGCCAGGCGATACTGCGCTGCGCAGCGGCAGCACTTTCCGCGGGCTGTCTTGGGCTGGGCTATTTGTGGAAGCTGGTGGACCGCAACGGACGCTACTGGCACGATTACCTGTCCGGTACCGAGCTGATCCTCCTGCCCAAGTCCAGCCGCGACAAGAGCTGAGGGTATTCCCGTCACACGACTGTCAGCGTGCCCGGGCGAGTAGCAGCATACCGAACAGAAAACAGACCAGCACCGGCACCAGCGCGGCATAAACAGGCGCGAACCCAAATACCAGACTGGCAGGTCCGAGCAGGTCCTGACTGGTGCGAAAAACGATCCCCACAATAACGCCCGCGAAAATACGAAAACCCATGGTGCCTTCTCGCAACGGACCGAAAATAAAGGAAATGGCAACCAGTACCAGGCCGCCGATGGCCGCCGGCTGCAGCAGTTTGCGCCACAGGGCCAACTGGTAGTCCTCTGAATCCAAGCCCTGCAACTGCAGGTAACGGCTGTAACGATACAAATCCCGGACCGGTAACTGATCCGGCTCTACCACCACCAGGGTGAGCAATTCCGGCGTGATACCGGTATCCCAACGCAGGCTGTCGTGCCTCTCACGGGAGGTCTGCCAACTGCTGAAGCGGGTTTGCACCACGTCTTTCATGGTCCAGTAATCCCCCTCGTACAGTGCCAGCCTCGCCCGCAGCGAGGTGCTCATGGCCAGGTTGTCATCAAACTGCAGAAGCGTTATGCCATGCACCACACCTTCAGCTTCCAGGGCATTGAAATGAAGAAACGTATTCCCTTCCCGGTTCCAGATGCCATGGCGCCCGGCAAAACTCTCTTCCGGATTTTGCGCCAGCGCACGCTGGGTCTCCGCCCATTGATCCGCCTTGGGTGCCACGAACTCACCGAGCATAAAGCCAAGAACAGCAAGCAATATTGCCGGCCTCATCGCAATCCACACCAGGCGACCTGTAGACACTCCAGCCGCACGCATCACCACCAGCTCACTGGTGGTAGCAAGCTGGCCAAGCCCCAGCATGCAGCCGATCAATGCTGCAAAGGGCATGTATTCATAGCAACGCCCTGGCAACGTCAGCAGGATGTACAGGCTCACCTGCAGGAACGTATAGGTCTCGGAAATATCGTCTGCTTCATCGATAAAGGCGGCAATGGCATCCAGGCCGGTGATCACCACCAGCACCAGCGCTATCGAGGCTAAAACAGTCCAGCCTACATAGCGGTCAAGCCTGCGCATTGAGATACCTGCGGTGCTTGAGCCGCCCGCGAATGCCGGGGCCGTAAAGCAATGCGAGGGCGAGCGCGAGGAAGCCAAGGTGAACGACCCACAGGCCGGCCGCGCTGCCCTCACCTTCAGCCATGGCCGAGCGAGCGTTCGCCAGCAGCATCAGGTAGCCCAGATACAAAAGAAACGCCGGCGCCATCTTCACATAGCGACCACGGCGGTGATCCGTGCGGCTCATGCACAGGGCGATAATGGCAACCACCGGCACCATTGCAGGTATCGACAGCCGCCAGTGCAGCGCCGCCCGGTCTTCCGCTTTCCCGGATGCCAGCAACTTCAGGGTAGAGCGACCATCTACCGGGTCAGCCGTACGAATACCGCCCTCCGGCTCGGGTATCAGTTCCCCGAACCGCTTGAACTGCACCATGTTGTAGTCCAGCTCACCCGGATACCCTTCGTAACGATACCCGTTGCGCAACTCGAGATAACGCGCTCCGGTTGCGACATCAAACTTCACTTCACCCTCTTGCGCCACGGTGACCTGCATGCGCAGGTCGCCCTCATCATCGCGCTTGCCCTGCGAGAGAAACACCGAGCGCATTACGCCGTCTGCGGTAATAGTCTGGGCATAACTCACCATATTGTTACTGCGCCTGGTCTGGAATCGACCCGCAGCAACTGTGTTGAGCCCCTGTGAGGACTCGGGTGCGTGCAGCAGCGCGTCGGAGCGCGCCGCTCCCAGGGGAGTCACCCAAAGACTGAGCGCAGCAACGACGAGCATGACGACGGCCGCGGGCACCAGGCTGTATGCAGCAAGCCGGGTTGGGCTGAGGCCGGTTGCAGTAAGGATAACCATCTCGCTCTCTACATAGAGGCGCCCGTATGACATCAGAATCCCTATGAACAGCCCCAGCGGCACGATCAACTCCAGGAAGCCCGGCAGCCTGTAGGCCATTACCGGCAACAGGATATCCGCAGCCAGATCACCCACTGCCGCCTCCGCCAGGTATTTCACGAAACGGCCGCTGATAATAATCACCAGCAGCACAAAACTCACCGCCACCATGTGCAGGAGAACGTCGCGCGTAAGATAGCCAAGAATTTTCATGCCGGGTGTGGTCTGAATTCAGCGTTTGAGGTTGGGTTTGAGTGCGCAACATCATACACTAGCCAACTTGGATTCAGCGAGGTTAATCAGCATGAGCACGATCAAGTTTACGGCCCGTAAGATAAGCGATGTAACAACCGCAAGCAGCCAGTGCGCGGTATTACCGATGTTCAGCGACACCAAGTTGTCGGCAACCGCCGCGGCGATGGACAAGTCGGCTGGCGGCGCTATCAAGGCGAGCCTGGACCTGGGCGATTTTGAGGCCAGGTCGGGGCAACGCGTTTTCCTGCCGGGGACCGCAAAATCCAGGCGATTGCTGCTGGTAGGCTGTGGCGAGAAGAAGAAATTCGATCGGGCAGCGGCGCGAGAGTTCGCGCAGACCGTCTACAACGGCCTTAACGACACCAGCGCAAAAGATGCATTGCTGTTGCTTGATCACCTCAAGGTCAGCGATGCGAACGAGGCCTGGTTGCTGGAGATGATCGCCCGCACCTTGCAGAGCAGTGCCTACCGCTACACCGAGACAGTATCCAAACCGAAACCGGCGCTGAAGCTGGCACGGGTGGTCGTAAGCACCGCGACCAGAGCGACCGCGCAGCGAGCACTGGATCAGGGCAGCGCGACCGGGCGCGGCGTCAACGTGGCGCGCAAGCTGGCCGATCTGCCCGGCAACGTCTGCACACCAGGCTACCTGGCGAGGCAGGCCCGTAAACTGGGCCGTGACAACAGCAAGCTCAGCGTCCAGATCCTCGAAGAGAAGAAGATGCGTGAGCTGGGTATGCATTCCCTGTTGTCAGTGACAGCGGGAACCGAGGAGCCGGCAAAGCTCATTGTGATGAATTACAGCGGCGGCAAGAAAAGTGACCAACCATACGTTCTGGTAGGCAAAGGCATCACTTTTGACAGCGGCGGCATATCCCTCAAGCCCGGCGCAAAAATGGACGAAATGAAGTTCGACATGGGCGGCGCCGCCAGCGTCTTTGGCACCATGCACGCCATCACCGAGATGGCCCTGCCGCTGAACGTGATTGCGGTTGTCGCGGCGGCGGAGAACATGCCCAGCGGCAAGGCGACCAAGCCGGGGGATGTGGTCACCAGCATGGCTGGTAAAACTATCGAGGTGCTCAACACCGATGCGGAGGGGCGACTCGTACTGTGCGATGCGCTTACTTATGTCGAGCGATTCAAGCCGGCGGCGGTCATCGATATCGCCACGCTCACCGGGGCTTGCGTGGTGGCACTGGGCTCCCATGCCAGCGGGCTGTACGCCAATAGGGACGAACTGGCGGAGCAACTGCTGAGCGCCGGGGTAGAGAGCCATGACCGCGCCTGGCGGATGCCACTGTGGGACGAGTACAGCAAGCAACTGCAAAGCAACTTCGCGGATCTCGCCAATATAGGTGGGCCCGGTGGTGGCAGTGTCACCGCAGCCTGCTTCCTCAAGGAGTTCGCCGAAAAGTACGACTGGGCTCACCTGGATATCGCCGGCTCAGCCTGGGACAGCTCCCCCAAAGGCGCGACAGGACGTCCGGTCAGCCTGCTGACCCGCTATCTCATGGACCGTTCCGGCAGCCAGGCGCGGTGACCCGCGTTGGTTTCTATGTAGTGCAGGCGGCCGAGTCAGGCCAACGCCTGCACGTGGCGGCACGTCTGGCGGACAAGGCCTACGCACGGGGCCACCGCGTGTACATCAACGCAGCAGACAAACCCCAGGCGCAGGCGCTTGACGAGTTGCTGTGGGGATTTCGCCCTGCCAGCTTCCTGCCTCATGCCCTGGCCGGCGACCCTCAGTCCGAGCAGATTGCCATCGGCTGGGGGCAGGACCCGGGCAAACACACGGATTTGTTGATTAACCTGCAACTTGATATCCCCGCCTTTTTTTCCAGGTTTGCCCGCGTTGCCGAAGTAGTCACACAGGATGCTACCAGCCTCCAGGCGCTGCGCAGTTCCTGGCGCTTTTACCAGGAGCGCGGTTATCAATTGGAAAAGCACGACCTCTGAAGCGCTGACTCAGCAAGCGGCGCAGAGACTGGCCCGCTCCTACAAAGGCGCCAACTCTTGACGTATAATCGCGGCCCCTGCATGACTACCCGGACCGGACCCCCCGACTGATGGATAAAACGTTCCAACCTGCTGATATCGAAACCCGCTGGTATGAAGAGTGGGAAGCCAAGGGTTATTTTGCACCACAGGGTGGTGACCGGGCCTACAGCATCATGATCCCGCCGCCCAACGTCACCGGCAGCCTGCACATGGGCCATGGTTTTCAGGAAGCGATCATGGACGCCTTGATTCGCTACCACCGTATGTCGGGCTACAACACCCTGTGGCAAGTGGGCACAGACCACGCTGGCATCGCCACCCAGATGGTTGTAGAGCGCCAGCTGGCAGCTGAAGGCATTGACCGCCATGAGCTGGGTCGAGAGAAGTTTGTGGAAAAAGTGTGGGATTGGAAGGAGCAATCCGGAGGCACTATCACCCGCCAGCTGCGCCGGCTCGGGTCTTCGCTGGACTGGTCCCGCGAGCGGTTCACCATGGACGAAGGCCTGTCCCATGCCGTGCAGGAAGTCTTTATCCAGCTCTATCGCGAAGGGCTGATATACCGCGGCAAACGGCTGGTAAACTGGGACCCGGTACTGCACACCGCCATCTCCGACCTGGAAGTGATCTCGGAGGAAGAACAAGGGCACCTCTGGCACTTTAACTACCCGCTCGCTGGCGGCGAGGGCCATTTAACGGTGGCCACCACGAGGCCGGAAACCATGCTGGGCGACGCTGCGGTTGCGGTGCACCCGGAAGACGAGCGCTACTCGCACCTCATAGGTCGCATGGTTGAATTGCCCCTCACGGGCAGGCAGATCCCGGTGATTGCTGATGACTATGTGGACCGGGAATTTGGGACCGGCTGTTTGAAAATCACACCGGCCCATGATTTCAACGACTACGAGGTCGGCAAGCGACACGGGCTGCCGCTAATCAATATTTTCGACGCCGATGCCGCCATCAATGACGAAGCACCACAGGCTTATATTGGCATGGATCGCTTCGAAGCCCGCAAACAGATTATCGCCGACCTTGATGCCCTGGACCTGCTTGCCAAAACCGAAGACCATAGCCTGAAAGTACCCCGGGGAGACCGCTCCGGCGTGGTCATAGAGCCCTACCTCACCGACCAATGGTACGTAGACGCCCGAAAGATGGCCAAACCGGCGATCTCCGCCGTGGAGAACGGGGACATCCAGTTCGTGCCCCGGCAGTGGGAAAACACCTATTACGCCTGGATGCGGGACATTCAGGACTGGTGCATCAGCCGGCAACTCTGGTGGGGACACCGGATTCCCGCCTGGTATGACGACAAAGGCCATGTCTATGTAGGCGAGTCCGAGGCGGCGGTGCGTGCGGAGCACCATTTGGCGGACGAGATGCACTTGCAACAGGACGAAGACGTGCTGGACACCTGGTTCTCCTCTGCCCTGTGGACCTTTTCCACCCTGGGCTGGCCTGAAGACACAGAAGAGCTGAGAACCTTCCACCCCAGCTCGGTTCTGGTTACCGGCTTCGACATCATTTTCTTCTGGGTTGCCCGGATGATCATGATGACGCTGCACTTTCGCAAGGAAGTCCCTTTCCATACCGTCTACGTTCACGGCCTGGTGCGTGACAGCGACGGGCAAAAGATGTCCAAATCAAAAGGCAATGTGATTGACCCTATCGACCTGATTGACGGCATTGACCTGGAAAGCCTGGTCAGCAAGCGCACGGCAGGCATGATGCAGCCGCAGCTGGCTGCAAAGATTGACAAGGCAACTAGACGCCAGTTTCCAGAAGGTATAGCCGCTTACGGCACCGACGCCCTGCGCTTCACCTACTACTCGCTCGCCTCCACCGGTCGCGATATCAAGTTTGATATTGGCCGCATAGAAGGTTACCGCAATTTCTGTAACAAGATCTGGAATGCTGCCCGTTACGTGCTGATGAACTGCGAAGGGGAGGATTGCGGGACAGATGCCTCTCTGGACGTGGAACTCAGCCTGGCAGATCGCTGGATTGTGAGCGCCCTGCAAGACACCGAGGCTGAAGTAGCGCGCGCGATAGCCTCCTATCGGCTGGACCTGGCCTCGCAGGCCCTGTACGAATTCATCTGGAACGAATACTGCGACTGGTACCTGGAGCTGTCGAAGCCGGTGCTATGGGATGAGGCCGCCAGTGCTGCGGCAAAACGCGGCACACGCCGCACCCTGATTCGCGTTCTCGAAACCTGGCTACGCCTGTTACACCCCATGATGCCCTTTATCACCGAGGAAATCTGGCAGGTAGCTGCGCCGCTGGCGGGTAAGTCAGGCGCCACTATCATGCTGCAACCCTATCCGCAGGCGGACGGAGACGCTATGGACAGCGCCGCAAACGCAGATATAGAATGGCTGAAAGGTGTGATAGTCGGTGTACGCAACATCCGTGGGGAGATGAATATCCCTCCCGGCAAGGCACTGACCGTCCTGCTCAAAAATGGTGACGCTGAGGATCAAAGAAGGCTTGCTGAAAACGCGCCTTCTCTCAGGAAACTCGCCAGGCTGGAAGATATTACCTGGCTGGATGCCAGCGCTGAGGCACCGGTTGCGGCCACCGCCCTGGTGGGCGACCTTGAAATCCTTGTGCCTATGGCCGAGCTGATCGACAAGGACGCAGAGCTGGGCCGGCTGACCAGGGAAATGGACAAGCTGAACAGCGAGTTGAAACGCGTCCAGGGCAAGCTTGGTAACAGCAGTTTCGTCGATAAGGCGCCGGCCGCAGTAGTGGAGAAAGAACGCGAAAAAATGCAGTCCATAGAACAGGCACTGCAAAAGTTACAGCGGCAGGAGCAGCGTATCCGCAGTATGTAACAACGCTCGGAGGCAACATTTTCAACGCCTTCAGCAGGCTTTGGCTGGCTGAAGCATAATAAAAAGCAAACTATAAAAACCGAGGAAAGTGGTATGAGTGATCGTGTAAATGGCACGGTAAAGTGGTTCAACAACGCCAAAGGGTTTGGTTTCATCACCCGGGAGGCAGAAGACGACGATGTTTTCGTGCACTTCCGCTCCATCCAGGGAGACGGTTATCGCACCCTGAATGAAGGTCAACAGGTAGAGTTCAACCTGATCGAAGGCCCCAAGGGCCTGCAGGCCGAAGACGTCCACAAACTGTAATTCACCGGCGGCTCATCCAACCGGATAGTCTGCCCACCGGAGGGCACTTGTAGCGCCTCTGGCGGGGCGCCCCCGGCGGGGCGCGCCCTCTTTTTAACTCCCCGCGAGGGTTTGCAGCGGGCCGGGTTCAGGCGAACTCTGCCCTTATTACTATTTATACAGAGGTAAACATGAATTTTGCTGGAAAGATCGTCATCAGCCTGTTGGTTGCCGCGGTGGCCTGGGCGGTACTCGCACTCGTACCGGTGGTGCCACTGCCAGCGGTGCTGGTCGCCGCCACCGTTATTACCGCGTTGCTGGTATCCATCAGGCCAGCCGCTGCAGTCGCCGCTCCGGGCAGGCCATTGGAAAATAGCGCATCGGTCGCAGAAAACACCCCGGCTTCCGGCCCCAGAGACGAGGGCGAAGTGAAGTGGTTTAACGTTTCCAAAGGATTTGGCTTCATCACCAAGGACGATGGCGAGGAGATTTTCGTTCACTTTCGCTCTATTCGTGGCGAGGGTCGCCGCGGGCTGCGCGAAGGGCAGCGGGTAAGTTTCGTCGAGACCAGGACCGAGAAAGGCCCCCAGGCCGAGGACGTGGACGCCCTCTAACCCACGGCCAGGCCAGCGCTGTTGCGCCAGTACATCTCCAGCATTCTGGCTCCCTGGCGCAGCACCTGCTCAACCGGCAGCGTACCGTCCTCCAGCACCATCTCCACGGTGCTGTAGCCGATATCGATGGACACCCTGGCCTGGATGATCAGGGCCTCATCCACCGGACGCCGCAATAACTTGCTGAGGAAACCGGCGAAGCGCTCAGAGACCAGCGCATGTGAGCTCAAACGCAACTCCTGCAAGGGGGCCACTGCCCGCAGCGCCTGCACAATTTCGATACCGCCGGTCTGCTCACGCGTCACGTCGTAGGTGGCTTTCAGCACGTCGTAGATACAGGCCAGCAGGGCCTCGGGATTTCCTTCCTGCAGGTTGCTGTCCAGCCAGCTCCGAAACACCTCATTCTGGCGCTCCATCAACTGCGCACCCAGCGCATTGATCACGGCGTACTTATTGGGGAAGTACCGGTACAGAGCAGGAACCGTGATACCCGCTCTGTCGGCTATGAGATTGGTGGAAATGCGCTCTACGCCCACCTCAACCAACAGTTCCGCCGCCGCTGAAAGAATGCCCTCATAGGTGCGTTTTGCCCTTTCCTGGCGCGGACGGTTCTTCTCGAGCAGTTCAACCTGCCTTCGTGTTGTTGTCATGATTGTCCCTACCTGCGTCCGCCGATCTGGGTCAGCAGTACGTTTACACAATCCTATAACACACTTACCTTCCACACCACCCGGTTATTTCGCTACACATTCCTGATTTCACAACGGCTGCGGTAGAAAAGCCTGCCCACCCGCCTGAGCGGGTGGGGATTGGCTGGGTTGCATCAAGCCTAACGCTTGGCCAACTTGCGCAGGTTGGCGGGCGTGAAGTAGTCCTTGTCCAGGTACGGCAGGTTATGCACGGCTTCCCTGCGATCCAGGGTAATGAAGTTGCTCACATAGCCGCCTGACGGCAGATCCATAAACACCTGGGTGTTCCTCTCGTAACAACCGATCTGGTATTCGTAATCAGTGAGGAAAAAGCCCACTCGCCAGAGATTGTCACGGCCGTCGAAATTCTCCGACATCACCGGATTCCAGGTATCCGCCTCCACATACCAGCGCCGTTTCTTGTAGGCATGGCGCTTGCCAGATGCCAGATTAGCCTCAACCACCCAGACGCGACGTTTTTCAAAGCGCACATACTCCGGGTTGAGGAAGTTGACCGTCAACCGGTCGTCCAGGGTGCCTATACGATTGTCATTAAACTTGAAGTTGTGGAAGGGTACATATATTTCCTTGCGGCCCAGCAACTTGTATGTGAAACGGTCGAAGGGACCATTGAAACCCTTGTGATCATCGATGGTCTGCATGCCGCCAGGGCCGTCCGGGTTATCGTAGCCGATAGCCGGCGCCTTGCGCACGCGACGGGTTCCCGGATCGTATTGCCAGGCGTTACGCTTGTCACTCTTGTAGTCCATCGGACCGGTTACCACTGTCATCTGGCCCTTGGTGCGCTGCGGTGCCAGCCGCGAGCTGAGCGTCCATACAGAGCGGTCTCCACGCTGCGCTTCGGTCACGCCTGTGTCGGGATCAGCGGGGTTGTTAAAAGGATGGGACTGGGTGAAGTCGATTGCATCATGGGCGCGCTCGCCATTGGCAAATACGCCATAACCATCATAGGCAACATTATAAGTGGTGTAGCAACCGGAGGTACGCATATTCCACAGCACCTCGCGATCATTCTGTGGAATCGGAAAGGCAATGCCACCGTTGTAATTCTTCAGGCCCTCACCCTCGTTAATGACTTCGGTGTTTAAAGCGTTCCACTTGGCTTTCTTTGCCATGCGCTCCTGATAGCCGAAGTCACGATGCGTGGGATACACGTGCAACTGGAATGCCGGATAGCGCTCAAACAGAGCAACCTGGCCCTCTGACAAGTGTTCAATGTGCTCCTTGTAGTTGTCCGCCGTAACAATAAACAGCGGTTTTTCATCGGCATAGGGATCGGGACGGGGGGCACCGGGACCACCGTATTCCAGGCCGGGCGGCACATCAATCCACTTCGGCTCCCAGGCCGGTATGGAACCGTCTGCGTTGCCAGACACCTCGCCCCCAAAGGGGTTGAGGTCCTTACCGTTGAGTCGCGCGGCTTCCTCTTCGGACACCTTTGCCTGCGCAAAACCCGCCATCAGCAGTGCCGCCGTTATGGCCGGGACAATCAGTCTTCTATTCATCCTTATCTACTCTCCTTTGAAGCTTCATCTTTCATATTAGACTATTAGAAACGATACTTGACGCCGATTGAGATATTATCCCGGTCGTCCAGCGTCTGGTCAGCGGCATCGTCGTTGCCGAAATACCATGCATACTTTGCATCAAACTGCCAGTTGGTCAGGTAATAGGCGGTCGCACCAATAGAGGCTGTCATCAAGTCTTCTTTCAATCCGTTGTTGAGGCCGATGGCATTGCCATAGCCGTCCACATCGTGCCTGAACGTGCCGATCACATTCATGTCCATGCCCTGGATGACGGAGAAATAACGCAGCGTGACCACGGCCTGGTAGCCCCAGGCCGTGTCAGTCACCTTGAGGTTGCGTTCGCCGGGGGGAGTGATCCCTGCGGGAGGCGGAATCAACTCGCTCTCACCAATATTGTTACCCTGCACATGTGCCTCCGCCAGCACCGCGATGGAAGGGGACAGCCAAGGCAGGGCGGTATACACATCACTGAAACCAACGGAGGCCTGCCAGTAGTGGCCGCGGACGACGTCGCTGCGGGTGAAGTAGCCGTCGTCCGTGAACTCCGAGCTCACGTCAACAAAAGGCATGTTCTCGGAGTAGGCGAGGTCGATGTAAACCTCGGCTTCACTGAGATTACCGCTAAAGCTCGCTGACCAGACGTCGATGTCTTCCGTATAAACTTCACGGAAAAAGGACTCTCCCCCACCTAGATCCAGTTTGATCTGGGCACCGGGAATATTGGAGTGAGAGGTCGTATACGCCAGTTCAAACGTATAACCGCTGTAGCTGCTGTAACGCGCCGCGAAACCCCACTGATCATCGTCCTCAGGTGTCATGCGACTGATAACGGGAGCTGCACCCAGGGGCCCTAGCAATACGCGCTCCGCTCCCGCACCGGTGGTATCACTGGTGCTGAGGAAACTGCCCACCCCCGGTAGCGTGGAGCGCTCCCAGTTCAGTTTGTAGTAGGCCTCAGCACTGAAGGTGCCGGTAAAGTCCCACTTCAGATTGATCGCCGACGTGGGCAGGAATATCTCCTTTACCTCTACCCCGGGAGTCTGAGCTGCCACCGCGTCGATCGGGTTCTGCAAGGCATTAACACCGGAATAAAAACGGGAACCACCCCATGCGATCACCTGGCGGCCAAAGCGAACCGCGCCGCTCTGGTCGCCGACATCAAAATTATAGGTGGCAAAGGCATCGAGCAGGCGGGTACGCCTGCCGTTCTCGACAATCGTTTCGCGAGGTAACTCGCCCGGCTGCAAATTACCGCCGGCCGGTAAGCCGTTATTGTAACTTGCGTAGGCCGCATCGCTCAGGTCGCGCTTGTTTTCATTGTAGACCCAGTCATAGAGCGCATCGCCACGCAGGAAGAAAGAGAAGTCCTTATACTCACCACTAAACTCAAAAAGCGCCTTCATGTTGTTGGACACAAGGCCTGGGGCAAAGTTGTTGTTGCCGTCGTTGAAGTTCAACCCACCTTCATCGAAGGCCATGTCCTTGTCGATGGACTCGGTTCGCCACTGGGCCCCGGCGCTTAGGGTGGTATCAACGTTGAACAGCCATTCCCCCCAGTCATACTCCAGAGCATGGGCAGGCACCGCTGCCATGCCGCTGGCGACAAGCGCCGCGTTGACGGCGGTAGATATCAGTGTTGATCGCTTTCTTGCAGACATATCGTTCCCTCTTGGCAATGTTGTAATGCGTTGGCGCAGGCAGTTGCCTACCGCCCACCGATCTCTACAGGATGGTCAGGCGCTTTCTCCCGATCGGGACGTACAAGGAAATAGGCGAGGCCGGGCAACAGCCACAGCGCCCCAACCATATTCCACAGAAACATGAAGGTGAGCAGAATGCCCATGTCGGCCTGAAACTTGATTGGCGACATAATCCAGGTGATCACCCCCATACCCAGTGCAATACCAGTAAATGCCACAGCGCGACCGGTCGTCGACAGCGTCTGGTAGTAGGCCTCCTGCATAGGGATACCCTGCTTCAGGTAGAACGTGAGGCGGTTATAGATATAGATACCGTAGTCCACGCCAACGCCAACACCCAGCGCTACGACAGGCAAGGTCGCCACTTTAATACCGATGTCCAGATGCGCCATCAGCGCCTGACAAAGTGCAGAGGTCAGGCCCAGTGGCACGAGAATACAAATAACCGCGACCACGCTGCGGAAACTGAGAAATACCAATGCGGCCACTACGGTATAGACCAACCCCAGAATTTGCTTCTGCGCGACAGATATCTCTTCGTTGGTAGCGGCTTCAATGCCCGCATTGCCTGCGGCGAGCCCAAAATGCACCTGGTCGTTGCCGTAGTCCTGCTCGAAGCGCTGCACAGCGTTGACCACCGTCGACAGCGTCTGGGCCTTATGATCATCGAGGTAAATCGCCACGGTCGCCAGGCTGCAGTCCAGGTTCATCAGCGCTCGCGGGACCCTGGCGGCCGAGCCATCCAGGGCGCGTTGGTTCCGCGACAGTATATGCCAGCGCGGATTGCCCTCATTCAACGCCATCGACGTCAGGCGCATCACATCGGTATGGGAAATAACCGACTGCACACCCGGAACGTTCTCCATGTACCAGTCGAACTTATCGATCAGCGTGGCAACGTCATAGCGGGTGCAGGCCTGCACCGGTGTTTCCACCATCACTACGAGAATATCGGTGCTCACCGCATAATTATCGGTAATGAAGGCGTTATCCAGGTTGTAGCGGGAATCGGGGCGCAGCTCCGGCGCCCCCGCATCGAGGTCGCCAATGGCCAGGTTTTGTCCGCCAACAAAACCTATCCCATAGCCGATAATGGCGACGACGATGGACGCGGCCGCGACGTTACGCGTGGCACAGAAGGACACCTTCGACCAGAGGCGGTGACGATGGTCGGGGTCGAGCTTCATGTGGTCCACGCCCTTGTCACTGATACCAATGTAGGACATCAGCACAGGCAACAACACCAGGTTGGTAAAGATAATTGCCGCCACGCCGACGCTGGCGGCGATGCCCAATTCCTGTATCACCTCAATATCGATTACCAGCAGGGTGAAAAAACCCACACCGTCACTGATCAACGCGGTCATCCCGGCAATATAGAGCGAGCGGAACGCCAGCCGCGCCGCCAGCGAAGGCTCGCCGGCATCCTGCATATTCAAGGCAATACCATTGATGACCTGCACACCGTGACTAACGCCAACCGCAAGGATCAAAAAAGGCACCAGAATCGAGTAAGCGTTGAGGCCAAATCCGAGTAGATTGAGCAAACCCAGTTGCCAGACCACAGCCATCACCGAGGTTAACAACGGAATGAATGTCGCTCTCAGGCAGCGTGTATAAAGCCAGAGCAGAATCGCAGTAATGACCAGGGTGATAATTGCGAACAAAAGTATCGCGCCGATACCCTCGAGCAGATCGCCGATTATCTTCGGAAAGCCGATGATATGTATGCTGATGTTGTCGTTCTCGTAACTCTGCCGAACCAGTTTTTCCATGGCGCGGGAGAATTCGAGGTAGTTCAGGTACTCACCTGTAGTCGGATCAACATCGTAGACAGGCACTTCGATAATAGTGGACTTGAAATCATTGGCCACCATGCGTCCGATAGTACCCGAGCGCGTAAGGTTCAGCCGCAACCTCTCCATTGACTCCGGGGAACCGTCGTATTCTGGCGGGATGACGGAGCCCGCCTCAAAGCCCTCTTCCGTTACCATCGTCCAGCGGACGTCAGGACTCCAGAGGCTCTTCAGGCCATTCTTATTCACACCGGGAATATAAAAGATCTCGTCGGCGATCTGGCCGAGTGTGGACAGGTATTCGTCGTTGAAGATATCGCCTTCTTTTACTGCAACCGACACTTTCAGGCTGGTGCCACTGGCTCGCAGGTCGCGCATGTGTTCATTCATTTTCTGAACGAAGGGATGACCCTGCGGAATAAGTTTTGAAAAGCTGGCGTCCGGCTTCAGGTGATAGGCTTGCCAGGAAAGGAAAACCGTGGCCACCAGGAAAACCAGCAACAGTAGCGGCCGGTAACTGAATATCAACTTTTCCGGCAACCCGGCATCTTCCATGGCCGCGTAGCGCAACGGAACATTACTCATCGTCCTGACCTCCTGCATCCGTTACATCCAGCAACCTGGTTCCGCGCTCCCCGGTGGCCACGAACCGACCATCGGCCATGGCGGCGACACCAAACAGACCGTCTCGAACAGGCTGCACCATCGGCGCAAAAGTCTTGCCGTCATCACCGGTGAGCGTAGCGATGCCTCCCTGACCCACAAAAACCACCGAACCGGCTACCGCCTCAGCACCGAAAAGACTCCCCCGCACCAGACCGTCAACAGCGTTCCAGGTCATTCCCTGATCTGCACTACGATAAATGGTTCCCCGCAGGCCATAGGCGAAAACGCTACCTGTTTCAGGGTTGGACACCACGCCAAAAAAACTGCCGTCATAGCCTGTTTCGGCAACACGCCAGCTCTCCCCGGCATTGGTAGAGACAAATACCATGCCCCACTCCGAGGCGAGGTAAACGTTGCCAGCGCTATCGCCAACCACCCCGTTCAGGTGTAACTCGTCGGGGTTACCGACATAGTGGGACCAGTCGGCCCAATCGCGCCCCCCGTTGGCTGTGCGCAGCAAAGTGCCGTATGCGCCTACCGCCCAACCCTGCTCAGGCGTGGCAAACCAGACATCCATCAAGGGCGGGGCATAAACCGGCATGTCCAGTTTTTCACGGGCGTTTTCCAACGCCCACTCGGCTTCCTCAAGCGCTTCTTCCAGCGCCTCTACCCCATCGTCTCCGGCCTCAGCCAACTGCGCCTGCAGCTCCTGCACTCGTGATAGGGCGCGGCCCGCGTTGGTTTCGTTTATCCGCGCCTGATCGGCCAGGCCATCACGTTGCAGCGCCCAGATGCGGCCGCCGTCCTGGCTGTGCAGCACATTGCCATCGTGTCCTACCGCCCAGCCAGTTTTATCGTCGACGAAGAAAACCCGGGTTAGCATGACTGAGGTGGGCACCTTGGCCTGGGTCCAGCTCTGCCCCTGGTCTTGCGAGGTGAGAATATGGCCGCGTTCACCAACGGCCACCAGGCGTTTACCAGCAACAGCGACATCCAGCAACATAGACTGGGCCGCGCCCGGCGTCTGCAGCGAATACTCCACCTGAGCGCCAACGGCGAGGCTGGCATGGGCAATACCCAGGAACAGCGCAATTGCCTGCACGACTGCATACCGAATCATTCTATTTCCAACTCCCTGAACCGGCGTTTTATTTTGATACTACTGCCGATTCACACTGTTTGGTGACCGAGAGGAGCCGATACCAAATCATCAACACTGACGCATGGCTGCTCCTGTACGACTACATTCTTGCCACGCCTACTGCAAAGCGGCCTTGACCGAGGTCAACAACGAGTACTGAACCGACCACTTTTCAGGCCAGCGAAGTTAATCACCGCCGCATGGGCTAAGATGTTATCCAAATAGATCACCAACTTATGAAATCTCAGTTTATGAAAAGCAAATTTATAAAGACCATGACAGTGGCACTTTGGCTGGCGACCATCAGCGCTGGCCCCAGCCTGGCATTTGAACGCACCGAGATTCGCGAACCCTGTGCGGATTCCAGCCCCACCCGCAGGCCCATGTTCGGCGACCTGCATGTACATACCAGCTATTCCTTCGACAGTTATGTATCCAGCCAGCGCAATGACCCGTCTGCCGCCTACCGCTACGCTCAAGGCGAGGCCATCATCCTGCCTGACGCAGACGGTGAGCAGACCTTGAAAGCCCGTATTCAGCGGCCGCTGGATTTCACTGCGGTCACCGATCACGCGGAGTTCCTCGGGCCCATCAACCTGTGCACACAGGACTCTTCAAAGCTGGCTTACTGGCTCCCGGTGTGCATTGCCGGGCGCAGCGACTGGTACATTGCGCAACTGCTGGCGGCCCAGTACTGGACCCGGGTCGGGCTGGTTGATGGCAGCGATACCAAGGGCGAATCCATGGTCTGCAAGCTCGGTGACTGCGGTGTGGCTCACCGCGAGGCATGGCAGGGTATTCAGGATGCCGCCGAAGCACACTATGATCGCAGCGGGGAGTGCAGTTTTACGACCTTCATCGGCTACGAATACACCGACACACCCAACTATGCCAACCTGCATCGCAACGTTATTTTTCGCAACCAGCAGGTCACCGACGCGGCTATTTCCACCTACGACACCGGCTCAAGGAATGTACCGGAACTTTGGCGCCAGCTACGCCAGCAGTGTATCGAGGGGATTCCCGGGTGTGACGTGATGGCCATACCACATAATTCCAATCTCAGCCGGGGACTGATGTTTCCCGACCCGGCGACTGAGCAGGAAGCAAGGGAAAGATCCTTTTTTGAGCCTCTGGTAGAACTGGTCCAGCATAAGGCAGCCAGTGAATGTCGCTATGACAGGCTGGCTGGACGCGGACTGGACACAGAAGACGAGCTCTGTGACTTTGAACAGGTAGCGGCCGACAACCTGGCGATGCTGGGCACAATTCATGGCAAGGTACGCACCGACGAGGCGCGTCCCGTGGCCCTCGATGACTTCGGTCGTCGCAACATGATTCGCAACGTGCTCAAGGACGGGCTGTCGCTGCAGCGAGAAAGGGGCATCAACCCGTTCAAATTGGGTTTTATAGGCAGTACAGACACCCACAGCGCATCACCGGGCGGAGCCGAGGAGGACAACTACAAAGGGCACCTGGGGCGCCGGGACGCCGCATACCGCAACGTACAGGACCACTTTTTCGACAATCCCGGTGGCCTGGCAGTGGTGTGGGCAGAGGAAAACTCGCGCGATGCCATTTTCGAGGGAATGCGTCGCCGCGAGGCATACGCCACCAGTGGCACACGCCCCATCGTGCGTTTTTTTGCGGGCCGGGATCTGGACCCCGGGCTATGCGAAGACCCGGATATGGCGGCGAAAGCCTACGCCTCCGGTGTCCCCATGGGCGGCGAGCTGACCGCTACGGCACAGTCTCCGGCGTTTTTGGTCAGCGCCACCAAAGACCCCGGGGTGCCGGGTTCTCCCGGACTGGACCTGCAACGAGTGCAGGTGATCAAGGGCTGGCTGGACGCCGGTGGCGACACGCATGAAACAGTCTACGATGTCGCCGGCTCCGCTGATAACGGCGCCGGCGTAGACCCACAAACCTGCATACCCACTGGCACCGGCTATAAAAATCTCTGCACGGTGTGGCGTGATCCACAGTACAATCCCCACGAGTCCGCGTTTTACTATGTGCGCGTGTTGGAAAACCCGTCCTGTCGCTGGAGCACTCTGCAGTGCCAGGCGAGCGGCGTAAATCCGTTTGCCAGCGATTGCGCTGAGCAGGCTGCAGCGCAGACCGCTCTATTACAGGATCAGGGCGCCATCGGCGACGTGTTCGGCCGCTGTTGCCTGGACCCGGCAACTCAACCGTTTTATTCACCCACACTGCAGGAGCGGGCGTGGACTTCACCGATCTGGATCAACGCCAATAAGGAGTAAACTTGGCCAAGCAACAACGCACCGAACGCCGCTTTCGTGGCGCCAGAATGCCCACCGGCTCACATCCAGCTATCCGCAGGATCAAACGCCAGGGTATCGAACCGTCAATACACGGCAATAAACTGTGGAAGTCCAGTTGCCTGCTCATCGACTACCTGAAGAATAATCCGCCGGAGCATTTCCGGTCGGTTATCGACGTGGGCTGCGGCTGGGGCATAGCAGGTATCTGGTGCGCGAAAAATTTCGGTGCCTCGGTGACTTCAGTCGATGCGGACCCTGACGTGTTTCCCTTCCTGCAAGCCACGGCCGACATCAACGGCGTCGAAACGCAACACCTGGTATCGCGTTTCGAGAAGCTGACTACAAAACAGCTGGCAAAGTACGACATGCTGATCGCCGCCGATATCTGCTTCTGGGACGACCTGGTCAAGCCGGTAACCAACATGGTCAATCGAGCCGTAAAGGCAGGAGTGAAACAGATCCTCATTGCCGACCCGGAGCGCTCTCCCTTTTTTGAAGTTGCTGAACGCTGCGCAGACAAACACTGCGCCGAGGTAGTGGAGTGGCGCACTCGCGGCTCTATCGAGGCGTCCGGGGCCATCATGGTGATACACAACGCCTGAGATAGCCCTCCTGTTTGCCAGCAAGCCCTGACGTGCTCGCAGTGCGGCAGTAACAAGCCCTCTGCGTGGGAAAGGGGTGGTCATGGTGCCACCTCGAAGCGAATCGGCGATGACCAACTATTCAGCATGGGCGAACAATAATTAACCAACTTTATGGCGCGAAAGCGGCAACAATGATATAACGGCGCCTCTTTTTCAGCCCTGTGCAACACGGCCTTCGGGCACGGAAATATGCCATGAAACAACTCGGAATTCTCGACGCAGCCTTCATCAATCTGGAGCAGAGCAACACGCCTCAGCACGTTGGCGGGCTGGGCATCTATGACCCCTCCACTGCGCCTGGCGGGTTCGTGCGTTTCAAGGATGTCATCTCCAGCTTCGAGCGGCGCTTGAACAAACAGCCTCTTTTTCGCACTCGCCTGGTGGAGGTACCCGGAGGCGTCGATCGCCCCTACTGGGTAAAGGATGCCAACTTCGATGTGGAGTTCCACTTGCGCCATATCGCACTTCCGGAGCCCGGGGACTGGCGCCAACTGTGTATTCAGGTGGCACGCCTGCACTCGCGCCCGCTGGATATGTCACGCCCCCTTTGGGAGGCCTACATCATTGAGGGCCTGGACAACATTCCCAACCTGCCCAGGAACTGTTTCGCAATTTACACCAAGATGCACCACTCGCTGGTAGACGGCGCTGGCGGTTCTTCATTCATGGCGCTGATACACGATCTGGTCGCCAACCCTCCCCCTGAAGCGGATGTGGCAGAGGAGCCCAGACTGGTCGACGTCGAGCCCAGCGTCACCGAACTGCTCAGTAAAGCGACCGTCAATTCAGCAAAGAACACGCTGGGTTTACTGCGTGGCACGGTCAGGAATACGCTGGAGCTGGGACGCTACGCCTTCGATGTGGCGCGCAAGGACATTCCTGCACCCGATATTTCCGCGCCCAAAACCATACTCAACAAACCGGTGGGACCCCACCGGGTAGTGGATGCAACAGAATTCCCGCTGGCGGGGTTCAAAGACATCAAGAATGCCACCGACACGACCATCAACGACGTCGCGCTGGCGGTGGTGGGCGGCGCACTCAAGCGCTACCTGCAAGCCAAGGGCGAAAACCCCGAGGAGGGCTCGCTCGCTGCAGGCATTCCGCTGAACATGCGCACCCGGCGCGACACCACCGATGACAACAACCAGGTAGGCAGTGTTTATACCTCTCTACATACCGATGTCGAAGACCCTCTAGAGCGGTTGCGGGCTATCCACCAGTCGATGGCAGAGGCCAAGGAAAGTGGCGAACACAGCCCTCTGGTAGACGTGTTGAAGCTGGCCGGTGTGTTCTCACCCGCGATCACGCGCACAGTTGCGGGGGTCTGGTCGCGCAATGAACTGTCGAAATACCTGCCGGTAAACATTTCCACGGTAGTGACCAATGTTGCCGGGCCTGACTTCCCCCTCTACTGTGCCGGCGCAAAAATGGTCGACTACTATGGCCTGGGGGTGCTTACGCCCGGCATGGGTTTGTTCCACGCAGCATTCAGCTACGCTGGCAAGCTCACCCTTACCGTATTGGGTGACCGCACGATTATGTCCGACCCGGAATTTTACCATGACTGCCTGGTCGCTTCTTACGAGGAGCTGTATGCGGCGGTCAGTGATTCCCTGCCCACCAGCAAAGCCGTGAAAGCCAAGGCCAAGGTGGACGCCAGCCGACGCAAGCGCGCAGCCGTAGCCCAGGCGCAGCCAAAAGCGAAGCGCAAGGCCACTGCCCGCAAAAAGACCAAAACAAGCACGCCAGCGAAAAAGACTAAGACTGCCAGTAAGCAGGCCGCGGGGAGCAAGAGTACCCCTGTGAAGAAAAAGGCCGCGGCAAAAAAGAAATTGCCGGCAAAGAAGAAGGCCGCAGCCGCGAAAAAACCAGCCTCCGCGAAGAAGACGGCCACCAGGAAAGCGCCCACCAGGCGTAAATCCGCTGCGGCTCGTCGCGCTGGGGTGAAGCCAAAACTCGCCTGAAAAAAACCCGCCTTGCGGCGGGTTCGAAAAATAACTCTGTTGGACCTGGATGAGATGTCATCGGCAACCTCCTGACGGGACGCTGCCAGCCACGCTGTGCGAGGCTCATGTTGCGAGTTGCAATCATCCTATGCCAGCCTATGATATAGATGTAATGTATTTATATTATGCTGCACATGAATCAGGTTCATATCAGAGCTATGAATAGTCAGGAATTAACGAGAATAGACCTTAACTTATTGATTTCTCTGCAGGTTTTATTGGAGGAGAAAAACGTATCACGAGCAGCTGAGCGTCTTTTCATTACTCAGCCGGCAATGAGTAAAACCCTTTCGCGCTTGCGGGACCTCTTTGCTGACCCGCTTTTCACGCGCACAAGTCACGGCATGCAGCCCACGCCACGGGCACTGGAACTGTCGGCCGGGCTGGCCACTATACTGGGCGATATTACGCGCCTGGTTGCCGGTGACCAGTTCGACGCCTCTCAGTCAGACAGTGATGTCACCATCGCATTATCCGAGTCTATTGGCCTGACCTTGCTCCCCACGCTCGCCGAGCGCCTGCAATCCCGCGCCCCGCATCTCAACTTGCGCATCATCACCCGCGTTGAGAACCAGCTTGAGCAACTGGCACTGGGAAAACTGGATTTCGCAATCCACATCAAACAGGCCGGCTATGGCACGGCCTTTCGCATTCAGGAACTCGGTGGCGGCCCGCCGGCGCTGCTGGTGCGCAAGGGCCACCCCCTGTGCGGCAAACCCGCTGATCAAGCAATGCTCGCTGACTACCCGGTCATTCGATTATACGTATCCGACAGGGAGCAGATGGAGGCCGGAGATGTGTCAAAGTTCTTCACCCAAACCCGCTTCCCGGGGCAAGGGTCTCTGGAAATATCTCACTTGATGACAGCCATGGAAGTGCTGCGAAATACCAACTATTACATGCCCGCTCCGGGCTATCTGGCGCAAAACGAAGCCATCAGCAGGGGGATTACAGCCCTTCCCCTGCCGGGAGAAGAAAATGCCAGCCTCGACTATGTACTGGTTGCACACCAGCGCACGGAAAACTCGCCGCTGCACAACTGGCTATGGGAGCAGATCACCTGTACCATCCGCGAGCTGCGCCCGACGCAGCCGAGAAAACTGCGCCAGCGCGTTACCGCAAGACGTTAAACGAGGACAGTTCAAGCCTCATGAGCAAGAAAAAACGGCGCGAAATACCGCGTTTCAGGACACCCATTGTTGAAACCCATTGCCACCTCGATTACCTGGACGGGGAAGAGCTGGATGCGGCACTGACAAAATCGTCTGAGGTAGGGGTTGAGAAGATCATCACCATCGCAGTCTCTCCCGGCAATCTGGACACGGTACGAGAACTGGCCAATCGCCACGCCTCGGTATGGGGCACGCAAGGCATACATCCACACGAGGCCGAGCACTATAATGAAGACGTAGACTCACGCATCCGCGGGGCACTGGATGACAGCCGTCTGCTGGCGGTCGGCGAGATTGGCCTGGACTACTTCTACGACCACGCTGACCGTGCAGTGCAACGCCACGTGTTTGAGCAACAGTTGCAGATAGCAGCTGACATGCAACTACCTGTGGTGATCCACACGCGTGAGGCGGATGACGATACGCGCGCCATACTGGCCAACTTCTCCGGGCAACTATCGCGCAAGGGAGTCATTCACAGTTTCACCTCAGGTATGGCGCTGGCACAATTCTGCCTCGCCGAGGGCTTTATGCTCGGTTTCAACGGTATAGCCACGTTCAACCGCGCAGACAATGTACGCGACGTGATCGCTGCGACGCCGCCTGAACAGGCTCTGCTGGAAACGGACGCTCCCTACCTTACCCCGGTGCCGTATCGTGGCAGACCCAACGCGCCTTTCTATCTACCCTTCATCGCTGAACAGGTCGCTGACACCATGCAACTGGATGTAGAAGAACTGCTGCAACAGGTTTACCGTAACAGTCACCAATTATTTTTCGGGAACGCCTGATGGAATACCTCATAGGCCAGCGCTGGGTGAGCCACGCAGACGCACAACTGGGCCTGGGAGTGGTGGTAGATGTTGAGCCCCGACGCATCACCCTGAGCTTCCCCGCTGTCGGCGAGGAGCGCACTTACGCCAGTGACAATGCGCCACTCACCCGTCTGCGCTTCAAGGAAGGCGATCACATCAGCACTGTAGACGGGGTAGAGCTGATCGTCGGCTCAGTAGACGAGCACCATGGCCTGCTGATGTACACCGGCGTGGATCACCACGAGCAGCAGCTGACGGTATCTGAACTCGAACTTGACGCCTTCGTGCAGTTGACCACGCCGCAGCAGCGGCTGCTGAATGGACACTTCGACAAAAACGCCGACTTCGCGCTACGCGTGGCCACACTGCAACATACGGACCGCCTGCAGGGCAGTCCCGCCCGCGGCCTGATGGGTTCGCGCACCACCCTGCTGCATCACCAGTTGTATATTGCCAACGAAGTGGGACAGCGGCACGCGCCACGGGTGCTGCTGGCGGATGAGGTCGGTCTGGGTAAAACCATAGAAGCAGGCATGATCATCCATCAGCAGTTGCTTACCGGGCGAGCGAGCCGAACGCTGGTGCTGGTGCCACCGTCGCTACTGCACCAATGGCTGGTGGAGATGCTGCGCCGCTTCAACCTGCGATTTTCCCTGTTCGACGCCGAGCGTCTGGCGGGCATGGACGAAGGCAACCCTTTTGAAGCGGAGCAACTTGTGCTCTGCAGCCTGGACCTGTTTGCCGACAACAGCGCACTGCAGGCTCTCGCGCTGGATGCCCCATGGGATCTGGTGGTGGTGGACGAGGCGCACCACCTGCAGTGGTCAGGGGATGCGACCACCGTGGATACGGCCGACGTGGATACGGCCGACGTGGATACGGCCGACGTGGATACGGCCACCGTGGATACGGCCGGCGAGGACTATCGATTCGTTGAAAAATTAGCAGCGCACAGCGCGGGCCTGCTACTGCTCACGGCAACCCCCGAACAGATCGGCCAGGCAAGTCATTTTGCACGCCTGCGCTTACTGGACCCGTCGCGCTTTCATGATCTCGCTACCTTTAGCGAGGAGGAGCAACAGTATCGTCGCCTGAGTGAAATGGCCGATGCGTTGGAGCAGGGTAAGATACCCGACGACCTGCCCGCAGATCTGGATCGCAGTGAAAAGCCGGCACAATTGATAGAACAATTACTGGACAGGCACGGCACAGGCCGGGTGCTGTTTCGCAATACGCGTGCGGCAGTGGAAGGTTTTCCCAAGCGTGCCATGCATCGATACGCGCTGGCCCAACCGGAAGAATACGCGCACGCCAGCATGGACCTGGAAACATCGTTGCACCCTGAGCTGCCGTACATAGACGATAGCTGGCTGGACTTTGACCCGAGGGTATCGTGGCTGGAAAGCACCCTGAAGGCATTGCGCCCGGAAAAGGTACTGGTCATTTGTGCCCATGCCGACACGGCAGTCGCCCTGGAGCACCACCTGCAAATGCGCGCCGGCATTCGCTCCGCAGCGTTTTACGAGGGCCTGTCAATCATGGAGCGTGATCGGGCTGCGGCTTATTTTGCCGACGAAAATGGAGGCGCGCAGACCCTGGTCTGTTCCGAGATCGGCAGTGAGGGGCGCAACTTTCAATTCGCTCACCATCTGATTCTTTTTGACCTCCCGCTGAACCCGGACCTGCTGGAGCAACGCATAGGCCGCCTCGATCGCATTGGCCAGCAGCAAGATGTACAGATTCACGTCCCCTACCTGGAACACAGCGCGCAACATACCCTGCTGGACTGGTACGACCGCGGCCTGGATCTATTTCAGGATTCCTGCTCAGCGGGCTACATGATATTCCAGACTTTCCGTGACCGGCTGTTGCCCGAACTGGAACGCCGCAGCCCCGCGTTTGAAGAGTTGTTGACAGACTCCGCAGAATTCACCTTGCGTACGCGCAAGGAGCTGCGCGAAGGACGCGATCGTTTGCTGGAACGCAACTCCTGCAAGCGCGATATCGCCGATCAACTGATCAACGAAATCCTGACACTGGAGAGCGGGGACATACTGGAGCAGTATCTGGAAGCCTTGTGCGAAGCCTTCGGCGTTGACCAGGAATTTCACTCGGAACACACCCTGATCTTACGGCCTTCGGAACACATGCTCACTGGTCACTTCCCCGGAGTAGATGAAGAAGGCACCACCGTGACCTTCAGCCGGGAAAAAGGGCTGGCACGGGAGGACATGGAGTTCATCACCTGGGAGCACCCGATGATCCTTGAGGCAATGGACATGGTGCTCTCCACCGAGTTGGGCAACGCCGCAATTGGCACCATCAAATTAAAGGGCGTTCCGGCGGGCACCATGTTGCTCGAGGCCTTGTATACGGTGAACTGTGTCGCTCCCAGGGCGCTACAGGTGGAGCGGTTCTTGCCACTCTCCCCGCTGCGTCTGCTGGTGGATGCGCGTGGCAAACAACTCGCTGACCTGGTCCCCCATGAACGCCTGAACGCGCTGGTAGAACGGGTCAAAAAGTCTACCGCGCTGGCCATCATCAAACAGGTGCATAAGGAAGTGGATGCCAAAATGCGCCTGGCCAACGCGATGGCAGAAGCGCGGTTACAGGATATTCTCGCTGAGGCCAAACAGCGCATGCGCGCAGACCTTGGCGCTGAGCTGGCGCGCCTGGAAGCATTGCGCGAGGTCAATCCGGCCATTCGTGATGAAGAATTGCAACATGTGCGCTACCGCATGGATGAGTGCGCCCTGCACATAGACCACGCCAGCCTGCAGTTGCAGGCACTGCGACTGATTATCACTACCTGATCAGCAGTCAGCCCGGGCCTGCAAAGCCTGAGCCGCTCACCGGGGTGCCCTAGATAGGCAGGGGTATAAACACGGAACCGGCGGCGTGGACTACCTTGTTCACCCGGCGGTTATCCGCATCGCCGGCGATGCGTGCCATCATCTCCTGCAGAACGATCAGCTTGCCGAACAGACGCTCAAAGCTGAGATTATCCGTTACACCCCGGTACTCGCTGGTGACCAGCCAGGGCTCGCCATTGGGCTGCCGGTTATTCCGCAAACGCCATGCCAGCACTTCCACATTGTGCGCGCTGGTCCAAAGCGGTTCGACCGACAGGGTATCGAAGATGAAGTGTTCGTGGTTATAGCCATAGGCGTGACGCAGCATACCGCCCAGGCCGACAATCAGTGCAAACACACGGTCGCCGCTGAAATCCTGGCTGAACACCAGTTCCATGGCATCGGTTTCCTGGCGACCGGACAATTCAGCAAAGTCCAGTTTGCCCCGGTGTGTCTGCAACTGGGCCAGGCGCATCTCTATCGTCATGCCGGGAATCTTTGCCAGTTCGCCAGGGTTGCGCTTGTAGAGTTTGACCGCGAGTTCGCGCACCAGTCGACGCGTTTCCTCTATGAACTCATCTGTCACCAGATCCACGTCGGATTTGGCGATGTTCTTCAACTCATAGCTGGAACAGGCTCCCAGGCCAAGCAGTATCAAGGCAATAATCAGATTGCGCATAGTAATCAACCACACAGAAGCGGGGTCAGTCTAGCACGCCCAAGAGCATGCTCAGCGACGAATATTGAGCTGGGCCTCAAGCTGGATTTCATGCCCCACCTGCTCGCTTATCAATTGCTTAAGCTCATCCAGGTGAGCATTTTCAAGCCGCTCAGCCGAGCTGACAATGACCGAGACCAGGGGTGGATCGCCCAGGGTGGCACGGACATGAGAGACATACACCGCTTGATCCAGAACCTGGAACCTACCTTCCGGGACACGCTCTTCCAGCCTGCTGCGCTCCACCAGGTGGTCATACGCAACATACAGTGGAATACTGATCAACGCCGCCAGCGCCAGCGACACCCCCAGGCCTTTGCGCGCGCGCGTGAAAGGGGCAAAGCCGAGGACCAGAAACGTCAGGCTCGCAGCCAGGGCGATACCCACCATGTTGGTTGTCAGCAGCAGCAATGCGCCACGCGCCATCTGCCAGTCACCCCAGCCCAACCCGATGCCCGCCACACTGAGCGGCGGCACCAGCGCGACGGCAATGGCAACGCCGGCGAGGCTCTTGGCGATTTCCTCACGCGAATGGGCGTAAGCACCGGCGATGCCTGAAATGACGGCAACCATCAGGTCCAACAAAGTAGGCGACATGCGCGCCTGCATCTCTGCAGTCGCCAGGTCAAACGGCATCAACCAGGCCAGCACCACGGCACAGCCAAGGCCCCAGGCGGTGCCGATGGCAAGCGTTCTCACCGCGCCGCGCAGCAATGCCGTGTCCGATCTCGCCAGCCCCATCGCCAGCGACATAATCGGCGACATCAGCGGCGCCAGAATCATCGCACCAATAATCACCGGCGCGGAGTTGGCGTACAAACCAGCCAGCGCCAGCATAACGCTCAGCACCATCAATACCTGGTAAGAGGACGAGGCACGGGCATTCTCGCGCAGCGAAATAAACAGCTCGCGGTACTCCTCCTCGCTGGCGTGGTTGAACAAGGGCAGGTGTTTACCCGTCATCGCTCTTGCCGCGTCATCCACCGGTACGTGATTCAAGCGCACGGTTTCACGGCTGCTGGGTTTGCTTCCCTCAGACCTCGGGGCAAGTGCCGGGCCCGGCAACAAACAAAGCCCTCCCGGCTGCACTACCAGATCCAGTTCCGCAGCGTGAACCGGCTTGCCGTCGAGCAGATACTCAAAACCACCGGTGGACTCCAGGTGCAGGCGCTCGCTCTGCACCAGCGCCAGAGAACCCGGCAGCCTTGACAGGCTGATTTTGCCCGGCAACAACACCCGCAGCACCATCCACAAATAGGCGAGAATGCTGCGCGGAGCCAGGGCCAGCAACGACACCCGGCCATCCGCGATACTGAGATTGGCATCGAAGCGACGACCTACCAGGGAACTCTGGGTGTGGGCTACAGCCATCAGCCCCAGGGCTCCCATATTGACCGTCTGCTCCTTGGCGGTGGTGAGCCGGTAACTGCCAAGCGTTAATTTGCCCAGGCCTTTCAATGCCCCACGTAACAGGCTCCAGTTCGACTGGGGCCGGTTAATATCATAAGGACGCAACGACAGCACCGAACCGATCACCACCGATGAGAACACCAGTTCTCCGTTGCAGGTGAGTGCGTCAGCATCTATGGGCTCTGCCGCCTGGTAATGCTCGATCAACTGTGCGGGATTGCCCTTCACCCCAAGAGCGGCGCAGGCTGCCCTCGCTTCGGGGTGAACCAACAGCCCGATCACCCATTCCCGCGCCAGCACCAGATCGCCCAGTTCCCGGATCTGTTCATCCCCCAGCCACAGCAGCACCCGGGCCCCTGCCGCAATGGATTCACGTTCGGCGAAGGGCACCAGAACCAGTTCTGCTGCCGCCACCCAGGCGGCCGCTCTCTCGGAATCAAAGGAACTGTCGTGAATCAAATACCAGCGATGCGCGGCATCGCTATTCACGCCAGTTCTCCCAGCAGATCGTCAATGACGCGCTGCAGACGCTGCAAATCCCGAGGCTGTGACAGGCGATGGTCACCGGCTTTGACCAAATGTACCTCCACATCCGCAGACCCCAGTTTTTCCGCCAGCGTCAGCGAATGCTGCCAGGGCACGTCGTCATCGCACTGCCCGTGAATAAGGCGCACGGGCAGGTCAATGTCGATACGCTCTCGCTCCAGCAAACAATGCTGCGCGCCCTCCTCCAGCAGTTGCTGGCTTATGCGGTAAGGCTCGCCGTCGTCATAGCAATTGTCGATGGAGCAAAAACCGGATAGTTCCAGTTGCAGCATTTGTTCAGGACCGAGCAATCCGTTGCGCAGCGACTGGGTGAAGTCAGTAGCGGTGGCAATGCCGACCAGGGCGCAGGCTCTTTGCGGGCGCGCCAGCGCCAGGTGCAACATGATCCATCCTCCCATGGATGAACCCACCAACAACTGCGGGCCTTCGGTTACCTGATCAAGGATGGCGAGGGCGTCATCGATCCAGCGGCCGACTGTGCCCTGTTCAAATGCGCCACTGGAGGCACCGTGGCCAAAGTAGTCAAAACGGGTGTACTGGCGACCCTGATCGGCACACCAGGCATCCAGGGCCGACGCTTTGTCGCCCTGCATGTTGGAATTAAAGCCACTGAGAAATACGATGCCCGGTTCGCAGCCCTCGCGGTGCTCATAGGCAAGCTGCTGGCCGTCCTCTCTGGGCAGCATCATGCCTGCTGTCTCTGCATCCACAGCGACAGGCCCTGCGCATTCAGCTGCGCGTCGTGGCGAAATCGCTCGCGCAGGCCGGTCATATCCACGCCGGGGTTCATGTCAGCTACACGCGCTACTGAATAGTCCATTATCGCTTCCTCCATGGCCGACACCTCACCGGCACAATCACGACTGATCCGCAGGTAGTCATCAACCTGCTGCACCAGCCTGCGCTGCTTATCGTCAGTATAATCCAGGGCGCCGTAATGCGTCAGAAAGATGCGTTCGGGTTTCGCTTCAGCCAGCAGTTGCAGAGACGCTTTCAGTTCCTCGGGCCTGAATTGCGTGGGTGTCGTACTGAGCATGGAAAAATCCCCACCCGCAGTGCGCAGCCAGTGATAGGAAACACCAAATACATCGCCGCTGAACCAGCCCTTGCTGGCCTCGTCCCAGACGCAGAAATGGTGGTCTGCATGGCCCGGCGTGTGTCGCAGCAACAAGCTGCGACCACCAAATTCGACGCGCTGTCCGTCGGCCACCTCGAGCACACGCTCAGCTTCAACCGGAATTATCTCGCCGTAGAGTCGGGCAAAGGCCTCGGCACCATAGATCGCGCGCGAGCTCCGCACGAGCACGGCGGGATCGATCAGGTGCCTGGCGCCTCGCGGATGCGCCAATAGTTGAGCATTGGGGAAGCGTTGCATCATGGCGCCGGCACCGCCAGCATGATCCAGGTGAACATGGGTGGGAATAACGTAGCGAACCTGTTCGCTGGCAATGCCCCGGTCATCCAGCAAAGCTTCGAGTACGGGCACCGAGTACTGCGTACCGGTTTCCACCACAGCGTATTCGTCATCGCTCTCGAGCAGATAGAAACAGGCCACACCCGGATCCAGATAACCCGCATCAATCCGCGTAATACCAAAGCCAAGCTCTTCCGTGGCAGCTGCTGCCATGTGTTACTCTCCTGAGTGTGTGACGCATCCGGCAACGCGAATGCAAAAGCGATATTATGGACCACTACAAGCTGAATGTTGAAGAAACCAAGGCAATGATTCCACCTGCTCATCCACACCTCTTTGTGACTGTTTGTATTGCCACGCTGATGGCGATGATTGCCGTCAGCTCCGCCAGCCTTGCCCAGCCCCTGGTTCTGGAAGAGGACGTGTCTGGGCTGCAGGCTTCGGTAACCGCCGCTGCCGGGCTGAGCGAGCAGACCCGCGAAGAACTGCTCAAGCAACTTGACAATACCCGGCAGCAGATAGAAGCCAGAGACACGTTTAACGCGCGCGTCGAACAGTTCAGGGCGCTTATGTCCAGCAGTGAACAACGGGCGGAGCAGTTTAACCTGAAGCTGGAGACAGCCCGTGCAAATGGCGACGCGGCGGAGAAATTGCTGCCCGAAGATGCCACCGAGCAAGAGATTCTGGGCCAGATAACACTGCTCAGCGCCGAGCGTCAGGCACTGGGCGACAGGCGTACTCAACTATTGCAGGAAACAGATCAATTACCATCCCGGCGCGCCGAGTTGCAGCAGCGACTGGTCACACTGCAACAACAGAACGAGGAGAGTGCAGCAGTTGCCTCCGCGAGCACGCTTGAGCAGCAGGTAGCCCTTGCGCTGAGCACGGCGCGCCGGCAGGCAGCGGAGGCAGAGCGCCAGGCACTGGAGCTGGAGGTTCTCAGCGAACCGGCGCGCTCACGGGTCAATGCCGCTGAACGCGCATGGTTGGGCTATGCCATAGACCGGGCCGACGCCAGGCTTGAACAGCTGAACAAGGCTCTGGAAGCAGCGCGCGGCAGCGCTACGGCAAGGCAGCTGCAAACCACCAGCGAGCTGCAGTCGCAACTGGTGGATCAGGACCCACGGCTGCAACAGTTTGCACAGCAGAATCATGTACTGGCCCGACAACTGCTGGACCTCACGCTGTCCAACGACACCGCGCGGCAGCGAGGCCAGCGGCTGCAGTCGGAACTGGAAAGTATTGAACAGGACTCGCTGCTGATGCACCGGCGACTGCAGGTGGCCGGCCGCAAGGAGGTTCTTGGCAGGGTAATGATCACCCGGCTGGACAACCTGCCCGACACAAGCCTGATGAAACGGCAGATCGATGAGCGCAACACATTCATTGCCGATACTTCGATGACGCAGATCGATGTGGAGGAGGACTTCCGCGCAATCAACGAAAGGCAGGACTACCTGGACAGTCTATTTCCCGATATGGGGGAATGGCAGCCTCAGACCATCCAGCTGGCCAACACCCTGGTGGACCAGAGAACCGAGCTACTGGAAGAAAATCTGTTAAGCCTTGGCACCTTGTTACACCGACTGCTGGAGAACAACGAGCAGGCCGTGCAACTGGTGAACGCCACCGAGACCTTCCACAAGTTCCTGCTGGGTAATCTGCTGTGGGTGCGCAACCTCAACTACCTTGATGTTGACGCGCTGCAACAGCAGCTGGCTCTCACCCTGAGTGCCAGCGCCTGGTTAGCGCTTCCGCAACAGCTGCTTTCCGGCTACGAAGCGCAGCCATGGTCAACGGCTTTACTGGCGCTGCTGCTCCTGTCCTTGTTGCTGCGCTGGCGATTGCGACCGGTATATATCCGCATGCTCAGGAAACCCGTGCTGATCAGCGGCGTAACACTCTGGCACATGGTAGCCGGGTTGATCCTGTCAGCATTGATAGTTCTGCCCTGGCCATTGTTGCTGTATACCATGGGTGTGATTCTTGCGGCCGCAGACCCCGTTACCGAGTTCAGTGAGGCCTTGTCTCCGGCACTGGGATTCACCGCGGGGATACTTTACATCCTGTTACTGACTCGCCTTATTGCCAGCAAACACGGGGTTGGCCGCCGCTTTTTAAAGTGGGATGCACGGACACTGGAAAGCCTGCGCAAGGAGCTGAACTGGGCCGGCCCCATCTTCTGTCTGGTCATGTTGGTAGACGTGTTCTCTTTCCACCTGAAAGTCGTGGTCAGTGGGGGCCCTCTGGGTGCCCTGGCGACCATTGCGATCGCCGCCAGTATTATCCTGCTGGGCCTGCGCTTGCTGGGCCAGGAGCAGTTCAACGTTAATCGACTGTTGGTTGTCAGCCTGCGCGTGATGATTGTGGTCGCCGCTGCCGTCATTGCCATGCAACTGATGGGCCTTACTTTTGCCGCCGACATTTATCTGGTCGCGCTGATACGGTCGGTGATCATTCTGGGCCTGATAAAACTGGTCGCCGACCTGTTGCAGCGATGGCTGCTGATTTTGCGGGCACGGCTCGAAAGAAAAGCCCGTTCTGAACAGCGAACCCTGGACGATGGCATGACCCCATTGCCGGAAGATGAAGGGCTGGTCGATGTGCCCTCGCTTTCCGAGGCGCACACCAAGCTGTTGTCGCTGGCGCGCTTTCTCGCTGCCGGGGCCGCCCTGTTCATCATCTGGTCACCCAGCTTGCCGGCATTCACCCTGTTCGACTCCGTTACCCTTTGGCAGGTCACCGACAGCACCGACCCCACTGGCGGTCTGCGCGCAATCACCCTGTTTGATCTTTCGCTTGGCGCCATCATTCTGGTTGTCACTGCGCTGATTACCAAAAACCTGCCATCGATCAGTGAAGTGTTCATGCGCGAGTGGTTCAACATGAGTGCTGGTGCGCGCTATGCGACCAGTATCTTGCTGCAGTACCTGGTCATTGCCGTTGGCGGTTCGCTCTTCCTGGGCACGATAGGATGGGAATGGGGCAAGGTACAGTGGCTGGTGGCGGCGATGGGCGTGGGTATCGGTTTCGGCCTGCAGGAAATCGTTGCCAACTTTATCAGCGGCATCATTATCCTGTTTGAGCGCCCGGTGCGCGTGGGCGACATCATCAGCGCCGGCGGGGCCGAGGGCACAGTGAAGAAGATCAATCCGCGCGCCACCATCATCGAGACGTTTGACCGCAAGGAACACCTGATTCCCAACAAGGAACTGATCACTGGCCAGGTGATCAACTGGACACTCTCCGACGCCGCCGTCCGCGTTATCATTCCCGTCGGCATAGCCTATGGTTCCGACGTAAGGCAGGCGTTGGCGCTGCTGATTGAGGCGGCACAAGAGTCGGAAAACGTGCTCGGCGATCCGCCACCCAAAGCATCCTTCGAAGACTTTGGTGATAATGCACTGGTCCTATGGCTGCGTTGTTACGTCGCTGAAGATCGCGTCGCGACCTGGACCGATTTACGTGCGGTAATCAACGACAAGTTCGCCGAGGCCGGTATCGCCATTTCCTTCCCGCAGCGAGACGTGCACCTGGACACGGTGGAGCCGCTGCAAGTGGAAGTGAGGCACCTGGGTACAGGTACCGGGCCCGATTCAGAGGCGATACCAGATCGGTGAGGTGTAGGCCCGCTCCTGGATACTGTCGTCAAACTCGACGGAGATATCCCGCTGCAAGGCGACCGCATCATACAGTGAGTGGCGAGGTGTCGGTATCTGCAACACGCGGGCGTAGTAGAACGCCTGCTGCTGCGGCTGGAACTGCGGATCCTGCCAGCGCGCTGCCAGTCGTTCTGCCCCAATCGTGTTGCTGTAACTGGCGGTTGCCGCGTCCACCGTATCACCCACTGCAGGCAGCCTGCCCCGGGCATCGGGGCGGCGGTTGCCAGACCAGGCCACGTCAAACACCTGCTCCTGACTGCGACCCTCGTCATCCAGCCAACCCTTGACGATCTGGATGCGATCCAGGTTGGCGCCATCGGCTTCCTTTTCCGCTATCACCAGGAACTCGGGCGACGCCGCATGGGCTCCGCGAAGCTCACCGCCCATGGGTACACCGCTGGCCACCGCCTGCTGATAAAGCTCAGCACTGTCCAACAGCGCTTCACTGTAGCCGTTGCCGGCGAAGAAACGCACCGCTATGCGAGGGCCACTGGTTGCATACACTTCACGTCGCTTGAGTGCGGCGACAATAGCCTCGCGGGTGTTTTCCTCGGCCCAGACGGCGGCAAGCCCGGATGCGGACATATTCCATCCCTTGGGCCTGCCCTGCCCATCCACCTTGACCAGGCCTTCCTTATTCGCGGGGATGCTGTCGGCGGCGAACTTGCCGTGAAAGTTGTCCTCCTCGGCGCCCGCCAGGCCTGAATGCGCATCGCTGGAACCGATCAGACCGAACTGGTAGGGGTTCTGACCCAGATCCTGCTGCAGTTCCAGACCCAGGCGCAGGGCTGAACGAATGTAGTCAGACTGCGATGCCACATACGGCGCGCGGTCGCGCTGGATATAGAACGGAAAGGTTTCAAAATCGGCGAAGGGATCCTCAGGCGACAGGTCCGGATGCGTTTCCGAGTCGCCCTTGATCTGCGTCACCTCAACGACCTGCTCCCAGCGCATGCGGGCGGCCGCATACTCTGCCGACAAGGGCTTCCCGCGCAAGGTCCGGGTGTCAAACATATAACCCTTGGAAATATTCGAGTTATGCGGAATGGCAATGAAATCAGCGCCAGTCTCGCTACTGGTCGCATCCAGCCAGGCCCAGAGATCTTCAGGGAATGAACTGTCCAGGAAACTGAAGGGCATATAGCGCTGCGCCTGCTCTGCGCCGGAATCGGTGATCACGATGCGGTGCAGGTTGGCTCCGCCGTTATTGGAGCTCCATTCCCAGCCGATCAAGGCGCTGAATGTACCGGGTTCGTTGGCGGCGTCTGCGGCGGCGGTGGTAGCCGCCCAGGTGGCCCGGGACACGTCTGGCAAGGGCGGAATGCCACCAATTTTGAACCCCTCTTCCTGCAGGCGCTCACCCGCTTCGAGCGGATCCTCAGCGGTGGGCAGGCGTGACCCAAATAACAGCGGCCCCCATTTGGATCCCACACCAGCCTTGATAACCAGCGCCGAAAACCACGCATAGACCGAATCAATCACGCCCAGGTCCTTCGTGGGGACCCAGTCCTCGTAGACATGGCGCACTACACCCAGGAACTCCGCATGATCTGACACCACCAGAAAGTCCAGGGGTGTACCGATCTGCACGCGCGCTCCATGGTAGGGGTGCACCACGGGCATTCCGCGCGCATATCGGTACGCGGCAGCAGGGTCGATGGTCCGGTTGCCTATGGTAATGGCATCAAATGAATTGCTGGTGTGCAGGTGCGTGTCACCCCAGAGCAACTGCTTGCCCTGGGCGGCAGCAAGGGGGGCAGCCGTCATCAACACGGCCAGCAGCAGGATTCGTCGCATTTCAGCTCTCGTTATTATGATGAGGTGAAAATACTACCACGCGTACTGCTCTATCGGGTGAGCGTCAGCGTCCTTTCCATTGCGGCGCACGCTTTTCAAGAAAGGCCGCGGCACCTTCAGCGGAATCCTCACTGGCGATACAGATTTGCTGGAGGTCAGCCTCGTGGGAGATCACCTTGTCCAGGTCTGCCTCGCAGGCCTCGACCACGGCGCGTTTGGCATAGCGCAATGACAGGGGCGCGCGGGATGCCAGCTCGCTGGCCCAGGCCAGGGTGGATTCCAACAGTTCACCACTGGGCACCACTCGATTACACAAGCCCCACTCCAGACATTTGGCCGCCGGCAGCTTTTCCCCGGTGGCGATAATTTCATAAGCGCGCTTGCGACCTATGGTACGCACCAGATGCCAGGTGGCACCGCCGTCGGGCACCAGGCTGATCGCAGTGAACGCCTGGTAGATATAGGCATCCTCCGCCATCACCGTGAGATCACAGACCATGGCGAAGGCGCTGGAAATACCCGCCGCTGGGCCATGTACCGCACTGATCCAGGGTTTGGGTGCCTGGTAAATTTCCAGCATCACCGGCTTGTATTCCAGGTTCAGCTGATCGTCGACCCGCCAGTTGGGATCAGACATGGGTGTTTCAGCGAGGTCTGCTCCGGCGCCGAAACCGCGGCCGGCACCAGCAAGCACGACCACGCGTATGTCATCATCACTGTTGACTTCACGGGCAGCCAGCAGAATGTCGCGACGCAGGGCCGCGTCAAACGCATTGAGGGCCTGCGGGCGGTTCATGGTAACGATGGCGACCGCGCCCCGGCGCTCCACCGCTACCGACGGATAGTCAGTCATTTTTTTGTCCTCAGCTTATCGCCCCTTTGCCTTGCAGTTGCTCCAGTTCCTGCTCGGCAAAGCCCATTTCCGCCAATACCGAACGGGTGTCGGCGCCAAGGCCAGAGCCGGAATTTCGCACTTGCGAGGGCGTGCGGGAAAAACGCGGTGCAGGTGCCGGCTGGGTCACTCCGTCCACGTCTATGTAGGTCTGGCGGGCAACGTTGGCCGGATGTTTTGCCGCATCGACCAGGTTGAGCACGGGTGCGAAACACACGTCGGTACCCTCCATCAGTTCGCACCACTGCGCCTGGGTTTTCTGTTTGAAGATGTCCGCTATCTTCTCTTTCTGTTGTGGCCACAGCGCGGGGTTGTTCTGCTCGGCGAAATCATCATCCGACAAACCCGCCTTCTCTTTCAGCAGCGCATAGAACTGAGGTTCGATCGAGCCGATGGAGATGTACTCGCCGTCGGCACATTCGTAGGTGTCATAGAAGAAGGCACCACCGTCAAGCAGGTTGGATTCACGCTGCGTGGCGTCCCACATACCCAGCGCCTCAAACCCGTGGAACATCCACATCAACTGTGCGGCACCGTCGACCATCGCTGCATCTATCACCTGGCCCTTGCCTGAGTTGGCCGTTTCCAGCAGCGCGGCAAGTATCCCGTTGACCAGCAGCATGCCGCCACCACCCATATCGCCAACCAGGTTGAGCGGCGGCACCGGCTTCTCGCCCTTTCGTCCCATTGCGAACAAGGCACCCGTGATGGAGATATAGTTGATGTCGTGTCCGGCTGCCTGGGCCAGGGGGCCCTCCTGCCCCCAACCGGTCATGCGAGCAAAGATGATCTTCGGATTACGTTTCAGGCAGACGTCCGGCCCTATGCCCAGTTTTTCGCACACACCCGGGCGAAAGGGGTCGATGATGACATCGGCGTTCTCCAGCATCCGCAGTAGCGTTTCTACACCGTCAGGGTCTTTCAGATTCAACGCAACCGATTTCTTGCCACGCGTGCTCACGTCCTTCATGTGCAGCTCCGGCGCCGTGCCGGCACGGTCGATGCGGATAACCTCCGCGCCCATGTCAGCCAGAATCATTCCACCCATAGGAGCGGGACCGATCCCCGCCAGTTCCAATACTGTATAGCCGTTCAACGGTCCCATGATCTGCTCCTTAACGAGGCTGCATGCGAATTGCACCATCAAGGCGAATGCATTCAGCGTTCAAGTAGTCATTTTCAGCAATAAACACCGACAAATGAGCGATTTCCGCGGGCTTGCCCAAACGCTGTGGATAGCATACTGACGCTTCCAGTGACTTGTAGGCCTGCTCGGGTAACGACTCAAACAGCGGGGTATGAATAAGGCCGGGTACAATGGTGTTGACGCGAATGCCATAACTGGCCAGGTCTCGTGCCATCGGCACAGTCATGCCGATCACACCACCCTTGGAGGCGGAGTAAGCCACCTGACCCACCTGACCCTCATAGCCGGCGACGGAAGCGGTATTGATGATCACACCACGGCCGCCATCATCGTTGAGCGGCTCATTCTTTGACATTGCCTCCGCGGCGAAGCGGGACACATTGAAGGTGCCGACCAGATTAATATCGATTACGAGTTTGTACTGGTCCAGCGGGAACACGCCATTTTTACCATAGGTCTTGCAGGCGTTACCGATACCGGCGTAGTTGTTGCAGATGTGCAACGCGCCAAACTTTTCTACCACGCCGGCCACGGCGTTCTTCACGCTGTCCTCGTCGGCAACGTTGACATTCCAGAAGGCCACCTTGTCCTCACCGAGTTGGCTGATCACCTCCTTGGCGTTGTCTTCGTTCATGTCGAAAATGGCAACCTTGGCGCCTTTGGCCACGTAGGCTTCCACAGTGCCTCGGCCAAGGCCGGAAGCACCACCAGTAACAATGGCCACTTTACCGTTCAGATCCATCTCATTTCTCCTTTTACTCTATTGGGGTTTAAAAGTTACGGGTATTAAACGGAACATAATCATCGCCAAGGCAGTCGCGCCCGATAATCAGCTTCATTATCTCCGAACTGCCCGCATAAATGGTCGAGATCTTGGCATCCGTGTACTGCCGGCTGATGGGGTACTCGTCCATGTAGCCGTGCCCGCCATGCAACTGTACGCCCAGCTCCGCAGCCTTGACCTGCAGTTCGCTGGTATAAAGCTTGGCTTCAGCAGCATCCACGGCTGAGAACGTACCCGCATTGAAGGCCACCACACATTGATCCACATAGACCTGCGCGATGTCCAGCTGCATACGCATTTCAGCCATCGTGAACTGCGTATTCTGGAAGGCAGCTACCGGCTTGCCAAAGGCCTTGCGTTCCCTTACATATTCATAAGTGAGATCCCATGACAACTGCGCGCTCGCCAGATACCCCGCTGCACCCAGCAAACGTTCCTCCGCCAGGCCCATCATCAGGTAGACAAACCCTTTACCCGGCTCACCCAGCACGTTTTCCTTGGGTACTTTCACGTCGTTGAAGAACAGTTCTGCCGTATCCTGTGCCTTCAGACCCATTTTCTTCAGGTTACGCCCCCGCTCAAAGCCCTCCATCCCTCTTTCCACCAGGAACAAGGTCATATGGTGGGGGTTGTTCTCGGGATCTGTTTTGGCAGCGACTACCACCAGGTCAGCGTTGATGCCGTTTGATATGAACGTCTTCGAGCCATTTAGCACCCAGTGGTCATCATGCTCTACTGCCTGGGTGCGCATCCCTGCCAGGTCAGAACCGGCGTCCGGCTCGGTCATGGCGATCGCCAGGATGCACTCACCGCTAACACAAGCGGGCAGGAAGCGCGCGCACTGCTCCTCGCTGCCAAAACGTGTCAGGTAGGGCCCTACCAGCCGGCTGTGCAGGGTATTGAACCAGTCGCCGCAGCGGGCGTACATGGTCTCCTCGATAATGATCTGCTCAAAGCGGAAATCCTCATCGCCCATGCCGCCAAAGCGTTCCTCTGGCCAAACCATCAGGAACCCCTGTTCTCCCGCCTTGCGAAAGGCGTCACGATCAACGATTCCAGCCTCACGCCACGCCTCCATATGTGGCACAATCTCTGCTGCGAGAAACTTTCGATAAGCATCACGAAACATATTTTGCTCTTCGGTAAACTGTCGCGACAGCATTGCAGGGGACCTCTCACTCAGCATGTTTGGAAGGGCGCTCAGTATGGTAAGCGCCAACGCTGGCAACAATGACCGCCCCCTACAAATTAATTGACTGGAACTGACAATGACCTGGGCCCACTGACAGATGGTGCAAATTCTCCCGGAAAACTGGGCGGTGCTGCATTTAGGGATGATTTTCACCCTCACGCTAGCACAGCTTCTGGTGGTCTACGTGTTGAGCGATTCACTTTCGCCACCGGCCGGACTGGGGCTGTTCACCGTGTATTTCATGGCTGCGCTGCTGGGGTGGATCGCGTTCACCTTGCAACAGGGCACGGTGACACCGACCGGCGTGGACGTGCCGGCCGTGGCGGCCATACTCAACAGTTACCTGCTGTTTCTGGCAGCCGGCCAACGAGCCAGCATTCAGCTCGGCCGCATTGCGCTGGGTGTTATCTGTTTGCTGGGCTGCCTGAGCGTATTTTTTCTTTCACCACAACCCATGTACATCGCCCAGAGCGGGCTCTCGGCCCTGTTCTTTTGTGCTGCGGGGCTGATCTGCGCCCGGCGTGCCTACTCCAGGCGCAACGTGGGTGACGGCATGATTGCCAGCGCCGCGTTACTGGTTGTGGTGGCACTACCGGTTGCCCTGTACCAACTTTTGGCAGCAGAGAACCTTCCCCTGGCACGCGTCATCACCTTTGGTGCCTACAGCTGGTCCTTTGTGCTGCTGGTGACAGGCTTTCTCACCAGTGTGCTGATCGAGTATCAGCAGCACCTGTCGCATCTGGCAACGCAGGACCCTCTCACCGGGCTGCTCAATCGGCGCGGGCTGGATGAAGCAATGCGCGTCAGTCTTGCCAGGGCGCAACGGCAGGACCTGCCCACCTCGGCAATCACGGTAGACATAGACCACTTCAAGAACGTCAACGACAGCTTTGGCCACGACACCGGAGACCAGGTTCTGCGTGAGCTGGCTGCGATTCTCGAGCGCATGTGCCGCGCCAGCGACGTGGTCGCACGCATGGGCGGCGAAGAATTTGTGGTCATTTTACCCGACACGGAACTGACAGCCGCACGCAGCATCGCCGAGCGTATCTGCCAGACCATAGGACAACAACCACTGCGAATAAACCAGCAATCTATCCCGGTTACCGTCAGCCTGGGACTGGCCAGCGCGCACGGCGATGTAAACCTGGAGAGTTTGTGTAACCAGTCTGACAGCGCCATGCACCTGGCCAAGCGTGGAGGCCGCAACCGGGTAGCGGCCGTGGGCTCAAATCCGGTGGTGTTCAGTAACAGCCCGGCTGAAGCGGGCAGCTAAGGTAATCCATGCGCGATTATTCCATTTCCGTTTACTTTGCCAGGGCCGTACTGAAAAACGCCGTGGCGCAGGGTCTGGACCCGATCAGCCTGCTGCGCGAAACACGCATTTCGCCGCGCCTGCTACTGGAGGAGGACGCCCGAATTTCGGTAGAGCGCTTCGCCGACCTGCAGGTCAACACCATGCTCGCGATGAACGACGAGGCGCTGGGGTACGTTTCACGGCGCCTCCCGGTGGGCTGCTGGTCGATGATGTGTCACGCCGTGATTGGCTGCGAAACGCTGGGCCAGGCAATGGCGCGGTATTGCCGTTTTTACCAGTTGTTTGAATTTGGTGTGCAGCCTTTTTTGAGTATTGAAGACGAGGAAGCACGAATATGCGTGGTCAACGCCGATGACAGGGCTGCCCCCGACCCCTACATGCTGGAGTTGCTGCTGTTCAATGCCCACCGTTTCGCCAGCTGGCTGATTCAGGAGCACCTGCCCATGCAGTGCGTACAACTGGCCTATCCGCCGGCAACGCAGATGCGCGAGTACCGCGCCATGTTTCTGGGCAACCCCATGGAGTTCGAGGCGCAGCACTCCCAGCTGGTGTTCTCCAGCACGCTGCTGGAACGCCGGATCACCCAGACTGAGCAAAGCCTGCGCCACTTCCTGCGGCACCCGGTACTGATGCTGCTTACCCAGACCTATGACCAGAACAGCTGGACTGCTCGCGTGCGCGAAGCGGTTCACCAGAACCTCGTGGATATGCCGGAGCTTAACGATGTTGCCGCCATGCTGGACGTTCACCCGCAGACGCTGCGACGGCGGCTGTCTGCGGAGGGAACCACTTTCAAGGAAGTAAAAAGCCAGGTACGTCGGGACACCGCCCTGCACTTCCTGGGCAAACAGGGGCTGTCCATCGAGGAGATTGCCCACCGCGCCGGCTTTTCCGAGTCATCCGCGTTTATCCGTGCATTCAAGGGGTGGACCGGGGTCACGCCCTACACGTATCGTAAGGGATTGTAGTCATGCGGGCACCGGGATCCTGCTCTGGCCTCTGTCATCGCCAGTCGCAAAGTCGGTGCCCCGCTTGTTGAGGTGTCAAACAATGGCTGTAGCATCAGCAAGGAGCAGGACGTGGTTGTAAAAGCAGTGCGCGGCCTGGCGGCGATTTACCTGATTTATGTGTTGCTGGCTGTGCTGGTGGTGATGCCGGCCGCGAACATACTCGCCCCCTGGTATATGCAGGAAAATTACGGTCGCGAGCTGCGCACAGACATCATTCTTTTCAACCCCTTTACTTTCAATGCCGAGGTGCGCGGGGCGAGCCTCGCGGAGCCGGACGGCAGCCCATTTGCTGCATTTGACCGGGCCAGCGTCAACCTGTCACTGGCCAGCCTGGTGCGTGAGGGCATTGTGCTGGACGACGTCAGCCTTCTGGGGTTGAGCCTGCATCTGCGTCGTACGGGCGAGGAGACCTTCAACTTTTCCGATCTGTTACCCCCCGCCAGTGCCGAAGCAGAAGCAGATAGCGACGCACCCATACCGGCTGTCACCATCAATAGACTCTCTTTCACCGCTCAGCGCCTCCGCCTCAGCGATGAAACCCGGGCAGAGCCCTTCAGTACCCATTACGACGGCATTTCCATCAATGTAAGCGAACTGTCTACCGTTATAGAAGAGGGCAAACCCTACCGCATTTCCGCCAGCGCGGAATCGGGCGGCGTACTCGACTGGCAGGGTACCGTATCCATTCCAGCCGCTCACAGCGAGGGCAAGCTCGCCATCACCGGCCTCAGCCTGAGGCCGCTATGGCGATTTGCCAAACCCTGGCTGAATTTTGAACTGCAATCCGGTGAGCTCAGCGTGCAGGGTGACTACAGCCTGTCCTGGACTGAGGAAATTGATTACAGCGTGCGCAACGGCAAAGTGGAGCTCAAGGCGCTGGATCTGCAACCGCTACAGCCCGGGCAGCTGGCCGATACCGGGGTCACACTTGGCCAACTGGCTATCAGTGATATCAGCGTGGCAGGCAGCGAACAACGAGTGGGTGTGGCTGAAGTCCTGGTTGACGGCCTGGACATAGCCGGATGGAGCGAGGGAGCACAGGTAAGTCTTGCGAAACTTTTCGCCCCACGCAACCTGCCCGCGCCAGACGATGACGCCCCCGATGACGAAGCAGGCAGTGATTGGCAACTGCAGGTGAGCGATATCCGGATGCAAAACGGCGGTTTGCGGTGGCGCTCGGAGTATACCGAACCGCCGCAGCTGGTGGTGTCCCCGCTCAATGCCCGCATTCAGGACGTCGCCTGGCCATTGCAGGGCGACTCGCCACTGTCTCTGGCACTGACGATCAACGACACCACGCAATTTGCCTTGGATGGCGTGCTGGCACTGGATTCAGGGCGGGGCTCACTGAACTATAAGCTGGAGACGCTGCCGCTGGCATGGTTCAACCCCAATTTGCCGGAAGCGCTTAAAGCCAACATCACTGCCGGGCATCTGGATGTAACGGGTGACGTGTCACTCAATGAATTCCTGCCTGAGACGGTGCAACTGGGCGGTAGCATCAACGGCTTTTCAGGGCAGATGCAAGGCGCGGAGGAGGCACTTACGCGCTGGGACACCGTGCGCTGGGAGCAACTCAGGGTCAACCTGGAGGAGCGTCAGGTATCTCTGCAGAAACTGGTCATTCACGACTACGAAGGACGACTGCATATTGCCAAAGACGGCAGTATCAATGCCTCCAGAATCTGGCAGGAAGAGGTGGGGGAGAAGGCAGGAGAAATTGCTCACGACCTGCAACTGGATCGCCCCTGGCAGGTGGACATACCGGAGATTTTTATCTCCGGCAGCGCAATCGACTTCCAGGATGAATCGCTACCCATTCCTTTCCGCACAGTCATCGGTGATGTTGGCGGCAGTATTCTCAACATCAGTTCCGCTGCCGAGACCGCCACCAGTGTAGATATCAAGGGCTCAGTAGACGGCTACGCGCCAGTTGTCCTTAAAGGCTCGGCGAAACCGCTCGCGACACCACCGGCCCTGGACCTGAAACTGACCTTCACCGGCGTCGATATGGTGCTGCTGAGCCCCTACTCCGGAACCTATGCCGGCTACGTGATCGAGCGCGGCCTGCTCAATCTTGACCTGGGTTACAGCCTGGAGAACGACCACCTCAAGGGCAACAACGAGGTCATCATCGACCAGCTCAAACTGGGTGAGAAAACCGACAGCGACAAGGCGGTTGACCTGCCCCTGGAGCTGGCTCTTGCACTGCTTACGGACATCAACGGCGTAATCGACCTGAAGGTTCCGGTTGAAGGCGATGTCGATGACCCCAGTTTCGCTATTGGCAGCGTTATCGCGGGCGCTGTGGTCAACCTGATCACCAAGGCAGTTACCGCTCCCTTCGCCCTGCTCGGCAGCCTGGTAGGGACAGAGGATGACCTGCAAAAGGTGGCCATTCCCACGGGCAGCTCCCGGCTTGGCGAGCTATCGAAGAACAAACTGGGGCTGCTTTATGATGCGCTGGGGCAGCGCCCCGCCCTGACCCTGGTCATTCGTGGGCAACTACAGTTGCAGGCCGACCGCAGCGCGTTGCAGCGACAGGCACTGGAGCAGCAACTGATAGCCGCTGGTCTGCCAGCCGCAGACGTGGCCAGCCGCGGCCCGGGCTATATGGAGGCTATTGACAAGCGCTTCGCCGCGCTGGCTGGCAACGCAGGCGAAACCAGCTTCCAGCAACGTCTTGATGCCGTTGTTGCGACCATCGCAGTGAGCGATGAGCAACTGCGCGAACTGGCCCAGAACCGGGCTGTCGCCACCAAGGACTACCTGGTGAATGAACTCGGATTACCCGCGGACAGGGCGGTCATAGAGCAAAGCGCAGAACTGGACGCCAGTGCCCAGGTATTCAGCGGTGTCACCCTGGACCTGGATTCCTGACCGCTCGGTCAGGCAACATACACCAGCCTTGCATCGCAGTAACGGCAAAGGTACACACCCTTTCCCCTGCGCATACGGTTGTGCCTGGTGGTCGACACCTGATGAT